>Ga0210394_10008039_pt1 | contig 10963 bp, 13 predicted proteins | sample IncBWC12MmetaG_FD_160121 | JGI IMG/M metagenome (GOLD analysis project Ga0210394, IMG submission 160121) | Forest soil microbial communities from Barre Woods Harvard Forest LTER site, Petersham, Massachusetts, United States - Inc-BW-C-12-M | ecosystem: Environmental > Terrestrial > Soil >... | reverse complement strand
TGTGCTGTTTGCCCCAACGCACAAACGCGAGCAACACCTCGCCCAGAGCACTGCCCTTCGGGGTAAGCGAGTAGGAGTACCGCACCGGACGCTGCTGATAAGGAGTGCTGGTGATGATACCGGTACTTTCCAGGCGCTTGAGGCGATCGGCAAGAATGTTGGTCGGAATGCGCTCCGGCGAAAGCGCGAGCTCGCCGTAGGTGTGCTTGCCGTGCAACAAGTCGCGCACCACGAGCAGCGACCACTTGTCGCCCAGAATGTCGAGCGAGTTGGCGATCGCACAGGCGGAACGCGCGAAAGGCCTTGCTGTATTCATGTGTCTTAGCTCTCCACGCCTTAATTGAGTGACTTGCAGAATGCAAGTCATTATGCTACGGTACCCATACACTTGCAAAGTGCAAGTTACTATGGAGAGCACCATGACTGCGATAACCCTTCCCCAGCCGGCCGAGTCACGAGGCGGTATTCACCTCGCCGTCGCGAGCGCACTGACCGTCTGGCTCCTGCTCGTCGTATCACTAGGGTTAGCCGGCGCATTCGTCGGCCCTCCCGGGACACCTCCGCTGCCCATTGCGATTGGAGTTGCAGCGCCCCTGGTGCTCTTTTTCGCGTTGCTGCGGCTCTCGCAATCCTTCCTTAAGTTCGTGCTCTCGCTGGATCTTAGGCTGATTGCCGGAATGCAGGCCTGGCGCTGGGCGGGCCTGGGCTTCCTCTCCCTCTATGCGCACAATGTGCTCCCGGCGGTGTTCGCCCTGCCAGCTGGCCTCGGAGACATGGCCATCGGGGTCACGGCCCCGTGGATAATTCTTAAGCTGGTGCGTCAGCCTCGCTTCGCCGCCAGCGGCAGATTCATCAGCTGGAATATCTTCGGGATCTTGGACCTCCTCATCGCGGTCAGCATCGGTGCCGTGAGTGCCTTCCTCGCGACCGGCGCCCCCGGAGAGGTCAGCACCGCTCCTATGGCGACGCTGCCGCTGCTGCTGATCCCGGCATTTCTCGTGCCGTTATTCCTCATGCTGCACACAGCGGCGCTGATGCAGAGCAGGCAACTTATCCGCACCCGAGCTTAAGAGTCTAAGGAACATGGCGCGCTGCCCTTGATGGGGGCAGCGCGGCCACGGCGGTCTCGCTACGCCTCAACGGGCGAGCGACGTTTACTGGTGCAACGAAATCGCATCCGCGCACTAGGTTGCATCATCTGACAATTTTGGAGATCGAACATGCTTGCACTGATTGCCCGCTGGGCCCACACCGTCTTGCTCGCCTCAATGGCACTGCTAACGATTGCGCTCGTGGTTTCCACCACCTAGATATCCGCGCGCAAACCGTAGCGAGTGTCGCGCTCCGATCGCGCACCACGCCAGTCCATCCAGCCCGGTCATCCATGGCCGGAAGTCCGGTTCAGGGGAGTTTGCTCTTTGAGGAACTGGACTAACAACCTGTTCACCTGCTCAGGTTGCTCCTGCTGCACCCAATGCCCAGCCCCATCGATCATATGAACGCCACGCATGTGAGTGCAGGCTTTCGTCTTCATCATCTCTAAGGCGCCTGGAGTCTGGTATACGCCCCAGTCGCTCGTTCCGGCTATGAAGCAAGCCGGCACATCGATTGTCCGATCGGAGAACAGTCGAAGCTCGGCGATCAACTTTTGATCGAAAATGCACCGGTACGCCTGCAGACCTCCCTGAAAACCGGTGCGAGAATACTCAGCGGTGTACACATCGAGCTCGGGTTCCGTGAGCCAACTGCACGCGGCTATCTCCGCGGCCGAGGGCATTTCCAGGGCTGCGGTTTCTGCCATCCCTTTGTCCAGATCCATCACGTAGTAGCTAGGCATCTTCGCCAGTTCTTCAGCTGTGCGAGCCTTGAGTGAAAACGGTTTGTTCTGCTTCCAGTCGGCACTCTTGAAGTAGTAATAGGCACGCAAGAAAGCATGCAGCCCCTGTGGGGCATTTCGCATGTCGCTGTTAGCCTCGCGCGTAGTGTAGTACCGCATATAGTACTTGCGTGGACGAGCCAGCCCAGCCAGCTGCTGATCGATCGAGTCGACCGATGGCGTCGCGGCTGATACATCAGGGTGAGGCTGTTCTGCCGTATTAAACGGTAGAGCTGGAGTGCCTGCAAATGGCGCGCTCATCATAACCACCGAGCGGAAGACGTCGGGCCGTATCAATGAGCACCACGCCGCAACCGGTGAGCCCGCATCATGGCCAATTACAGCCGACACACTCCGGTAACCGAGCGCCAAAACCAAAGCCAATGCGTCCCTGACCATGTTCGGGGAGCTGAAGGCGTCGAGATTGCCATCGTAGGCGTCGTCCCAGCCAGTCGTGCGACCGAAGCCGCGTCTGTCGGGAGCGATAACGTGATAACCGGCCGACGCCAAGGGCAGCATGACTTTTCGCCAACTGTAGGCCAACTCCGGAAATCCGTGGAGCAGCAGCACAGCTGGTCGACCTGGAATCTCAAATCCTGATTCCAGCACGTTGACCGTCAGGCCGTTTACGTTGCTGATCCTGCGGGATCGAATGCCCGGCGGCAGTGTGCCGCTGCCGTACGGGGAAAGGTTGCTAATGTCAGCGCCGCTGATCGCGGCGCGTGCCGGGCCGCGGGAACTGAAGCTGATGACGCCTGCGGCTGATATCGTCGTCACGAAACTGCGGCGCGATAAATTGATGACTCTAGTAAGCCTCGGTGTTCCTACGGCAAGACTACTGCGAATGTGGAACAGCCGCCAGATGAGGCTCGGAATTCAGTGCTTCGCTCGCGCTCCTGAATCCCGGCGCTCGGGTTTCATCGCCAGTCGCCCGAGACGAAAACGTCGACTTGGACTAACATAGCCTCAAAGCCCAACACCCATCGGAGCGGGCAATGACGCAACCTACAGTCAAGATTGCTTTAGTCACCGGCGGCAGTCGCGGTCTGGGCCGGAACACCGTGGTTAGCTTAGCCAAGCGCGGCGTCGACTCGATATTTACCTATAACTTAAATCGCGAAGCAGCCGAAAAAGTCGTCGGGCTGGTGCGTGAGCACGGTCGCAAGGCCACGGCCTTGCAACTGGACACCGGCAACATGAGCGCGCTCGCCCCGTTCGTTGCGAATGTGCGCAAGGGCTTGGCGGAATTCGGAGCAGCGCGCTTTGACTATCTCGTCAACAATGCCGGCACCTCGCTGCACAAGGCATTCGATCAGACCACCGAGGAGGATCTGGACAAGATCTACAATATTCACTTCAAAGGAGTGTTCTTTCTGACGCAAAAACTCCTGCCCCTCCTCAACGATGGTGGCCGGATCGTGAATATCTCCTCAGGTTTAGCCCGTTTTTCTTTACCGGGCATGTCCGCTTACGCATCCATGAAAGGCGCGGTCGAAGTGCTCACTCGCTACTTGGCGAGGGAGTTGGGTCCGCGCGGGATCGCAGTCAACACCGTTGCCCCAGGTGCGATCGCAACCGATTTCAGCGGCGGCATGGTTCGCGACAATCCCGAAGTGAACAAGCGCGTCGCCGAGATGACGGCCCTTGGCCGCGCCGGTAGTCCCGACGACATCGGCCCCATGATCGCGTCGCTGCTCTCCGATGATAATCGCTGGATCAACGCCCAGCGCATCGAGGTTTCCGGCGGAATGGCGCCTTAATCGCAAAAGCCGCTACCTTATTTTCATAGCAACGCCATCCTAGGGGTTGCAGTTCGCGTCGGCATTCTGCCATTAGTCTTACTGTTTCAATCTCGTCAAGTTGGCGATAAACGACCGTGCCCATGTCGTCCCCCCATCATTCGAATACGATTCCTCGTATTGGTGCGAATCCGCCTTGATGTGGATTCGCGTCGCCCTTAGCGACGCACAAACGTCAGATCGAAAACGGTATCTTTTTCCTTCTCGACCTTTGTCCATTTCTCGGTGAAATGATCGTGATCGCGAATGATCAGCGAAACGCGGCGCATGTGAGGTGCCGCAAAGCTGTGCAGATTCGTCGCATCGCGAAAGACAAACTCCAGGCCGTCGAACGCGCCTGTTATAGGCGCAGTTTCGAGGCGAGCAACATGGCCATCAGGAGTGAGAGCACAGAAATGAGTCAGCAGAATACGGTTCCCATCGCGTGTATAGACGGATATCTCATTGTCAGCCGGAGTACCCAGCGTTTCTTCGATCGCTCTACCATTGGACGCCAAGCGCACTGAATTGTTAATGGCGCCAAACCCTGGAAGATCGGCCTGCCAGTCCCCGACGAGTGCCTTGAGTTGTTCGAAGGCATCCGCGGAATTCTGCTCCGAACCCCCAGCGCCGACACAGATCCCTAAGGCTAGAATCAAAATCGCGAATCTCATGTCTCCTCCTGAGAAAGTTCTTCGTGTGGCCGGGCTGTTCGTGCCCCTTTACTCGCCCGGATTCTAGCCCAGAGCGGCGTCGGCGGCGTGCAACGCCGCCAAACACGCTTCAGCGTGACCCCGCAGGGGCGCGGCAGCACCGCGCCGCGCTTCCGGCGTCCCTCTTCTGCGTCGGTCGGGTCGTTCGCACAAGCATCGAGTCTTGTCATGTGCTCAACGCCCCTAGCCAGGTGAGCCCGCCGATGCGAGGGTCTATACTCAGCAGCTTCTTTCGCACGCTGGCAGTACCCTCCATGGAAATCTCAAGAGTCGCACTCGCGTTTTGCTCCCTACTATTCGCCCTCCCCGGCTCTGCACAGGTGGCACTAAAATCCGATACACCCAGCCTCCTGTTCTGGACGGCGGAACAGCAGCGCACGGGATATCGCAACATCGAAAAGATCTACCAAGTCGCCACAGTAAAGCGCGGCTCTAACGTCCATCCCTTGCCCAAGGTTTCCAAGCAACTGTCGCCAACTTGGGACTATGGCGATCGTCAATGGACAGTCGCTAGCTATATGAGTGCGAATCGAACCTCCGGTGTCCTGGTCTTGAAGGACGGCAAAATAGTGCTAGAGCGCTATGGCCTGGGTCGCACGCCAAAAGACCGCTGGACCTCGTTCTCCGTGGCTAAATCCCTGACCTCAACTCTGGTCGGCGCTGCCATTCAGGATGGCAAGATCAAAGGGCCGGATGCCTTGGTCACTGACTACGTGCCTGAGCTCAAAGGCTCAGCCTACGACGGTGTCACGGTGAAGCAGCTGCTCATGATGAGCTCGGGGGTGAAGTGGAATGAGGATTACACTGATCCTAAGTCGGACGTAGCTCAGGCAGGCTTTACAGGCAGCGAGCCGGGCATGGATCCTTTAGTGAGTTACATGCGACATTTGCCGCGCGCCGCCGAGCCTGGCACGAAGTGGCATTACGATACGGGCGAGACGGACATGGTAGGCATCATGGTCTCCAATGCCGTGGGCGAACCACTCTCGCAATATCTCTCCGAGAAGGTCTGGACCACCTATGGCATGGAACAGGATGCAGTGTGGATGGTGGATGCATCCGGTAAACAGGAACGTGGCGGCTGCTGCATTTCGATGACCCTGCGCGACTATGCGCGCGTCGGACAATTCATCTTGGACGGCGGCATGGCTCAAGGTCGACAGGTAGTTCCTTCCTGGTGGGTGGCGCAGGCCACCGCCAAGGAGATCGACAACGGCGCGGGTGGCTACGGCTATTTCTGGTGGATCCGGGAAAATGGCAGCTACGAAGCGCTGGGCATCTTTGGCCAATCGATCACTACGTTCAAAGACGACCGATTGATCATTGTCATCAATTCGGCATGGCCGGCCGCCACCAGCAAGGAGTACAGCGCGGCCAGAACTGCGTTCGTCAACGCATTGCACGAGGCGGCCAAATCAATCTCACCGTAAGCCAGATGCGGAATCTTCCGCCGCTAGCTCACCCGCCGCCGCCAGCGACAGCGCAGGTCGAATCTAGCAAAATCTCACCGCTAGGCCCGGCTCCCGTCAGCACCACGAATCCAGGGCCGCTCTTAAACTGCATGCCCACAACGATGAGAGTGTAGTTGCTCATGTGATGCCGCGCATCCGGATTCAAAGTGCCAAGCAACTCGAACAAATTCGAGGCGTCCAAGCTGTCTGCCACGATTCGCCGCGCCTGATAGGTCGATCCCGCAATGATTACCGGCGACCAAACGTCCACGATCCTGTCTGCCGATACCCGTAATGCCTCGAAGGCGTCTTGCTGCAAGCATTCGATATGAATGTGAAATTGATCTTGAGCGCGAGACCGGGCAATGCCAACGACAAGTCCCACCGCAGTTCTCGGTACGTCGTGGCCGACAAACTCGCCTAGCAACCCCCGCGCGCGCCAAGCCTCGGCGAAATAGTTAGGCGCGTCCAAATCGAGTAGTTCGCTGCTGTCAATTCCAGCCATCGTCCTGGTCGGAACCAACAAGTAGTGTGCTCCGCCGCCAGGGGCCGCAATGACGGCATATCCAGAGCCGCTATCCTTCGGATCGGCAAGAAAGACGCGCTCGCAGGGCGCCGGATTGTGGTCTTTCTGCCAATTCATGACGCACTGGTCTTGTACTACCTGGCGAAGCGCGCTCGGGCCTGTTGGTTGCCTCGGATCGATGGGTGAGTCGGTGGACGAAGGACTATGCGTCCTCTGACCCCGCGCATAAGATGCAAAAGCCATTGCCGTGCTGATGGTGATGCTAATGATGAGAAAAGCCCGCATTGTCGAGTTCATGTATTGTCAGTTTTAAAGATTGCCAAACTCTTGTGCTTGGCGTTGGGTGATATCGAGGCAACTCATCATTTGTCTGGTATGTAGGCGGGAGTGGAACATGTCAATGACGCGGTTTCCTTTTTCGGTGGATTGATCCAAGGCAGCGGGAGGCTACTACGAGCCCTTTATCAACCCGTCGATTCGTGGCTGAATGATGTGCTTGCCATAGCGGCTGACTAGCGCGGCATAGATCACAAACACATACGAGAGCATGCACAGCGCGAATGCCGCTACTCCTGCAAGGTTCAGCGCATGAATAAATTGGAGGCTTTGCGTCTCCGCGATTTCATGTGCGTACGGAATAACGGCGACTGAACCCGTCATGGCCAAAAACGTCATTGAAACCGCCAACCAGAACGCCAATGTCAGAACGCGATGAAGGCTCTGCCCGGCGCGAAGGCGTGTCTTCGTCGCCATGACTTCGAAACTAGGTTCCTCGTGCGCTGCGGTCATTCTCGCGATTTGCGCATCGATTGCCTTGTTTAACGATGGCCAAACCGAAAGACCTCGCAAGGTATCGTATGTTTCCAAATCCGATGGGCTTTTCCAGATCGACCTTAAGCCACTGGACGCATTTAACATCGACGCATCCAAGGACTGGAATCGAAACAGCACAAAGGCGGAAAGGAGTGCGAACGCCCCGCCCAGCGCTTGGGCAATGGTGCTGAACGTATACAGGATGCTGTTTTCCATGGGAGAGGTCTTACCGCAATTAGTTTGAATTCTCGGTCGCAGCGCAGTCACGGTCTACTTTGAGCCCACTAATCCCCTTTCCGAACTCGATGTAGCCGACCCGCTCTCTGCATTTGGGACACCGGCGCCGCGCAAACCAGATAAACCAGCGTATTGCGTCTGTTCCAGTACTCACGAAGTGTCATGGCCCGCAATTCTACTACTCGGCAATGGTCCGTCTTGACCGGCCCATTTGGCGGCTACGCCGCCCCGCAACGCTCCACCATCCTGGTTCGCTGCGGCCAGCCACGCTGATCCAGCAACGCGAGTATATTCCCTGCCCCACCTGAGCCAAATGCCGGTAACCGGCGGACCCCCGGTGCCTGGAATACCGATCAGCCCGTGATAGCGGCCTTGCGGTTTATTTATGAGCGCTGCGGCGTTCATTGCATGACCCTCATCACGCGCGAAAGCTGCATTCCGGCCGATGATGGGGCAAGGATCTCCAAATATTGCGCATTCCGCGCGCTGGGGCATACTAAAGCTAACTGCTCGGCGGCGGTACAATGCATCGAAAGCAAGACCTACACATCTGTTAAGTTCGTCGAGCCACTGGCGACGTGCCAAGGAGCCACTGAAAATGAGTACGAAGCAGTCAAGCGCGTTAAGTTTTAGCGCGGCGATCTCCGCCCTGATCGCCTCATCGGTGTTTGCGGCGGCCAGTGTCGCGGCCGGCGCCTACAAAGCACCGCTGAACACCTATGGTCAGCCGGACCTGGAAGGGACCTGGACCAACGCGACCCTGACGACCCTCGAGCGCCCGAAGGAATACGGCACGCGCCTTATCATGACCCCCGAAGAGGTCAAGAAAGTCGAAGGTGATGATGCAAAGATATACGCTGCGGATGCCGCGCCCAGGGACCCCAAATTTAAGACCACCGATCTGCCGCATGAGTGCGGCAAGGGCTTCAGCGGCGCGGGCTGTGGCTATAACTTTGCGTGGATCGATCCAGGTAACAATGTCATGCGGGTTAACAGTGAACCGCGAGCCTCCTTCATCACCGATCCCGTCGATGGACGTCTGCCGCCGACCAAACCAGGCGTGGTGGTTGAAAATCGACGCTTGCACTACGGAGAAAATCCCGAGAATCAAACGCTGGCGGAGCGATGCTTAACTTCGTTCGGCTACAGCGCGGGTCCGGTGATGCTGCCGTTGCTTTACAACAATAACTATGAAATAGCGCAGAGCAAGGACACGGTCGCCATCGTGGTTGAAATGGTTCACGACGTGCGGATGATTCGCATCGGCGGAAAACACCGCACCGATGGCGGGCGTCCTTGGATGGGTGATTCCATCGGTTGGTACGAGGGCGCGACGCTAGTCGTAGAGACAACGAACTTTCCGAAAGCCACCGCGCTGCATGGAGCATGGGAGGAATTGAAGGTCACTGAGCGATTCACTCGCGTCGCACCTCACCGCATCCTTTATAAGTTCAAGGTTGAAGATCCGAGCGTTTGGGATCGGCCATGGAGCGGCGAATACGAATTCAGTCCATCGAAAGGGCGGATCTTCGAGTACGCCTGCCACGAAGGCAACTACGCGTTAGAGGGAATTCTCGCCGGAATGCGTGCCGACGAGTCCGCCGCCGAGAAAGCCAAAGCGGCTGGAAAGACTGCCGAAGTGCCCCCTCTGCAGAGCGTTGGGAAAAAACAGTAAAGCTTGAAAGAACAGTTGGCTCCGAAAACGATTTCCTGCCATGAGTAAGCCTTCTTTTTAACGGCAAGCGAGTTGTGATTGGAATTATGCTGCTGCTATGAGAACGGCACTGTTTATCAACATCGTCCAATATAAGCGCCGAACAGGTCATTTAACCTTTCTATAGTCCTCGCTGTGGTCCAGCCACTCAGCCGTGACGCCGACAACACGGCCGTGGTTATCCTTACTGAACTGGAGCGCCACCTCGATATCGATGCAATAAAATTTGGTTTGCGTCAGCGCGCGCAGTTCGCATTTACCCGCTGAGCTGGTAGCCATGAGCTTGCCTTTCTCATACGCGACCTTCCACAGTTCATCTTTGAAACGGTACTCACCGACATAGGGCGTCACTGACTTAGCTGACAATTCTACGCTCGGAACGATCTTGTCGACGTCGACTTTATAATTGACAAGCGTGGCACGTGCTTGGCTGTTGCCGGGATAGAGTTGCAATACTTGAGTCAGATAGCCGATCGCGCGAGCATCGTCTTTCTGCTTCGCCGCGACCTGCGCAAGGGCGGAAAGAGCCCACGTGTTCTTCGCATCGAGCTGCAACATTTTCTTACCGATTTCTTCGGCCTCAGCAAAGCGCTCGCGATTCGACAATTCAAAGACCAACCCGCCATACACGTCCGCAGGCACCGGAACTGTGTATCCCATGCGCTTGGACACTTCGGCGTAGTGCCGTTCGAAGGCAGGCAGCCCTGCCTCCTCGTATACCGCGATTGGGTCCGTCATCCGATAACCGCGAAAGATCGCCTGAAGTCCTTCGTAAGTGCTGATATAGGGAATGGTGCCATGGTCCTCCTCGGGAGAGCGCTTGAATTGCCAGCGCAGATCGGCGAGCTTGCTCTCTTCAAGCACGGCAGACAGTTTCCACGCGCCGCCTAACATCCTGTCGCCCTCACTTCCCATGCTCATGTAGAGATCGGCGCGAAGATCCTTGTGAGCGGCGAAAAACGGCTGCGCTGCCTTGACCAAGACCTGGTCGTCCCACCACAACGACGGACTGATGACGAGATAGCCCTTGAAGACCTCCGGGCGGTTAATCAGTGCGTAAACCGCGAACAAACCGCCGAGCGAATGACCGATCAACACGCGATAAGGACGGGTTCGATAGTTGCGATCGACCGTTGGCAAAAGCTCGTCGGCAATGAAGGATAGGAACTTGTCCGCTCCGCCGGCGGAGCCTGTCCAGGGGGTGCCGCCAAAGCCCGTGCTGGGTTTGGAGGGAGTCATGTCGCGCGTGCGGTCAGTATTATTGATGCCAACGACGATCATCGCTGGGATGCGGCCATTGCCCGATAGCAAATTGACCGCCGCGCTCGTAAGCCCGAAGTTATTCTCCGCGTCCTGAAGTACGAGCACGGGATAGGCGTCTTTTCCGTTTTTGTAGGAAGCGGGGGTATGAATGACATAGGTCCGGGTCTCCGCCAATACCTTGGACTCGATCTGGTATTTTTCGCCGATGACGACCGGTTCGGGGACTGGCGTAATTGCCGATGCCGCTAATGGCTCTGTTAGCATCGCTCCAAGAGACATGCGCAACACGACTCGGGCAAACGTGCCAATTTTCATAGTTGCATCACCTGTGCTGGCGGGGGTGGCGCAGTCATCTCTTGTCCGTCACTTCGACACCAGTTCCCATCCACTACTAGCGCGCCAATGATAGGCAGGAGATCGACGGCGGTAAAGCTTGAGCGATATTCTGCATAACCCGTGACGGCTAGCGCCTCTCGCAAGGAAATTCCGGCACCCCGCATCGAAGTGTCGTGACCGATGTCCAGGATTTTGGCGAGCCGAGTGTTTCGGTCGACTATGCTACTCATGCCTAACTTGTGCCCTTCTCTTTAAA
>Ga0210394_10008038_pt1 | contig 10964 bp, 7 predicted proteins | sample IncBWC12MmetaG_FD_160121 | JGI IMG/M metagenome (GOLD analysis project Ga0210394, IMG submission 160121) | Forest soil microbial communities from Barre Woods Harvard Forest LTER site, Petersham, Massachusetts, United States - Inc-BW-C-12-M | ecosystem: Environmental > Terrestrial > Soil >... | reverse complement strand
GCGCGTAGGATCGCTAACAGGCGAATTGAAGCTGATATGTCGCCTGAAATTGCATCTACGTGGCTGAAATTGACAGGCAAAAAACGATCGCGGGAGTTTTCACACAGCCTAGACCCGAAGCCGCCTGTCGCGAGTGTCCGCTTCGGGCAGACCAATGACAGTGAACAGGCTTCAGGGCGACGTTATTCCGGTAGTTTCATCTTGCGCAGAAGGGCTTTGTACCGTGGGTCCGTCTCGAGCGTCTTAAACAAGGCGTTCTCCTTGAGATTCGACAGGTCACTGTCCTTTCGGTCGTACAGCCGGTCGAGCCACTGCAAGGCTTCGTTGACCTCGCCCCGATAGGCATGCACCTCTGCGATCTCGTAGGCGTGGTCGTTACCACCTTCGGTCGTGACTGTTCGCAGCGCGGCATCGGCCTCAGCCTTGCGATTGAGCGCGTGATATACAAGAGCCAGCCCGACGGTACGATCTATGTGGTCCTCCTCACGCATGAATTCTGCGAGGGCTGCATTCTTGTCGCCACGCAGGAGGAGGATCTCGCCGAGTTCGAAGTGGCCGAAGGCCGGGCTGATCTGCACCGCCCGTCGTTCGGCCGCCTCTGCCTCGGACCAATGTCCGGAGTGCGCCTCGACGGTTGCAAGCATGTCGTACGCAGGAGCGAACAGCGGATCATATGCAAGTGACTCCGTAAGCATCCGCCGCGCCGTGTCGTCCTGCCCGAGCATCTGCGGTAAATGTGACGCGAGCGCGACGACCATTGCGTCATGAGGCACGAGGGCGAGGGCCAGCTTGGACTCCCGCTCTGACGCATCATAGTCCCAGTCATGCTCTGCATAGATCACCCCGAGAACGGCGTGGGCCATGCCGAGAGCGGGGTCAAGCTTAATGGCGGTCTGCGCGGCTAGTCGCGCCCGCGAAAATCCCTCACTCTGCGACACGTAGCCTGTGTTTGCCTGCTCGTACACCGTAACAGCTAGGCCGGCCGCCGCCTCGGCGAAAGTGGGATCCAGCCGAAGTGCTTGCTGATAATAGGTCGCCGCTTTCGCAAGCCCGTCGCGATCGTGACGGTCGCGCGCAAAAGTCGCGCGGAGGTACAAATCGTAGGCCTCGACATTCTGGGTGCGCCGCTTTGACTGTGGCCGGTTTGCACCGACAGCCACCTCCAATGCGCGCACGAGACTGGCCGCAATCTCATCCTGCACTTGCAGTGTATCGGCCACCGCCCGATCGTAGGTCTCCGACCAGCGGTGAGTCCCGGTTCTTGTATCGATCAATTGAGCCGTCACGCGCAGTCGATCGAGTGATCGGCGCACACTTCCTTCGAGGACGTATGTCACGCCGAGCGTTCTGCCGACGACCCGCAGATCTTGATTCACACCTTTGAACTGAAAGGACGAGGTGCGACCGATGACGGTGAGGCCCGGAATCTGGCTGAGTAGATCGAGCACCTCCTCCGCCATTCCGTCCGCGAAATACTCTTGGTCTTTTTTCTCGCTGAGGTCCGTAAACGGCAGGACGGCAATCGACTTCTCATTCACAGCTGCGGCCGCGGGCGTCGTCGCGGACGACGATGTGGCTCCCCCGCGTTGCGTCGTCGCGCGATCCTTCGACAGCCATAACTTGTCGACCACGGCATACCCTAGCGCCACTATGACGACAGTGGCGAAGGCGGCGATGATGACCACGCGAGTTCGGCTGGAGGCTGCAGACTTTGTGCCGGCCGCGCGCGAATCGGAATGTACGTCTGGCTTCGAACCATCGGCCACGAGTGTTTCGACACCCGGCGCGGTCGCTACGGTAGACTCGACATGACGTCTGGCTGCCGCAACGAGCTTCTCAGATGCCGCCTCGATGCCGACCGGCCCGATTTCAATCCACTGGGACTCGCTTAGAAAATACTCGAAAGTTCTAGTCAGCGGCGCGGAGTCAGTGTGAAGGGCAATGATCGGCCGACGCTTGGACGAGGCTCGCTCAATTTCCTTGCCGACGTGGGGTGATGCAACGGCCTGCTCGGAGAGAACTAGGACGACGACTGTAGCTTCGTTGATCGCTTTGACAATTTCGTCTGCGTAAAGCGTGCCGGGGACGACATCCCGAGGGGCAATCCAGCACTTTAGGCCTTGGCGCTCCATGGCCGTGACGATCGCATTGGCGACGGCCGTATCCTGCGAGGCGTAGCTGACGAAGACCGTGGGCGTGCCGCCACTCGCCTTCTGCTCGCCGCCCCCCTCGGCCATTTCGAGTTTCCCCCGCTATTGCCCGGCATGGTCACGGATGCGCTCCAGGTTCGCAACTGGCGGGACTCCCGAGTCGCGGAACGTCGGCTTTCGGGCAGTCAGTTCGATGTGCTGAACATCTGGTTTTGGCCTATTTCGTTGAAAAACTAGCCGATAGTTTGGCGGTCTTGGCCCGATTGAAGGCACCAGTAGCATCCGGCTTGGACGGGTTGCGGCACTCGACCGTTTTGGGTTCCTATTTTTTTTGCATTTGCCCCTTAAGTTGCCGCGAACGCCGGACCAGGTGGCGGTGGATGCCAGGATTTCCCCATGCGCCTGAGGTTCTGAGCGGTAGCCGCAAGTAAGAACTCATCGCGGGCGCCGTTTAGTCCGCGCAGTCTCAAGCGAGTTAGGTTCAGGATGCGCTTGAGGTGTGCGAACAGCATCTCTACCTTCTTCCGATCTTTGCGCGATTGCCGGTAAAGACGGGTCTTGGCGATGTCGCGAGCCACATCGCGCGCAGCTTCATAGATGCTGCGGGTGATCTTGCGGTTCGGCGTGTTCGGACAGCAGCGCGCCTTCATCGGGCACCTCGCGCAATCGGATTGGCGCGATGTGTAATTGATCGTATCGGCTTTGGTAATGTGTGTACGCGGGCGCTTAAAGGGTCGCCATTCGCTGCGCAGCGCATGGCCCTGTGGGCAGCGGTATTCGTCTTGCTGTTCGTCCCACTGGAAGGCGCTGCTGGACAATGAGTCATCCGTGCGTTGAGTCTTGTCCCACACCGGGATGTGCGGCTCGATCTGCTTCTGGTCCACCAACCAGCCCAGCATCGCCGCGGATCCGTAGGCCGTATCGCCGATCAAGCGCCTAGGTTTGAGATCAAGGCGCTCTGCAACCCGATCGATCATAGTCTTGGCGGCATCAGTCTCTTCGGTCCGATGCGCCGCGGTCGCCTCGACATCGACGATCACGCCGGCGTGGACATCGACCAGGTAGTTGGTCGAGTACGCATAGAACGCCGGGCCTCCGGGAGCTGCGGTCCAGCGCGCTGCCGGATCGGTGAGCGAGATGTTCATCGGTGCCACGCCCACCTGGCCGTCTTGCTCCAGCGCGTGCAGATACTCGTGGACCGCGCGCGTGCCAAGTTCCGGGTTGCTCCAGTCGATGTTCTCTGTGCTCGGAACACCGCGTTGGCGGTTGGCATCGGCCTTCACGACGCTCGCGTCGATCGCAAAGCCTTCACCACGGACCAGCCCTTCGGTCATGCAGCGGCGCACCACGCCTTCAAACACGTGCCGGAACACATCACTCTCGCGGAAACGGCCGTGCCGGTTCTTCGAGAAGCTCGAGTGATCGGGAACCTTGTCTTCGAGCCCCAGTCGGCAGAACCAGCGATATGCCAGGTTCAGATGCACTTCCTCGCACAGTCGGCGTTCAGAGCGGATGCCAAAGCAGTAGCCGACCAGCAGCATCCGCACCATGAGTTCTGGATCGACTGAGGGCCGTCCAGTGTGGCTGTAGAACGGTGCGAGGTGTTGGCGCAGATCCGTCAGGTCGAGAAACCGATCAATGCCGCGGAGCAGATGGTCCGCCGGTACGTGCTCATCAAGGTTGAAGGAATAAAACAGTCGGTCTTGCTTGCCGCTGTGTTCTCCCATCATGCCGGTGCGCTCCCTCCGCCACTCCTACTAACTAAGACCTTGAAAACACAGACACCGTTCAATAGTTTTTCAACGAAATAGGCCGCTAGCAGAAATTCGGCAGGCGCAAGGACGCCCCGGTCCCGTCGATGATTGGCGCAAGTTACACGCTCTTCGCTAGGTTGCGCCGAGTGGTCCGGGAAACGCTGCATCCAAAGTCTGAAGGTCTCGCGGCGTGAGAGCTATCGAAAGCGCCACAGCGTTTTCCTTGACGTGCGCTGGAGAGCCGGATTCGGGAATTGCGATGACGTTCCCGCTGCGAATTACCCAGGCCAGCGCGACCGCGGCGGCCGAGCAACCATGGATAGTGCCGATCTGCGCCAGCGTGCGGTCACCTACTACGAGGTTGTGGTCGCCGCCGAGCGGAGAATACGCCATGACCGGCATGTTGTGCTGCTTGCACCACGGCAAAACATCGCGCTCGATGCGACGGTTGTTGAGACTGTAAGGGACCTGATTGGTGGCGCAGCGATGGCCGTCTGGAACACGGAACAGATCTTCCATCTGGCCAACGTCGAAATTGGACACACCCCAAGCGCGAATCTTCCCCGCCGCGCGTAGTTGTTCAAATGCGGCAACCACGCCGGAGAATTGCGAGCTGGGAACCGGCCAATGCAGCAAATAGAGATCCAGATGCTCGCTGCCGAGACGAGCGAGGCTCGCCGCGCAAGCGCGCGCGATGCCATCGCCAGATACTTCATTGCCCTCCACCTTGGAGACCAGGAATATGCGGTCGCGCTGACCGGCAATCACGTGACTAAGGAATTGCTCGGAGCGGCCGTTGCCGTAGTTTCCCGACGTATCGAGCAACGTCATGCCGAGCGAAGTGCCTGTGCGCAGCGCCTCTTCCTCGACCGCCGGCGGATGCCTTCCCTGACCGAGGTGCCAGCAGCCTTGACCGAGCGGCGGGACGGTCGTGCCGTCTGGAAGCTTTACGGTACGCGCAGCAGGCTTCGACGCCGCGCCCGTACCGGGAACCGGTGCACCTTCTTGCGCCGCAAGCGTTGCACTTAAGGCGGAAAACGATAAGCCGAAGGCCGCGCAACGCGTACTGAATTGACGTCGGTTAAGCAAATGCTTGTTCATGGTGTCACCTCCTTCGAGCTGGACAATTGTAATAGGCTGAATATGGTATGCCGATGACTCTTGCCGCTCAGCGCTGTTGCAGCGGCTCCTGCGAGTGCGCGAAAGGGAGCCGTACAGCGCCGCTCTAGACGTGAGATTCGCGAGCGAGACCCAACCCGACCCAAACCCGCCGCTGCACTATGTCCGCTTCCGGGCGAACAGGGCCGCCTACGCCTATTCCCTACCCTCATTCGAAATCAACCTGATTGGAACAGCCATCCACGGCGGGTATCTTGCAAAAAAATGACCCGAACAGCCTTTCACGACTGCCAGCACACTACCTCTCTGTGGCTCAGGGAGGAGTTTCGCCGCACTGCGGGCGGCCATACGGAAGCAGACGGAAAGACTGTTGTTTGCGGCGCGTGCGGAGACTGCTGGCACTTCCGCGACCGGGTGCAGCTGCCGGAGTGGCTGCGGCAGGAGCTGACAGAAAGGGGGCTCTGATCTGGTTGGCCCCAGCTTGCGAGTCGAAGCGCTCGTGCGCTCACCGCCGCTTGCGGTTGAGGTCGCGGCCCGCCAGCAGTACGCGCCGCAATCGCCGCGAGGCCGGCCGCGGCGCGCGCGCGGGCGTCTTGTGAGGATACTGGCACAGATCCCGGATGATGCAGGTGGGGCAGGCCGGTGAGCGCGCCGTGCACACGTAACGGCCGTGCAGCAGCAACCAGTGGTGTGCGTCCTTTCTGAACTGCGGCGGCGTGTTGGCGAGCAGGGCGGTCTCGACTGCGCGTGGAGTCTTGCCGGGACCAAGTCCGGTGCGATTGGCGACGCGGAAGATGTGGGTGTCGACGGCGATCTCGACTTCGCCGAATACCATGTTGAGAATGATGCTGGCGGTCTTGCGCCCGACCCCGGGCAGCGCCTCGAGCGCGGCGCGCTCGGCCGGCAGTTCGCCGCCGTGCTGTTCGAGCAGCTGCTGGCACAGGCCGATGAGGTTCTTCGCCTTGGTGTTGTACAGACCTACGGTCCTGATGTAGGGCTTCAGGCCTTCGACTCCGAGTGCCAGGATCGCGGCCGGCGTGTTGGCAACCGGGAAGAGGTTGCGGGTCGCGGCATTGACGCTCTTGTCGGTGGTGTGCGCCGAGAGCATGACAGCGACCAGCAGCTCGAACGGTGAGCTGTGCTCGAGCTCGGTGGTGGGCGCGGGATTCGCGGCCCGCAGCCGCCGATAGATGGCCGAGCGCGTCGCGGGGTGCACTTACGTCAGCGGATCCGCAGCACGATCTTGCCGAGGATGTGCCCGGCTTCCACGCGTTTCTGTGCCTTGGCGGCTTCCGCCAGCGGGAACTCCGCGGCGATGGGCACTTCGAGCTTCGCCGCCTCGATGGCATGGTTGAGGCGCTCGAACTCCTGCACCCCTGGGATGGCGTTGTAGCGGATGACCGCGACGCCATCGCGCGCCTTGGGTTCGGGCTCGACCCCCTCGGGAAACGCCACGTGCCCCCCGGGTCGCAGGGCGTCGAGGCAACGCTCGAGTGTGTCTCCGCCCGCGAGCGCCAGCACCGCGTCTACCCCTGCGGGGGCGAACTGATGGGCGGCGGCTGCGATGTCGCCGTGGCGGCTGTCAACGACGGCATCGGCGCCCAAGCGCTTCACGAAGGCGAGTCCGTCCTCGCCGGAAGCCGTGGCGAGGACTTTGACGCCGCGCAGCTTCGCGAACTGCAGCGCGAGATTCCCGACACCACCGGATGCACCGTGAATGATGAGTGTCTGGCCGGACTTCAGATGCAGGGCGTCGTCGATTCCCTGGATCGCCGTGAGCCCGGTGGTCGCAATCGCTCCAGCCTGCCTGAGGCTGAGTCCTTCAGGCACATGCCCGACGCGCTCCGCCGGCACTGCGACGTACTCGGCGTAGAAGCCTCCGTGGGGATTGTCCCAGCTGTACGAATAGACCGGCTCGCCGACTTTGAATCCCTGCACTTTCGCTCCCACCGCGGCGACGATACCGGCGCCATCGGTTCCGAGCACCAGCGGAAAGGCGGAATGCTTGATGCTTTGCGGATGCTTCCGCAGGCCCACGTCCCAGATCGCAACCCCGGCGGTGTTGACGGCGATCAATACTTCATCTGCCTGCGGCCTCGGCACCGGCAGCGTGTGGAGCGTAATGACCTCCGGGCCGCCGGCGCGATCGATCGCGGCCGCCTGCATCGTCTGCGGCAACTTAACCGGACGCTCCTCGTTTGCAGCGGCAAGCCCCGGGCTCAAGAGACACGCAAGAAGGAGCATCCCTGTGATTCGCAGTGCTGGCATTGCGGCGGGCCCTCACCTGATACTCTGAATGAACGCCTGGCTGGCAAATCATACGCTCTGCAGATCAGCGGTTCCCGGCGGCCTGCTTGCGGGCCGTGAGCAGTGCCGCACGCTGTTGCGCGTGCCCGGTGATGCGCGCGTTGTGAGCGGTGAAGCGCTCACGGTTGTCGTGCGCTGCGGGAGCGGGCGGCGTGTCTGCCAGGCTCGCCCGCGGCACCATGGCGATGCAGTCGACCGGGCATGGGGCCACGCACAGCTCGCACCCGGTACACAGCGCGACCACCACCGTATGCATCTGTTGGTGTGCGCCGACGATCGAGTCGACCGGGCAGGGTGGCAGGCACCTGGCGCAGCCGATGCAGGCCTCTTCGTCGATCTGCGCCACCAGCAGCGGACCTTCGACGCCGTTGGCCGGATTGAGCGGCAACGCCGGCCGCTGCAGCAAGGCGGCGAGCGCGCCAATGGTGGCCGCGCCGCCCGGCGGACACTGGTTGATTTGCGCTGTTCCCGCCAGCAGGGCGTCGGCGTACGGGCGACAGCCGCCGTAACCGCAGCGCGTGCACTGCGTTTGCGGCAGCAGGGCCTCGATGTCGTCCGCTGTGACCATGGCGCCTGGCGAGGCTGATGCAACCTGCGCCGTCAGGTGATCCTCATGCCGGGAGTCGCCCCGGAGTCGGGAGACAGCAGGTACAGGCCAGGCGCTTCCCCGCTGGCCGCCAGCACCATGCCTTCGGAGACGCCGAACTTCATCTTGCGCGGCGCCAGGTTTGCAACCATGACCGTGAGACGACCCTTGAGGGCCTGCGGATCGTAGGCCGACTTGATGCCGGCAAATACCGTGCGCGTCTCCGAGCCCAGATCGAGCGTGAGCTTGAGGAGCTTGTCGGCCCCGGCGACGGCCTCGGCTTCGACGATGCGCGCAACGCGCAGATCGACCCGCTTGAACTCATCGAGCGAGAGGGTAGCGGGGACAGTTGAGCCGCCCGCGTTCAGTGCCGCGGCGGCGGGGGCGGCGTCGCTCTCGAACAGCGCATCCACCTTCTTAGGATCCACGCGCGTCATCAGGTGCTGGTAGGGATTGATGCGCTCCGGCAGCACCTGCGCATCGCTCCAGCGGAACGCGCGGTCGAGCCCGAACAGCTCCTCGGCGACCCGCTCGGCAACCTGCGGCATGACGGGCGCCAGCAGTACTGACAGCAGCTTGAAGCCGTACAGCGCGCGTGAGCACACGTCCTGCAGCTGCGCAGCTTTGGCCGGATCCTTGGCGAGCACCCACGGCTGGTTGGCGTCGAAGTACTGGTTGACCCGGTCCGCGAACGCCATGCAGTCGCGCATGGCCTTGCCGAACTCGCGCGCCTCGTAGCTGTCACGCACCATCGCGGCGGTAGTACGCACCGCGTCGGTGAGCTCAGCCATGTCCTGTGAGTAACGCAGCCTGCCGTGGAAGTGGCGTGTAATGAAGCTGGCGGCGCGGCTGGCGATGTTGACATACTTGCCGATCAGATCGCTGTTGACGCGCGCCACGAAGTCGTCGGGGTTGAAGTCGAGATCCTCGACGCTCGCGTTGAGCTTGGCCGCGATGTAGTAGCGCAGCCACTCGGGATTCAAGCCGATCTCGAGGTAGCGCAGCGGACTGATCCCGGTGCCGCGCGACTTCGACATCTTCTCACCCGAGACGGTGATGAAGCCGTGGACGTACACGTGCTCCGGGACCCGGTAGGGCGGGCCCGCAAACCGCAGCATCGCCGGCCAGAACAGCGTGTGGAAGTAGATGATGTCCTTGCCGATGAAGTGGATCTGCTCGGTGTCGGCGCCGGCGAGGAATTCCTCGAAGCTGCGCGGCTCGCCGTTGGCGCGCGCCTTGCCGAGGGCAAAATAGCTCTTGAGCGCGGCGAGATAACCGATGGGCGCATCGAGCCAGACGTAGAAGTATTTCCCGGGGGCGTCGGGAATCGGGATGCCGAAATAGGGCGCGTCGCGCGAGATGTCCCAATCGCTTAAGCGCAGCTCGCCGCTGCCCGCGAGCCACTCCCGCGCCTTGTTGACGACCTGCGGCTGCAACCTGCCGGGCGTGCCGAGCCACTGTTCGAGGAATGCCACGCACTGCGGGTCGGAGAGCCGGAAGAAGAAGTGTTCGGAAGTCTTCAGCACCGGCCGCGTGCCGGTGAGGGCTGAATAGGGGTTGATGAGATCAGTCGGCGTGTACACCGTGCTGCACACTTCGCACGCGTCGCCATACTGATCTTTCGAGTGGCAGTTCGGGCATTCGCCCTTGATATAACGGTCTGCCAGGAACATCCCCTTCACCGGGTCGTAGAACTGCTCGACTGCCTTGCGGTAGACGAGGCCGGCGGTCTTGAGTCGCGCGTACACGTCCTGCGACAGCTGCGTGTTCTCCGGCGAGTCGGTCGAATGCCAGTGGTCGAAACTGAGGTGAAAGCCCTGCAGATACCTGGGCCGGCCTGCGGCAATACGCGCGATGAGCTGCTGCGGGCTGATGCCTTCGCTTTCCGCCTTGAGCATGATCGGCGCGCCGTGCGCGTCGTCGGCGCCCACGAAGTGCAGCTCGTGTCCCTGCATTCTCTGGAAGCGGACCCAGATGTCAGCCTGGATGTACTCCATGATGTGCCCGATGTGCAACGGGCCATTGGCGTACGGCAGCGCGGTGGTGACGAAGATCCTGCGGGGCATCCGCGCTAGTCTAGCCGGAATCCTTCAGCTCCTGGAACTTCGCCTTGTTGATGGCCTTCTTGTAGGCCTCCTGGCCGCTGATCTCGCGCTGATCCAGCAACTGTTGGATCGCGGTGTCCATGGTGCGCATGCCGAACTGCCCACCCGCCTGCATGGTGTTCTCGAGCTGGTCGAGCTTGCCCTGGCGAATGAGGTTGGAGGCAGCCGGCGTGTTCACGAGAATCTCCAGCGCCGCCACACGGCTTTGTTTGTCGGCACGCTGCAGCAGCTGCTGCGAGACGACACCCCGCAGCGAGGTCGACAGCATGGTGCGCACGTGCGACTGCTTGTCGGAGGGGAACACGTTCACCATGCGGTCGACCGTCGGCGCCGCGCCGTTGGTGTGCAGCGTTCCCATGACGAGAATGCCCATTTCCGCGGCGGTCACCGCGATGCTCATGGTCTCGAGGTCGCGCAACTCGCCGATCAGGATCACGTCCGGGTCCTCGCGCAGGGCGGAGTGCACTGCGGCGGCGAAACTCGGGCTGTGCACCCCGATCTCGCGCTGGCTGATGAGGCAGCTCTTTCTCTCGTGCACGAACTCGATCGGGTCCTCCACGGTAAGGATGTGGCCCTTCACGCGGCGGTTGATGTCGTCGATCATGGCCGCGAGCGTGGTGGACTTGCCCGAACCGGTCTTACCGGTCACCAGGATCAGGCCGTTATTGGCGCGGCACATCTGCCGCACCGCCTCCGGCATCCTCAGCTCATCGAGCGTGAGCGCCTTGGAGGGGATGGCGCGGAACACGGCACCCATGCCGTTCAGATGCCGCATGACGTTGACGCGGAAGCGCCCGCGATCGGCGAGCGTGTAGGCAAAGTCGGCGCCATCCTTGGCCTCGAAACGCTCCCGCGCCGTCTTCGGCAGGATCTCGTAGATCGCCTGCTTGACGAACTCCGCAGCGAGCTTTTCGGGCTTCAGGGACGAGGGATCGCCGAACAG
>Ga0210394_10008037_pt1 | contig 10966 bp, 10 predicted proteins | sample IncBWC12MmetaG_FD_160121 | JGI IMG/M metagenome (GOLD analysis project Ga0210394, IMG submission 160121) | Forest soil microbial communities from Barre Woods Harvard Forest LTER site, Petersham, Massachusetts, United States - Inc-BW-C-12-M | ecosystem: Environmental > Terrestrial > Soil >... | reverse complement strand
GTCAACTACACCAACCGCGTCACCGAGAAATAGCCGCCGCCGGACGGCGCCGCACGATCAAATGGCCATCACAGCTTCGCAAGGTGCGCCCAGCGCGGTTGCGCTTTGCCGCGCATCGACTACCTTTATGTCATCCCAGATAACGAACGGGCGAACCGGTCATGAGCACGCAAACGGACACCAAGCAATATCCCGTCACGCACACCGAAGCCGAGTGGAAGAAGCTGCTCACGCCCGAGCAATTCCACATCATGCGCGAGCACGGCACCGAACGGGCGGGCAGCTGCGCGCTCAATTACGAGAAACGCGCCGGCACGTTCTACTGCGCCGGCTGCAACCAGGCGCTGTTCGCCTCGAATAAGAAATTCGAGAGCGGCACCGGCTGGCCGAGCTTCAACGATCCGGAGCCGGGTTCGATCGATACCACCACCGACCGCAGCTGGGGCATGGAGCGTACCGAGGTGAACTGCGGCCGCTGCGGCAGCCATCTCGGCCACGTCTTCGAAGACGGCCCGCCGCCGACCCACCTGCGCTATTGCATCAACGGCGTGGCGTTGAATTTCAAACCGGAGTGAGGACGGCGAGCGTCCTAGTTTTTTAGGGTGCGCCGCATTTCAATCGCGATGCTGCCGCCGGGCGGTTTCGCGCATGTCCGATGGTGTCTCGCCATAGCGACGACGGAAGGCGCGATTGAAATAAGAAAGGTCGCTAAATCCGCACGCGAATGCGATGGCGGAGACTTTCCGGCCCTGCAGTCGAGGGTCGCGCAAAAGCTCGGCGGCATGTTCGAGACGCATTTCCAGAACGTGCTCCGAGAAGCTCCGCCCGGTCTCTTCAAGCAGTAGGCGCAGATAACGGGGCGTAATACCGAGCTGGCTGGCGATGGCTGTCGCGCTCAAGTTTGGATCGCGCATGCCATGTTCGATGCTGTGAAGAATCGCCGCACGCCGCACGGCCCCTGCGCTGCGCTGCTCCACAAGCTCACGCGCATCGCCTTCGGCCCCGAGCGCCAGCGCGATGAGGTCGATGATATGCTCGCCGTAAAGCTGCGCCGCACGAGCGCTGTCCTTCAGGCCGACGTCGAGCGTGCCGCCGAGATATCCGAACAGCAGCCGCCGCGCCACGTCATCCCGGTTCAGCAGAGCTCCAGCCAGCCGATCCATGTGCGGAAGCAATTTCGTGATGGCGGCGCGTGGGGCTTTCACGCTGGCGAACGACGAATCGGAGGTCATGTGGATGCCGCCGACATATCCGCAATCGCACAAAACGGCGTCACCCGGTTTGAGCACGACATCCTTGCCAAGCTGGCTCTGATAGGCGCCACCGCTCCGGCATAACACGACGAAAACCGAATCATTTCCGTCACGCACCAGCCGCGGCGTCCGCACATAGTCCGTCGGCGTCGAAAAGCGTGAGCTCACGTCGACTGGGCCGGCGCGCCGCATTTCGATGACGCCGCGAAATGGCCCGTCGCCGCGCGGAACGATATCAAGTATAGCGTAACGGCGGACGATTTCTTCGCAGAACGCCGGGAAGCGATCGCGCTCGGGAAGCGTATCGGTGCTAAAGAATAGCCGATCGGACATCTCATCACCTTCACGCCTCGTGAGAGGCGCCACGTCCGGCATTCAAGCTATCAAATAAATCGATCATTCGCATGCAATTTCGATGTGGGCGGGTTCGGCTCGATTGCGTCAACGGGCGCCTTCATGATCGCACAGCTGCGATCGTGCTGCGATCTGATTGTGTCGCTTGAAAGCCACAAGCGGTTCGAAACCAACCGGTTACTTCCGCCCAGGCCGCTTGAACTGCCGCTGAGTCCAAGCCGGTTCGATTTCATTGTGAATATGATCGCCGTCGAAGTTCAGCGCTCAGAACTGGCGGCGACCAAGCTTTCGCTGAGAAGCTTGGCAGACCTCCCGGGAGGCGCTTCGCGGCGGCATTGACTGGGGAATAAATATCATGAAGTCGCATTGGCTGAAGGCCGCCTTTCAAAGCGGTGCATGGGCTCCTCTTCGCGGGGGAATGGAAACAGCGCGCCGATCAATCGTATACGGAATCACGCTCGCGTTGGCTTTTTGCAACATTCAAGCCGCCGCGGCAGCCGACCTGCCGGCCGCCACGTCAGTCTATAAGGCAGCGCCGGCAGGCACTCCTTACGACTGGACCGGCTTCTATGCCGGCGGAAATATCGGTTATGGCTGGGGCAGTGCGCACGCCGCCGACACCGTGAATAGTTTAGGCTTTGACTTCACGGGGTTCTTCCCCGTCAGCTTTTCTCATGCCGATACCAAGAGTCTCGATGGCGTCGTTGGCGGCGGACAAGTCGGATATAATTGGCAAGCTTCGCCGAGCTGGGTCTATGGCGTCGAAGCGGATTGGCAGGCGGCCAGCCAGAAAGCCAGCCAGAGCCATAGCGATCCCTATGTCACTCTTGGTTTCTCGACCCTCAGCACAACGTATGAAGCCAAAATCTCATGGTTCGGTACTGTGCGCGGCCGCGTTGGTTATGCCTGGGATCGCCTGCTGATCTACGGGACCGGCGGGCTTGCTTATGGCGGGCTAAGGCTTGCCGGAACAATGACGGACGCCGGCTCTTCTATCGGTTTTCCATTCAGCGGGACCTCACCCTTCGGTGTGTCGAGTGTGAAGGGGGGATGGACTGCGGGCGCAGGTGTCGAAGGCGAGATCGTCAAAAACTGGACCTGGAAGCTCGAATACCTTTACGTCGATCTGGGATCGATTGGTGTTTCTGCCCCCGGACCGTTTTCGCCGCCCGACGCTGTCACCGCGCGCGCCCGATTCAACGACAATACCGTCCGCGCCGGATTGAACTTTCAATTTCATTAACCTAGTCCCGCGTGCGCGGGCAGTGAGATTATTTATCTAAAAACTCCTCCGTATATAACGTGCGCATATCGGGCTTCGCCGGCATGATCTCCATTTCCGGAAACGAATCGCCGATCACGTCGAGCGCCTTGGCGTGAAAACGCAGGTCGCGCGACATCATCGGCATGACGTCGTCGTATTCGCGGTTCTCGATCGTCTCGTCGAGCCCGGTGACCTGCCGGGCGATGCGCACGGTCTCGGCCTTGTTCGCCGCCATGAACGCGATGACGTCCTTCCAGCCGGCAAGAAAGCGCCGCACCTGATCCGGCTTGTCGGCGATCATGGCGTCGGTGGCGAAGATGACGTGGGTGTGGAAATTTTTGATGTAGGTGCCGAACTTGAGCAGGAGCCGCCCGTCCCCGGTTTTTTCCAAGCCGTAGCCTTGCGACGCCGACAGCACGACACCGTCGATCTGGCCGCGCTTGAGCGTCGCCACCATTGCCGACATGGCGCCGAGCGCGACCGGCTCGATGCCGTTCGAGCCCCAGCCCATCTGCCGCGACAGTTCCCGCACCAACCAATAGCTGAGCGAGCCGGCCGTGGTGACGCCGATCTTCTTGCCTTTGAGATCGTCGGGCTTCTGGACGTCCGGCGCCGCGCCGACGATCAAACCCATGCTCAGCGGCTCGTTGGCGAGTGCGCCGACCGCTTTGGCGGGAACGCCTTTGGCTAAAAATCCCATGGCCGGCCCGGAGCCGAGACCGAAGTCGACGGAATTCGCCACCATCCCCTGCTGCAATTTGGCATCGCCGGCGAAGATGACGGTTTCGACGTCCAGATCGTGCTTCGCCCAAATGCCTTCCGCCGCGCCGATCTCGACCGGCGCGAAGGCGAACGGCTGGCTGACCGATTTGCCGACGCGCACCTTGTCGGCGGCGGCCGCCGCGGAGGCGGCGCCGACCAGCGCCGCAAGCAGCAATGCGGCGAGCGCGCGCATCACTCACCTCGCCTGCGGTTTCGAGCGGACCAAAACTTCCACCCCCTTCGCCGTGACGCGCACGATCGCGGAAATTAAAGCATTGCCCGCTTTGGCATCGGCAGCGCCGACCTGCAATGAATAGACGCCGTCTGCCACCAGCGCTGTGTCTTCCGACGCACGGAATTCGGCCCCTTCGTGCAGCGACAAGCCGATGCCGTGGCCGATGCTGCCGCCGAGGACCGGGTGAAGCTTATACGGCGTCAGCGCGCCGACGGCTTTGGCGTGAAGTGCATCGGCCCGCGCGCCCGGGCGCATGTCTGCGATGATCGCGTCGAGCGCGGCCTCGGCGTGCCGTGCGGCGGCGGTGATGGAACCGTCGTCGACCGTGACGAACAGATCGGCCCAATAGCCCAAAACCTTGACGGCGAGATAGCCGGCCAGCGGCCCGGCGCATTTTTCGAACCGGCCCTGGAACGGCACCAGCGTGCCGCCGCCGTCGAGACTCACCAGCGTACGCACATCCTGCGCGGCGAGCGAGCGCGCGGCCCGTTCGGCATCGAGCGCCGCGGTTTCCGGCTCGTGGTTGGCGCGCCAGCTCTCGACAAAAGTTTTTGCCGCGGCTTCGAGCAATTTGCACGACGCCCGCATCATCGTCAGCTCGCGCGGCCGCTTGCGCCGCGCTGGAATGGCAACAACATCGTCGGCGCGTTGCAACGCGAACCGATCGCCGAGGCTGCGCCGCACCGCGGCGTACAGCACCGGCGCCATGATGTCGAAGCCAATGGTGCCGAGTTTTCGCCCCTGATCGCCTTTGAAGCGCTCGAGCCACGGATCGAATGCCTTCTCCCATTCCGGGCCCATGCCGGAGCGCACGTCGGCAATCCAGGTCAGCGTTCGCATCGCCGGCAGATCGCGCGTGCTCATGGCGCACAACAGCCGCGCCTCGCCGGTGCGCGGCAGCAGCGCCATGCCCCAGCGCACCCGCGGAATGAAGCTCGAGAGAAAAGCGAGCGCCGCGTGCTCGCGCACATCGCCGTAAACCAGCACGGCCGGCCAGCCGTTGCGGTCCATGGCGGCGCGCAACGGGTCGAGCCGCAGCGTGAACTCGTCAAACGGCAAGCGATCCTGCGCCCAGATATAAGACCCGATCGTCACGCAAGGTTGCACGGTCCGCATGGTGCCTGCCTCAAACCGCGATGACGTCGAGCGCGGCCGGCCGCGCCGACAGCGCCCGCGCGCCCGTGTCGGTGACCACGACCGGCTCGCCGCACATCAGATAGCCGCTCTCCGGGATGTACTGGTTGGGATGCATGACGAACACCATGCCGCTTTCCAAAACGCGCGTGTTGCTGTCGACGATGTCGCCCGGCCGGTCCGAGGTGATGCCGAGGCCGTGGCCGCGCACGCGCATATAGGGCGGCCGGCAATAATCGCCGTAGCCGGCTTTTTGGATGACGCCGTTGATGGCGCGGGTGACGTCGGCGACGGTGGCGCCGGCGCGGCCCGCGCGCAGGCCTTCGCCCATGGCGTCCTGCAGGATGGCGAAGTTTTCGCCGATCACCGGCCGCGGCGCGCCGAGCACCGTGGTGCGGCAGATCTGGGCGAACTGGCCGCGATAGCAGGGCGTGATCTCGGAGAGAATAATGTCGCCGACGTCGAGCACGCGCTCGCCGGCGGCGCGCACGGCGAGATTGTGCTGTGACGCGCTCATCAGCAAAAAATTGTCCTCGGCGCCGAGTTTTTTCATGAAGCAATAGAGCTCGGCGGCGAGTTCGAATTCGCGCATGCCGGGCCGGGCGTATTCCAGGAGCCGCTCATAGCCGCGTTCGGCGATCCAGGTGGCGCGCTCCGCCGCCTGCAGTTCCTCGGGCGTGCGCAGGCGGGCGAGATCGCGCGCCAGCTCATCGGCGGTTTTCGGCACTGCCCCAAGCGCCGCGGCGATACGATCGAACAGCGCGGCGCCGAGCAAGGACAGGCCGACGGAGATCGTGCGCGACAGATCGAGGCGATGGGATTTGACCGCACCGTCGAGCGTGGCGGCAAGATCGTCCGTGCCGATGGTGCGGTCGGTTAACGAGGCCGCGGCGGCGCGCACCTCGTCACAGGCCGGCGTCACGATCAAGGTCGAGGCGCCGTCGCGGTCGAGCACGACGGCGCTTTCGCCGATCGGGCGCACGCCCGAGAAAACATAGACGGCGTTGGAATCCAAAAAATTGTTGAGACCGTTGCTCGCGGCGATCAGGCCGTCGAGCGCTTGGTTCGCGAGATACCTGGTTGCTGCGATCAACCGGTCCTGACTTTTCACGCTCGTCCGCTCATCCATCCCTATCATCCCGTCACGGCCCAAAGCCCATACTATAGCGAACCTCGCCACCGGCATGGCAATCAACCGGCGGTACTGACGATCCACGATCGAAACGCCGCGATCTTGGCGTTGTTGACTGCCTGCCGGGCGTGCAATACGCAATAGGAGTTGCCGCTCGGCACGAAGCCGAACGGCGCCACCAGGCGGCCCGATTTCAGATCGTTCTCCACCAGCGGAAACGAGGCGATGCCGACGCCGAGCCCGCTCGCCGCCGCCTCCAGCATGAAATAGTGATGCTCGAAGCTTTGACTGGCGCCGGCGTCGATGGCAGCGCCGCGCGCTCGCGCCCAGTTCGCCCAGGATTGCGCGCGGGTCTCGGCGTGCAGCAGGCGATGACGCCGCAATTCGGCGATGCGCAGCGTTTTGCGGCCGTCGAGCAGCGAAGGCGCGCAGACCGGCCCGATGCGGTCGGCGAGAAACGGCGCGGCCGCCACATTGCGCGGCCACGGCGGTCGGCCGACCCGGATCGCGATATCGATGCCGTCGCGCGCGAAATCGACCGGCGCATGGGAGGCGGACAGCCGCACTTCGATTTTCCGGTGCAGCGCGTTGAAGGCATAGAGCCGCGGAATGAGCCAGCGCATCATGAAGGTGGCGACGCAGGACACCACCAGCGCGCCTTCGCGCGGCGAGGTGGCGACTTCCGCCGTGCTGGTTTCCAGGACGTGGAGCGCCTGGCGCACGCCGGGCAGGAACGCGACGCCCGCTTCGGTGAGCTCGATGCGGCGATTGCGGCGCCGGAACAGCGGCACGCCAAGGTGGGATTCCAGCGCCTGGATCTGCCGGCTCACCGCGCCATGAGTGAGATGCAATTCGCCGGCGGCGTCGGTGAAGCTCAAGCGCTCGGCCGCAATCTCGAAGGCCGGCAGCGTCTTCAGCGGCGGCAGGCGGCGGCGCATCGCCGGCTCCTTCACGTGAGTTTTCCTCACGCCAGAGTGACGAAAGATCGGTTGTCTGTCTATCTGATTTGCCGCCAACTGCCGTCGACATCGTGAGCTTTTATCAATCGACAGAAGGGGCCGCCGTGACCGCCGCCAGAACCGGATTGCGGGTCGGATGGCGTGAATGCTGGGTCGTTGCCGCCCTCGCCGTCTATGCGCTGGCCCGGCTGTCGCCGCCGCTCGAAAATTTGAACCTGCAGGGACAAGCCGTGCTCGGCGCCATGGCCGCCGGCGCCATGCTTTGGATCTCCGAAGCGACCCCGATCGGGGTGACGGCGATCGTCGTTACGATCTTGCTGGCCTTGAGCCCCGGCGCGCGGCTTTCCGATGCGGTCGGCAGCTTTGCCTCGGAAGTGGTGTTCTTCCTGATCGGCGCCGTTGCCATCGGCACGGCGGTGGAGGTGAGCGGGCTCGCCGCGCGTGCCGCCCGCTTTCTCGGCCGCATGGCGCGCGGCAGCCCGGCGCGCCTCTATGTGCAGATGATCGCGAGCCTGCCCGCCTTCGCCGTTCTGGTGCCGTCGGCGATCACGCGCAATGCCATTCTCATCCCGGCCTATGAGGAGGCGCTCGATCGCATGGGCATCGGCAAGACCGATCGCAGCGGACGCATGCTCATGCTGGCGCTCGGCGTGCTCAATCCGCTGGCGTCGTCGGCGCTGCTCACCGGCGGACTGGCATCGATGACCGCGGCGTCGCTGCTCGGCGGCTTTTCCTGGCTGCGCTGGTTCGCGCTGATGGCGGTGCCGTATTACGCGCTGCTGTTCGGCGGCGCGCTGTTGCTGCGCTGCGTGGTCGGGCCGTTCGAGCCGGCGCAGCGCGCGTCAACGCCGCCAGCGCCGCCGCAACCATTCACGGCCATCGAGATCAAGACGCTCGCGGTTTTGGCCGGAACCTTGGCACTATGGCTGACGGACTGGTTTCATCACCTGTCGCCGGCGATCCCGGCGCTGATCGGCGCCGCCGCGCTGCTGATGCCGAAGATCGGCGTGCTGACGTGGAAGACGTTCGAAGCCAAGCTGTCGTGGGGCATCATCCTGAGCATCGGCGCCGCGCTGTCGCTCGCCGCCGCCATGACCAAAACCGGCGCCGCCGCCTTCGTCAGCCAATCGGTGGTGTCGCATCTTGCCGGCCTCGCCGATCAACCGACGCTTCTGGTCATCGGCCTGATCCTGGCCGTGGCGCTCGTTCATCTCGCCGTAACCAATCTCGCCGCCTGCATCGCGCTGCTGATTCCGGTGGCGGCGACCATCGCCGAGCGCGCTTCGCTCAATCCGATCGTATGCGGCCTGATCGTCACCATCGTGGTCGACGCGGTCATCCTCTATCCGATCCAGACCGCGACGAATCTGCTCGCCTACGAGACCGGCTATTACGGCGCCGCCGACGTCCGCCGCCTCGGCATCGGCATGTTGCTGCTGACAGTGATCGTGATCCTGCTGACGATTCCCTATTGGGGCCTGCTGGGCCTGCCGCTGACGCAGCGCGGCGGAATGTGATGACGTATCTCACACCATAGACACGTGTCCGTGAATCCCTCTTGAACAAAGTTTGCGCGAACAATTTGTTGGGCACCGTCGATTATTCAATTTTCGTGAACAGAGTGCTAAACAAAAATTTAGTTGAGGATTGACCGCCTCGAACACATCTCCCGCTCAGCAAACAGCATGGCGTCTCCTGATCACCAAACAGAACGGCGTCGGCTTTTTGTTTTGCTACCAAACGCAGGAGAACGACCATGATCGACAACACCAAGCTCGCACTGATTGCCGCCGTTGCGGCGCTGGGCATCGCAATGCCGGCCGCGGCCATGGCACAGAGCGCCTATACGACCGGCTCAGCCGCGAGCCGAGCAGCCGCCGGTTATTCCTCGCCTTATGGCGGTGGCCTCTATGCCTATGCCCCGGGCTATTGGAACGACCACGCCCAGGTTCGCCAGTGGCAAGATCAAAGCGGTGATGACTACCGTTGATGAAACGGCATACCGGTCGCGGGCGATAAGTCCGCGACCGGAGCCCTAGCGCATTTCGGGTCCAGCTACGGGACGGCGCCCTGCTCCATGGCGAGCTCGGCTTTGAGACTGTCGAGGTCGCGGTAGATCGACGCGACGGCTAGCACGCGCCCTTTGGACTTGTAGCGCAGCACGCAGTCCTTGGCTTCGACGGAACCATCGATCGCGATCTCATCCCATTGCTCGGCGTGACCGACATAGTTGATCGGCACGTCATAGTGCTGGCTCCAGAAGAACGGCACGGCGTCGAAACGCTCTTCGAAGCCGAGCATATTGCGCGCCGCGGTCTGGCCCTGGCGTTCGGCCACGACCCAGTGCTCGACGCGGATGGCCGCGCCGGAATGCGGGTCAGGCCAGCGCGCGATGTCGCCCGCGGCATAAATGTCGGGTGCGCTGGTACGCAGATAGGCATCGACAGCGACACCGCGGTCCATTGCCAGGCCCGCTTGTTCGGCTAGCGCCAGACGCGGCCGCACGCCGACGCCGACGACCACGACATCGGTGTCGAGCGTGCCGCCGCCCTTGAGCGTGGCGCGGCGGCCCTCGAACGCAGTGACCGTTTCACCGAGATGAAACACGACGCCGTGCTCCTCGTGCAGCGCGCGAATGAAGTCGCCAAGTTGCGGCCCGAGCACGCGCTCCATCGGCCGCGCTTCCGGCGCTACGACGTGGACCTCGATATTGCGGGTACGCAGCGCCGCCGCCGCTTCGAGCCCGATGAAGCTCGCGCCGATGACCAGCGCGCGCTTGGCGCCCGCCATGTCGGCGATGATGGCGCGGCAATCGGCGAGCGAGCGCAGCGTATGAACGTGCGGCAGATCGGCGCTGGGAACCGGCAGCCGCACCGGCTCGGCGCCGGTCGCCAGCAACAGCCGGTCGTAATCGAGGCTCGCGCCGTTAGCACACCGGACCTGGCGCGCTTTGCTATCGATCGCGGTGACCTCGGTGTTTAGCCGCAAATCGATTTTGCTTTCGCCGTAAAAGTCGTCCGGCCGCAGCGGCAGCCAATCCTCCGGCGCGCTGCCGGCGAGATAATCCTTGGACAGATTGGGCCGATCGACCGGCGGCGCGGTATCGCTGCTCACCATGACGATGCTGCCGCCAAAACCGCGCCGGCGCAGCATTTCGGCCGCCGCAAAGCCGGCCGCGCCGCCGCCGACGATGACGATCTTGTTGGGCGTGTCCGCCTTCGCCGGCATGGCGCGCGGCTTCGGCTGCTCGCGCTTTTGCGTGACGAAGATGCGGCCGTCGCGCTCTTCCACCGCCCAGCAATCGATCGGGCTGAGCGCCGGCGCCCGCTCCGCCTCGCCGTTGCGCAGATCGAAACAGGCGTGATGCCAAGGGCAGCGCACGCTCGCGCCGGTGACGAGGCCTTCGGCCAGCGGACCGTGATAATGGCTGCAATGGGCGCCGACGGCGAATATTTCGCCGCCGTTACGCACCAGCAAAACCTCCTCGTCGCCGACGTGACCCAACAGCTTGTCGTCGACAAAATCGCCAAGGCCGACGCCCTTGGTGAGATCCGGGCCGCTTGGCGGCGTCTGCTCTTGGGCCATTGCCGTGTTCCTCCGTTGCCGCGGTCAGCCGGAATACTTCGCCGCATCAAAAAAAATAGATGGATCTCGGCCGAAAAGGTTCCGACGTCCCGGCGAAAAATATCAATTCACGGTGATCGCGGAGCGCGAATTCGCTTCACAACACCCTTTATCGCTTCAACTGCGCCTTGAGCCACTCGACGATGGTCGTCGTGATGTGGTCCGACGGCTCGCCGGGCGTGCGGCCCATGTGCGCGCCTTGCGGATAGATGCGCGCCGATTTTGGGCTGCCGTGCTCCATGCGCAGAT
>Ga0210394_10008036_pt1 | contig 10968 bp, 7 predicted proteins | sample IncBWC12MmetaG_FD_160121 | JGI IMG/M metagenome (GOLD analysis project Ga0210394, IMG submission 160121) | Forest soil microbial communities from Barre Woods Harvard Forest LTER site, Petersham, Massachusetts, United States - Inc-BW-C-12-M | ecosystem: Environmental > Terrestrial > Soil >... | reverse complement strand
GCTAGAAAAGCTTTTCGCTTCTGGCACTCGTTGGTTCGCCGAGGCATTGTTGATTTCCCGCCCGGCCTCGACGGTTCGGCTGCGTGCTCTGTCGTGCGCATCATCGGGTCCTGAGTCTCGGTTACCCATTTCGCATTGTCCGCGAGTTCGGCGAAGCTTCCTTCGAGCCTCGCAAACTCACGCAACTCGTCAGGACCGTTCGCTGTCCTCGCCAGCTTGGAATATTCGATTGCTTTGGCACGATATTGCTCAGCAGTGAACATCGGTGGGCCTTTTTGTGAGAGGAGCGCTCCGGTGATAAACCACAGAGTTTAATGTTGGCGTACGTCCGATGTTGAACACGAGGGGTGTGGATCCGAAAGCTGCAGCACACAACCCGGGCCAATCACTATGCCCTGTCATTTCCCTTGTCAGCTGATTCGTATGCTAGGCTGTACCAGCGCGTTGATCCGTTCGGCGAGCCACAGTAGGGCGGCGCGGAACGGGCCGTGCAGTGAAAGCTGGTGGCGGCGGTAAAGCACGGCGTGGCTCAACTGTGCGAAGTGGCCCTTGATGAAGCCGCCCTTGAAGAATCCGAAGCGACCCAGCCTGCCGAAGGCGTTGTATTCGCTGAGCGCGACCAGCGCGCCGAGATCGCGGTTGCGATATGGAGGCACCGGCCTGCTTTTCCGCAGCCAAGCCGGCAAATGGCGCACCAGATGCAAGGCCTGCTGGTTGGCCACCTGGGCTGTTGCCGGTAGCGGTTGCTTCGTCCCCTCGGGCACAAAGCTGGCGCAGTCTCCCAGGGCGAAGATGTGCTGGTCGCCCTTGGCCATCAAGTTGGGTTCCACCACGATCTGGCCCGCGCGACTGATCTCGAGCCCGCTCTCATCGAAGCCGCTGGAGGCACGGATGCCCGCGGCCCAGACCTTCAGCGTGGCTGGCACATGCTCGCCGCCTTCGAGCAGGTAACCTCGTGCGTCGGCGCCCATGACCTTCACGCCGGTGCGCACGTCCACGCCCAGCATGCGCAGCTGCGATGCGGCCGAAGCAGAAACCGCTTCCGGGAATGCGCCGAGAATGCGTGGCGCGCTTTCTAGTAGGGTGAGGCGCAGTCGTCTGCGGATGTCGACCTTGCCGTAGCCGGCAGCCAGTTCGACCATGCGGCTCAGTTCTGCGGCCAGCTCCACGCCGGTGGCGCCGCCGCCGACGATGGAAATGTCAATGTTTCCGCCCTCGGCGAAGCTGCGCACCACCTGAGCGCGCAGCCGGCCGTTGAAAACGTCTGCCTGGTCGTGGCTGTCGATGAAGTGGCAGTGTTCGAGGACGCCGGGCGTGCCAAAGTCGTTGGCGCGGCTGCCGAAGGCCAAGACCAGCACGTCGTAGTCCAATTCGCGGGCGCCCACGACCACTTCGCCGGCCGTTCGCACTGGCGCGAGCCGTATGCTCCGCCTTGTGCGCTCAATGGCATCGACCTGCCCGGGCACGTATTCGAAATGATGCGTGCGCGCATGCGCAACGTACTGCACCTGTTGTTCGTAGATGTTCCAAGTGCCGGCGGCGAAGGTGTGCAGCATCGGTTTCCAGACGTGCACCCAACTGCGGTCGATGAGGCTGATACGAGCCAAGTTGCGACGGCGCAGCGAATGGCCCAGCCGGGTAGCCAGAATTAGGCCGGCCACGCCGCCGCCGACCACCACGACGTGGGGCACCTCGCGTTCGGTCGGGTTCACCGGCGAGCTTGTTGCAGGAAGTCGCCTGGCGCGGGCTCCTTGGATGGGGTCTATGAGGTCGAGCATGGGATCTCTCCGCTGCGAGTTGCTACGGACTAACGCCGACCCGTCGGGCGGCTTAACTTGTCCGGTGATCGACGCGCCGTTTTGTGCAGATGCTTTTCACGCCATATCGGTCCGGGACCACGCATGTAGTAAAGCTCGGGCCGGTACGGATAGAGCAGCTTGCGCCAAAACGGAGTGATTAGATCCTCCCAACGCACTGGCGCGCGAGAGGCAGGCAGAACCTGCAACACGTACGAAACCGACAATGGGAGCATTGGAAGACTCTCCGCTTGTTCGATGCCGATTAAACACTGGCCCGTGTGCTTTCTTCACTTACTGAGCGACGTCGCCGGTCAATCGGTTGCACAATTTCTATTAACTGAACACTGACGGCGCCATACTGCGCGAGTCGATTTGCCTGCTATTTTGGTCGATACAAATAAACAATCAGACAGAACCAAACGGACTCGTTCGCTTACTGAGCTGACAAAAAAGTAATGCCGTACGTTGCGAGCCCCTGAGGGGTTCACAAGACGCGACTGCGAAGATGCTTTTGACGTTCATGACCGTGGTGGAGGCTGGAAGCGTAGCTTTCGCTGCGACGGGCTGAAAGCTGCAAAGTCGGGCCGCACCGATGCCAGAACGATTCCTAATTTTGCCGAGGAAGCCGCGCAGGGGCGATGCGTAGCGCTGTGATTCGTTCGTAGGACTAAGCCAAAGCACTAGAACTGTCCTCGTTGGATTATCCGAATTAGACCCACGCGCAATGGATGGGGCGCAGGGAAATCATCAGAGTAGCCCTCGGAATATGGGCTAACCCTCGTCAGTGCAGTGGGCTCGAAAAAAACTGTTGAGACGAATTGGAGATCAAGAAAACCAGCTTTGACCTCTGTGTACAGGGAAATGTCATGGATCACCATTGTGTCCGTTATCCACATGCCGGTCGAAAGGCCAGCAAACCCCTTCTAAAAGGCCTGTGCGCCGTTGCTACCGTTGCGATTTTGGCGGCGCCGTTGAGCGCCTGCAACGATGGTTCGGCTGCTGTTGTCAAGCCTGAGATGTACGTACGCACCGAGATCGTGCAGCCGCGGCTTCGACAAGGTTCGGTGACCCTGACCGGCGCGGTGCAGGCTCGTTTCAGCGCCGACCTCTCGTTCCGGCTCAGCGGACGCGTGCGCGAGCGGTTGGTAGACGTTGGAGCTCGGGTTGGTCCGGACGAAGTGCTGGCTCGGCTCGACGCAGCGGAGCAGCAGGCCGATGCCGATGCGGCGAGCGCGGCTGTGACCGCGGCGGAGGCGCAGTTGCGTGTCGCGAGAGCGACGTTTGATCGGCAGAGCCAACTTATTGCTAACGGTTTCACGACGCGTGTGGCGTTCGGTCAGGCGCAGGAAGGATTGCGAACCGCAGAAGGGTCCCTCGAAGCGGCAAAGGCGCAGCTGGGCACGGCGAAAGATGCCCTTGCCTATACCGAGTTGCGCGCCGGTGCGTCGGGCGTGATCACAGCGCGCAGTCTTGAGGTCGGCCAGGTGGTGCAGGCGGCTCAGCCGGTATTCAGCCTCGCTCAAGAAGGTGAGCGCGACGCTGTATTCGAGGTATACGAAGCAATTCTCTTCGCCGACTTCGATGGCGGCCCAGTATCGCTGACGCTGGTTTCGGATCCGAATTTGAAAGCGACCGGGCGCGTCCGGGAAGTTTCCCCTGCGATCAATCCAAAGAGCGCGACCATCCGCGTCAAGGTGACAATCGAAAATCCTCCCAAAGGAATGACGCTTGGCAGCGCCGTTGCGGGGACTGCCAAATGGAAACCGGTTGCGCAGATCGCATTGCCTTGGACCGCGCTGATGGCGGCAGGATCCAAGCCTGCAGTTTGGGTCCTCGACCCCTCAACCAAGACAGCGTCACTGAAGCGGGTCACGGTCGATCGTTACGAAGCGGAAGCGGTGGTGATCAAGGACGGGCTCGAGCCAGGCGAACGCGTCGTCGTCGATGGTGGCAAGTTGCTCAGCTCCGGCCAGCGCGTGTTTTACGCGGACGGTTCGTCATGAGCGGCCAACTCTCGGTCATCGCTGCGTTGTCGGCTTCCTTGCTCCTGGCAGGATGCAAGCAGGACACCCATGTATCGGAACCGGTTCGGCCCGTGCTCTCTGCCATCGTTGAGCCCACACCATTCGGCGATCCTGTCTTTGTCGGTGCGGTGGAACCTCGCTTCAAGACTGATCTCGCGTTCCGGGTACTCGGACGTCTGATCGCACGCCGCGCAAATCTCGGTGATACGGTCACCGAAGGGCAGACTGTTGCTGCCATTGATCGACTGCCGTTGGAGCTTGCTGTTCGTTCAGCCGGAGCAGAGCTAGCGAAAGCGCAGGCTCGGCTCGAGACGGCGAGCGCAGCAGAACAGCGAAAGCGAATGCTGATCCTCACCGGTGCAACCAGCAGACAATCGGTGGACGATGCAGAGCAGGTCCGGGCTGGCGCCGAAGCATCGGTCGCTTACGCCCAAGCCAATCTGACAAAGGCGATCGAGCAACTTGGCTATGCACAGGTGAAAGCCGATTTCGCCGGCGTTGTCACTGGGGTGAGCGCTGAGGAGGGACAAGTGGTGTCTCCGGGCCAGACTGTGGTCACTGTCGCGCGCCCCGACGTCAGAGAGGCGGTCGTCGACATCGGGTCGGATTTCCCGGTTCCATTGCGGATTGGCTTGCCGTTCAGCGTCAGCTTGCAACTCCTCCCCACCGTTCAGGTCGAGGGCCGCATTCGCGAGATCGCGCCGCAGGCCGATCCCGTCACTCGTACCTACCGCGTCCGTATTGCGTTGCGCGATCCGCCGCCGAGCTTCCGCCTTGGATCGACAGTCACTGTGAAGCTCGGCGGCGACCAGAGTTCAATGCTCCGGCTGCCGACATCGGCGATCCTCTCCAAAGACGGCGAGACCTTCGTTTGGGTGGTTGATCTCCCCGCCAGCACGGTTTCGTTGCACAAGGTCGATCTGGTCGTGGACGGGCCGGGCGCCCGGGTGAGCGGCGGCGTCGCCGCCGGCGCCCGCATCGTGACTGCCGGAATCCATAGCCTCAAGTCAGGACAGAAAGTTCGAATCGAACAGGACGCCACTCCATGAAGTCGTTCAACCTTTCCGATTGGGCCCTCCGACATCGCTCGCTGGTCTGGTATTTCATGATCGCCTTCATGGCGGCAGGCTTGTTCTCGTACCTGCAGCTCGGGCGGGAAGAGGATCCCGCTTTCACGATCAAGACCATGGTGATCCAGGCCCAGTGGCCGGGCGCCTCCCCCGAGGAGGTGACGCGTCAGGTCACCGACAGGATTGAGAAGAAGCTCGAAGAGCTGGAGTCGCTCGATTACACCAAGAGCGTGACCGTCGCGGGCCAAACGACGGTGTTCGTCTATCTGCGTGACACCACAAAAGCCAGCGATGTCGCCCCGACCTGGGCGCGAGTGCGCAATATGATTGCGGACATCAAGACCACCTTCCCGCAAGGCGTTATCGGGCCCGCATACAACGACCGCTTTGGCGATGTATTTGGTAACATCTACGCTTTCACCAGCGACGGATTGAGCCAGCGCCAGCTGCACGATCAGGTCGAGGACATTCGGGCCAAAATCTTGACCGTGCCGAACGTCGGCAAAGTCGACATTCTGGGCGCCCAGGATGAAGTCATTTACCTGGAATTTTCAACGCGAAAGGTCGCGGCACTGGGCCTCGATACTCGCTCGATCATCAGTTCGCTGCAGGCGCAGAATGCCGTCACGTCATCGGGCGTGTTCCAGGTCGGGCCGGAGCGCATCAGCGTGCGGGTCAACGGTCAGTTTGCCTCGGAGGCAAACCTGAAAGGGGTCAATCTTCGGGTCAACGATCGCTTTTTTCCTTTGACCGAAGTCGCCACCATCACGCGCGGCTACGCCGATCCGCCGATGACCTTGGTTCGCTTCAACGGTCAGCCGGCCATCGCGCTCGCGATCGGAATGAAGACCGGCGCAAACCTCCTGCAATTCGGCGAGGTTTTGAAGGAGGAAATGTCGAAGATCGTGGCCGACCTGCCTATCGGGGTTGGGGTCCATCTGGTGGCGGATCAGCCAGTGATCGTCGAGAAGGCTGTATCGGGTTTCACGGAAGCGCTTTTCGAGGCGGTAGTTATTGTTCTCGCTATCAGCTTTCTCAGCCTTGGGCTTCGGGCCGGTCTGGTCGTTGCTATCGCGATCCCGCTGGTGCTCGCGATCACCTTCGTCGTCATGGCGTATGCCGGAATTTCGCTGCAGCGGATTTCGCTCGGCGCATTGATCATCGCCCTTGGCCTTCTGGTCGATGACGCAATGATCGCTGTCGAAATGATGGTAGCGCGTCTGGAGCTTGGCGATCGCTTGGAGAAGGCTGCAATCTACGTCTACACCTCGACCGCCTTTCCGATGCTTACCGGAACGCTGGTCACCGTCGCTGGGTTCATCCCAATCGGTCTCAACACCAGCAACGCCGGTGAATTTACGTTTACCCTGTTTGTGGTGATCGCGGTGTCGCTGATCGTGTCCTGGATCGTCGCCGTCCTGTTCACGCCATTGCTCGGGCTCACGATCCTGCCGGCTAAGCTTGCGGGTCATCATGGTGATAAAGGACGGATCGCGCGGTTGTTTTCTCGCGTGCTTGCGGTCTGCATGCATCACCGGTGGGTCACCATTGCGCTAACCGTAGCAGCCTTTGCGCTATCGCTGTTTGGGATGACATTCGTGCAGCAGCAGTTTTTCCCATCTTCGGATCGCGCCGAACTTGTCATCGATTGGAACCTGCCACAGAACGCTTCCATCGCGCAGACGGATGCGCAGATCGCTCGCTTCGAGCGTGAGCAGTTGCGTGGAAACCCCTCCGTCGAGCAATGGTCGACGTATGTCGGCACGGGCGCTCCGCGCTTTGTGCTGTCGTTCGACGTGCAGACAGCCAATACCTGGTTTGGCCAGATGGTCGTGGTGACCAAGGGTGACATCAGCGCTCGCGATCGCCTGAAAACCGAATTCGAGACCTATTTGCGGAGGACTTTTCCTGGCACGGACACCTTCGTCAAACTGCTGGAGGTTGGGCCGCCGGTCGGACGTCCGGTGCAGTACCGGCTTACTGGACCCGACATCGTAAAAGTCCGGGAGGTCGCGCAGAGCCTTGCCGGCATTGTGCGCAGCAATCCCCATCTCGGCAACGTTGTGTTTGACTGGATGGAGTCTGCCCGGGTCGTCAAGGTCGATGTTTTGCAGGACAAGGCGCGCCAGCTCGGCGTCACCTCGGAAGATATCGCGCTGACCCTGAACAGCGTGCTCGACGGAACGACAATCACCCAGGTCCGGGACAGCATCTACCTGGTGAATGTAGTGGGACGCGCCACTTCGTTCGAGCGCGCGTCCATTGATACGCTGCGGGATCTGCAGCTTATCGGCTTGGGCGGCCAATCAGTGCCGCTCGGGGCGCTGGCGAACGTGCGCTATGAAATGGAGCAACCGACCATTTGGCGGCGATCACGGCTTCCGACGATCACACTAAAAGCGAGCATAGTTGACAGCGTGCAGCCAAAAACGGTCGTCGATCAACTCGCGGCGAAGATGGCCGAGTTCGCGACGCAGCTGCCTGCCGGGTATTCGGTCGCGGTCGGAGGCTCTGTCGAGGAGAGCGCGAAAAGCCAGGGGCCAATCGCGGCGGTGGTTCCGCTGATGCTCTTCATCATGGCAACGATCCTGATGATTCAGCTGCAAAGCTTCCACCGACTGTTCCTGGTGTTCGCCGTCGCACCATTGGCATTAATCGGCGTCGTCTTGGCTTTACTGCCGAGCGGAGCGCCCCTCGGATTCGTTGCAATCCTCGGGGTGCTGGCGCTGATCGGCATCCTAGTCCGCAACTCGGTGATATTGATCGTTCAGATCGAAGAGTTGAAGCGGGCCGGACGGCCGGCGTGGAACGCGGTGGTGGAAGCGACCGAGCATCGCATGCGCCCCATCATGCTTACTGCCGCTGCTGCCAGTCTGGGGCTCGTTCCGATCGCGCGCGAGATTTTCTGGGGTCCTATGGCCTACGCTATGATCGGCGGCATCATCGTCGGTACTGTCCTGACCCTTGTGTTCCTGCCGGCACTCTACGTGGCGTGGTTTCGAATCAAGGAGCCCGTTGCTCCCGAGCAGGCAGCGACCTCTGAGACCGCAACGGCCCGCCCTGAGTTGATGTCGAGCGAGCTGGCCCCGAGTAATCTGACATGATGAGGTCGCCTGACGGATGGCGGCGCGCTGCGCCGGCAGCGCGCCTGGGCGGGCCGTCCATTACCTCGTGGACCGGTCCTTCCTACACGTCTGAACGACTCATCGAGGGATTGCGAGAGCGGGCTGCAACGCTTTCTGTGCAGTTGCAGATGCAGTCGCGCGCGTGGCTTGGCCGCCACAAAGCACGGCTGGGCCTCCTCCTCCGCGTTATGACTTCTGCGCTGCTATCATTTGAAGCGGCTCGTTGGTTGAATGTGCATATGCCGCTCTGGGCGGTACTCACCGCGATCATGGTGACGCAGATCAGCGTCGGCCGGTCCTTGAAGGCATCGCTCGACTATCTGAGCGGCACCATAGGCGGAGCGGTGTTCGGGGCTGTTGTCGGCATTCTGGTTGGCGGTGGTAGCGAAGTCGTGCTGCTTGTGGGGCTTGCCATCGCGGTGGGCCCGCTCACGCTGATCGCAACCGTGAGGCAAAGCCTGACGGCCGCGCCGGTCACCGCCGCAATCGTGTTGGTGGCCCCGGCGTTTACTCTAGCGACCCCCATCGCCGCAGCAGCGGATCGCGTGCTTGAAGTAGCGCTCGGTGCCGTTATCGGGCTCACCATTTCGTTCGTGCTCTTCCCCGCGAGCGCCTATGGCGTGGCCATCGAAGCGGCGGCGCGCATGATTGATCGGTTGGCCAATGCCTTAGGCGAGCTGATCACCGGCCTGAAGGTCGGTCTCGAGCCCGGCGCGCTCCACCGCATTCAAGACGGCATCGGTGAGACGTTTCTGGAATTGAACGCGGTCGGCACCGAGGCGGAGCGCGAGCGCGCGGCACGGCTTTCGTCGGCACCAGACATCGGCCCTCTGTTGCTTACGCTCCTGAGATTGCGTCACGACCTCGTGATCATCGGCCGCGCTGCGGCTTCACCGCTGCCGGAAACCCTGCAAGCGCGACTCAAGTCATTCACCGATCTTGCGACGGCGATCGGCGACTTTCTTCGCGCCAGCGGGACTGCGCTACGTACTCGTCGGGTCCCCCCCCGCCTCGACGGAGTGGACTCGGCGCTCCGCTCCTATGCGGCGGCAATCGAGACAATCCGCCAGGAAGGTGCGACGCGCCGGCTGCCGAGCGAGGTGACAGAGCGCTTCTTCGCACTCTGCTTCGCACTGGAGCAGCTAGGGCACAATTTGCGCGAGCTCCATCGCTGTGTCGCAGAATGGGCGCAATCGACGGGGCCAGACAAGTGATGCAACCGCTTTGTCCCCGCCTTTGAGAGAGCATCCGCTTCGGCTCTTGGGTCACGGGTCGAGGTTCGATGAGTCGGTACGATCGAGCGCGATGAGTTTCGATCAAGTCGTATAGCCCAATCCGCCCAGCACGAGACAATTTCTACTGTGGCTGACCGGGTGCTGAGCGCATCGACGGGCGGGCATATTGCAGAACACAAACCTAACTAAGCCAAAGTACTAAGAAATCGTCGATGGATTATCTCGACTCAACCAGGGCCCAATAGATTTTGACCGAGCAATCAGTAGTTTAAACGCAAGCGCTTTGAATGCGCGGGTATCAAACTCACTGAAAGTGCAAACGGAGGTTTTCCAATGACTGGCAGAGATGACACTTCCACAAATCAGACAGGACCAGCCACTAGCGCTGAGGGGTGGGGCCTGCGCTACCCAGGCTTCACTATGGGCAACGGCGGCAGGAACGAGGTCAAGGAGTTCACCGGCATGTGGGCCCTCAAGCCCGACGCCGATCTGGTGGCGTTTACGAAAGCGCTCGCCCCTGGCGGATGGATAAACCCTCCTGGTGAATCGTTCTCGGAGAATATGACCAAGCTCGGGCTGATCCGGACAGCGCGCTGGTTCGTCGGCAGGACACAGGATTTCAGCGGTTATACGCTGTACTTCGTCTCTCAGTTCGACGGCACCCTCGAGAAATACTTCGATGACTTCATTCTCAACGGGAAGGAAAACCTGGAGGCGATCTGGGGCAAGTGTGTCGGTTGTCCGACCGGCCCGAATGCGACGGCGCGCGACATCGTGGCGTTCATCGCACGCGGTCAGATCAAGACTCTGGCGTGTTACGACGTCCTGCCGGATCTCAGCATCCCGCAGATCTATAAGGCGGTGGACTGGTACGAAAAGACGCTGAAGTTCCAGCGTGCGATCGCTGCGGGCGGCGCCAACCTTGAGGACAAGGTAAACGCCTTCGTCAAGGAGCTTGCGGAGCCTTATAAGCCGGGGCTTAGCGGCGCCGCCATCGACACGGAGATCGCCCGCGAGTGGCAGTATACGGATGTCGCCGAACGCCTGAGCAGCCTCAAGGCGGCGAAGGCAGCGTAGCCCCTGACTTTTCGCCAGCTGGATCGGCCACGGGCACCGTCCTGGGGCCGATCATCACCCCCGACATAGTGGCAAGTGTTTTGCCTCTAGGAGTTACGACCATGCTCGCTCAGACGCCGGCGCGGACCCTGACATCCGCCGATCTGAAAGACAATCTGCACGACATTCAGGACAACGTCGTCGCGCCCATTCTGATGCGCTACGGGCGGCACATCTTTGTCAAGTTTGACGCCGGCGAGAAAGCGCGCACATGGCTGCGCAACATGTTCAAACGCGTCAACGCCCGGACGAAAGAGCATGGGACATGTTTCACCGTCAATATCGGCTTTACTTACGGAGGCCTGAAGGCGTTGGGGCTGTCTCAACGGTCGCTCGACAGCTTTCCCGAGGCGTTTCGCGTCGGCATGCGAGGCCGTGCGCATGTGGTCGGCGACGTCGGGCCGCACGCGCCGGACTATTGGGAAGGTGGCCTCGGCGGTCCGGACATTCACGCGATGGGCTGGATTCGCACTGACTCCGACCAAGGTCGCGAAGAAGCGATGCGGATCATCCGCTCCGAGATGGATGCGACCGGTGGCGTGGAGATCCGCTTCGTTCAAGACACGATGGCGCTCGCGCATGAAAATGGGATCGGGTCG
>Ga0210394_10008035_pt1 | contig 10968 bp, 11 predicted proteins | sample IncBWC12MmetaG_FD_160121 | JGI IMG/M metagenome (GOLD analysis project Ga0210394, IMG submission 160121) | Forest soil microbial communities from Barre Woods Harvard Forest LTER site, Petersham, Massachusetts, United States - Inc-BW-C-12-M | ecosystem: Environmental > Terrestrial > Soil >... | reverse complement strand
TGGATTTAGGGCTGAAAGTCCACGCCACGCCGCGCGTGCATCCGCCGGACGAAGTGTCGCTGAATATGCAATTCGAAATCACGGCGCTAGCCGGCCAGAACGTGAACAGCATTCCCATTATCAGCAACCGGTCTATCGAGCAGATGGTGCGGCTGCGCGCCAATGAAACCAGCATTCTTTCCGGCCTGATTGAGACAAGCGAAATTCGGAGCATCACAGGGTGGCCGGACCTGACTTTCCTTGGTCCGCTCACCGGTGACCACAGCAAACAGCAAAGCGAGACCGAATTGGTGATCGCCATTACGCCGCGCCAATTGCGGGTTACGCCGCGCGAGGATCGCACGTTTTATGCAGGCCGCGGCGTGGGCACCGCCGCTCCACCCGAACCGGCGGGGCCGGGTCAGCTACCGCCTCAGCCTCCTGGGGCTGCGCCTGTTGGAGTTCCGCCTGTGCCAGGTGTACCGCCTCCAGGAGGGGCGCCTGGAGCGCCTCAACCAGGACCTGGTGCTGTTCCAGGTGCGCCTGGGAATCCGCCGCAAAATCCTGCCCCCAATCCTCAACCCAATGAGCAGGCAGTGCCGCCACCCGGTGTGCAGCAGCGCAATCCGGACCGCTGATTTAGCCAACGGACTGGCGCTCGCCGCGGGCTCCTATCATGCGCCAGGCGAAACCTGAGCTCGCCGCGGATAGCCCCGCACAAATCAGCATGATGAGGCGGAATCCAAAGACAAAGGCACGGTCGATCAAAATTCTCAGCGTAGCGGCCGCGTTCGAATCTACTCCGGGCGGGACGGTAAGAGCAGCAAGTCTGATTTCGTTTGATTGCACACTTTGTGTGGCCTCAGCGGGCAAGTTCAACTGCGTCAGCCGCTCGTTCAGGTAATAGCCGAACGCGCTCACCATGGTCATCCCCAAAATTGCAACTGCAAGCAATCCGGCGATTCTGGCAACGGCGTTATTGATGCCCGAAGCGGTTCCGGCATGCTTTTGCTCCACAGCGCCCATGACAACGGTCGTGAGCGGAGCCACGCTCACTGCCATTCCGAGCCCGAGCACCAAAAAGCCCGGGAAAAACGTTGTCCAGTAGCTGCCCACGACGGATGGAATTATGAAAAGAAGAAATCCCGCGGCAGCAATGACCGGTCCTACTATCAGCGGCAGCCTCGCCCCGAAACGGCCAACCAGTCCGCCGGACCATCGCGAAAGCAGGAACATCAGCAAGATGAAAGGCAGGGCGGCGGCGCCAGTCGCCGTTGCAGAATAGTGCTGCACCTGGATCAGATTCAACGGATATAAAAAAAAGAAAATTCCCAGGGGCGCGTAGAGGAAAAGCGTAACTAAATTAGCGCCAGTGAAATCACGCGACTGAAACAGCTTCAGCGGAACCATCGGAGAGCGGACTTGAGCTTCGAAGTAAGGAAAGATCGCAAGAAACGCACAACCGACGGCCAGCGTTCCCCAAACTGAAGGATTCCTCCAACCTCGATTAGCGGATTCTATGAATCCGTAAGTCACGCCCGCCAAGCCGGCCGTTACGATCAACGCCCCGATCCAATCGATGCTGCTTGCCGTGTCGTCCCTGCTTTCCGGAACGCGCAAGAGGGAAAGGACGATCACTGTCGCCGCGAGCGGCATATTAATGAAAAACACCCAGCGCCACGAAGCGTGCTCGATCAACCAGCCGCCCAGAACTGGTCCCCCGGCTGTTGCGATCGAGGTGAAGCCAGACCAGGTTCCAATCGCGCGGCCACGTTTCTTCTCACCGAAAGAGGCGCTGATAATTGAAAGACTACCAGGCACGAGAAACGCAGCTCCAAATCCCTGCACCGCGCGTGCGATCACCAGTTCCCGGATATTTGCCGCCAGGCCACAGCCTGCCGAGGCAATTGCGAACAAGGTTACGCCCGCCAGAAACATCCGCCTGCGCCCGAATACGTCGCCCATGGCGCCGCCCGCCAGAATTAGCGCGCTCAGGAACAATGCGTATCCTTCGACCACCCACTGCATGTCGATCACGGTACCGCCGAGGGTCCTTTGAACTGCGGGCAGCGCCACGTTCACAACGGTACCGTCGATAAACGCCATGCTGGATCCGAGGATGGTGACGGCAAGGACCCATGCTTCGGCTGATTTTGTGCATGGAGCGGCAGGATGGCCGGATTCGATTACCGCCTGGTCGCACGGTGGCTTCATGATTTGTTCTTGCTAAGGCGCGATCCCCGTTATCACATTAAGAAGACGCCTTTGGGAGTTTGGATTCAACACAAAAAGCAAATTGGCAATTCTGCCAAATGCAAATCACGGCCCCAATTGGCATCACAAGGTTATTCAGGAGTATCTTAGGAGTTCATCTAACGACTGGTTCTGCTCCATCAAGCAGTTGAGCTTCATCTACGGAGCCGAACGTACAGAGTGAACGGGGCGAAATCGGCATCAGGCACGCACAAGGGGAGTCTGGGTCAATGGCTACACAATCGCTTGGTCGGGAGCTTGGCAATCGAGAATTCTTCATTCAGAGGTGGCAACAAGAATATCCCGCTTTCGTGCGGGTGTTCAAAGCGCTGCCGGCGGACCGTCTCGATTACCGGCCACACCCGCGCTCACGCTCCGCGGGAGAACTGGTTGCACTGCTGGTTACTGCGCAACAGAGCTGCATTGAACTCTGTAAAAGCAAGAAGAGCCTGTACAGCGGTTTGCGCTGGGAGGAGCCTGGCGTTTTTGGCCCCCTGGTGGAAATGATCGCGGCGTATGAACGTGATCACGAGATCTTCTCCCGCCAACTGCGCGCGTTGGACGACGACGCGTGGAATCATCAAGCCTGGCTGATTGAGGGCACAAAAGAGATTCTGCTGAAGGATACAGTAGGCGGGCTGCTGTGGATCGCGCTCTTCGACATCGTTCACCATCGGGGGCAGTTGACCACTTACATCCGGCCCATGAGCGGCAAAGTCCCGAGCATTTACGGGCCCTCAGCCGACGACGAGGGTCGATTGCCGGGAAATAGTTGACGGAGGCTTAGATGAGTGTGTCGCATCATGAAGCGGCGGAGACCACTCCAAAAAGCAACGTTCGAGGCGTGGTCGTTCGTGGCAGCGCCGCCGGATTTGCGCAGGAAATTTCTGCGGGCCAGCATCATCTAAAATCCGACGAACCTGTATCCGCGGGTGGTACGGACACAGGACCAGCGCCTTACGATCTTCTGCTCGCCGCGTTGGGGTCTTGCACGTCGATCACTCTCGGAATGTATGCTCGACGCAAAGGATGGCCGCTCGAGGACGTCACCGTCAACCTGCGACATTCGAAGGTCCACGCTTCCGATTGCGCGGATTGCGAAACCAAAGACGTGATGCTGGATCGAATTGAACGCGACATCCATTTGACTGGACCGCTGACACCTGAGCAGAAATCCAAGCTGATCGAAATCGCGGATAAGTGCCCCGTTCACCGGACGCTCACATCCACGATTCAAATCAAAACCTGCGCGGTTTGAACCAAGAGAGCTTTGAGGAGCAATGAATGCCGAAGTATCTGAAAACCAGCATTCCGGCGGCTGAGGTCGAAGCGGCAAACAGGCAGGTGCAAGAGACCGTCGCCAAACTCATCTCCGACGTAAAAATGCGTGGCGATGCGGCCGTTCGGGAGCTTTCCGCAAAATTTGATACATGGTCGCCGGCGAACTTTCGCCTGTCCCGGGCCGAGATCGATTCATTAGTTGCTTCCGTTTCGCGCCAAACGATTGAAGACATCGAGTTTGCGCAGACGCAAATCCGAAATTTCGCACAGGCCCAAAAGGCCGCGCTGAAGGACATCGAGGTCGAGACGCTGCCCGGGGTTCGCCTCGGCCATCGCAATATTCCTGTGGATAGCGTCGGGTGTTACACCCCTGGTGGCCGTTATCCCATGGTCGCGTCATCGCACATGACCATCGTCACGGCAAAGGTAGCGGGCGTCCGGCGTGTGATCGCCTGCACTCCGCCAACCGGCGGAAAGCCGCATCCCGAGACAGTGGCCGCAATGGCGATGGCGGGCGCAGACGAGATTTATATTCTCGGCGGAATCCAGGCTATCGCGGCGATGGCGCTCGGCACGGAAACGATCGCCGCCGTGGACATGGTGGTTGGCGCGGGCAACGCCTATGTCGCCGAGGCGAAACGCCAGCTTTTCGGCCAAGTCGGAATCGACCTGCTCGCCGGCCCGACCGAAATTCTCGTCGTTGCGGACGATTCGGCAGACGCCGAGTTTGTGGCCGCGGACCTACTTGGCCAGGCCGAGCATGGTCCCACTTCGCCGGCGGCCCTGATCACAACATCGGAAGCTCTGGCGCGATCGTTGCCGGCGGAGATTGAACGGCAGCTCAAAGTTCTTCCAACCGCGGAGATTGCCTCTGTTTCGTGGCGGGATTATGGCCAGATTATTTTGGTGGCGGATCTTGCTGAGGCGGTGCAAGAGGCCGACCGGCTCGCCTACGAGCACGTCGAGATCATGACTCGCAATCCTCGCTATTTTCTCGAACGCATGCGGAACTACGGATCGCTGTTCCTTGGTCCGGAGACGAACGTTGCGTACGGCGACAAAGTGATCGGCACGAACCACACACTTCCCACGCGCCGCGCGGCGCGATATACGGGCGGGCTCTGGGTCGGCAAATTCATGAAGACGGTCACGTATCAGCAGTGCACCGAAGAAGCAAGTGTCCTGATCGGAGAGTATTGTTCGCGCCTGTGCGCAATCGAGAGATTCTGGGGACATAAAGAGCAGGCGGATATTCGGATTCGCCGCTATGGCAAACGCAACGTGAGTGTCACGACCAGCTCGGGAGACACGCGATAAACTCCACGCCCGCCACGTCCGACCGTACTTTAATACCGCCAACGTTTCGACTCGACGGCCGCGTTGCGCTCATCACCGGCGCAGGCCGCGGCATCGGCGCCGAAGGGGCGCATGCTCTCGCTGGAGCTGGCGCCGAGGTGGTCTTGGTCAGCAGGACCCGCAGCGAACTCGAACAGGTCGCAAAACGTATTGCGGACGCCGGAGGCCGGGCGCGCGTAATGGTTTGCGACGTAACCAAACGTGAGCAAGTGAACTCTGCTTTCGCCAGCATTGACCGCGTTGACATCTTGCTGAATAACGCCGGAATGAATATTCCCGAGCCGTTCGTGGATGTCTCCGAGGCTCATTTGGACGATATGATTGCACTCAACGTACGCGCTGCATTCCTGGTTTCGCAAGCGGCGGTACGAAAAATGCTTCAGGATCCCGATCGCCGCAAGCGCGGCGGCAGCGTCATCCATGTGACCTCGCAAATGGGACGCGTCGGCGCAGAGCGGCGCACCGTATATTGCATGACCAAGCATGCGATCGAAGGGCTGACCAAAGCCATGGGCGTGGAGCTCGCGCCGGAAAATATCCGCGTGAACGCGATCGCTCCCACTTTTCTCGAAACGCCTATGACTGCTTCCTTCTTTGCGGACCCTGAATTTCGCAACTGGGTCCTCAGCCGAATTCCACTGGGCCGGATCGGCCGGATGGACGAGGTCACCGGCGCCATTGTTTTTCTCGCCTCGCCTGCAGCCTCGCTGATCACCGGCACAAGCCTGGCCGTCGATGGCGGCTGGACCGCTCGTTAAGCGCACCGCAATCACAAATCAGTGACGAACCAGATACACTAAATTGTCGGACGAATGCGCAGCAGCGAGACCATGACTCAATTTTTGAAAGTTCGATGGCTGGCCATAGTTGCGATCACCGTCGTGTTATGCGGAACTAGCGCGCCTGCTTTTGCAAAGCCCTTCGGTCCGCAAGCTACCTCGAGTAACGCCAACGCACAATCCGTCGGCCAAAACACGAGAAGTGCGAATCCAGAACAGCAGCAGCCGAAGACCTACACCCTTCCGCCTGACAAGGAAGCGCGAGCCATCGCCTACGCGCATTCGCGCCACGAACTCTATTTCCTCGATTTCCTCTTCACCGCCGTGGGGCTGATCTTCTTGCTTCAAGTTGGCATAGGTCCCCGGCTACGCGATTGGGCCGAGCGCATTTCCCGTCGTCGCTTCCTTCAGGCTGTGATTTTTGCCGGACTTTTTTTCATTTTGCTCGGGCTGCTGGGCTTGCCGGCGGCCGCGGGCGGCCACTGGCTGGCGCGTTACTACGGACAGTCGGTCCAAGGCTGGGGTTCGTGGTTTTGGGACTCCATCAAGGGCGGCATCGTCGCGCTGATTCTGGCGATCGTTCTCACGTGGCTTTTCTATGGGCTCGTGCGTCGCAGCCCGCGGCGTTGGTGGTTCTACGCCTGGCTCGGCTCACTGCCGATTCTGATTTTCTTGGTTTTTGTCGAGCCGCTCGTCCTCGAACCGCTTTTCTTCCGTTTCACTCCATTAGCTTCTACCGATCCGCAACTCGCCGACGCGCTCGAACGCGTAGTCCAGCACGCTGGGCAGAGTATTCCCGAGAATCGGATGTATCTGATGAACGCCAGCTCCAAGCTCAACGCGCTGAACGCTTATGTGACTGGCATCGGCGCGTCTGAGCGGGTGGTGGTGTGGGACACAACGATCGCCCAGATGACCACGCCCGAGATTCTTTTTGTCTTCGGGCATGAGATGGGTCACTACGTGCTCCATCACATCCGTAACGGCATTCTTTTCGGGGCCGGTGTTCTGCTTATTTTTCTCTTTGCCGGCTTTCACGCGTTGCACTGGGCGCTCCGGCGATTTAGTGCGGTGTGGAAAATTCGGGGCACCGATGACTGGGCCTCCCTGCCGGCGCTTGTTTTCATCATTTTCATTTTCAATTTTATTTTCACGCCCATCGACAACGCTTTCAGCCGGCACATTGAGCATCAGGCCGATCAGTATGGCCTCGAAGTGGTGCACGGAATCGTACCCGATGCGCCGCAAGTGGCCGCGCAAAGCTTCCAGATTCTGGGCGAAGTCGATCTCGACGAGCCTTCGCCCTCTGCAGCCGTAAAAATATGGTTCTACGATCACCCCCCGATCAACGAACGGATTCTTTTCGCGCAGACATACGATCCGTGGGACAAAGGTGAGTCGCCGGAATTCGTGAAGTAGTTGGACGCGACCGCCGGACGAACTGCGTGCACGATTTCTCGTGATACATTGGCTTGACGTCGATGACCAGAATCGTTCTCAACCAGATCGTTGCGGCGCCTCCGGAGGACGTCTTCGTTTTCTTCGTTCCACAGCGGATGCCGCACTGGTACGGACCGGAGATGCGAAGCTCGTTTGAAACGCAGGGCTGCGGATCGGACTTTCGCGCTGGCTCCAAGGTGTGCATTTCGGGAAGGATGGCGAACCGCATCTTTTCGCATACGGCAATCGTGACGGCGTTCGAGAAACCGCGCCTTTTCGAATGGCGATTTGAAGACGACTACGGAGTGCAGGGCAGCGAGCGTTGGGAATTGGAGCTCCTGCCAAATTCCACTGGCGCTAAAACCATGATTCGCTTTACCGACGAATACAAAATTCCCGGCCGCTTCGGACGCTTGATCGATTGGCTCCTGACGCGGCGCGCGCTCGCGCGCCGAAATCGCGGCTACCTGGACCGGCTGGCGCGGCTCGCGGAGCGACGGCCTTCAAAGGACTAGCAGAATAATTCCAGGATGTTTCGACTCTGATGCGGAGAGAGTCGCGCCGTCAAATCGGTCGCGGAGGATCAATTTTATGAATGGTTCCGAAGCTCCGCGTTCCGATGACATAGAGCCGCAGATTGAGCCTCCCCCAACCCGGCGCTTTCTGCTGGAATTAATCTTTCTAGGCCCAAATGGGGTACGTGCGGGCTGGCGCGCCGCACTCTTTGTCGCGCTTTTTCTCCTCTTTGTCTCTCTCGGAGGATCGGCTCTCCGGCTGCTTCGCCTTTCCGTACCGGGACCGATCACGCCTTCCGTACTCGGCGCGCAAGAAGCTTTGGCGGCGCTCTGCGCGATTGCCGCCGCGCTGATCATGGCCCGCCTGGAGCAGCGCCGCTTCGGCGATTACGGGATGCCGCTGCTGAGGCAGGCTCTCGGAAAAAACTTCTCGCTGGGCGCCGTATGGGGTATTGCGGCGATTACCGCGCTCATGCTCGTCATCCGCGCATTTGGCGGATATTCGTTCGGTATGGCGGATCTTTCGCCTTCTGATGTTGTCCGTTATGCGCTCGAGTGGGGGGCCGTTTTCTGTCTAGTGGGAATCTTCGAAGAGTTCTTCTTCCGGGGATATCTGCAATTCACGCTGAGCTCGGGAATGGGATTCTGGCCCGCCGCCCTGCTGCTTTCCCTTGCCTTTGGCGCCGTGCACCTTCGCAATCCGGGCGAAGGGCCGGTGGGTGCGCTGAGCGTGCTCGTGATCGGAATGTTTCTTTGTTTCACCCTCTGCCGCACGGGAACGCTCTGGTTCGCCATCGGTTTTCACGCGGCTTATGATTTCGGCGAAACTTATCTTTATTCCGTGCCGGATAGCGGCATCGTCATGCCAGGGCATCTGCTGGCGTCATCGTTCCACGGCCCGGCGTGGCTGACGGGCGGCACGGTGGGTCCCGAAGGCAGCATTTTTGATTTTGTAATCATGGCGATTGCGTTCGTCGTCTTCGACCGCGTCTATCGCTCTTGGCAGAAGGGGCTCTAGCAGCTCACTCCACTACAACTCTCAAGAAGTTTTTCTTACCAATACGGAAACTCCAGTCGTCGCCTTTGGAGAGCGAAACCATCTGCTTAAGGTCGTGGAGCCTTGCCCCTTGAAACTCGACGGCACCTTGCTTAAGCAGGCGCTCCGCCTCGCTTCGGGAGGGAATCGCTCCCAGCTCCACCAGGAGTTTGATAATCGGCTTCGGGGGGCCTGGCGGGACGCGGTGAATAGGAACCTGCTCGGGGGATTGTCGCTCGCGGAAGACGCGGCGGAATTCTTCGGAGGCTTTCCGAGCGGCGTCTTCTCCGTGGAAGCCGGCGATGATGTTGTGCGCGAGCTGCATCTTCGCGTCCATCGGATGCAGCACGCCGGTGCGGACTTCTTCTTTAACGCGCACGATCACAGGCGGCGGAAAATCCGTGAGCAGATCGTAGTAAGACCACATCAACTCATCGGAAATAGACATGATCTTGCCGAACATCTGTGTGGGCGATTCGGTTATTCCGACATAATTGCCGAGACTCTTGGACATTTTCCTCTGGCCATCGGTGCCAACCAGGATGGGCATGGTCAGCGCCACTTGCGATTGCTGCCCATATTCGCGTTGGATATCGCGGCCCACCAGAAGATTGAATTTCTGTTCGGTGGCGCCTAATTCGACGTCGGCCTTAAGCGCGACCGAGTCGTAGGCCTGAAACAAAGGGTAGAGAAGTTCGTGAACCGAAATGGCCTGATTATTGGCCAAACGCGAGCGGAAATCCTCGCGTTCAAGCATGCGGGCGAGGCGATAATGCCCGCAGAGCCGCACAATTTCGATGCCGCTCAGACCTCCGAGCCACTCACTGTTGTACCGGACTTCGGTGCGTTCACGGTCGAGGAGTTTATAGACCTGCTCGAGATAAGTTTGCGCATTGGCTTGCACTTGCTCGCGTGTAAGAGGCGGCCGAGTCTCCGATTGGCCCGTGGGATCGCCGACCATGGCCGTAAAATCGCCGACCAGAAAGATCGCTGTATGACCCTCGTCCTGAAAATGTTTGAGCTTGCGCAGCACCACCGTATGCCCGAGATGCAGGTCGGGTGCGGTAGGATCGACGCCGAGCTTCACGCGCAAAGGCTTGCCCGAAACCCGAGAGCGTTCCAGCTTGGCTCGCAGCTCTTCTTCAGGAATGATTTCGGCGGCGCCTTTACGCAGCGCCGTGAGCTGCTCGTCTACAGGACGGAATTGTTGCGGTGCAGTCATCGATGATGAAGTGACCCTAGTGGCGCCTCGCGCGCTCGGTGAGGCGTTCCTCCTGGGTTTCTTCGGCGGTAGGCAGCACGCGACGGCCTTCGATGCGGAATTTGCCGGAGAGGACGAGGCGAACGGCCTCGGTATAGATGCGGTGCTCTTCACTCAGAATACGCGCGGCGAGAGTTTCTTCGGTGTCGCCAGGCTCAATGGGAACGATTGCCTGCTTGACGATTGGACCGGCGTCTAGGTTTTCGTCCACGAAATGCACGGTGCAGCCGCTGAACTTCACGCCGTAGTCGAGGGCCTGGCGCTGGGATTCGAGTCCGGGAAAGGACGGCAGCAGCGACGGATGTATATTCAGAATACGGCCGCGAAATGCCGCCACAAAGTAGGGCGAAAGAAGGCGCATAAACCCGGCCAGACACACGAGATCGACCCGCGCTTCGTTCAGGGCGACGACGACCAAGCGGTCATAGGCTTCCCGTTCCACTCCCTTTGACGGGATCACCCGCGCGGGAATGCGGCGTTCCGTGGCGCGCCGGAGGCCCGGCGCGTCTTCGCGATTGCTGATGACGATGGAAATTTCAGCATCGGGAATGCGGCCCGCTGTGACGCTGTCAGCGAGAGCTTCGAAGTTGGAACCGCGGCCGCTGAGCAGCACGCCAATTCTCTTTGTCATGCGGAAGTTAAGTTAACACAGTCTGTTTGCTGCCGCCGTCGGCGCACTTCAGACTCTCCACTTTAGGTTGTCGGAGATCGTTCCGACGTAGCCGGAGCGCGAATTCTATTTGCTGTCCTTGTCGCTCGCCGGATTGCCAATAAATCTGTTGTATTGGGCAAGCTCTAGCGGCGAACACAGCATCTCCGTGACGTCGAAATTCCACGATTGCAGCTTGAAGGGCAGCTTATTCAGAGCGATCCATGGTTTCGTGTACATCTTCGGGTCGGTAATCGTCACCGTGAGTTCCAACGTGTTGGCGTCGACGCGGTGAAAGCGCTCCTCGACGCGCAAATCAGGGCTGTGCGGACGACCCGCTCTATCGACCCATGTTTCGTCATTGATGCAGCAGGTCTGTACGACGAACGTGTAATCGTCCTCCCATTTGCCGATGGAGT
>Ga0210394_10008034_pt1 | contig 10970 bp, 11 predicted proteins | sample IncBWC12MmetaG_FD_160121 | JGI IMG/M metagenome (GOLD analysis project Ga0210394, IMG submission 160121) | Forest soil microbial communities from Barre Woods Harvard Forest LTER site, Petersham, Massachusetts, United States - Inc-BW-C-12-M | ecosystem: Environmental > Terrestrial > Soil >... | reverse complement strand
TCCAATCTCCTTTGTCATATTCCGCGTGCGTGAGGATGCGCTTTACGAAAACGATCTGCCGGCTGTAGTGAACGAATGCAATCAATCGAAACTTGTTCCCGCCGAGATCGAAGATCGTCTTGTCGCCGACGAAGTCGGCCGTCCTGAAGTTCCGCCTCATGTCCGCCGGGTCCGTCCAGGACAACGACTTCACGGCCGTCTTCCAACTCCGCAGCGGGCTCCTCGCTCTCGGGAATCGTTCAGCGGACTCCCTAAGCTTCCGTTCACTGACGATCCACACAGTCCTAGGTTCCCGTATTGGGAACCAAAGGTCAAGCCGAAGGCGACATCGCCCTTCTCAAGGCTCCGCCACAAACCGATACCCCACCCCCCGAATCGTGAGCAGATGACGAGGACGGGTCGGGTCGTCCTCGATATACCGGCGCAGCCGGACAATGAAATTATCGATCGCGCGAGTATCCGTGTCCTCGTGCAGGCCCCACACATCCTCCAGCAGCTTCTTGCGCGGCACGGGCTCACCCGCATGTTCGATCAGATATCGAAGGACGTTGGCCTCCATCAGCGTCAAGTGGAACACCTGCTCCCGGACGCGCAATTCCAGACGGTTGAAATCGACCGCCTTATCGCCGAAGCGGAGCACGTCGGTGGAGGGCGCCGGCGCGCTGATGCTCGCGTTGTGAGACGCGTTCCGGGACGCGCTCAACCACTCCCGGCGGCGCAGAAGCCCGCGGATGCGGGCGATCAGAATGGACAGGTCGAAGGGCTTGGCAAGGTAGTCGTCCGCTCCCGCGGCGAAGCCCTTCAGCACGTCCTCCGGGCGGCTGCGCGCCGTCAGCATCAGCGTGGGAACGAATTGCCCGGCGTCCCGCGCCTCCGACATTACTTCGAAGCCGTCTTTGCCCGGCAGCATCACATCCAGCACCACCACGTCGAAAGAATTGGGCGCGGAGGTCAACGCTTCAATCGCGGCTTCTCCGGTATCCACGATGCTAACCTCATACCCCTCGGCCTCCAGGTTGAAACGCAGCCCGCTGGCCAGGTGCTCCTCATCCTCTACGATCAAAACCCTGCTCATTTCGCTATGGGAACCTGGAAAACGAAGGTGCTCCCGCGTCCCACGCCCTCGCTCTCCGCCCAGGCCTTGCCTCCGTGCCGTTTGGCGACGGAGCGGACGATAAAGAGGCCCAGTCCGGTGCCGGGCACGCGCGAAGTCGCTCCGGGGACCCGGTGGAAGCGCTTGAAGATGGACTTCAGCTCGGTCTTGGGAATGCCGGGCCCTTGATCGCGGACCACCACGGATGCGTATTTCTGGTTGACCACCGCGCTCTCCACGGTCACGCGCGCATCGCTCCCGGAATACTTCACGGCGTTATCGATCAAATTCGAGATCGCCGCGCGAACGTCATCCAGATCGGCGAGAACCATCAAAGGGGCGCTGTGATAGGTCAACTGCTCGGGCGACAATTGGTGCAGCGCCCGGGCGCGCCCCACACAGTCGTCCACAACCGTGCTCAGATCGAAGCGCGACAGACTGGGTTTGCGGCTGGAGGACCCGATTCGCCCGGTCCGGAGAACCTGCTCGATGGTTTGCAGCAGCCGCGCGCTATCGTCCAGCATGATGCCGTAGAACTCTTTGCGCTTGGCTTCATCGACGGGCCGCGACTGAAGGGTTTCCAGGTACAGCCGGATCGAGGCAACCGGTGTCTTCAACTCATGCGTGACGGCATTGATGAAGGCATCGTGCTGTTCGTTGCGCCGGATTTCGCGTACCAGGAAAAACGTGTTCAACACCACCCCGGCGATGAGCGTCGCCACCAGCAGCACGCCCAGGAACAGAAGCGCACCGGTGCGCCAGTTGAGCAGCACCCAGCCGATATACAGCAGGAGAATAACTGAGATCAGCCCCCCGCCCAGGGTGATGAAGAGACCGATCGACTTCTTGCGGCTGACAACGACCATCCATTACCAGCTTACCGTGGTGGGGCAGGTCTCCGACCTGCCATTGGGTCTTCTACGCCGCTTCCCGCTTCTCACCCACCATGGGAAGCTTCGCGACGCGGATCGATTTCGCGATGCCCAGATACTTCAGAACACTGATCTGCATCCAGGAGAAATCGACCTCATACCAGGCCAGGCCGTGCCGCGCCGAAGTCGGATGGGCATGGTGGTTGTTATGCCAGCCCTCGCCAAAGGTCATCAGCGCGACCCACCAACTGTTTCGGGAATCATCGCTGGTTTCAAACCGGCGCGTGCCCCACAGGTGCGTGGCGGAGTTCACCAGCCAAGTAGCGTGGAGACCAGCCACCACACGCAGACAGACGCCCCACAGCATCAGCGGCAGTCCGCCGAAGGCATACAGGATCGCCCCCAGGACGATGATGGGAAGCCAGTGATAGTTGTTCAACCAAATGTAGAACCGGTGTTTGGCGAGATCGGGCGCATACCGGGACATAACCGCGGTATTGTTGTGGTTGGTTTCCCCGAACAGAATCCAGCCCATGTGCGACCACCACTTGCCATCGTGCGGCGAGTGCGGATCGCCCGGCTGATCCGATTTCTGATGATGCAGCCGGTGCGTGGCCACCCAGAAGATGGGACCGCCTTCAAGCGTGAGCGCTCCACAAACCGCGAAGAAGTACTCCAGCAGCAGAGGTACTCGATACGACCGGTGCGTATGCAGCCGGTGATATCCCATGCTGATACCGAAGCAGATTGTGATCCAGTACAGGACCACGGTGACGGCCAAAGAGCGCCAGCTAAACATGAAAAGCGCGGCGATCGCTCCGATGTGGAATAGCGCTAAAATAATGGCAGTAAACCAGTTAGGTCTATCATGGCGCGGGACTGTAACAATGTTGGGTTTCAAGGGGTCTCCAGAATATATCGTGCATACCCACGTTACCAGTGGTTCGCCCTTGTGTTTGTAAGACTTGTGTAATTTCCGCCCTTACAGGCGCCCCCAGCTTTTCCCCCTACTTCTCTTTGTCGTCCGGCACAATCCGCGAGTCGGTCTGGAACTTCTTGTAGTCGCGATACGTGATTTCCTGGTCGCCGTGCATTTTCACCAGGTATCCCAGGCGAGCATCGCCGTGGATGCTCGTCCGCGACGGCAGCCAGACCTCGTCGTTCACGCGCGTCTGTTCGAACGATAGATGCGTCCCGGGGCCAATGCGCACCAGCGCCAGATCCATGGACAACGTTTCCAACACTTCCGCTTCGAACTTCACCCAACGGTACTCGGCCTGATCGATCCATACCTTGCCGCGCACCTTGGTCAGGATCTGAGCATCGGGGCCGGAGCCTTTGGGGCGAAACCCCGGCTTCGGCTCGCCACTGATAACCCACGCCGGTTTGCCGCTGATCTGCTCGACACCTTCGAGGCGAAGCGTATAGGCGTCCGGCGCCTGCAACAGGAATTTGCGATTCTCGGCGCGCGCCTTTTCCTGCTTGGCTTTGTCGGAGGCCGATTCGTGCTGGCGCTTCGCGAACTCGCGATCCATCTTCGCCTGCTCGCTGGCCGCTTCCTTCTCCGAGAGCGGCTTGCCGTTCCTGGCGATGAGCCGCCGATAGGGCCGTCCCGCCAGCATTGTGATCTCACGGGTGCTCGATTGAGTCCCTGACGAATTTTGATCGCTCGTGAATTCGTTGATCGCGATGTAAGTGTAGTCTTTGAGACGTTCGTTATCCCTTTGGTCCAGCTCGACGGAACGCCGCAGGATCTCCACGGGATCTTGCGCTCGCAGGACCGGCAGAAGCATCGAGAATGCCAACAGGAATCGGGTCATGGATGGAACGTAACGTCCGCTGAAGCTTCGAACCGCCGGTAATTCTTGAATTCGACGCTGATGTGCCACAGGTCGCCAGAGGAAAAGCCTTGGAAGAAATCGTTCGTGATTGGCAGCAGATGGGAAGCATCTCCGATCTTGACGTAATCCCACGACGTTACTTCCTTCCATGAATCCACTAGGAACCCTTTGGGGAACTCTTTCGCATCTTCCTCGTATTGGATCATGCTGCCCCCGGGATCTTCGACGAGGACTCGTCCAGTCCGCGGGGGAACGTAGCGCTGGTTTTGATAGACGAAGTAGCCGAAGCACCCATATGACGGAGAACTGAAGCGGTACACCAGAAGCTGCTTCCCACGCACTACCTGGCGTCCCTCGAAGTTGATTTCGGTGGCACATTCCGGGTTGAACACGGGCTTGATTTCGGTGCCGAACTCGGGACTAATATTGATCCCCGGAATTGGCTTGTTCCACGGTTTGCCGTTCATACGAATGTGCTGCCGGGTTGGCTCGCCGCCCTTGAAAATGATCTCGGACTCAATTGTGTCCACAAGCCGCCACGCATCCGGATTTGCCTTGAAGCTGGTATAGCGCTTCACCGTCTCATCCGCCACAAAGTTCGGCATGTTCGCGGCGTGATCCAGGTTCACTTGCCGCGCGTGCTCCAGCGCGGGTTGTTCCGGGCTCGCCGGCGTCGGAGACCCAAGTACCAGCGCCCGCTCCTTCGGCGAAGGCGGCCGCAGAAACCGAATGCTCTTCAGCTCCAGGCATTGGTCGCTCATCGGCTTGCAGGTGATCTGAACTTCATCGGCCAGTTTGTATCGGGCGGAAATCGTCTCCGCCGCAAGAGCGCTCGTCTTTGGAGCCTTGGGGGGAAGCTTTGCGTTGACCCGAGTCCCATCCGCAAGCCGGATCAAGATCGATTCGGGCGTGATCCGCTCCAGGCTCCCCGCGAATTCAAGATCCGTCGCGAGCGCGGCCATTGGCAGCAGCAGAAGACCCAGCGAAATTCGAAACGCGAGCCGGCCGCACATCTCAGGCCGTCCGCATCACCCGTTGGATCGCCAGCACCAGGCGATCGAAGACATCGGTCTCCCGCGCGAGTTGCTTCCGGCCCTCCGGCGTGAGGCGGTAGAAGCGGGCCTTGCGGTTGTTCCCGGAGATCCCCCACTCCGCCGCCAGCCAGCCTTTCACCAGCATCCGGTTCAAAGACGGATATAGCGATCCATCTTCGATATCCAGGCCCTGCTCCGAGGCCTCCTTGATACGCTTCGCGATGGCGTAGCCGTGCAGCGGACCGCTGCGGAGCGTGCGGAGAATCAGCAGGTAGAGGGTGCCCGGCAGCAGCTCCGGATTGGCGGGCGGCGTCTTTCCCATGGCGGTACTATATATAGCCCAGACCAGGGAGTCAAGCCCTCCCGCCGCCCGTGCGACACTACACCTCATGAGACGCTTGATCGCACAATCGATAGTTCTGCCTGCGCCGGCCGGCGAGTTGTACGCGACATATCTCGATCCAGTCCGGCACGCGACGATGACCGGCGCGCCTGCGACGATCAGTTCTGAGTCGGGTGCGCCCTTTCGCGTTTTCGACGGCCTGCTCAGCGGCACGACGCTCTACGCGATTGCGCCGAGGCTGATCGTCCAGTCGTGGCGTTCGGTAAATTTCCTGGATGGCGATCCCGACTCCACCCTGATCCTCTCCTTCGTTCCAGAAGGCAAAGACGGCCGCATCGATCTGATTCACCTCGACGTGCCGGAACAGGACTACGAGGGGGTCATCAAAGGCTGGGAGAAATACTATTGGGCGCCATGGAAGCGCTACCTCGGGCAATCATGAAGCCAATGCAGCGGGCCGGTCACTTGCCGGCTCTGCCCGGCAGGTGCGCGGCGTCCTTTTCGTCTTCGGAGCAGATGTGCTCGAACACATCGGTGTCCGGAAGAAGCTGCTCGACGAAGTTGATTGTGACCGGCTTGGTGAAGATTTTCGGATCGGTAATCGTCACGGTGACGTCCATGTGTCCGAAATCGCGCCGGTGGAAGCGCTCCTCGACGCGCATGTCCTCGCTGTGCCCGTGGCCGCGTGCGTCCAGCCAACTGAGATCGTTGAATCCCATGGTGTCGACCACCAAAGTGTCGCTTTCCCACTTGCCGACCGAATACCCCAACCAGGCCGGCGACGGATCGGTGGGATGCTTGCGCCCGTCGGTGAAGATCTGGCGGAAGATGGTCTCCACTTCGTACAGCATCAGGATTTCGACGGGCGTCTGAATAATCTTAAACGGCTCCGGCAACAGATCGGCGTGGGGCACCCCATCGGGCAGGCAGATCTGGCTGGGGCCGGCGACTCCCGGCTGGCCGTGCTGGCGGAGAATTTCCTGGGCCGCCGGCGTAAGTGGTTCCTCGCCGGGCTTGAAATCGGACAGGATGTCCCTAAAATACTTCGAATTTATGGATTCGCCCAACCCGAACAGGCCTCCCGGTGCGCGCGGCTCCCCCTGGGCCTGCCAGATTCCCGACAGGTCGGGCTTGCCGTTGACGCGGGGAACCGGCCCGGTCATATTCACCTTGCCATCGGGCGTACGCGGAGCCCCGGGAGTGGGTTGATTCAGCCACTGGGCTTGCGCGCACAAGCAAGCTCCGGCCAACGCTATTCCAATGGAGATGTGACTACGCACGCTCTCTATTAAACTACAAGCGGCCGATCCGCGCTACTTAAGCTAACCTGCCTTTCTCGCAAACGTTCGTCGATGATGATGTGGCGCACGCGCGAGTGGTTTCCTGCCCGGCGGCCGGGCGACGATGGCGTTGAGGCTTCGAAGCGATCCGCATTTACTATATTGACGGCCGTCTGCGCGTGGTCAGAATTCTTCATGGCAAGCACGATGTACGCCGAATTTCGCGCGACCCGCGGGCAGTGCCAATGTGTGCCTTCCAAACCCCTTGTACCGCTAAAGTGGGCGGACTCACGCCGCGGTAAGAGAGGACAGGGTTCGACCACTTCAATTCAACAAGAAACCGGAAGCCAAACCGTGCGAGAGATTTTCGTTTTTCGTAGACGCAGCGCCACTGCGCCGGGAGCGGCAGACTGATCCTCGTAAGAAGGCATCTTGCCCAATCCGGTTTTCCTGGTTCACCCGCACGCCGCCCTCAAGGACGACAGCAATATCACGATCTTCATCGTCGGTGTCGCGTTCCCCACCCCCCCCCCAAGCAAATCCCTTTTCCGCTGAATCCTTTGCCGTTTTCAACCCACCCCTGCCGCCGCGACGCCGTTTTACCCTTGGGTCAGAATGGCAACGGAACGTCAAATAAAAGCCAATCGCGCCAACGCACTTAAATGCACCGGACCGAAAACCCCTGAAGGCAAACGAATCTCCTCGAGGAACGCGGCCCTCCCAGGCCTCGTTTCCGGAACCATCGTTCTGAAGGGCGAATCCATGCGCCGCTACAACGCCCTTGCCGCGGCGCTCATCCTCCAATTTCAACCGCGCAATTCCGCCGAAGCATTTCTGATTCAGACCATGACCGCGGCCCGCTGGCGTCTGCTTGCATGTGGGGAATTCAACCGCCGGCTTCGAGCTGGAGAGGGCCAAGACCCGCGAGAAATCGGGGGACGCCGCCGGTTCGGGAGCGGTCCTCGCCCTCCAGCATCGCCTCGAAGTCAGCTACGGCCGCCAATACAACCAGGCCCTAGCGATGCTCTTGAAGCTGCGCGAAATCCCTGACACAAGCCCGTCGTCCGAAACCTGGGATGACGATTTTCAAATCGAAACCAATCCTGAGAGCCAAATTCGAAATGGATCTAACTCGTAATGCAGGGGTTAATTCATGTCCAGCAGCGCAATTCCGCTCTCAAAACGAAGCCAATCCGTGCCCACGATTGCCATTCAAGCCCTGTGGGGCAGGTCTCCGACCTGCCATTGGTGGGACAGGCTTCAGCCTGTCGTTACGAGCGCATCTCCTGTGAATAGCATCGGTGTGAATAGCCTCGGGGGGTTGAGCACGAGAGCGTCGCCGGGCACGAGGCCAGCGACGATCTCGACTTCGGGGCCGTAATCGCGGCCCAGCTTGTGCAAGTGGACTTTGAGATTGGAGGCTCCGCCGCAAGCAACTGATCAGAGCGCCAACTCCAGTGGAGTAGGTCTGTGACTGTCTGTGACCTGCCGCCTCCCAAGCGTCTCCGGAAGAACGCCCTGCACGCTGATCTTGACGCCATCGATAGGAGCTTCCATCGCGGCGTACTCTTTCCGCTCAGACCGGGCTATTGGCGGCGATGCTGGATTTATGCTGGATGCTGGGCCTTGCGTGTGGAGCGGCGAATGTGATACCATTCCGTCGGCTCAAAATATTGCCAGAAGCGTCATGGCTTTCCCGGAATCCACGGCATGGAGTGGACGGGAAAAGGGATGGAGCAAAAACAGTGAAGCGAATTTTCACAAACTGGATGACATGCTGGAACGTGGCCGCCGCTGTTGGATTGGTGGTGTGCGGGGCCGTCTCCAGCCGAGCCGCCGATCTGGAGAACGGCGGGCTGAATGTCGTGAAGGTTCGGTCGAATTTCTACATGATCGCCGGCGCGGGTGGAAATATCGGCGTGCAGATAGGTTCGGATGGCGTGGTGTTGGTGGACTCGGGTAGCGCGTCGGCAAGCACCGAGGTGCTAGCGGCCATCAAGAAACTGACTGACCTGCCGATCCGATACATCATCAATGCCGACGCGGGCCCGGATTTTGTGGGCGGCAATGTGACCTTGGCCAAAGCCGGTCTGGCCGTCATGAACGGCCATGCCGGCGCGGAGATTCTGGCGCACGAAAGCGTTCTCGACAAAATGAGCGCTCGCGACGCCAAGCCGTCTTATCCCGGTGACGCTTGGCCCACCGAGGCGTTCCTGTCGAAGCGCCACGCCTTTCGCATGAACGACGAGGGCATTGAGGTTTGGTATGAGCCCGCCGCGCACAGTAGCGCCGACAGTCTCATCATGTTCCGCAAGTCCGACGTGGTGGTGACCGGGGACATCATGGACACAACCCGCTTTCCCGTGATCGACGTCGCCAACGGCGGCAGCATTCAGGGAGAGGTTGACGCCCTAAACAAGCTGATTGAGCTGACCATTGCGCCAATTCCTTTGATCTACAAGGATGTCGGGACTTATGTAATTCCGGGTCACGGACGCCTCTCGGAGCAGATGGAGGTGGTGGATTACCGCGACATGGTGGTCTTGGTGCGCGATGTGGTTGCGTCTATGATCAAGCAGGGGAAAACGCTCGACCAAATCAAGGCGGCCCATCCGGCCTTGCCTTACGAGACGCGGTTCGGCAGGCAACCCGGGGTCACGAATTCGTTTATCGACTCCATCTACGCGAGCCTGACGACAAAGAAAAAGTGATGCGGCACCACGAGGAACACAACCAGAAATGGGAAGGCAACGAAGCATGAGAATCTCAAACCGAACGCTGATGCAGCTCATGCTGTTAGTAGGATTGCTGACGGTCCAGACCGGGCTCTATGCGCAAGGCCGGGGCGGGCGCGGGGGCGGCGCTGCTGCACCGGCACAGAGTGCCAAAGCCGCGGCGCCGATCGATCTGACCGGGTATTGGGTTTCCGTAATCACGGAAGATTGGCGCTATCGGATGGTTACGCCGTCCAAGGGCGATTTTCAGGGCGTTCCGATGACGGCCGCGGCGCGCACCATCGCCATGGCCTGGGACCCCGCCAAGGAAGCCTCCTCGGGAGATGTTTGCAAGTCCTACGGAGCGCCAGCCTTGCTGCGCGTGCCGGGACGCCTCCACTTGACTTGGGGGGATGATAATACGCTGCGCATGGATAGCGATACCGGCAAGCAGACGCGTCTCTTTCATTTCGGCGATTGGAAGTCCCCGGGCGGTCCGCCTACGTTGCAGGGAGATTCCACCGCTGATTGGGAGCGCAGCGGCGGTGGCGGGCGCGGCGGCGGTGGAGGGCGCGGCGGAGCCGCCGGGGGCCCGCCGCCAACCGATGGATCGCTGAAAGTCGTCACGACCAATCTTAAGGGCGGTTTCCTGCGCAAGAACGGTGTTCCGTACAGCGATAAAACCACGGTCACGGAGTACTTCGACTTGATGAAGGAGCCCACCGGAGATCCCATGTTTGTGGTCACGATCATCACCGCGGATCCGATGTATCTGAGCAGGAACTTTGTGATCACTTCGCAGTACAAGAAAGAAGCGAGCGACGCAAAATGGAAGCCGACGGAATGCTCGGCGACGTGGTAGGCAAGAAGAGCAAGAGGAATCGAACATGACCTTCAACAAATTGAGCCTGTGTGTGGCGATGTCATTCTGCGTGGCCGTCCCCGCGCTGGCGGAGATCGACCTGTCTGGATCCTGGGCCGCCATTAACGACGAAGATTCGATGGAGCGCGGCGCCGGCCCCAATCCCGCCGATTGGGCGGGGCTGCCCTTCAACGAAGCGGGGCGCGCCAAAGCCGTGAGCTACGAACAATCGATCATCTCCATGCCGGAGCGCATCTGCTGGTTCCAAACCCAGTGGCACATCGCGGCGGGGCCGTTCAGCCTCAGGATGTGGGCGCAGCCCGATCCTCTCACGGGGCGAGTTCAGGCGTGGGTCATCGGCGCATGGGAAACCCGCGCGCCCATGACCATCTGGATGGACGGGCGTCCGCATCCCTCCAAAGACGCTCCGCACGATCAGACCGGCTTCACCACCGGCGTGTGGAACGGCAATGAGCTCATCGCCACCACCACGCATATTAAGAGCGGCTACATTCGCCGCAACGGCGCGCCCAGCAGCGACGAAGCCACCATCACGACCCATTTCCGGCGTCACGGCGACCTGCTGACGGTGGCTTTGTTCATGGACGACCCGGTGTATCTGACCGAGCCGTACGTTCTGACGCGGTCGTATAACCTGAGCACCAACCCGGTTGCGATCGGCGGGCCGCCCTGCATCGTAGGCGATGAAGGCGTGGAGGAGGGCAGAGTTCCGCACTACGTTCCGGGAGAGAATCCTCTCCTTGAGGAAATGACCAAGCTCTACGGCATTCCTCCGGAAGCCGCGCTGGGCGGAGCGGAAACCATGTATCCGGAATTTCGCGATAAGATCAAAGACAAGTTCGTTCTTCCGGCCCAGTGCAAGCGTAACTGCGGCGCTGGCGGCGGCGGTGGAGCAAATTGATTGGCAGCA
>Ga0210394_10008033_pt1 | contig 10970 bp, 23 predicted proteins | sample IncBWC12MmetaG_FD_160121 | JGI IMG/M metagenome (GOLD analysis project Ga0210394, IMG submission 160121) | Forest soil microbial communities from Barre Woods Harvard Forest LTER site, Petersham, Massachusetts, United States - Inc-BW-C-12-M | ecosystem: Environmental > Terrestrial > Soil >... | reverse complement strand
GCGGGATTACTCTAATGAGCGAGCGCAGAAGCGCATGACTCATAATCGCACGCCGCAATGCCTCACGACGACACAGCGGATGGCGCACGTTCGGGACGGTAGCGAGAAGCCAACCGCCGGACTTCAGCGCGCCTGCAAGCTCGCGCAAGCTCTCCGATGCGTCGGGTACGTATTCAAGCACACTGGAACAGATCACCGCATCGAACCTCCAATTCGCCGGCAAAACGCCCTCGACAAAGCGCGCGGTCGAGCCGGCGTGAAGCTTGCGGGCCTGTGCGATCATTCCAGCCGACTTATCTCGCGCCTCCACGCGATAGCCGCGCGCCGCAAGCGCTGCCGCGATATCGCCGGTGCCGCACCCGTAGTCGAGAATTCTGGCGCCTGCCGGAACCAGAACCTCCAACACGCCGGCAAAGCGTACGATACGCTCCACCATATCGCCCTGCGGCCCGTAATGGGCCTGCGACCAAGTCGCGGCCAACCGGTCGGAGAACGCCGACCGCTGTTCAATGCACGTCATGTACGTCTTTTCCTTGACCTGTCAATTAGCCGTTTGCGTGCCAAGCGACACACTTGACCGCAAGTCTTACCGCCGCCTCTCGCGATTTCTTTTCCGCAAACAACGCAATGAGGGCGTGGGCGTTTCATTCATCCTCTCCGCTTCTTGTCTTCGAGAGCGTCGAGCGCCCGATCAAGTGCGGTGGGCGCGGTTGATACGCATCTCCCAATATTAAGAATAGCAGCGACGAAAAACCCAATAATTGCGCCAGCGCTGAGGACGCAATAGAATTCAACGAAGCTCATTCATCCCCTCCGTAATCATCAATTATGTCGAGAATCCCTTTGATCACTGCAATCAGCCCACGGATGTTGTCATCCTTGCCTCGTGGCTGGGCGGAATGCAGCATGCCATCAAGCCGATTCCGCAACCGTGTCGTACGATCGTGCAGAGTATGCTCCATTGTCAAGCTCCGCGTCCGGGAACAAAGCAGCGTATGTAGAACTTACGATGCCGCTGACCATTCTCATCAGTATGGCCCTCTTGCTCAACGTACCACACCACGGTGTCGCCCTCTGGATCCGACGTGTCGATGATCAGCGCATCCTGAGGCACCGGCACCCATTCCGTGCCGCTAGGCTCATCGCGGTTATCGATGGCGACCACATAGCCGGTTTCGCTCTCACCGTGTTTCCACGTCGTTTTATGACCATCCGCAATGTCGCAACAAGGCACACCGCGAGGGCTACGCACAGCTTTAAACCAGGCGCGCTCTTGATCACTGTACTGCGCGTACTGACCCGGATAGGACGTACGCGCATAGGCATGGTTCCAAGCAACCGCTGCAACCAAGATCAACGAATGAGAGATTTTTGTCGTCATGTCAGCATTCCTCGCTCAATTATCCAATACCACCCCAGCACGGTGCAAGTGCACACGATGGCCTCGAGTAAAAGCTCAACCCAAATCATGTCAGTACACCGCGCGGTCGACTGCTTCGGGTTTGTAACTTGCAACAGCAACCAACGCCTTACCTTCGTCGCCGAGCTTTTCGAGCGCAGCCGGCGATTGCAAGTTAAACGCGTTGAGGCCAAACGATTTAAATGCTAGTTCGGCCGCAGTCGCGGGATCATGCCACTTGCGATGGGTTATGCCGGGCTTCCGAGCTACGCCAGGCACGAGCACGCCATCGTTGATAGCGCGTACCGTGATTCGCTGATCGATGACCGCAGCGAAGCCGACGACCGCCTGCGTTGCTTTGACAAGCGACACGAGTTCGCCATCTGCAATAGTCGCAACGTCAAGCGCCGCAAGCTCGGCAGCGATGGCTTCGAGCGCGGTTTTGATTTCGGAAGGTGTTCGGTGGTTTTGCATGTCGCTCTCCAGCGTTTGAGTCGGGACCCCTTAGGCATTGGGCGGCCCCCATTAAGCGGCCCCGACTCGGACTTGGCTCTGAATAATGTCGTATCTAAACTGATTCGCGGCGCTTGTCAAGAGGCCAAAAGCAGCCTTTCGGCTGCCTTGGTCTGTAGTGCCCGTCTAGGGCAGCGGACACCCATTTCTGAGCGCCGTAAAATCTTTAGCCATGTGAATCAAGCTCCGCTAGGCGCTCGTCAAAATCCTGAAGCTTCCGATCAGCAGTCGCCTGCCGCTCGTGAACAGGGATGATCTCCGCCAATTGATTTCGCAACGATTCTATGGCGCGTTCTCGTTGAGCAAGAGCTGCATTCAGCGAGGCTATGGTCGCGCTCTTGTCGGTAATAACATCGATCAGTTCGCCGACCAGCTCACGCAGCCCTTCCGTAAGCGCGTCGAGCCTTTTCTGATTAATAGTTCGACGCAAAGTATCTTCGTCAGTCATTTTCACCACCATACGGGGCCGGAGTGGAACAACCACACAAGCAAAGTACTGATCGCCAAAATAAAAGTACCAACGGCGATTAATTCAGCGTTGATCATTTTCACCACCATACGGGGCCGTTGAGAAGCACCGTCCCAAGAAACGCAGCGACGAAAAGCGCACCTGATAACAGAATCAGTTGCGCAACGATCTGAGCGCCACGCTCGCCGAAAGCATGCAGAGCGAGAAGCGCAATAACTCCGATCAGTCCGAAAAAGTGCATGTTTGCTCTCCAGCTCAAGTGTGTTGAACTTTTTCGCGGTCTTTAATTTCCGCTTCGATCTTACTGCGAATGCGAAAGCCAAGATCATACTTAAAAAGACAACGCTTCAATTCCTTCGTAGTAAATTGCGGAAATTTGCGACCGAGACGGATATTTTCGCGTAGCTCTTGCTTCTTCGTCATGTTCAAGACCGTTGATCAATTCGCCTACTGTAGCGCCTGGCAGCGTCCGTGTCAACCCCTAAAAGCCACGCTAATTTACCTATTTCGTGTTTTTCGTATTTATTGCCGCAGAGCATATCCCAATGCGCAATAGCCGCACGGCCGTTAATCGGCGATGCCGCAATTGCAATTTTAAGCGCGCTAGAAGCCGGCTCTTGACAAGCTGCTAAAATCCGCTCTTTACGCTTCGTTCGACCAAAATCCGTTCTTGGCAGTTTTCCGACCGCAATTAAGTCATCAATTACGCTCGCAAGCAATCCGCCACATAAATCCGCCAAATCCGTCGTTAAGCCGGCTTCTACACAATCGCGCGTTAAAGCCGGACTTGCGAACCGTACCAATTTAGCGCGAATAGCCGTGCTATGACGCATAGCTTGCTCTAACGCATATTGCGCCACTTTAATAGCCGGTAGCCGATTTTCGTTCATGACTCTTTCTTCCTTCCCTTCCTTTTTGGGGACCCCCCACTTAAAAAGGGGGGTCCCACCCCGTAGGGGTAGGGGACTGGCCTCTCCCTTGTGACTAGTAAAAAAATCAGTAAGGACGATACATGACGCCATTCTGAGTGTACAGTGTACCGTCCTTAAGGTGAGAAAACGTTCCTTAAGGAAAATTTCCTCACCTTAAGGACATTTTCTTACCCTAAGGACACAAATTATATCGTTTTTGTAACATTTAGTGATTGGACAATCCTTAGGGACGTGCTAGATTGCAAATTGTCAACGAGAGGGGAACACGGATATGTCTTACATCGACGAAAACAAGATCAAGGCCGAATACGCACCCTATCATACGATGTTTGCCTTTGAAGTTGCCTACGCCAGCGTGATGGCTGGTCGCGATTGGCTGCGCCATCACTACCGTGGGGTTGACGAGCAAGCGTACGACCGCGGCGTTGAGGCGGCATGCCGCGTCAAGCGCATCACTAAGTGGGTCGAGACGAACATCGGCTCGAATTGAAACGGCATAACAGGCATGCAAAAATGTACGTGTACACATGCCAACACGAGCTGGAGGGCACAGCCAATCCACTTGACAGTCCCTAAGGAAGCCTGTACACGTACATACGTCAATAGATGGAGATCGAAAATGACAAGCCATTGGAACACGATCCTCACTCCCGCCGAAATCGACGCTTACCACGCGCGAACCGCCGAACTGGATCCGGGCTTTGCCGCTCACGACCGCGCTTGGTATCGCTCACGTACGGAAAATCAACTTTGGGATTCCATGGCCCAGAATTGGCGTTGCAGCTGCGGCGAGAGTTATCAAATGGCACGTTCCTATCTTGCTATGAACTTTGGGGAGTAACGGAAATGATCGAAGCGAATTGGGAACTGTATTGGATGGTATTCTACGGCCAGAGCCGTCTTACCACATTCCGCAATATCGTCGCTCTCGGCATCGACCGCCGCACTGCCGCGGAAATGATCCAAGACTGTGAACGGGGGTAACGAAAATGGCACGTTTTATCCTTCGCGGCGTCTACACCAATGCCTGCGATTTTGGCCTCATTGAAGCTACCGACGAACAGCATGCTCGCGATCTCGCTGCCCAGATGGTCGGCTATCAATCCGAGGCCGACATGATCGAACAGCTCAGAAAACCGAGTGGGATTGTAGTTGAAAAAACAGGGTGATAAAAATGGCACTGTACAGCCCGGAACACTTAGAAGCCATTCGCGCCGATGAAGATTGGAGAGCCGAGCTACGCAAACAATTTGGGAGACGCGCAAACCGCGTGCGTTTTACCGCGGAGGGGAGAGGCGTGGCGCAAAGCCCGTTGCGGGAACTCTACACCTCCGCACAAAAAGCTTTGCATGATTGGCATGCCAGCATGGGATTTGGCAGCGATGACTAAGATCAACGGCATGCACGACCGCTCCCCGTGGGAGCGATGCGGGGAATCGCCTAAATGGGTTCGCGGCCGCTCCCATCTAACGCTGACCGAATTCAGGCGCCCTTGCGGCGCCTGCGGCAAGGAGTTTTCGATTTACGTCACGCGCAAAATAGCAGACGGCCATGCGGACTCCAATGCGTTCGGACTTGTCAACTGCGAACTTCATCGCCGCAAACCCGATGGAACGTCCGAAAAAGCCGTGCTACGTTCGAAAGATCGCGTCATGACTGCAGAACTCGACGGCCTCTATGAAATCGAACGCGAGCTTCGCGCGGAAGTAATGAAACTCCTTGCGGAAAACGCTGCGCTAAAAAATAATTTGAACAAAATGCCATGGGAGTGTTGACAGTCCCTAAGGACGTGTGTACACGTACATGCATCAACAGATGGAGATCGAAAATGTTGCTGGTCATGCACAGTTCCGCGAAGATGCCAAGCTCATGCTGGGGAAGGTATCGACGTGTTGCCCTGGTCGAATGGGACCCGTACGCGGTCGCAGCCCGCAAAGGCATCCCGACACACAAGATCGACTGGTCACGGCCAACGATGATCAAGGCCGGCACCCATAATATCGTGCGCATCGTACGAGAGCAAAACTGCAATGTCGGCAAAACTGAAAAAGACGCGTTCTCGCGTTGCTTGGGAGAATACGATTCAATCGCCAATCGAGTCAACAACGATCAGGCACTCGGTGAATTGCTGATTTCAACCGGATCAGCTTGACAACAGATGGAGATCGAAATGACAAACCAAATCGATATATCGGAAGCCAACGCTGCGATCGATCACATGCGTAATATCGCACGTGATCCAGCTAAAAGGGCCGCCATGCAAGCGGCATGGGATACGGTTTGTAACCGGCTGGAACCGCATTACCTAGCTATGCGGCCTAAGCCTAGGAGTTTCGAAGTACGTCACATGAACGAAACTGCACGTGCGCAGTTTGCCTGCGCCGTCGTCGCTAAGCATAGCTTCGCAGAATGCGCGAATCTTGCCGTTGCAAGAATCCTTGAAGAGTACTAAAGATACATGTTGCGATGCAAGCCCTAAAAAAGCATGCTTTTGCGCAATGACGCTTCCCGCAACCATTCAAGATTTTTGGGCCGCCGCAATTGCACGCGGCCTCTTTCCACTGGCAATCGCCAAGGGCACCAAGGCTCCAATCGGCGAGGGTTGGAACGTTTGGACGCGACCGGTTCCCCACCCCGGCGCCGACTCTGTAGGGCTGCGCTGCCGTGATCGAGGCCTGTCCGGCTTTGATGTAGACGTGAGCCACATTGCTCTCGCCGCGAGGCTCCTGCAGGCATTCCGTGACGTGCTGGGGCCGGACATTCCGATACGCTGGGGCCGGCGGCCGCGTTTCCTGATCCCATTTTTCTTGACCGATGCACCCGTTAAGAGTCGCACATTTACGTTTCCCGATGGCGAAAAGCTCCAGCTCATGGGCGGCCAATTCGTCGCTTTCGGTCCTCACAAAGATACGGGCGAGCCGTACGAATGGGAGAATTGGGATAGCGAGTGGCCGCGAATCACAGCCGCACAACTGATTGATATCCTTGCGAGAGTTCCCATGCTCGCGGGTACGTCATTGCACCTCAGCGCTGAGCACGAAACATGCAGCGACGAAGAATTGCAAGAGGCCGTGCCGCAGACGCAGGACGAGTGGCAAGCCGGCCGCGACGCTGCGCAACGCTATCTTGGATTACTTAAACAGGAGTTGATGGGTCGCACGGAAGGTCGCGGAAGCGTAATCTTTGCCATCGTCGGCGTGCTGAAATTTGCCGAAATGCACGGCATGTGTGTACGTCACGAAATCGAAGAAGCGATAATCGAAGCCGGCCATGGTCTCGATGAAGCCGTTGGCGGTCGGAAGCTCGGCGAGGAGATCGCCAGGCATGACCAGCTCCCCGTACTCCGTGGCAACCTGATCATGGGCGCCGTTACGGGCCGTCGCGTGTTAAAGCATGCTTTTCTAGATGCGCGGAACGCGCCGACCATGGTTGCGCGGACCGGCTTTGAAATTTCTCTCGACGACAACACAAACGAGCTACCATGGCTTCTATACCAGCGGATCCTATGCGGCGAAGTTCATTTTTTCACTGGCCATTCAGGGGCCGGCAAATCAACCGTGGTGACCGATTTGGCCGTGAGCTACCTCACTGGCACCCCATGGCTTGACGCCGATGTAGAGTGTCCTGGCGGCCACGTGCTATGGATTGCCGCGGAGGACGAGTACGGAACCGAACGACGGGTGCGGCACCTTCTCAGGCAGCGTCCGGATGGCCGTGAACTCGCCGACCGTTTCCATTTGATTCCAGCTATTAACGAACCGTTAGCGTTTGAACGGCAAGCTATTGCACAGATTCAAGCAATGGCGGCCATGGGCAAGACGGTTGGTTTATCCGTGTTGGACACGTGGGGAGCGAGCGGGCTGTGTTTCGCCGACAATGACACCGAAAGCGTCTTGAAAGCCATGTTTATTTTGAAATCTATCGCCCGCCGCATGAACGTGGCTCTCGTAGTCACGGATCACCTACCGCTTGGCAACGAAGATGCATTCCAGAAAGGCAACGGAGCTAAATCGGGCAATTCCGGTTTTGTGTACCGGGTTACCGCTGGGAGGCAGGACGCCGTCTCGATCGATTGCGGAAAGGCTCGCGGCGCGCCGAAATCAAAAAGCTATCTTGGCCGAATCACATCAGAAAGCTATGGTCTAGACAGCAAGGGACGCGTGACTACGGTTAACGTGTTCAGGCGCGAGGTTGCTCCTAGCAAGCAGGAAGTTGAACAATCCGCAACGGTAAGGCTTGCTGCAATGCTGCCTGGCGCGGTAGCTGAAGGCATGGATGCCTTGCGGGCCGGCCAGATTGTCAAATTCGAAAGCGTATGTGAGCTTGGTGGCAAGATACTTGAGGGGGACGTGCCCGGCTACGTCATCAATCGAGACGCCGCCCAGCGTATTTTTGGCAAGGATGGCCTGAAGGGCTTGCTTGACAGCGGCTACTTGCGTATGATGCGTGGGTGTCCGTACCTAGCTGTATACGCCCCGATGAACGGCGTTGACAGGAAAAAGCATGCTTTGATCATGCCTTGGTCAATCGAGCTGCCAAAACCATGGGGTTGAAACCGCTTGCCATCGATCTGTTCTGCGGCCTTGGTGGCTGGACGGAAGGCTTGCTTGCCGAGGGCTATGATGTGGTCGGCTTCGACATTAAGCGGCACGTCTATGGCAACCATTGCTATCCGGCGCAGCTTGTCATCCAGGACGTTCGCACGCTTCACGGCTCGCAGTTCCGGAATGCCACACTGATCGTCGCATCGCCGCCTTGCCAAGCGTACAGCTATCGGGCGATGCCGTGGCGACGCGCTAAGGCGTTGCCGCCACCCGACAATGCGCTATTCAACGAATGCTTCCGCATTCAGCGCGAGGCGTGCGAAGCGGCGGGACGGCATATTCCGATGGTTGTCGAGAACGTACGCGGTGCGCAGCCGTGGGTCGGGAGAGCCCGTCAGAATTTCGGGAGTTTTTATTTGTGGGGCGACGTGCCAGCGTTGTTCGTCATTGCGAACAACATCACGAGCGGGTACGGTCGAAAGGCACCTGATGGTACGCGTTGGTTCAACGATGAACCCCGCAATCCTAATTCACTAGCTTCCTCAAGTTCACGTTCTTCAAAACGCAAATTCGCGAGCGCCATGATCGCGAAAATACCGCTGCCACTCAGCCGGCACATTGCGACAACATTCAAGGGGGCTTCGGTGGGGCTAAAATCGAATGGCGAGTGGAACGGAATTTGCGCCTGCGGAAAAACAGTCGCGGATGGCGTACGGTGTCGGTTCGGCGCGACTCACGAGAAAAAGCATGCTTTTCCGTGGGAGATTGAGCAACCAGAAAGGAAAATGCCATGGGAACGTACACCTTCGTAACGTTACAAATTAGCGATGTTGCGTACAATGAAATAGAAATTGCTCTTCGAGAGGTTGGTTATGATCATGTATTCGGAGATAAGGGTGAGATCAACATGCACGGTCTTGCACTTATAAAGAAGCGTGATGATAAAGCGGAGCCCGCTGAATGAAGATGCCGTGGGAGCCGTCTTTAGAGGACGTTGTTCGGGCGTTGCGGGCAGACATGCAGTTTATGCACGCATTTACGGCTATACTCGTGCGCAGTCAGAATGAGGAGCTACGTATGGTCGTAAATACTGAACGTGGGCAAGTCATGCCGGAAGGTAAGTGCACCTTTAAGGATGGTACTACTATCGAATTCCAGGATATCGGCATGCCGCAGATCGGCGTGCCGACAATGACCACAAAGGAGCTTGTGCTAACAACGCTGCATAAGGCGTTTGCTCTGGGGCTTGAAATATGACCGTCGTCGCTTCAAAATTCGCACGCGTAACGAACGATCTGTATGAAACAGAACCGTGGGTAACGCGAGCGTTGATGCGACATTTTCCACCAGTGCAGGATCGCAAGATATGGGAACCCGCCGCCGGCAATCATGCCATTGCTGACGTATTGCGAGAAGGTGGCGCTCTCGTATGCACTACTGACGTAGTAACTCACGATCGGCCTCACAATTTTATATTCAACTTCTTCAAAGATACCGATTTGTATATAATGCAAAGCTCTCCGGATATTATTACTAACCCGCCTTACGGTAAAGGCTGTCGTGACGCCGCCCGGTTTGCGCGCTTGGCGTTCCAGCGTACTAATGGATGGATTGCGCTCTTGCTTCCTGCGACATTCGACTTTGGAAGGAGTCGTCGCGATCTTTTTGTGGACAATCCGCGGTTTTCTTTCAAAATTGCGTTAACGCATCGAATACAATGGTTTCCCGGTAAGTATGGTTCAACTCAGAATCACGCGTGGTATGTGTGGGGACCGCTGTGGCAACCGCCGCCGCGCATTTTTTATGAGGGGGAGGATTAAATTATGAGCATGCCATATTGGCCCCTAAGCGCGATCTGTGCATCGCCGCTACTAACGCCGCAAGCTCGGCATGAGCTAGGCGCAGTTTACCACACGACTAAAATATCTCCCAAAACGTTTGATTGTTGCGGCACTATTGCAGAAAATTCACCGCCAACCGCAATGATGAATGGGCTCGTACTGATCAAAGACGTTTCTTCCTGCCCAAAGCATGCTTATTTGCACATGCCTACGTATGAACAGTGGAGCTTGATGGAGCGAGGATGCATGATCTTGGATTTTGACGGTCAACTTATGCTTTTTTTGAATCCGCTTCACTGAAAGAGGTAAAAACATGATCCCATGGCTGTCTGCAATTTGTTTGACATTTCAACTGAGTATTTTGTTTTACGTATTAATTGACGACTTAATTGCAGTCGGAAAACTGGATGCGCCGATGATTAATCACTACGGAGGCGCTTGGTTCATTCTTGGATTCTCAATTGCTCTTGTTTTGAGTGATTTAATTTCAAGTCCTAAACCAAATTGGAAGATATGTACTGCAATTGCAGTGATGCAAATTCTAATTCTGTACTTTTTGGTGCATCGATGATACTCATCCCGTGGTTGTCTGCAATTTGTTTGGCGTCTCAACTGAGCGTTTTGTTTTACGTATGGGTGCGACGATGACTCACTACGAAGGAGGAATTTGGTACGTTCTTGGATTCTTAATTGCTCTTATTTTAAGTGATTTAATTTCACGTCCTAAACCGAATTGGAAGATATGTACTGCAATTGTAGTGATGCAAATTTTCATTTTGTACTTTTTGATGCATCGATGATGTTCGTTCCGCGCAAACACCAGATCGAAGGCGTTCAGGCCTTGACGGAATACGCCGGCCGTTTCAGCGTTGCTGAGATAGCCGTGGCCGGTGGCAAGAGCGCCATGCTCGGCATGTTGGCTGCGCATTACAGTTCGACAAACCGCGTCTTGATCGTAGCTCACAACAAAGAACTGGTCATGCAAAACGACGAAGCTTGTCGAGAATTAGAATTGCGTCCCGGTATCTGCAGCGCATCCATCAGTACCAACGCATTCGCTCGAATTACCGTTGGCACCATAGGTACTATTGTCAATCGCACGCACATGTTTCGCAATGTCACGGCTATTCTCGTTGATGAAGTACATCGCGTGCCTCCCGCCAAATCTTCGCAGTATCGTCAGCTTTTCAATAAGCTTCCACACACCAAAGTTCACGGTCTAACCGGCACGCCTTTTCGATCCGACGGAACTGGTGATCTGGAAAAGACATT
>Ga0210394_10008032_pt1 | contig 10971 bp, 8 predicted proteins | sample IncBWC12MmetaG_FD_160121 | JGI IMG/M metagenome (GOLD analysis project Ga0210394, IMG submission 160121) | Forest soil microbial communities from Barre Woods Harvard Forest LTER site, Petersham, Massachusetts, United States - Inc-BW-C-12-M | ecosystem: Environmental > Terrestrial > Soil >... | reverse complement strand
ACGGCGCAGCCGATCACCCCTCCGCCGACCACGACGACCCTCGACATATAAGAAAGATAGCCAGGGCAGGTGAAGAGGCTTGACACTCGAACATCTGTTCGATATGGTTCGGTGCGCCTCCACCTTCTCCCCCTGCGTCTTTCTTCCACGAGGCGGCCAAAGATGCAGGAAATAGCACTCGACGCTGCGATCAACTCGATTCGGGTCCGTTTCGGCAGCCAGGCGTTGACGAGGGCGGCGGAGCTTCCGCCGCCTCAGCCCTGGCCAAGCCGGACCCCGATCGATCGCCTGACCGGGATCGGTGGGCTCCCCCACGGCCGGCTCACGCTTTTGAGCGGTAACGGGACGTGCGGCAAGTTGACGCTCGCCCTCCTCCTGCTGGCAGGCGCGACCCGCGAGTTCGCGCACGCGATGGTGATCGACACCGGTTCGGGTTTCGATCCATGGACGTTGACTCCCTTCTATCCCGAGCTTGGCGCGCTGACCGTGGTCCGCGCGCCGGCTCTTGATCTCGCCGGAGAGGCGGCCATCGCGCTGGCCAAGGCGGGAGCGGGCTTCATCCTATTAATGGGGGAGATCCCGGAGCACGCGCTAGGACCCCTCGAGTCGGGGGCCAACCGTTCTGGAACGGTGATCGTGGGAGTGGTCGACGCGCCAGGGCGGGCGTTCGCCCACGCCTCGAGCTTGAGCGTTGGTTTTTCCCGCACGGACTGGATCTGGGAGCGGGGACAGCTGGTCGGGCTTCGCGCCACCGCCCGCTGCGTGAAGAACCGCGTGGCGCCACCGCTTGGAGAAGCCGCACTTGAGATCCGCTACGCCCTTGGGGCGCGAAAACTGTCCGACCTTCCCGTCCAGGTCGTCGAGGTTCCTCGAGAGTTGACGTGCGAATCTGCTGTGGTCTAACGGGGCACCTCGAGCTGGCCCGGCGCCCGGACCTTTACGGGAGTCCCGTCGTGATCGGACTCTGGGAAGAGCACGTCATCGCTGCTTCGGAGGAAGCGCTGCCGTTCGGCGTGATGCCGGGCATGGCATTGCGCCAGGCCGAGCACCTCTGCCCGCAGGCGAACTTCCTACCCCCCGACCCCGAATCGGCCGCACACCTGCGCGAGCTCATCTCCTCTGCGCTTTACGACCTGGCGCCGACGGTCGAGGTTCGCGTCGAAGGCGTCGCGTGGCTGGATGTGAGCGAAGTCGTCAACCCTGGCGAATCGATCCGTGAGGCTCGCCGCCGCCTGCGCGCCGCCCTCGGCAGGGAGCCGCGACTCGGTCTTGCCCCTGGACTTTTCTCAGCCCGGCTCGCCGCGGCGCGCGCGAGACCCGGCCGCCTCGTGCAGGTCGACGCCGCGAAGACCTTCCTCTCTTCCCTCTCGTCTCATGAGCTTCCCCTCGACGCTGAGCAGCTCGAACGCCTGGATCTGCTGGGTCTTCGCACGCTGGGCGCGGTGGCGGCGATCGGCCCGCGCGAGCTGGAGAGCCAGCTCGGTCACGCAGGGCGGCGTGCGGTCCTGCTGGCTCGAGGTCTCGAGCCGGACCAGCTCACGCCCTGGCGTCCTCCTCTTTTCACAAGCGCGCATCGACAGTTCGAAGAGCCGGTCGAAGATCGCGAGGCGATGCTGTTCGTCGCGCGCGCGCTTTGCGGCGACCTGGCCGCAGAGCTTGGGTTGCGCGGCGCCGGCGCGAAGCAGGTGTGCGTGCGGTTGAGGTTCGAATCGGCTGAGCCTGAGCAGCGCGAGGCGGTGGTGCGCCATCCGCTCAGCAGCGCGGCGGAGCTGTTCGGCCTGATCGGTTCGTGGATCAAGGAATGGCAGCCGCGCGCACCGATCACCGAGCTGTGGATCGAGCTGCCGGCGCTGGAGGGCGCGGGCCGGCGGCAGCTGCGCCTGTGGGCGGGCGGGGACGGAGCCAGTGAAGAGGTGACCGCCGCGCTCGAGCGATTGCAAGAGCGATGGGGCGAGCACGTGGTCCACAAGCCGCGACCTGCGCTCCTCTCCTCACCCCTCCCCTCGCAGCGCTTCGCGGGATGACAAGACTCCTCTCGCCTCCCGCCACAGTCGAGGTCACGCTCGCCGATGACGGCACGCCGTCCTTCATCACCGGCGCCTTCAGCGGGTCGATCGACCCGATCGCGCGCTGGAAGGTCGAAACCGAGTGGTGGAAGCAGCCCGTGATCCGGGAGTACTGGAAGGCGGTGCTCAACAACAACCTTCTTTGCGAGCTGTACCACGACCTTGCGCGAGACGAATGGTTCGTGGAGCGGGTCTATGACTGAGCGATCAGAAAGACAGCGGGACCAGGTCAGGGTCTCGCCATGCGGCTCGCGCCTCGGGCGCAAACATCGCCTCGCGGCTCCAGTGCCGCAGCGGAGTGTTCTTGTCGAGCAGCAGTGGGTAGGTGGCAAGGAAGTCATCGAAGTCCGCGATCTCAGGACGATGGGACACGGCGTGTGCGACCAGGCGTACCCAGAACCTGGTCATGGTGTCGTGGTAGGCCGGGCCGTGGCTGTGGTGCTCGGCGAACCTCTGGATGCCCTTGGTCACGAATTCCTCCGCGGCGCCTCCGCCATGGCGCCGGACAGCCAGCCAGGCGAGGCGCACGTGGTCGCGGTGGTGGAACTCGGAGTTGGGCAGTGTCAAGCCGAAAAAGGCGCGCAGAAACTCGTCGTCGGGAGTCATGGCCTGAAGGGCCTCCTCAGAAAAAGAAATGACCCCGCCGGCTCGCCTCTTGGGCTCCGGCCCCTGCCTTGCGGCTGGTGCCAGATCCCTCGAACGTTTCCTTCGGGGCCGTCGACTAACTTATCGCGCAAGACGAAAAGTTGGCAATCCCCAATCTTGGTTGCCAGGCTACGTCGTGTAGCTGCGCACCTGGAAAAGGTTGCGAAACCAGCTCAAACGCGTCCTTCTGCGGGGGCCCTCGCGCGCGACCCATCCGGGCGTGGACGGCCGGTCACCCTCGTCGTGGAGCACCTCGTGGCACAGCTCGATGCACTGGTCACATATGAATACGCCCGGGCCCGCGACGAGCTTTCGAACCTGGTCCCTGTGCTTACCGCAGAAGTTGCATCGCGGATCAACTCTGGCCATACCAAAAGTCTAGGTCTGCAAATCCGGTCGTGAACCCATACGTCGAGCTGCACTGCCACTCCAACTTCTCGTTCCTGGATGGCGGGTCGCATCCCTTCGAGCTGGCCGCCCGCGCGGCCCAGCTGGAGATGCCGGCGCTCGCGATCACCGACCGTGGAGGGGTTTATGGCGCGGTGAAGTTTCTACAGGCCTGCCGCAAGCTCGGCGTGAAGCCGCTCATCGGCACGGCGCTGGAGGTGGACGGCGAGGAGGTCGTCATGATCGCCAGCAACCTCAGCGGCTACTCGAACCTTTGCCGGCTGTTGAGCTTCGCGCACACCGACCAGCCCAAAGGCGAGGCGCGAGCGACGTTGGCCAAAGTCGCGGAGCATCAAGGGAACCTCTTCTATCTCAGCGCCACCGATGACGAGAAGAGGCTGCGCGACATGCAAGAGGCGCTCGGCAAGGAGAACGTCTTCAGCGAGCTGCACCATCACCGGTGCCCCGAGGACCAGTGGGTGCTCGAGGGCCGCGCGGCGATGGCGAAACGATGTGGAGCGGCCTTGGTGGCGACCAACGAGGTGCACTACCACGTGCCGGAGCGGAGGCGACTGCATGACGTGCTGGTGGCGATCCGCCATCGCGCCACCCTCGAGTCTGCGCGCGAGCATCTTTTTCCAAACTCAGAGCATCACCTGAAGGGCGGAGCGGATATGCGGCCGCTCTTCAAGGGGCATGCACAGGCGCTGGCCACACCGTGGGAAATCGCGCAGCAATGCGACGTGGACCTCGACTTCCGCAAGGTTCGCTTCCCCGGATACCCGGTGCCTGGCGGCGAAACGCCTTTCTCATTTCTCTACAAGCTCTGCTTCGAAGGGGTCCGCGAGCGCTACCGCCCCATCACCGTCGAGGTGACACGGCGCCTGCAGCGCGAGCTGGAGGTGATCGAGAAGACTGGGCTTGCCGAGTTCTTCCTCATCAACTGGGACCTGATGAGGTTCGCGCGCGAGCATGGCGTTCCAGGCCAGGGCCGCGGCTCGGCCGCCGATTCGATCGTCGCTTACGTGCTGGGGATCACCCGGGTCGACCCGATCGAGCACAACCTGCTTTTCGAGCGCTTCCTGCACGAGGAGATGACGAGCACGCCGGACATCGACATCGACTTCTCGACCGCGCACCGCGAGCAGGTGATCCAGTACATCTATGACAAGTACGGCTGGGAGCGCACCGGGATGGTGTGCAACGTCGTCACATTCCAGCCACGGATGGCGATCCGCCAGGTGGGCAAGGCGCTCGGATTTTCCGCGGAGCTGCTCGACCGCCTCGCAAAGGGTGTCGACCGATGGTTCACGGAGGACGTGGCCGACTCGATGCTGGACGCGGTGCCACCACCTGAGATGCGGCCGCAGAGCTGGCAGCAGTTCCTGGAGCTGTGCCGGGAGGTGATCGAGTTTCCCCGCCACCTGTCGATACACAACGGCGGGATGCTCGTCACCGGAGAGCCCCTCGTGGAGATCGTGCCGGTCGAGCCGGCGACCATGGAAGGACGCCGCGTCGTCCAGTTCAACAAGGACGACGTCGAGGACCTGGGCCTGATCAAGATGGACATGCTCGGGCTGCGCACGCTCTCGGTGGTGGCGGAGTGCCTCGATCTGATCAAGGATGCGACCGGCGTCCGCCCTGACCTCGACCAGCTGCCGCTGAGCGACCCGAAAGTTTTTGAGATGTGCGGTGAGGCGGACACCATCGGGGTGTTCCAGATCGAGTCACGGGCTCAGATGCAGACGCTGCCGCGCACGCGTCCGCAGACCTTCAACGACCTGGTTGTCGAGGTGGCGATCATCCGGCCTGGTCCGATCCAGGGCAACGCCGTGCACCCTTACATCCGGCGCAAGCAGGGCCGCGAGGTGGTCACCTATGCGCATCCGCTGCTCGAGCCGATCCTCAAGGACACGCTGGGGGTGATCCTCTATCAGGAGCAGATCATCGAGATCGCGATGCATGTGGCCGGGATGACGCCAAGCGGTGCGGATGGATTCCGGCGCGCGATGACCCGTCACCTGAACCACGTCGAGATGTCGTCGCTCGAGGGCGATTTCATCAGCGGCTGCCTGGCCAACGGAGTGCCGCGCGAGGTCGCGGACCAGCTGTTCGCGGCGGTGCAGGGATTTGCGGTCTACGGATTCTGCCGCTCGCACGCGGCCGCGTTCGCGCGGACCTCGTATGAGACCGCGTGGCTCAAGCTCAATCACGCGGTCGAGTTCGGCTGCGGGCTGCTCAACAACCAGCCGATGGGCTTTTACCACCCGAGCGTGCTGGTCGAGGACCTGAAGCGCCACGGGGTGACGGTTCTTCCTGTCGACGTCAACCGCTCCGACGTCAGGTGCCTGCCCGAACTCCTGCCGGCCGCCTCGGCAAAAGCCCGCTTCACCGAGGACCCTCCCTCCTCCACCAGACCGACTTTTCCCCGCCGGCCAACCGACACCAGCGTATCGATGCCGTCAAACCAGCCTGTCAAGACCATGACCCACGCCATGCGCGTCGGCTTCAACTACGTCCGCGACCTCGGCGAGGAAGGCCGCATGGCGATCGTCGACGAGCGTGCCCACCGCCCCTACACCTCCTTCGACGATTTCCTCCACCGGCTGCGCGGCGCGCCGGTCGGCCCGCGCGCGGTCCGCAACCTCGTCATGGTCGGCGCCTTCGACGCCCTCGGCCAGCCGCGCCGCGAGCTCCTCTGGGGCTGGCAGGAGAGGTGGCACGGCCAGGGCCTGCGCAAGGGCATCGAGCAGCAATCCGAGCTGCGCCTCAACGGCACCGCGCCCGCCCTCCCCGACATCGACGCCTTCGACGCCAACCAGCTCGAATACCGCATCTCGGACCTGTCGACCGGCCACCACCTCATCCATTTCTGTCGCGACCGCCTAAAGCAGATGGGCGCTTTGGAGAGTCACCAGCTCGCCGCCGTCCCCAACAACCGGCATGTCCGCGTCGCCGGCCTGGTCATCACGCGACAGGCTCCTTCGACTGCGAAGAAGATCCGCTTCTTCACGCTCGAGGACGAGTTCGGCCAGGTCAACGTGACCATCAAGCCCGAGGTCTACGAGCGCTACCGGCAGGTCGCCAACCGGCAGCCGATCCTGGTCATCGACGGAGTGATGCAGCGCAACGACGGCGTCTATTCGGTGCTGGCGAGCCACATCGAGGCGCTCGAGGGCGTGCCGCGCCCACCACAGAAATCGCACGACTATCGCTGAAGGCGAAGCGGCCAAGGCTTACTTTCTGTAGCCAGAAAGGGGTCCATTGAGCGAAGCTATGCATTCGGACTAAGCCGCGGCACACAACGCAGCAGCCCCAAAGGAAGGATCCATGTCGATCGGCCGAGAAATCGAAGATATCGCCCGGGACCTCATCAAGCACCAGCACGACCACCCCCCGGTCCGAGACCTGAACCGCGAGGTGGAACGCAAGCTCACCTTCGCCGATCGCGTCGCCGCCGATTTCGCGCGCCTGGTGGGAAGCTGGATCTTCGTCCTGGCGCAGGTCGGGATCATGGTCCTGTGGGTCGGCCTGAACGCCCTCAACCTGATCCATCCCTGGGACCGCTACCCCTTCCAGTTTCTCAACTTCATTCTCAGCCTCGAGGCCGCGATCTGGGTCTCGGTGGTGCTGATGGCGCTCAACCGCATCGCGGATCGCGACCGCCTGCGCGCACAGCACGACTACGAGCTCGACGTGAAAGCGGAAGAGGAGCTCAAAGCCCTGATGAACCACCTGATGCACCAGGACGAGATCCTGTTGCAAATCGTGAATCGCCTCGACCGCGGCGATCGCGAGATGAAGCGGATCGCGCGCCACCTCGAGGTGGTGATCGAGACGACCACCAATCCCCCGACGCCGCGCGCGCCTGAAGCGGAGCGGCCGCCGATCAGCCTCCCAGCGCCCTAGCCCACCTTGTAGACGGCGTACTCGCCGTCGTCGTAGACCAGCTTGCCGTGCTGATCCCAGTAGGCACGGCTCGCGCCGCGCGGAATCTCCTGCGGGCCGATCATCACGTAGTTGACGCCATAGCGGCGCACCAACTCGAGAGCCGTTGGATCACCTCTCAGGATCAGCGTTTCATCCTCCCCTTTCTGGACGTAGTCGGGGAGCCCGTAGGTCCACAACCAGCCCGGGTACCCGATCAGCACGCGCCGGCCGGCCAAGGTCGGGATGGGGCTGTTGTGGTCGTCTGCCACGACGAACACGGCGGTTGGGCTCGTGTTCGCGCGCACCCAGTCCGCCACCTTGAGCCCACCGCTGTCGGTGAACTGGACGGCGCTCACGCTGAAGTCTGAGGCCCGGGCGAGGTCGAGCGCGCCGGACAGCCCGAGCAAGACAAGCAAGAGGGACGCAACGATCGCCGAGCCCGCTCCGCGCTGAAACATTCGCGCGAGCAAACCTCCCACCAGGATGCTGCCGAGCAGCGCCCAGAAGATGAAAAACTTGGTGTTGTCCCAGTCCCACGGCTGGAGCACGATGACGTTGGGCACGAGGAACCACAGCCACATCGGCGCGAACCATTTCGGAAAGGCCGTGGGAATCCAGCTGCGCAGCACGTGACCCGCGATGAGCAGAGGGATGAGCACCGAGGTGTTCTTGATCCAGAACCAGATCACGTCCCGCCCGAACCAGATCGGCAGATCGTGCTGCCAATCTAGGTATGACAGCCAGCCCACCTCGAAGCAATAGCCGTTAAGGCTCGGGCCGGTGCCGCACACGCTCGTATTGGCGGGCGGCCACATCCACACGAGAATCGGGATTCCGATCACGAGCGCGGGGATGAAGAATCCGAGCCACTGAATCCGGCGACTGAACAGCGCCCAGAACACCGACAGCGCGACCACGGTGCCGTAGGCGTGCACGTGGAAGACCGGCGTGAGGCCGGTGACGATGCCGGCGAATACGAAAGGCTGCCACCCGAAATCGTCCCGCGCCGCCACCCACAGGATCACCAAGGCGATCAGGGCGAGGCTGAAGCCGAACAGCGTCGAGCGCTGCGGCACGAGGTAGGCCAGCACTGGGTTGAGCCACTGGAAGTTCAGGTCGCGGTTCAGCGTGTACTCGCGCGGCAGGTGCACGAGGGCGCCCACACCGAGGTGCCCGAGGTCGCCCAGCAGATACACGAAACCAAGGCCCCCGCCCAGCAAGAAAACGAAAACCGCGATCGCGGCGGCTGCCCGGCCGGCCACGAATCTCTGAGCGGCCACATAAAGGACGGCCGGGAAGGCAAGGCCGAGCAGACCGCTTGTCATGACGAGGGACGAGGTGAGGCGGCTGCCCAGCGGCACGAGGTTCGCCGCGAGGAAATCGATCATGAAGGGGTAGCCGAGGCGATGGCCGGGGTCGATTGGATACTCGGGCGGAAAGTTGTGCCCGTACGCAAACGACCCGGCAAAGCTGAGATGCGCCGCCCAGTCCCCCCAGATGTTGACGTAGCCCGCGTACAGGCCGTCGGGCGCGTAGACGAAAGCCTGGTGAAGGAAATGCACGGTCCACGCGCCGCACACGAGCACGACCGCCGCGAACGGCCACGGGTGGCCGGCGGCGCGCGGTGAAGCCAGCCATCGACCTCGCGCCTCCGCCAGATCGGCGCGGACCTGAGCCCCCGACCGGGCCATCGAACCCGCCGCAGCCAACAGCGCCAGCACCAGCGCCGCCAGCACCGTCGCTGCAGTGACGTCACGCACCGCCAGCGACAGGACAAAGCTGACAGCGGCGACGGCCATCGCGCCCAGCACCGCGCCGAACGCGATCCTTTCCTCGAGCAGCAGGCCGATGCCGGAGAGGTACGTGAGGCCGTAGCCGGCCACCACGCACGCCGCGAGAAATGCTGCCGGGCCTAGTTCCAACAGAACAGCTGAGGCTGGCTGGGCGGCAGGTCGTTGCGGCAGTTGACCAGCCAGGTCTTAGGGCCCCAAGGGGGAGTCTGCGGTCCGCTGAAATAAGCCGCCCCCGAAATCGGGAGTCCGGTCCAGACCGGATAGAAATAACCAAAGAAGAGCACCGCGACGCCCAGGAAGCTGCCCACCAGCACGATCCGGCCACGGGGCTGCAATTGTTCGGCGACTTGAGACAGCACGAAAGCGAGCGCCAGGACCATGAAGATGAGTCCGCCGAACATGTGATACATGAAGAGAACGCGGCTGATCGGAGCCCACGGCAGCCACTGCGTGACAAAGCCGAGCAGGATCACAGTCGCGGGGAAGCTCTTGTGCCGGATGATGAAATACGGCAGGGCGGCCACGCAGGGCAAGCTCGGCCACCAGATCCACGGATTGCCGAGGTTCGCCATCCGCGAGACCAGCTGCTGGCCGGTCCAGTGGTCGATGCCAAGGTTCGTGTACTCCGCGTAGTACAGGACCGGACGCGAGAGCAGAGGCCACGACCACCAGGGCGAGCCGTACGGGTGCGTCGCCTTCAGCGTGGCGTGGTAGATGTATGCCTGCTGCTGGTAGGCGATCAGGTCGGCCAGGTTGTGGAACTGGCCTCGCGCAAAGAACGCGTACCAGGACTCGACATAGATCCCGAGCGGGATCGCGATGAGTGCGACCGCGGCGACCGCGACGTAGGTCGGCCAGTAAAGGCCTTGTGGGATCGCCGGCCCGTCTCCTCTTCCCCACGACCAGATCGGTTTATCCGCCGGGCCAATGTGGATGTCGACGTGGCGGCGGATCGCCCTGACGACCAGCAGGAAGCCGATGCTCGCCCAGGCGGCGAGCACGATCCATTTCGAGGAGATACCGATTCCCAGCACGACGCCCAGCGCCACGAGCGACACCAGGGACGAAACGGGCTTGCGGCTCTGGATATGGACGAGGTAGAGGAAGTAGGCAAGGAGGATGAAGAAGACCGGGAAGATGTCGATCATCCCGATGCGCGATTGGATGAAGAACATGCCGTCGAAACAAACGAGCGTGGCGGCCGAGATCGCGAACAGCCTGTTCGGCCACAGGCGGCGGGCGAGCAGGTACATCATCGGGATGCACAGAGTTCCAAAAATGCATGCGGCGATGCGCCAGCCGAAGGTGTTGAACCCGAGGTCGATGTAATCGCCGGTCGCGCCCTGGAAGTGCGCGCGGTACCACCCGTAGCTCCATTCACCGCCAGCAATGAAAAGCTTGGCCAGCGGCGGTTCGGGATCGAAGTAGTTGTACTTGCAGTTGATCGTGCTCGGTCTGCACAGCTCGATTCCCTTCACGTCGTCGTACGCGTCGACCGGGAAGTAGATCTCGTCGAAGACCTGGCCGTTCGGGGGCGAAAGCACCCCGTTGGAGTCGGGATAACCACGGTTGAACGGATAGGCCAGGCCGCAGATCGTGCCGGGGTCACCCTTGGCATCGACGGGGGTGCTGGAGACGCAGTTCGTGATCACCGGGCCTTGGAACGGATGGAGAAAGAAGTCGGGCATGATCGGGCTGTAGAAGCGAAGGACGAATGCGACGGCGGTCAAGAACAAGACGGCGATCAGGTCCCAGCGGTCGAAATAGACTGCTTTGCGCTTGATCTGCGCCGGTTCCTCTTCTTCTAGGTCGTCAGCGGGGGGCCCCTTCACCGCCGCCGTTTTTTGCGCTTGCCGCCGCCTTGGTTCTGACCCAGTCGGTACGGCAGGCGCGAGCTGATCTCCCATGCGGCGGCGTCGGCGTCAGGTATTGGAACGGCGATCATGTCCTCGTACATCAGGCGGGACCCGAGACGTTTGTGCATCGCGGCAAGCTCGGTTTCGTCGCCGCGGATCCTGATGAAGAGCGCCGGCTTGTCCACGTACTGCTTCATCACCGGCGCGATCATCCGGCTGCGGCGGTCCATGAAATGCTGGCGCAGCGGCTGCGCCTTCACGGACCTGATGGAGTCGTAGTCGAGCAGCACGCTG
>Ga0210394_10008031_pt1 | contig 10973 bp, 15 predicted proteins | sample IncBWC12MmetaG_FD_160121 | JGI IMG/M metagenome (GOLD analysis project Ga0210394, IMG submission 160121) | Forest soil microbial communities from Barre Woods Harvard Forest LTER site, Petersham, Massachusetts, United States - Inc-BW-C-12-M | ecosystem: Environmental > Terrestrial > Soil >... | reverse complement strand
GCCGACCGCCGCCCTGGTCGATCGAGGAACGAACCGAATCCTTCATCGTGAAGGACGCCAACGGCCAGCAGCTCGCCTATCTTTATTCGAGAATGAGCCACAGCGCGCAATGTCGATGAAGGGTTATCTGCCAGCTTTGGTCGACTTCTTTTCGCTTCCGCCCAGCTCACTTGGCTGGCGGCGTGGACGCTGGTGCTGTCGCAGGAGGCGCCGCCCCGCCGGGTTTCGGTAGGCCGCTGTAAACGGCAGGTGGTACAACGACCATAACAGATTCTGCCGGGGTCTGGTTCGGACCATAAGGTCCGCCAACCTGATGCGATACAGGTGGCAAGCTCTTGAGATAGGCGGCAACCGCTAGCGCGTCAGACTTCGTCAGATCCGCATAAGCATGCCAAGGCATGATCGGCGCCAAGATGCGTCCTTCGGGTGTTTTTCCCGTCGTTAACGCGGTCACGATCTGCTCTGCGGTCCAATTGCCGAGTCCGGTCTGCTTATCCGGCGTCAGGTTTGGTCCGACGAAAATCCCCAACCCCGGAATTGCGAAACCGACATCCGATCCACCCTGGAATCTGGTCATGTCCGGCTTGCCAAAGAAGCTGCCCGGCGTGTGGCAATCCGTGCAGCTTCCGAAGGTGACGAGATATTTTCCCCGCGCGACTGCTGAATTGGCTGAACTTATTGGCGCACCATGCTTCATGGCAGCGTTCGCACCGTGGAATGGTAGCCCGAGGCAGGCACCAGAGACGACTGCGGCAAACATGGCTTTCGCGATATGACATACCTTCATGACACTCTCCCCTGGAATTTGCCCCACTGAGGGACGACTTTGGCGTCACCGGCTTTGAGGCGTCAATGCGCAAAACACCACATGGACAAATTGCTTCGGTGGACGCTTGCAATGTTAACGGCACCTTGAGACCGAGCGACTTGGCAGTCTTGAGATCGAAGGCAGACGGTCGGTCGAGATAGGCCAGAAGGCAACACATGCAGCAGCAGATGTCGCGATCGAAAGGCGGACATTCGGTTGTGGTGCAATATCGGTCGTTTCGGGACGATGAGCGACTTCACAAATGAAAGGCCCCGGCTGAGCCGGGGCCATCAAGTCTTGGAAGATCGAGAGCTTGTTTGCTTAGAAATGCCAGTTCACGCCGGCGCGCGCGATATTATAGCTGTTGCGAACGCTCGATGTCAGCGAGCTATTGAACCCGAAATAGCTGTAGTTAATCGTCGAGTTGGTGCGGCCCAGATCGGCATACAGATATTCCGCCTTGATGCTCCAGTGCGGAGCGACCATCCATTCGATGCCGCCGCCGACAGTGCCGCCAGCGTGCGTGGTCGTATTGGTATTGGTCGTCGTCGACTCCGTGGAACAGGGCGGAGCAAACGTGGGGCAGACCGCCGCATTGCCGGTTTTGACTTCGCCGACCGCAAGACCGCCAGTCACGTAAAGAAGCACGTTCGGCGAGGCCGTGAAGCCTAAGCGGCCACGGACCGTGGACAGCCAGTCAAGCTGGCGCGTGTAGGTGGTGGTGATCGGGAGAAAGACAGCGCTGCCAGGGAAGACGGCATTCGTGGTGTGTTTGGCGCTAACGCCGTCGAAGTCGGCTTCGACCCCAGCAACGAAGTTGCCAGTCTGCCAATTATAGCCAATCTGTCCGCCGCCGATGAACCCGCTGAGGTTACTGCTGACCGACCCCGGGATGGCTCCAGCCGCGAGTAGACTTCCCAGACCGCCACCGTCCGTATCGGTTCCGGCGTTGCTGAGATGATTTCCTGACGAACCAACCCAGCCAGCATTGAGACCGATATACCAGCCGCACCAGATGCAGGCTGGCGCCATCGGCGCCGGTGCCGCCTTGAGCGCCATATCGGCTGCAAGTGCAGGAGTCCCGATCAGTGTTGCAAGTGCGGCACTGGCAATCAGAAGCTTCTTCATGACGCCCCTCCTTGATTCGAAATCTCGTAGGTGCAGTATAATTCAGAGGGCGCCCGAAAGCTGTGACTTCGCCGCAACAGTGGACAGAAATCGCCTACCGAATAAGCACCAACTGCACGGTATTGCGGCACGTATTAGCTCCCGGCACCGCCGTTCCGTATCCGGAATTTACTTTTACAACAAAGGCGTTTGGCGATGAAATGTTAGCAGCGCGGTCACTTGGGGAAGGCGGTATTAACATCCACCTTTGGCAGTGTAGACGATTTGGTGGAATCTTCTGTCCGGTTCGGGACGGAGCCATGAAATTTTTGCATTGCCTGGCCGGAAAGCGCGCGCCGCGCTCGACGGAATGCGGCCGAATTCGTCGAAGCCGAAAGCGGCAAGCGGGCCGACCGGCCAGAACTGGCGCGAGCGCTACCCGTTGACCCATTTATTGCCCGCTGCGCTCGGCGTAACACTCCTCGGCAACGCTCGACTTCGACAGGCAGACGAGTTCCGCAAATGGCGCATTCGGTCGGCAGGATCGGCACGACAGCGCCGGAGTGAGCGCCGTCACGGCCGCGCCGCGGTGCCAATCGAGTTTGCGCAGGTCGACGTCGCCAGTGGTGCGGCAAGCCGGGCAGCGTGCGCGCAGGAACCAATAGCCGGCCGTGATCGCCGCTTCGATCGTGGGTGAGAACAGCATGGGCATGTGCGCGGCCTGGCGGGCGTTCCACGCCTCGATGAGATTTACCGAATCCTCGATGATCTGTGGCCCGAGGGCACGGCGCGCAGCCGCTTCCTGCTCCGCGGCCTTGCGGCGCCGGTCCTCCATTTTGCGCTTGTTAAAACCCATGGCAGGATAGTCGGTGGTGGCCCGGCCAACGGTCAAGTCGCGCTACGGCACCACATCGGGGCAAAACCGATGGATGATCGCATTGAAGCCTTTTTGGCAGACGTGCTGGCGCTCGAAGGCGAGGAACTGGACGCAATACGCGCTGGGGTGCGTGTTGCTCTTGGCGATGTCGAAACGATCTTCCGAGCACAGGAGGACAATAGACGCATGAAAGACAAGGCGGCTCATGCCTGCCACGCTCTGTGCCGAGCGCGCGTAGTAGAGGAAATTCAGCGCCGCAGGGCAACCACGACCGCCGAGCATTTAAAGCTGGTGCTCAGCGTCATAGATAAACCGACTAATTTTCCGTTGTGATGACGATGGCCGAGCGCCGACCGCCGCCCTGGTCGATCGAGGAACGAACCGAATCCTTCATCGTGAAGGACGCCAACGGCCAGCAGCTCGCCTATCTTTATTCGAGAATGAGCCGCAACGGCAGATGTCGATGAAGCGGCTGTCGCGCGACGAGGCATTCCTTATCGCGGTGGAACATCGCCAAGCTGCCCAGCGTGCCGCGGCAGATATTGAAGGACATTCCGCGGCCGCCACGGCAAGCCGCGACGATTGAGCGCGAACGGCTCGCGCAATCGTGGCCGCCACAGATCCGTCGCGAGATTGCCCACACAAATTGCCACAGCGGGCGCGTTTGAGCCTCTAACGAGCCTTGCCCCTCTTGCACCGTCGCCCCTGTCGGGATTTCGCGCAGTGCAGGAATGGGGGATACCTCGATGAATTTGCCAAAATACTCTAAGTTCGGCGCCGAGCACGCTGACATGGCGTGCGATCTTTGCGACGACACGGGCTGGGTGTGTGAGGATCACGCCGACCGGCCCTTGAAGGATGACAGCAGGCGCGCTGAGGCCTGCTCTTTTGGCGCCGGAATGCCTTGCCCTCGATGCCGCCGCGACAGTCGGCATGTCGACCTGGTGCCACGGCTGATGAAGTAACGGATGGCCAGTAATCCGATGTGGGCAATCTGCGAGCGCGTGGCCGAGGTCCAGGCACTGCTCGACGGTCTCGCTGGCGGCAAGCACACGCCCGCAGACGTGCTTGCGAATGCGCAGGCGATCTTGTCCGAGCCCGCATTGCTGCGTGCGATGTTCGATGTCGGCTACTTCCCGCCGAACACGCCGCCGGGTGAGTGAGCCAGCGGCAGCTATGCCCACGGACTCGAAGGTTGACGAACACCGCGGCAGAAACAGGCCATTGGCGTCATTTCGCACCGCAGCAAAGCAGTGAGCCTTTTCGCTGTCGCTGACGAACCACCCTAAGGCACTTCGATGCCTGGGGCGGGTGTCGTCCAAAGCCTAATAGGGGGCCTTCTTGTGTGTGCCGGATCGGTGAGCTTATCGATTAAACGGTCGAGCGCTCTATTCGCAGCACTGATTAGTCTCGCACGACAGCGAGACCAGGCGGTGCTGGTCGTATTGGGCGCCTACCTGCTGGTATGGACGCTTTATGGAGTTATTGCCAAAAGCAGCCAAGATTTGCATCCTGACATGACAGAACTGATCGCCTGGTCCCGCGATCTTGCGCTCGGTTTCCCCAAGCATCCGCCGTTTGCTGCAATTGTAGTACGTGGGTGGTTTGCGATTTTTCCGATCACCGACTGGACCTATTATCTGCTGGCGATATTGACACCAACTCTTGCGTTATGGATCGCGTGGCAGCAATTTACGGATTACCTAAATCCGACAAAATGTCTGATCGCGCTCGTTCTGCTCACGCTCGTTCCGTTTTTTAATTTCCATGCGCTAAAATTCAACGTCAACACCGTGCTGATGCCGTTGTGGGCAGTCACCACGTTCTGGTTCCTGCGCTCCTATAGAACGTACAGCGCTACCTACGCCGCACTCGCTGGCGTCAGTGCTGCACTCTGTATGGCCAGCAAATATTGGTCTATTTTTTTGCTTGCCGGTCTTGTTATTGCGGCATTGTCTGATTCTCGACGCACTAATTATTTTCGCTCGGCAGCTCCTTGGATCACGGTTGCAACAGCTATCGCCGCATTCAGTCCGCACCTCGGTTGGTTGGAGAAGCACAATTTCTGCTCGGTGGGGTATGCGATGATGATGCATGGCGGTCACTCGGCAAGAGACGCGGTGTGGGCCGATCTTCAATATATCTTCCACTCCATGGCGTACGTATCAGTGCCAATTGCAGTTGTGCTCTTGGTGGCACGGCCAAAACCAAAGACCATAGTTGATATGGTCTGGCCTGCCGACGAGGACCGCCGATTGGTGGCGGTTGCCTTCTGGGCCGCGCTGCTGCTGCCGGCCTTGCCGGCGGCGCTGTGGGGCGTTGAGATTGATGGGCTATGGTCCATGTCGAACTGGACCCTATTGCCAGTCCTGCTGCTGTCATCAGATTCAGTGCAAATACCGTCCCAAACTATCCGTTGGGTCGTTGGGTCCGCCGTCGCGCTTCCTCTAGCAATGCTGATCGCCGCACCGGCGGTTGCACTTGTCGTCCATGCGCGAGGTATGCCGCCTGAGCAAGTGCATGCGCGAATGCTGGCTGAGCAGGTCGAAAATGCGTGGCATGACACGACGACAAAGCCACTGCGCTATGTCGGAGGTGATTTGGCCCAGGGCGTACTGACCTATGTGCGCAGCCGGCCAAAATTGTTGCCTACTGTACCGGAATTGTACCGAAAGCGCGTTACCGAATACGGTATAGCATTTGTCTGCTTTGCGGAAAACTCTGCATGCATAACGGAATCAAACAAGTTTGCGAACCACGATCCGGCAAGCCGAAAAATCGAAACGCAACTCGCCCGCAGCTATCTTGGCATCCCCGGTTTGCCGCATGATTATGTAATTTTTATCGTGCCACCTCATGCAATACCGCTACAAGATGCGCCGAACGGATAGTCTCGGTACTTAAGATGAACTCAATGTCATGGATTGCTGAGCAATCCTTTCGCTGTGCGTCAATTGACGGTCGCAAAGTGCCGCTGTGGGTCATGAACTGCTTCGCCACTGCATCGGAAGCGCGGCAGAAATGACCCCTTTATGGGCAAAACCGATCCTGTTATCCCGCTCCGTCACGGCTTACCTTAATCTACCGCAGGCGGTTGGGTAGCAATCGCGGTAGCAAAGGGGGGAGCTGGCGACTGAACGAGGATCAAAATGGCAGGCGAAAACGAGCAAATCCAAATGCTAGCTGCGGCGCGATTGATGATGGTGAAGTCGCGCCGCGAGTTCGCTGAGGCGTTGGCCAAACCGTTCAAGCGGGGCCACACCGAAGATATCGGAACCAGGTTTATAGAGTTGCAAAACACAATCGAGGCGATCGACAGAGCCATCGCCGATGAAAATCATATGCAAAGCAACCCAGATCAAACCCCTGGTATCACTATCAAGGTAGTAGACGCTTAAGGCACCCTGCTCACCGACCGCTAATGCCCCGCCGCTTCCCGCCGCCCTGGTCGATCGAGGAACGTCAGGAGTCCTTCATCGTGAAGGACGCCAACGGCCAGCAGCTCGCCTACGTCTATTTCGAGGATGAGCCGCAGCGGCAGATGTCGATGAACCGGCTATCGCGCGACGAGGCTTTCTCATCGCGGTGAACATCGCCAAGCTACCAAGCGTGCCGCGGCAAATATTGAAGGACATTCCGAGGCCGCGATGATTGAGCACGAGGAAACCCCCATGAGCGCACAGACAATTGCGGAATCCAAGTGCCAACAGATTTATGCAGAAGCGCAGGCTTTCTTCGGGCAGATTCCGCGCCCACGTAACTATGGCTTTAAAATTCTCTACGCGCCGCCGTTCTGGCAACCTCCAATACTGTTTGTTGGATACCAACCTGGCGGCGGTGACGATGACTATGAACGAGAGACCGCTCGCGGGTCCGATAAGCATTGGCCAGCAATGTGCGAATATGCGACCGAAAGCTGGAAACTCGCCAAACGGATGCGCCAGATGTTTGGGCGGACATTTCTCGAGCGATGTGTGGGGGTCAACGCGATTTTTCTTCGCTGGCCAGCCGTTGCCGACTACAGGCGAACTCTTGATAAGGACACACGCGCGCAGATCGAAGCGTTCTGTCTTGCCCGCGTCACTCAAATCGTCGAAGTGATTGATCCCAAAAAGATTGTGGCCGTCGGCTTCGAGACTCTAGAGCTTTTTGGCGCGAGCATGGTCGATCTCGCAAACGAAAAACAGCGAACCTTAACCAGAATTGGCAAAATCGCAGGCCGACCAGCTATCGGGCACGCTCCATTTGAGCGGCGCACATATTTCCAAGCCGGACCTGGATCGTATACGAGACCGGGTTTTGGCTTCCTAGTTTCAAACTGAGCAATGCGGGACGCATTCGGCCGCGGACGTGATCGCGAAGACGCAGGCGATCTTATCGGAAGCCGAACTGCTGCAGGCGATGTTCGTCGTCGGCTACTTCCCGCCGAACACGCCGCCGTGAATTGGTCAATTTTGACCAGACTCGCCCTCTTTACCGGCACACCGTGCAGTCAGTGCAAACAGGTACGGAGGCTCCAATGTCGCTTCAGGGTGAGCGTCAAAAAACGCATGACCTTTTCGATATGTCTGTAATCTGCTGGCGATGTGACGCGCCGATGAAGATCAAGACGATTGCGCCCTCAATACTGTCTTCATCGCTTGACGAAATCGTTTATAGCTGTCCCGCCTGCCACATGGAAAGAAAGCGCAATGTCATGAAGGCCGACTAGGCCTTTAGCGCGACCCGCCAACTAAGACGTCGCCGTTCAAGCAAATCCAGGTCGGATTCGGCGTGCCGGGCGAGCCGCTGGGGCAGTATGCCCAGGACCATTGGCTACTCGGAATCCACGCAATCTTTCTTTCGCACGCGCACGAGGTGGCAGCACTGATCGAAAAAGCGGCTTCGGCGGCGAAGTAGGCCATTGTTTCCGAATGTATGCTTGTGGGCCTATTTCATGGGGCCGGTGCATTGGCTCGACGCGCTGACGCCGCCGCTCGAACAGCACCCTGCACCGCCTGGCCGAGTCGCTGAAGTCGCTGCTTGGAATCGAGGATGCCAAGCCGGCCAATGCCGCGCCCGAGGCGGGCACCGCGGCCGCCGCTGCGCCGCAATCTCAATGCACAGCGCGTGATCGCCAAAATCGCCGCCCTGATTTGCGGCCTGGTATGGGCCTATCTGGCGATGTGGAACGCGGCGACCCCGGATATTCCGCTGGTCGTGATTGAAGGCACCGCGGCGGCTTGCTTGCTCTATGTCGCGACCGAACTCGCGCGCGTGAAGTGACTCGACATCGAACGCGCGGGCCGCGCGGCTTGGCCTGCCCCCGAATCTATCCGTACCGCTCGACCGCCGCGAGCGCCGATTGCCGCATTGCGGAAGGGCTATTCGATGACGTCGTCGACGAGTGCGAGCAGGTTGGTGGTACGGTGAGACCGAGTCGCAGTCGTGAGGTTGATCACCAGCTCGAATTTGGTCGGCTGCTCGACCGGCAGCTCGGCGGGCTTGGCACCTTGAGAATCATGTCGGCATCGGGTCAAAAGCGTCATTCCGGTCCCGCCCGGCGATGTCCGGCTGTCAGCCCAATAACGACCTTGATAGCGACTTGCCTGCCGGTCGCTAAGTGCCCAAGCCGACCTTGGCCCGCCACCCTTCCGTCATGCCTTTAGGGTAGTCTTCATGTTCAGCGCTGCCAGCGGGACAAGCCGACGCAGAGGAATTCGAAGATAAATCGATATTAGTCTCGCGGTCTTCTCGCTTGGCGGAAGAGCTTCCGCGCTTACTGCGGTAGCGTCCGCTGTGTCGGCTCTCTGTGGAGCGTCACGGTCCCAGATGGAGAATGCCATGTGCTCTTTGAAATCCACGCTGACTTTAGCGTCGCTGTTGGCCGCGCTCGTGGCATCGGATCGACCCGGCGAAGCCGCTGGCTACCCGGCGGGGCCGGTGAAGATCGTCGTCCCCTATCCGGCCGGCGGTCCGGCCGATTTCACCGCCCGAGTCCTTGCGGAGAAGCTCTCGGAGAAGCTTGGCGGGTCATTCATCGTCGAGAATCTTCCAGGCGCCGGTGGCGCGGTCGGAACCGCGACCGTGGCGCGCGCACCGGCCGACGGGCAAACGATCGTGCTCGTGGTCCAGGATTTCGTCATCGCGCCGATCGTGAAGACAAATGTTCCGTTCGACCCGTTCAAGAGCTTCACGCCGGTGATCGAAGTCGCGGCCGCACCGGAAATGTTCTCGGTCAACCCGTCGGTGCCGGCTACCAACATGAACGAGCTGCTGACGCTGCTGAAGGCCAATCCCGGAAAGTACAATTATGCAACGCCGGGGTACGCGACGTCGCCGCACCTGTACTCCGAGTGGCTGTTCAAGCTGACCTACGGTCTTGAGGTCCAGAACGTTCCGTTCCAAGGGGCCCAGCCTGCGGTGCAGTCGACGGTAGCCGGACAGACGCAGATTCTCCCGATCACCGTGACGGCGGTCGCGCCCTTCATCAAGGACGGCAAACTGCGCGGCCTTGCGGTCGCCGGCCACGCGCGCTCGCCGGTGGTGCCCGACGTGCCGACATTGGATGAGCAAGGCATTAAGGGCCACGCGGTTGCCTTCTGGGTCGGCGCCCTGGTGCCGACCGGCACGCCGACGGCGATCGTCGAGCTCTTGCACGACCGCGTCGCCGAGATCATGGCGCAGCCGGACGTCAAGGAGCGCTTCGCCGCGCTCGGCTTCGCACCGGCCACAGGAACGTCGGCGGAGTTCGCCACGTTCCTCAAGTCGGAATCCGACCTGTGGAAGAAGATCGTCGATGACGCCCACATCCAAATAAACTGACGCCCTTATCCTGAACAGAGGATAGGCGTTAAGCGAACGCGCCGTCATCTCGCCAAAGTCATTGTGCGCCACAGCAAACGATCCGGCCGATATGACGCGATGGAGAGTTATGCAGCAATCACCTGCACGATTTGCACGCGGCTGCACTTGGTCGATCCGAACACCGGAAGGGTGCTTGGGGCCGACGAGTTACAGGTCTCGGCCTTCGCAATTATGGCAGCCAAAACACTTTTGAAGCTCTGATTTCCGCCTTAGTGCGCGACAAACCGATATCACGCAATTCCTCGTCGCTCAGGCTCATCAACTCGTCGCACAAATGCACGTGACGGCGCCACTGAAAGAACCGATGCCTGAGGTGACCCAAATGTGCTGTCCTTAGTTTGGTCATGCCCCTGAACGGGGAATTTACAGAACCGACGACGAGCATTGTGGATCCGCGGCGCATCATAGTGCCCCTCCTCGCGTCGAGAAACACATCAGGCAATAAGTAGCCGCATCTGACAGTGAAGGGTGTGCGGTGCGTCACAGCAAAAATGGGTCCGACTGTGTCACCTCGTTGAAGGAGTATCGCGAGCACGCACCCGGACAAACAAAAAGCCCCGGTTAGGACAGGGTCAAGTCGCGTTAGGAACACATTCACGCCTCGGATTTTTACTCAAATTATTGCGGATATAATTCCAGCCTATAGGGCGCCCGGGAGCGTCATACCGTGCCAGCGAAAGTACTACGAATTGTTGTGCTCCTTGTCGGTTTGGTTCTAACTGCAGCTTGGAGCGCGTTCTTGGCTCGACAGATTTTTAGAGCGGGGGCCGTTGCACTTGACTTTTTGCTTGAATAGAAGCCCCAAATGGCAATGGGGGTTTGCAATGCCGCGCTGCCGATCTTCAACGTATCTTCGGCGCATCGCCGTCCTTCCCCGACAACCCAATGCGCCCGGATAGGCCTTACTCAAGGCACAGACCTCCAAGCGAACCCCCGCCTGGGGGTTTTCCTTTGGTAAGTGCGGGCCGGCTCGACGACAGAAAACTCCGCCAAAGGCGGTGTAGTCGCGGCAAGAAGCTGAAATCCCGCCTGTTCGTTGCTGTGGCGGCGGCGGTCGAACGGGGCCCAATTTCCAAACGGAAAACAGACTGGCTAGGGATGGGTCACTAGCTACCGCTTTACAGTGTCAGCGCGATGTCCGCTTCTACCCGGAAGATGGGGTAATCGGCCGGGCAGCTTGCGGATAGCTGAAGATTTTGGGTGCTGCACTTCAGGCTGATGGTGAAACGAGGTCGGTGTGTACGGCCTGCAAGCATCAGAAGGAGAAGCGCAGCATGGACCATTTTGCTGGATTGGACGTATCGGTCAAGGAGACCAGCGTCTGCATTGTGGATG
>Ga0210394_10008030_pt1 | contig 10975 bp, 10 predicted proteins | sample IncBWC12MmetaG_FD_160121 | JGI IMG/M metagenome (GOLD analysis project Ga0210394, IMG submission 160121) | Forest soil microbial communities from Barre Woods Harvard Forest LTER site, Petersham, Massachusetts, United States - Inc-BW-C-12-M | ecosystem: Environmental > Terrestrial > Soil >... | reverse complement strand
GTTCCTCCAGTTGGCCGCGACTGGAACGGCGGCCGGCTTGGCTGCAGTGGCCGGGATGGAGTTCACCCCTGCCACGGCTCTAGCGCAGAGCAATCTCAGTCCGGATGCCGCGCTGCAACAATTACTTGATGGCAACCGGCGCTTCACTGCGGATCGTCCAACATCGTTCGAACAGGATCTTGCGATCCTTAAGCAAAACACAATGGAAAAGCAGGAGCCCTTCGCGGCGGTGCTCTCTTGTGCCGATTCTCGGGTTCCCGTCGAACTGGTCTTCGATCAGAGCATCGGTCATATCTTTGTGAACCGGCTTGCGGGAAATGTCGCCACCTCGGAGATCATCGCCAGTCTCGAATATGGCGCGATCGTGCTAGGTACAAAAGTGATCGTAGTGATGGGGCATGGCAATTGTGGAGCGATAAAGGCGACGATTCAAGCCAAGGAGGTTCCCGGACAGATCAGCGCGCTCTATCCGCATATCCAGCCAGCGGTAGATCAGGCTGGACCAGATCCGGAGGCAGCAACCAAGGCGAATGCCAAGATCCAAGCGAGCCTTCTCCGAAAATCCTCTACGGTCATCGCCGGTTTGATAAAAGAAAGCAAGCTGAAGGTTGTCGCAGCTTATTACGACGTCGCTAGCGGCGGCGTGACGCTATTGGAGTAAATCGAGCCAGGACGAAATGGCTTCCTAGGCTCGAGGGAAGGTGAATATCCAGTATGCGCTGATGAGCAGCAGAACCAATGCAACCGCCACAACCGCGACCCGCGGTCCAAAGATCTCGAAGCGTTGGCTGAGAGCGGTCAGCAGCAGCACGGTGGCCAGGAGCACGGTGACCTTCACGTAGTTGTCGCCGGTCTCGCGCATACTCACACCTTTCTCGAAGTAGTCTTTCGAGTCTTGCGCGAGCTTGGTCGACTCATCTCTGTTCGCATTCCTGAACTCTGCCATGAAGATGGGGCCGGGTGGCGCTGACGGATTGTGGATCGGGTCGAGCTTCAGCCAGGCGGAGAACGCCGTGGCGTATTCGGGTCGAAATCGGCGCTGGTAGAACGTGGCCAGCTTGTCCTTGCTGGCCACCGTTGCCGCCACCCAACCGTTGAACGTTGTAATGTCGTAAAGAACGTCCTGGCCCGCCAGCGTGGCTTTCTCCTGCGAGGCCACCGCAGTACGAGTGGCAAGGTTGTACTGCCGGGCCGAGAGGGCATCCCACTTCGATGCCTGATAGCCGCTCCACGCGGTGGCGACCGCAACCGTTGCGAGTACGACCGCTTCTACGATTTCGATCCATCGCGCCCGGTGGTCGGTCGGAGGCGCGTGATGGTGGCCTTCCTCGTGAATTTTGTGAGCGAACTCGACGTTTGAGGTTGCTTCGGCCATCGGTTGTGTCTCCCCTTGTGGGTCGGAAGAACGTGGCGTGAACTGATCGATGACAGCAGCCTGGCCAGCGCAGAACACGCGGTTACACACCAGCATTATCGATGGTTCCACGCGCCGTGCAACTGTCAATTGCAACAGGTGCGCAAGAAACCGTACGATCGGCAATGCCGCCGGACTCCTTCAGCGCCTGTCCCTGTCCAACAACCAGACTTTCTGAATCATCCCGAACAGAAAGGCGGTGGTCAGCCCGAACAGTAACGATCCGTTCAGCGCCTCGATCGCTCCCATCAGCTGCCATCGGCCCTCCAGAAACACACCCGCGTGCCCGTAGCTGGTCAGTGCGCTGAGCGAATAGAGCATCGCTGACTTGTACCCAGACTGCGCGCCGAGAAACTGGTAGGCGAAAGCCCAGATGGATGCCTCTAAGGCGTGCAGGCTCGTGGCCAACAAGGTCGTTGTGCCCATCACCACCGCGAACACAGCTGTGGGATGGTGGCGAGCCATCATGTGGCTAAACGCCTGAACCGCTCTCTGACTGATGAGCGCAAGACCAAAAACATGGACGACCACGGTCAGTATGATCAATGGCAGGCCCCACGCCCAGTCGGCGCCCCAGATCACCGGGACAACAATGCAGAAGCTAGAAGCGGCTTGGGCAACTGTCATGAAGGGCCACCATTTCGTTTCGGTCCCCCTATTGCATCACCAGCGGAACAGCTGTCTCTACTTTTTTAATGGGAGGCGGGCTCCACTTTCCCGTCAGCGCTTCCGACTGCGGCGAATAGAGTCGCATGGTCAGATTGAACGGCCCCTTCGGCGCGGGAAGCCAGTTGGCTTCCTTGTCCTTGCCCGGGCTGTCGCTTTGAAAGTGAAGATCGAGCGAGCCATCAGCGTTGTACTTGAACGGCATCCAACTGCTCACGGCAAAACGGTTCAGGACGTTCGCCACCTGGAAGCCGTCTGAGTCGTAGAGTGTGATGGACCAGAATGCGCGGACTGGTGGCGTGCCACCCTTCTCGAAGTGAATCGTGTACTGGTTTGCCCCGTCCAAGGGTTTCCCACTTTCGTCGCCGAGATTTAAAGGATAAATTGCATCCTCGGGCAGGTTCGCCCCCAGGCCAACTTGCGCCACTATGGCCCGCTTCAGGTAGTAATTCCCGTAGACGCCCATAGTGTCGGTATTCATCGACCAGTAGTTCACCACCTTCGCAATGGTCGGCACTTTCCATTTCATAAGCGCTTGGGCTTCTGCCGGCGCTGCCTCCACACCCTTGCGCACGGCAGGATCAAGTCTGGAAATATCAAAGCCCTTGCCGGGCTCAATGCCGATGCGTTTCATCTGCGCGACGATGGGCTCGTCGGTGATGTGGGGCGGGTGCAGCTTCAAAAGTTCAGCCGCATAGGCAAAGTAAGCTCCCGCAGGCATGGTGTCCACCTGCACCTTCGGCGGTGTTTTCATGTCCACCGCGGGATCAATCTTTGCCTCCACCGGCTTCGGCGGCTTGCCCCATCCGGACAGCGGAGTGACTTTCAGACCAGCCTGGATTTTGTGAACAGCTTCATAGTCTGGCGGACCATCCGTTTTAGTGCGGCCGATGATCCAAACATACGGAGTCGGCGCGGCAATGCGCGTGAATCCGGTCGGAATGCTCCCGTTCCACCCCGGCGGAGTGACGAGGAAGTTGGCGGCCTGGGTTCCAGTGGTGCGCCAGCCCGGCGACGCAAACACATCTGTCCACATGTCAATCATCGGCAGGAGGTAGTAGCGGCCGTTGGTGTCGGGTGCGGAAACAATCAGCGGTTCTCGGGTAAGATCGAGCCACGCAATGGAATACAGCGTGTCAAAGTTTGAGCGGACGACTCCCTTGAAATCCGCTGGCGGATAAGCGGGGATGCTGACGAACATGTTCATCGGCCCTTTGCCAAATTCTTTGCCGGGTTCGATGTTTGTAAACTGCTTCCGGGTAATGTCCATCGAGATGAGCGCATAGAAATAGATATAGGCATCCACCGCGATGGCGCGCGCCTGATCCTCGGTCAAGGCGGGAGTCGAATCGGCCGCTGAGGTCTGGGCCAAGGCGGGCACGCCGAACCAAAGCGGCAGAGCGAGGCAAATCGTTACAAGCCCAACGGTGATACTCTTCGAGAACTGTCTCATTTCCGCTCTCCTTTTCTACTGCCTCAGCAAAACGGCGCAGTTGAAACTAGCAGGCGACTTACGATTTTGTGAGTGCTTCCCTTCTTGCGAAACTGTCTCAATTGACAGTCGCGGCCGCCTGAGTCACTTCTGTGGTTGTTGCGCTTCCAACTGTTTCAGTTTTTGCTGCATCATCATTTTCTGTTGCTCCTTGCTCAGCTTGGGAAATAGCAATGCGAATGTTGCTCGAACGCCCCAAGGTGAAGCTCCCGGAGGATGCACGGCGTTGCCGTAAGCCTGAACGTTGATATTCACCGGCTGAAATCCAAGTTTCATAATTCTCCCGACGCCGCCACCAAATGGCACAGTCCACACGCTTCCGCTGGTCGCGGGCGAGTTCCAGTTGGCGGTGACGATCGGTTGCGTGGTCAGATACCAACCCTTTTTCATGTTGTAGTTGACAAAGTACTGCAGCAACATCTGATTGATCGACGGGCGGCTGCCTGAACCAGCGACCGACCAGATGTTGTTGACCAGCACGCCCAACACAAAATGGCCTGGCATCGCAAGCGCCACGATGTTGGGTCCCAGAGCAAGCTTCCCCTGTCCTAGGTACTGGCTGGTCGCAGTCGGTATTTGGATGATCGGTCCCGCGCCCCAAATCACTTTGTGCGGTTTCCTCGGTGAGAGTAAGAAAGTCGGCTGCATGTCGCCCAGCCCGGAAACGCCAATTTGAGGCAAGGGAGAAGGCGCAGGAAGGGGCTGGTAAACGATGGGAGTAATCCAGCGAATGATCAGGTTCCAGTCGTCATTCACTTTCAACGGAATCACCGGCTGAATGTTCAGCACGTCCTGCGTACGGTATCCCGGATTAATTCCTACGTTGTTGTTATTCTGCACGGGAACGCTGATGAGGCTGGCGACGGGATTCTGCGCCGCTTTTCTCAACGCGTCGGTATTGGCCGCTGCCGCTGGAGTCTGCTCCGTGGCAACTTGAGTTCCTTCCGGTGCGACGGGCGTTTCCTGAGTTCCCGCCGGTCCAAAGGGCGTATCTTGCGCAACCAGCGATGCAGTTAACAGGAGGACGATCGCCAGCGCCAGGAGGCCTCGATTGACGAAACCCAGCCAGGCACCAGCGGTTATAGTGCGTTTCATGATGAAAATTCCTCGCCTCTTTTTCCGGCGTTCGCGTTCAGAACAGATACCTGCCACTGTCGACTCGCTCGTCCCTCTCTGCATCAGCGAGCCTTCAACCACGCTCACACGTGCTGATAGTTCGAGTTCGCAATGGCGATGTTCAACTGCTTGCTGACGCCGTCGAGAACCATATTGGAGATGTGGTTCGTCCCATCCGGCAGCGCGCTGAACTGCACTGTCAGGTTCATGGCATCTTTCGGATCGCTCATGTAGGAAGCAATCTGAATGGAAGCCAGGGCCTTCTGCACTTTGTCGAAGACCAGGGTCATTGAATCCCCTTGCTTCAGGTAGTTGTGGATGACAAGTTGAACCTGAGTGGGAGCGCCCGCGGTCGGGCCCAGGGTGATGTTCCCTCCAGCGTAGGCCTTCTGAAGCAGGTCCTTGTCCGGCGGCACATACTGCTGCGCCAAAGCTTTCATCTGGTCCGCGTAGTCCTTGTACTCCTCCTTCTTCTTCGCGACCACGTGCTGTTTCAATCGTCCTCCGCTCGGCGCGGCTGCCTCGGCGGGCGGGTCGAGCGAAGTCTTCTGTGGCTTCCCGTCCGGCCCGAGGCGCACCTGGAAGTGCTCCTGCTTTTTCTGTTCGCCCTTCAAGCTGATCGTGACCACCTCCACCCAGGTGTAGGACATCATCGCCTGCTTGTTCTTTGCCATTGCCTCTTTGAGGTCCGCGACGCGTTGCTGCAGTTCCGGACTCTGTGCGTTTGCGGAGCGAAAGAATCCTGCGCCGGTCAAAAGTCCGAGAAGGGTCAGTAGCGTGATACTCAAAATACGTCGTGCCATGGTTTTCATAAGTGTCCTCTCGATGTTTCTGAAATCGCACGGACTTCGCCGTGCGTGTGACGAATTTAGTAGTGCGTGACCCAGCGGGGCCAAAACACTTCGCGCTCGTTCGCTAGTGCACCACGAGTCCGGATCAGTGCCAACTGTCACTAGTTACAGGAGGGCCGTTTGTCATGAAGACGTCGAAGGCCGCTTCCACGCGGCGCGAGCGAAGAGAAGCGCCAGCACACCGTGGAGCACGACAACCGGCCACAACAGAATTCCGGAGAACCCGCGAGCCACGCCGAGATAAGCAAGGTACGCCGCTACCAGCGAGTTGTAAGTCAGCATTGCAAGGACGGATTGAACTCGGGTCCCGCCATTGTCCGAGCCCGGCCAGCAGGCTACTCCCAACGACAACAGCCCGAACCCGGCGACACGCCCGAGAATGAACCCTGTTCCGCTAACGTCCGCGCCCAACAGCAGATGAACGAAGACAAGCGGAGAAAGGATCAAGACAAGGCCCGCCGCCACTTCGAGGACTGCCCCCAGAATAAGCAAGGTCCCATCCGCCATCGCACTCGCCTCCGCGCGTTTGCCTGGAGCTCACTTCTTCGGAATGGCGGACAGATGGACCACGGCCGCCGCCGCCGTCAGCTTCACCTCTTGCTTTTCATCGTTTAGCCCAGAGGTTAGGTCCGGCAACACTGAAGGGTCGTCGCGCCGGGCCAGGGCGTCGTAGGCCGCCGCTCTCACCAGCGTGTTCTTGTCTGCGGTTGCCGCCACCAACGCCTTTCCAGTACGCGGATCCGGATCCTTCGCCAGAATCTTGATGGAGGCCGCCTTCACGATCGGTTCTTTGGTTTCACTAGCATGAATCATCTGATAGGCCTGCAGACCGTATGCTCCAAATGGCACGAATCCGATCCCCTGTTCGAAAGCCATGGCTTCCATTTGCTTGGGATTCCGTAGCAACTGGTCGAGTTCTTTCTCCTGGCCGCCAATCAGACTTTCGCCCGACTTGCGTTGGCCCGTGAGCACGGCATAGTAGACCTCGTATCCCTTTTCGTCCCCAAGCTGGATCAGGGATTTTGCCGCCGCCATTACCACCGCACCCTCAGTGTCACTTTTTGCCGCCGCCTCCAATCGCGGGATTGAACTCTTGGATTTCATGGAACCGAGTGACAAAGCAGCCGCCCCGCGCACATCCGGATCTTTGTCCTGCAGGCCCTGTTCCGCTATGCCCACGGCTTTGGCATCGCCGGGAATCAATTGCAACACTCGCATGGTGGCGATGCGCTGCTCGCTGCTGTTGTCGGCGGCGCCAGCCTGCAAGATGCTCCAAGCCTGATCGGGCGGCGACTGGGCAGCAGTGGGGACTGGGGTCAGCAAGCAAAAAGCCCCGATGAACGCGATTATCGTCAGTGTCCGAATTTTCCATTTTGAATCGCTGGTAATTCGCATTGCTTCCTCCTTAATCAGAAATCGGCCGCAGCAGGCGGCTCTTGCGAGCCGCCCGTCGTGAAGGTCATTCCGCTAGTTGCTGGGGCCTTTTGCCGCCGCCTCGGCCTCGGCCATCCTTTTCCCCATCTCCGCTTTGATTGCATCGAGGTTGAAGCTTGCGCCTCGCTGCATCGGCGGGAACTCGAGGAATGTTTGGAGCTCCTTGCCTACTACCTGCTGGACGAACACGAAGCGCCAGAATTGGTATTTGAACCACTCGAAGTATGCCTGCGCCCCGTCTTTCGTCCCATTGTTGGGCCAACCGGTGCGCTCGAAGGGATCTAGACGCAGGTTGGTGATGTAAGGCACGTCGGGATGGGTCTTTTCACCGAGCCAGCCTTGGGGTTGGTCGATGAAGCGGAATTTGTAATCGTCGATGCGCACCGCCCCGACCGTGCTTTCGCCGAGGTAGAAGATTTCATGACGCGCAGACGGGCCTTTACCGGTGATGGCGTCCATCTGGTTGTAACCGTCCAGATGGTTCTTATAAGTCCGTCCAGCAATCGTTTTGCCCTTCAGCAACTCGGCGGTGATGTTCGGATTACCAGCCGCGGCAACGAAGGTGGGTAACCAGTCCATGCCGGAGAAGATGCCGTTCTGCACCGAGTCCGCCGGAACATGGCCGGGCCAGCGCAGCAGGCAAGGCACGCGGAAGCCGCCCTCGAGGACGGTTCCCTTGGACTGCGCGAATGGCGTCTGACCGCCGTCGGGCCAGGTGAAGACTTCAGTGCCATTGTCGGTGGTGAAGACCACGATCGTGTTATCGTCAACGCCGATGTCCTTCAGTTTCTGCATCACCAGGCCGATGTCGTCGTCCAGTTGTGCCATGCCGGCTTCTTCTTCCGACCATCCATTTTCGGAGTTGCGCATCGCTTCATACTTCGGAGAGAGGTGAGTCACGATGTGCATGCGCGTTGGGTTGAGCCAGACGAAGAATGGCTTGTTGTCGGCCTTGGCTTTGTCGATGAACTTGAGCGAAAGGTCACGAATCTCGTCATCCACCGTCTCCATCCGCTTGGGATAGAGCGTGCCGGCATCCTCGATTTTCTGTTTGCCGATTTTGCCCCAGCGAGGCATGTCGGTCTGATCATCATTGTCGGTGCTCCAGCAATGAACCATGTTGCGCGGACCGACGACATTCAGCAGATTCTGCGGATAGTTGGGATGCGCCGGGTCTTCCATGGCATCGAGGTGATACAGATAGCCAAAGAATTCGTCGAAGCCGTGAACGCAGGGCAAGAACTCATTCTTATCGCCCAAATGGTTCTTGCCGAATTGACCAGTGGCATAGCCCATGGACTTGAGGATCGTGGCGATCGTGACCGCTTCCGCTGGGAGTCCGGTGGGTGCGCCTGCCTGACCAACGGTGGTCATGCCGGTGCGGATGGGCAGTTCGCCGGTGATGAAGTTTGCACGGCCCGCCGTGCAACTCGCCTCGGCATAATAATCGGTGAAGAGCATGCCTTCCTTGGCAAGCTTGTCGAGGTTCGGTGTCTTGCCCGCCATCAAGCCGCGATGGTAAGCGCCGATGTTCCACATGCCAATGTCGTCACCCATGATGACGACGATGTTGGGTTTGCCGGAGTTTTGAGCGTGGGCAGGTACGCCCGCGCCCGTGACTAAAGTCGAGGCGGCAAGCGCTCCCATGGCCAGTTTCGTAAACTTCGTTCCAAACTTCATTTTCATCCTCCTTTGCCTGTTGCGGCTCCTTCTCCTGTAGCTATTTGAAAAATCGAAATACCCGCCCGCTCCCACTGCAAGGCGGATCAACGGGTAGTTCCCATCTCCCACTTCAGTTGTTGTCTTCAATCCCCTGCTGTAGCTTCTGCATCACCTGATCCAGGCTGAAGCTGGCGGGCTTCTGCCGTGGCGGGAAATCCTTGAACGTCATCAGGAACTGCCCGACATACGCCTGTGCCGGAACCAGCAGGTAAATGTGTTCTATGAACCAATGGTTGTAGTCACCGGCTTCCCAGGTCGCTCGTTCATACGGATCGGAACGCAGATCCTCGATCAACGGAGCACGCAACGGAACTAAAGGGTCACGCCACACGTCCAGTCCATGCGCCCGCTGTTCCATGAAAACGAGTTTCCATTTGTCGTACCTGAGTCCGGCGAGATCACCGTCGTCGGTCCAGTAGAAGAATTCTTTGCGTGGTCCGGGGCCCTTGCCGGCTAGCATGTCGGTAAGGTTGTAGCCGTCGAGATGGACTTTGTAGGTTCTTCCGTTGGACTGATAGCCGGTCAGCAGTTTCTGCTTGACGTCAGGCTCGCCCGCCGCCGCTAGTAGGGTTGGCGCCCAGTCCTCGTGAGCACATATATCGTTGATGATCGTCCCGGGCTTGATCACGCCGGGCCAGCGCATGACAAAAGGCACACGGTAGCCACCTTCCCAGTTGGTGTTCTTCTCGCCGTGGAAGGGAGTGGTTCCGCCATCGGGCCAGGAAAAGGTCTCGGCGCCGTTGTCGGTCGTGATAATGACGATGGTGTTGTCGGCAATGCCCAGATCATCAAGCTTCTTGAGCATCACCCCGATGTTGTCGTCGAATTCCGTCATGCCAGCGCCATAGAGGCCTTTTTCTGCAACCATGGCCTGGTACTTCGGCTGGAGGTGAGTCCAGATATGCATGCGGGTGGTGTTGTGCCAGATGAAAAACGGCTTGCCGGCTTTTACAGAGCTCTCCATCTGTGCAAGCGTCTCGGCGAGAAATTCTTCATCTGCAGTTTCCATGCGCTGCTTGGTCAACGGCCCGGTGTCTTCACAGGTCTGCTTGCCCCACGGACCGAAACGCGGATCGGGTGGTGCTGGATTGACGGTGGCCGTGGCTTTGCACTTGAACACACCTCGAGGCCCGAACTTCGCAAGAAATGCCGGGTTCTTCGGATAGTCCACGTTCTCCGGCTCTTCTTCGGAATTCAAGTGATAGAAGTTGCCAAAAAATTCATCGAAGCCGTGGACCGTCGGGATGAATTCATTCCGGTCGCCCAGATGATTCTTGCCGTTCTGGAAGGTCCGGTAACCGCGGCCCTTCAGCAAATCGGCAATCGTAGGATCTTCGGGGCGCAAACCAACATCGGAGCCGGGGAGTCCGACTTTCAAAAGCCCGGTACGGAACGGACTCTGCCCAGTAATGAACGCCCCACGGCCTGCCGTGCAACTCTGCTGCGCGTAATAATCGGTAAAGATGGCCCCCTCTTTTGCCACGCGGTCGATGTTCGGCGTGTGGTAACCCATCATTCCAAGGCTGTAAGCGCTGATGTTGGAGTAGCCGATATCGTCACCAAAGATAACGAGGATGTTGGGCGGTTTGGCCTGCGCCAGAGCCGTTCCGGCTCCAAAGAGAAGCATCGAAACAGCGGTCAGCAGGATTACAAACTTAATCAGGTCGTTTCGTTTCATGTTTTTCCTCTCGATTTATTTCGTCGTGTTCTGAGTGTTTCCGGCCCGTCATCGCCGCTTACTTGGTCGCTGGTACAAAAATGGTTTTCCAGTCGTCCTTCATGCTCACGACAGTCCAGCCCCGGGCGTTAGCTTCGTCGAGACCTTTGTCGAGGCGTCCAATGGACGACTGGCGGTCGTAGGCCCACTCGCGTTTGGCGTCGGTATGGTGGACGTAGAGCAGAAGCGTGCGCCGGAACCGGCAGCAGTCCGTTGGAGCATCTGCAGGTCGCCGTCAGAGTTCCCGAAGGCCGCGATGGGTCGGCGGCCGATGAACTGGTGAATACCTACCGGTTTACCCTCCTTGTCGTCGACGAATTGGATCTCAGGCAGTTTCACGAGCACGGGTTTGCCGTCGCGCAATTCGAAGTTCACCTTGCCGGTACTGCCGACGACTTGCTCTGGTGGAATGCGGCCCGCCAAGACTCCGCACAACTGGAGAACGGCGCGCGAAACATTCCGCCAGGCTTTCATCGGTCCCTCTGTTGTTTTTCCGCGGAGAAAGTTGATTGGTTCGTTCTGTTGCGCATCAGCGCAAGGTCGCAGGCGCTAATGTTGCTGAT
>Ga0210394_10008029_pt1 | contig 10976 bp, 23 predicted proteins | sample IncBWC12MmetaG_FD_160121 | JGI IMG/M metagenome (GOLD analysis project Ga0210394, IMG submission 160121) | Forest soil microbial communities from Barre Woods Harvard Forest LTER site, Petersham, Massachusetts, United States - Inc-BW-C-12-M | ecosystem: Environmental > Terrestrial > Soil >... | reverse complement strand
ATAATCGCCCGAAACGGGGCTGTTCAATACTGGACAATTGGTTCGTAGGAGGTATTAGTGGACCCATCAGCGTCCGTACTCTTCTCACACTTCACGTCGGCGGCACTTGTCGTTTGGCTTATCCAGATTCTCAAGAATGCGAAATGGTTTCCTTGGCTCCAAAATGAAGGGCAGATTTGGACAAAACGCCTCGTGAGCATTGCCGGGGCGCTCGCCGCCCATACCGGAATCAATTATGCATGGCATTCGCTCGCAGCGGCCTCCGGTGGGTACCAGTTGATCGTGACCATCCCTCCCCTGCAAATCGTTCTACAGTTCGTTTGGCGGTGGGCCGGTCAGTACGCCCTGCAACATGGATATTACAGCATGGTCTACGACAAACAGGCTCCGGTGCCGGTAAAGCCATGAGTGGAGATCACCAAGACTGGAACAACGAACCGGCCAAGCAGTTCAATTCGAAATTGGACTATCAGGCGAAGGTGAAACAGCGGAAGGTGGGCACCTTAATCTGGACACTGCTGGCAATCGGAATTGGGGCAGGCATCATTTTGCATCTTCTCGGAGCATACTGATTTGTGGACCTGGGAACAATCCACCGGAAAGATGTACGGGCCAACCGGCCTGCTCGCGGAAGGGTATTCCGGAGCCGGTGAAGGCAAAAACAACCCGACTGAGGAGAATGTGCAGGATGTCGGACCCATTCCCGAGGGCTTCTACGACATGGAGCCGCCCATTGATTCCCCCAAGCATGGTCCTTATGCCATTCCTCTACTCCCGGACGCAGACAATCAAATGTTTGGGCGTTCCGAATTTCTCATCCACGGGGATTCAATCGAAAGTCCAGGGTTTGCGTCAGAGGGTTGTATTATTCTGCCGAAATTCGCCCGGGAACGCATTTGGGAAAGTTCAGATCACCGGTTGCAAGTAGTGCGAGCCATAGAATAGAAAGAGTGATACACTCAACTCCCAAAATGAGGGAGATAGAGCTAACTCGTGGTTTGTTTGCAATCGTCGATGATATTGATTATCCGCTAGTAGCTCCTTTCAATTGGTATGCTCACTCGGCACATCATACTTGGTATGCGGTTTCCAGAACTTCACGCAAGGAAGATCACAAAGTATTTCGAATGCATCGTTTCTTGCTTGGGATAACTGATCCACTCATCAAAGTGGACCACCGAGATCACGACGGACTGAACAATCGAAGGGAAAATTTAAGGTCTTGTACGAATGCAGAAAACATCAGAAATTCTCGTTTATTCATTCGTAGCACATCTGGATTCAAAGGCGTTTCCTGGAATGCGCAGTGTAGAAAATGGAGTGCATTCATCTATCCCGAAGGAAATTCTATCTATCTTGGAAATTTTGATAACCCGGAAGACGCTGCTAGGGCTTATGATGATGCCGCTATAAGGCATTATGGAGAATTTGCTAGGTTAAACTTTCCCGTATGAAATGGTCCGATCCACGAATGATTTTTGCCTTCCTGCTCCTCGGAGTCGTATCGAGGCTGGCATTCGCTGTAGCAACCGGTCACGTTGAGGAACCGACCAGTTACGGATTACATGAACTTCTGATCCTTTTAACAGTCATTGGTACGAAGGTAGTCGATTCGATATTCAAATCGGATAACGATAAAAAGGAGTAACAATATGTCTTCAGGATTCGTTTCGTTTCTGAAAAAGATCGGTCAAGTTCTTGCGGCTGGACTCGAACTGACCGGAATCATCAGCCCTATCGTTCTCCCGATGCTCGGAAGCGGTAAGGCCGCACAGACGGCTACGACCGCGATTAATGATTTCACGTCCATTGGAACGACGGTTGTCCAGGTCGAAACGGCCCTACAGGGAAAGACCGGCCCCGAGAAACTGGCTGCGGCTTCGTCTCTCGTTCAACCGATTGTCCGTACAAGTGAACTTGTTTCCGGACATACTATTGCGAATGAAGCGGAATTTATCGCCGGGTGTACGGATTTGACGAATGCAGTCGTTCGAATTATGAATGCACTCGGTTCAAAGGGGATTACGGTTAGCGGAAGCTCGGTAACTACGGCTCCGGCTCCTCCGGCAACACCGACACCGGCGTAACCGCCTTTATCGTTCGGCAGGCGGTGCCGACCACATCAAGTAACCTGCTAGATGCTTTCCCGGATGGTCCTGTTTCAATTCACATTGCCCGGTTTCGGCGTTCTTCGCATCGCAGCGTTGGTGCTGCACTTCAACTAAAGGAACACTGACACTCGCCACGTTTTCGATCTGACTGCAACCGCTGACCGCTGAAGAGATGGCCTCACTGAGTTCGACGATATTCAGTTTTCGAGGAGCCTTGCTGTCAAATTCAATCTCGATGGTCGCGCCGATTTTTATTGTGGTGCCCACCGTTCCTCCTCCGCGCCCTTCGCCGGACGCTCAAAATTTGCTTCGGACTATATCCACCCTTCACCGAAGCTGGCTCTCGGATACCGTGCGGTATGTCCCAGCTGGCGGGCAGCGTTGCCGAATCTCAAGAATTCAACCGCCCTCCAGTTATGCAAGGCACAGCGCAAACCTATGCGAATTCCCTGACGCAAATCTTCTAATTTCACGTCGATGTTCTGCTTCTCGACTTCCTTGATCCAGCGGCGCAGTGTAGATTTACTTGGCATGGCTCGTCGAGTCACTTCCCTTCAATCAGCGCCAGGAGTTCCCGGCCTGCATCGCTTCCCACTTTTCCGCGCAGCGCCCGGATGCGGGACTCCAACTCCTTCACCCGCGCTTCGAAGGCTGCGACTTCCGCATCGCGTTCGGCCCGTAATCGCTCTACGGCAGCCTTTTTTTCAGCGATGAGGGCGTCGATATAATCGAGAATATCCTGACGCCCCATGCGGCTTAGGGCCTGAATAACATAATCGCGTGTCATGGGGGGGGTCTTCCTTTCATCATCGGTTACACGGCCCATACGGATATGACCGTTCTCGGATTCGAAATGTCCCGAGATTTCGTCATGCGTAGGTCCGTAATCTTTGCGTCGGAGTCGATAACCCCTGCAAATACAAGGGAATCCAAAGTCACCTTGCTGAAATTATCTAAATCGCCCTTCTGTTTCTTCCCGAGGTAAATGTCGATCTGCACCCCGTAGTGTCTCCATCGAATCTGAATCCCTTTCGAGCAGAGAGCCACGTCACTCTTGAATTTCTTCGCTTCTTCGGTGACGTACATCCCGAACCGGCCTCGGCCTCGTGGCATCTTGTAGTGGTTGGCCGATGGAGGGATTGCCGGAACCATGAAACTGATGCCATCCGGCTTTTCCTTCATCGAAGTCTCTTCCAAGTGGCCCCACGCCATATCCTGTTAATTGTCGCAGGATGTACACCGTAAAGACCGCCCAAATAAGCAGAAGTGCAACTTCCCTTCAGGTTCAGAATGTCGATTACCTGATGTCCGGACAATTTTGCCAGTTGGAGTGTGGACCTGAGTCTGCTTCTCTCAATGCGACCGTCTACAGTCATATGGCATTTTCGGCACAGTGATTGAAGATTTAAAAGTTGATTGTTTTTTATGTCTCCATCTTTATGATGCCTATCAATGGCTTTAGCTCCACAAATCTCACACAAATCTAGTTTCACTTTACGTCGTGCCCTAGCTCTCAACGTGTTTGGAATACAAGCATTCGGCCTCCACGCAGGATGATCTTTTTCGAATATCCCGTTATAGCGTTTCAAATTCAGATTTTTGTCTTTCATATCTTTCCCGATTTAATTTGGACGTGCTCGCCGATCAAGTGACAATCTGATGCCATCCATTCGAGATTATCCAAGCTATCGTCACCGCCCTGTCCTCGATGCTTCCGATGGTGCATGTGACCACTTCCCCATCCAACCGAATGCGAAATCCCTTTTCGAGCACAGGATTGACACATTCCTTTATCTCGTTCGTATACCTCGGATCGACGTTCCCGCATGTCATCGCCGAAGAGAAAAACGAGGCCAGTGTTAGTCCAGTAGGAGCGTTTGTCATGGAATCTAGCCTCCGCAGTTCGATCCCGGTCTACATTGTGGGCCTTTCGACTCAAGCCCCTACTCCCTTGGCCTTTCCATTCGATAGCCGCTCGAAGATACGGTCGAGGTCCGGATTCATCGAGAGCAGCATTTCGTCATGCCGGTAAGACTGCAATAGCACGGTCAACTCTTCGACATTCTTGAGCGCCGCGTCCAGTTGAGCCTCGACGTGTCGGCGCTGCGCTTGAAAGGCTTCGAAGTACGGCCTTCGACTCGGCTGCGCGAATTGCTCTAGTTTCGCTGCTACTTCCTTCACAATGGGAGGGGTTGGCGGCTTTTTTCCTGTAAACATTCGGCCTCCAGTTCGGTCGGCAGTTCTTTCGGTTCGAGTGTGTGAATGTAATCGGCTATCTCTTGCGCCGACATTTGATCGCGCTCGTAGTGTTTGGCTAAGTGAGTGAAAACAGTGGCAATACCCATTGAACAATCCTTCCATCGCATCTTGCAATGTGGACACGTCCAGTTTGCTCCGTACCACTTAGTCCACGGCCAAATTTCCTCTACTTTTTCTAGGGCAAATCTCTTCTCTCCCACCGCGTACATGGCTGCACCGATTAAACAGCCCGAACAAGTGCCATGCTCGACAAAGAGATATAAATCATTCCTAAACCGTATCTCACCGAGTCCGAGTAACATCGCTTCCGATAGCGGGATGGTCATTTTCCGATTCTCCTTTTTTATACCCTCAATACGTCATCGCTTTCCGTTCGTTCAAGTAAAAGTAGCAGGGATTCGTACGTCATTACCCGAGGACCATGCGCCTTTTTGAACTTATCGTCCGCATCGAAGGCTTCGACCGCAATCCCGTTAACTCTTGCAATTCTGCGCATTTGAACCATCCAACGGGTATAAATATCAAGCGGAACCTGCTGGTAGACCGAGCGCCATAGATCATTTTCGGGCATCGCGCACCTGTTTCAGCCTGTCAATTGATTCTTGGCCCTCGTAGTACCGAATCTGGATTACATCCCGCCATCGCTCCCCTTGGAGTCTGTGAAGCAGGTAGAAAGCGTCCAGATATGCCTTTTCCGCTAGAGGGTCCCCCGATTTAAGCGACTTTAGCTGTTTCCATACATATTGCTTGGCCCGACGCAATGCCGACACGCCACGGTCGAGCGGCCACAAATCTTGACGTTGAGCGGGAGATAGTGTCCTCACGACTCCTTCACCTCTCGAAACTGCAAGCATGGGCAATACTTAACCCTAGCTGTATCAACGATAACGAGACAATCTTTTTGTTTGTGATGCTTCGTTATTGTGTGTCCGCATTTGCAGAGCCGTTCAAGTTTTGGCACTTTTACCACCTTCAAGTACAGTCCAATAGACGATTTACTGAACCGATGACTCATTTTTTATGCCACAAAAGATGGCACTTATAGCACGTAAAAGGTGCCCAGGCCACTACAAGACTCGCTCCACAGAAACAGCGGCGCTTGATTTCCCGAGAATGTACCGCCTTCTGAGAATTTCGACCAGTTCCGGAAGTGACGTGCTTGCGGTCGATTCGGCCCGCACCTTTGCGACTTTGTGACCCTTTCCGCATCGTTTCGACCTCAGGCATCCGCACTGGCAGGTGGTCGGGCTATTCCATGACCGGACCAGCTCTAAAACTTCGGGACGCATGCGCTTCGTCCAGCATTGATATTTGGAGAAAACGAAAGCCTTCCATTCGACATCGCACCACGAACCGTCTCGGGCAACCCGGAAGATTCGGCCCTGCGGACCGTTTGGCATCGTCTTGCAGACTACGAAGTCGCCTTTCTTGACCGTTCCGGCGCTCATCGGCCCTCCGCTATTTCCGATTCGACCAGACTTGATCTCCACGAATGTACGTGCATGGAATGGTCGGGAATCCGGTTGCCTCGGCTACCGCGAAACTTTGTTCACGCGAGCGCTCCCCGAGCTTCTGAATTTCGGCCCAAGGCTTATGTCCGAAACTTCGCCGGAACTTGCCGCTCGATTTCTTCAAGCTCCAAAGATTTCTGCCGAGCGAGCCATCCGTGATTCGGAGTCCATCGCGTTCCGGGCATCGGCTCGGATGGCATCTTCAAGTGCTCGTCCCAAAAATCCTTGAATAGTTGCGCGAGAATTTGTTTGTCGCTCTTTGACGGTTCTTCGATTGGTTCCGGTCCCTCGAAATAGGTCCGCGTCTCGTGCTCGTAAATCGCGTCGTAAGCAGCGCGAATCTGCGCGACGTTCGGCGGGAAGATGGATGTGCGCAGACATTCCGCGAATGCGCTATTAAGGAATCTTGGTTCCAAGTCGGAGAGACCGATCTTGTATGTCAGAAATGTTTCGACGGTCGGCTCCTTGCCGTAATTCGCCGCGTAAAGCTCGCCCCATTGGGCCAGTAGTTCCGAGAACTGCTGTTGCGGCAGCGCGGACTCGCTGAGAGCGTTGTTCTGAGGCTGGTTGTCCATTTGTGGCTTCCTTTCGAAGTGGGAAGATTCCTTTCCATCCGTTCACGACACTTTGTTCGAGAATCAAACCAGGATCGTCTCCAGCCTCCATCCATCCTTGGAGTTTCTTGAAAATTAAGAGAGCGGTCTTCGGTCTGATCGTCCCACGCATCTCCACATACGCCTGCCATGCGGGTTGCGGTATCCAGATCGGCACCTCGAACAGAACACCACTAGGTTTAGGTGTTGAATTTGAAGTTTCTGGAGTCTGGAGTCTGGTGTCTGGTACTCGCATGGATGGAGCATTGCTTGTAGCATTGCTTGGAGCATATTTTGACCATTTCACTTGAGCAGCGGTCGAAGCCTTTAACCTTCTGGATTCAGAGTACTTAATCTCTTTTTCGACCTTAGAATGCCATATTCCGGCGACTGTCTCTGTGAAAAACTCAGCGATCACCGCATTGCACTGAGCAATGCTCCCGTCATGCTCCGAGCATCGAGTAATTCGGTATGCCTCTTCTCGTGACTTGATTGGTCTTTCGGTGGCGTACAGCGTATCGAGTAGGAGTGTATAGATCGCGTGTTGGACGTGAGTTAGATGCTGTGTGTCTCTGAGGTAATCGCCGGGGAATCGTCTGTAGAAATTCGTAAGCCCTCCTAGAAAGGGCGGGACCGGGGATGTTCTAGGCACCGCCCGGTCCACGGTCCTCTGGATCGGGAAACTGTGTTCCCGGCCCATACTCAAGATTGCTTCGCGCATTTTATTCATTCGAGAACCCGAGTCAAGTGTTTTTTTCGGGAATCACATCGAGAATCGAGTCAAGTAGTAGCCGAACATGCGCGATGGTCGGATATGGTGTTGGGTCCATCAACAATTGATCCGATAGTAGGAAAAGTTCATGCATCTTCTCCTGAATGTCGGCAGGGGCCTGCTGGTCGGACATCCATTCTCGAAGCGTCTTTGGTTTGGTCATTTTCGATCCTTTGTCGCCGGACCGCCCTTATCCGACTCTTCGGAAGGCGGGGTCAGAGCGGTCCAGCGTTTGCACGGGGAAGGCACTGTGCAAAATCAATCTTTTTTGGAGCCGCGCCGAGGAGTTGAACCCCGGTTTCCTGGATACAAACCCGGCGTCCTACCGTTGGACGAGCGCGGCCCTGTTCACCCTTCGATGTCGATACTGAGTTTCATAGCCGTTTCGATCAATCCGCGTTCATATTCAGCCGGAACGCGCCAATAGACGGACTTGTCCTTCATTTGGAACCGTTTGGAGTCGGTATCGAGTAGATATTGCTCGATTTGCGGGACCGCAAGCATCCCCGCGACTTTGATGTAGTGACCGTTATACTCCTCGGGCCGGGAGATGATGATTTTCTTCTCCGGTTCGACTTGGCTCAACGCGTCCACGGCAAGTTTACGCACTTTCGGGTCATCGGAATTGGCTTTTTGGGCGAGCGTGGTCTGAACCACGTCTTTCTGCCGTTTTTTGCCATCCTCGAATGTTGCCGGTCCTTGAGCCTCAACATCATTGCCGATTGCTAGGTTGAAAATGAGAATAATGGCATATTTGCGCGATCCGGTGATGGCCTTGTAAACCGCCTTATCTGTTCCGTCGTAGCCGTCTCCTGGTAGGTAGAAGAGTCGAAATTCTCCCGATGCCGCATCTTCGAGCTTCCATTCGATCACTACGTTGGCAATGTAGCCCTTGTCAGTTTTGTGCGGAGTACGCTCGTAAAAGTAAGATTCATCAGCCTTTACTGCCAAAGTGCCAGTGAGGATAAGGTCACGTTCGGCCATGAGCTTACCGACTGCCTTAACAGCATCCTCAATGCGCAGGTATGCCGATCCCCCCATGTCGGAACTGAAATGGCCCTGTTTCTTGACTTGCCCGACTTTCGACTGGATTTCGAGTATCTTCTGCGCAAGAGAGCGTTTCGGCGCTTCGCCATTCGGCTTAGGAGTGGCCTTTGCTGGCGTTTCTAGGCTCGTAGGCGCGTTTTTAGGCTGGTCCTCGGCATTTCGGTCATTCATTCGGATTCCTCCTCTAGATCGTCCCGTGTAGCCGGTTCGAACCTTCGGCATGGGCATTCGGCGCAGAATAAGCTGTCGGGGTAATGGTCGATCAATCCATGCCCACATCGGCAGGGATGATCCGGTTCAAGCACGTCGGCATTGGCTCGGGATTCGAGTTCTTCATCTGGCTTGAGCATGAATCGTTTCCCTTCTGCCCGAGATAAGGCGCAAGCAAGTTCGAAATAGTCCATTTAGTGCCTCGAATCGAGTTGCTGAATGGCTTGTTCGGCGGTCGCCCAAATATCATCGAGCGACTCGCCTCGGGCCGCAAGTATCTGGATCAGTTCGAGCAGGTTTTTGACCGACTGAACTTTACTGACCTTTCGGCAATGCGTAGATAACTCCCTCTCGTGCATAGATTTTGTGACTCCCTCGGTATTTCCGCTTGAGGGCTTGGACGAAGGCATTAATCGGATTTCGGAGGTCCAGTTCCCCATTCAAGCGGATTTCGATGCTCTTTCCGTCCTCGATGTCCCGTACGGCGCTTTTCCATTCGGGTGTATTCCGAATGATGCCGGATTGCTTGGGACGTGGAGGGTTCTTTGCGGCTTTGACTCCTCGTTTCGGCATGAATTCCTCCTAGGCGGCATCCGTTTCCGATGAATTGAGGTCGGTTCGAATTCCGGTGGTGTAATGGAATTTAATCTTCCGGCCAGCGACTTTGTGTGGACCTTTCGGCTTATGCGAGCCGAGACGCAAGCTCTGCGGGAAAGTTTTGAGGGTATAGTCTCCCGGCGCGAAACCCGCTTCCCGGTCGAAACTGACGATCTCCCGTTGCACGGAGTTGGGCACCCGGTAGCGAATGGCCTTTTTGCCTTTGATGATGTAGGCCACGGTGAGGGAAATAATGACGCCATCGGCTTTAGTCTTGCGCTTCGAGGCAACGGCCATAGCGCAAGAGGCATGGCTTCGGACGGCAGCCGAATCCGAATCATGGGCGGTCACTTCGATATTCAAAGGGGCTTCCCCGTCCTCGACCTTTTCGACTTGGGGGAAGTACCGCTTGACGATAATTAACGCTCGGTCTGTTTGTTCTTTCATGTTTATTCAACCTCCACATCGGACCCGAGAGCCGTTCGAATCCCGGTCGTGTGATGACTGAACCGTGGCGCTTTACCCATCCTCGTTTTGGGACTGTAGCCACGGTATTCTCCGAATCGGTTGGCAGGACTCGTGGGAACGAGTTGATAGTTACCGGGAGCGAATCCCGCTTCTCTATCGAAGCTAACGATTTCTTTCTGGACAGATTGAGGGACATCGTAGCGGGTAGCTGTTTTTCCTTTGATGATATAGGCTACGCTTCGAGCAACGAGGACGCCATCGGCTTTCGTCTTTCGCTTACAGGCAACAGCCATTGCGCATCCCTCTTTGTTGCGAACGGCGGCAGAGTTCGAGTCTGCTTTCGTAACTTCGACATTAATTGCTTTGTCTCCGTCTGCAACCTCTTCGACTTTCGGGAAGTACTTCCGGACAATTGCCAACGCTCTCGACTTCGGTTTGTGATTCTGCGAGATACGGTCCACCTTGGTTGACATTCGATTCTCCTTTTATCGAGCGACGTAGAATCTACCGCGCCGAGTCGGTGCGGGTTCGGGACTCGGGATAAGTTGATCGTGGAGCCGGTCTAACTCCGACTCGATGGTAGAGCGCATCTTCGAAAAGGCATATTCGAGGAGCGCGGGTGAAATTTCGGAACTGTGACCATTCTGCGGCGTGATGCCCAACAAGTGTGTACGGGGACGGGATGCCAGTGCTGCCATATGTTTGCGGCCAGCAGGCGTTTGTGTCCAGTGCCCCGGACCCTTGTGGTGATGGACGGGTTGTCCGGTCGATACGTTGATTAGGACGTGCCCAGGGAATCGCCGTTCATGCCCAACTTGGCCCGTAGTTGATGCAACCCAAGCCTTACAGGTCGAACAAGTGTATTTGGCCCGTTTCGGGATGCTGCCATCGGCAGGTAGATACTTGTCTCTTCGGGATAAATCTTTCATGCGGTCCTCCGGTTTAAACTCGATTCGATTTCAACTCGTTTGGCCTATAGGCGTTTTCGAAACTCCGGCAGAAAATTTCGCAGCAAAAACGATTCTTCGAAAATTCACCCGGATTTTTTGAAAGAACGCGTATCCTCCGAGGACCGAAACCCTCGGAAAAAACGTCCCATTTTCGTTTGGATTTGTCGGTCCTCGGAGTCATAGGAGCAAACCAACAGCTACGTAAAAATTACGCTGTCAAGTGTAGATTGGCAAGTGGAATGTATTTTCCGCTTGTTCTAGCGCCATAAGTGACATAAAATGGCGCTATTTATGAAAAGGACACGGCAGGAAATTGGTAGGCACGGCGAGGACGCGGTATATCAAATGCTCTGTTCAGTCTACGGACGCAACGTCAGACGAATGCCGTACAGCCATCCGTTTGACCTATTGGTAGACGGGATTCGGGTAGACGTAAAAACCGCTAACTCCCATAGGAC
>Ga0210394_10008028_pt1 | contig 10977 bp, 8 predicted proteins | sample IncBWC12MmetaG_FD_160121 | JGI IMG/M metagenome (GOLD analysis project Ga0210394, IMG submission 160121) | Forest soil microbial communities from Barre Woods Harvard Forest LTER site, Petersham, Massachusetts, United States - Inc-BW-C-12-M | ecosystem: Environmental > Terrestrial > Soil >... | reverse complement strand
AGCTCGATGACGTGGACCTGACCCTCGAAGTGCAGCAGCAGTTGGGCGACGGCATCGTGCGCACCATCGCGATGGGCCCTTCCGAGGGTTTGCGCCGCGGGCTCGCCGTCACCGGCACCGGCAAAGGAATCTCCGTGCCCGTGGGCGCCGGAACGCTCGGGCGGATCATGGACGTGCTGGGCCGGCCGCAGGATGAAAGGGGCCCGGTGCAAACCACGGAATACCTGCCGATTCACCGTCCGGCTCCGCCCTACGACGAACAGGCGGGCGGCCAGGATCTTCTGGTCACGGGCATCAAGGTGATCGACTTGCTGGTGCCCTTTGCCAAGGGCGGCAAGGTCGGCTTGTTCGGCGGCGCGGGGGTGGGCAAGACCGTGAACATGCTCGAGCTCATCAACAATATCGCCAAGCAGTACAGCGGTCTGTCCGTATTTGCGGGCGTCGGTGAACGCACCCGCGAGGGCAACGACTTCTATCACGAGATGATCGAGTCGGGCGTGATCGACAAGGAGCACCTGGCCAATTCCAAAGTCGCCATGGTGTACGGGCAGATGAACGAGCCCCCGGGCAACCGCCTGCGCGTCGCGCTTACCGGCCTCACCATGGCCGAATACTTCCGCGACGAGAAGCAGGCGTCGGGCAAAGGCCGCGACGTGCTGTTCTTCGTCGACAACATCTACCGCTACACGCTGGCCGGCACCGAGGTCTCCGCGCTGCTAGGCCGCATGCCCTCGGCCGTGGGCTACCAGCCGACGCTCGCCGAAGAAATGGGCGTCTTGCAGGAGCGCATTACCTCCACCAAGACGGGTTCGATCACCTCCATTCAGGCCGTGTACGTCCCGGCCGACGACCTGACCGATCCTTCGCCCGCGACGACATTTGCGCACTTGGACGCGACGGTGGTGCTGTCGCGGCAAATCGCCTCGCTCGGCATTTATCCCGCGGTCGACCCGCTCGATTCGACCAGCCGCCAGCTCGATCCGCTGGTCGTCGGTGAGGATCATTACGAGACCGCGCGCGGCGTGCAGGCCGTGTTGCAGCGGTACAAGGAGCTTCAGGACATCATCGCGATTCTCGGCATGGACGAGCTGTCCGAGGAGGACAAGCTGAGCGTGTATCGTGCACGCAAGATTCAGCGTTTCCTGTCGCAGCCCTTCAATGTGGCCAAGGTGTTCACCGGTCAGGACGGCAAGATCGTGCCCCTCAAGGACACGATCCGCGGCTTCAAGGCCATCATCGCCGGCGAGTATGATCATCTGCCGGAGCAGGCGTTTTACATGATCGGCGCCATCGAAGAAGCGGTCGAAAAAGCCAAGGCCTTGGCTTAAGGTAGCGCATGGCCGACACCATACACGTCGACATCGTCAGCGCGGAAGGACAGATCTTTTCGGGCGACGCGAGCATGGTGTTCGCGCCGGGCACGCTCGGCGAGCTCGGCATCGCTCCGCGGCATGCGCCGTTGCTGACCACCCTGAAGGCCGGAGAAGTGCGCGTGCAAGCCGAGGGCCAGGAGGAACAATCCTTTTATGTCGGCGGCGGTGCGCTCGAGATTCAGCCGCATCTCGTGACCGTGCTGGCCGACACGGCGGCGCGCGCGCGCGACCTCGACGAAGCGGCGGCGCTGGCCGCTAAGCAGCGCGCGGAGGACGCGATGCGCCAGCGCACCGACAAGCTCGACATTGCCGAAGCGCAGGCGGAGCTTGCGCGCATTCTGGCGCAGCTTGCGATCATCAGACGGCTGCGCAAGAAAACCTAGGAGCTCCGGCACACGGAACTGTCATGCAGCTTTCCGTCGTCATACTCGCCGCGGGCCAGGGCAAGCGGATGCATTCCGACCTGCCGAAGGTGCTCCAGCCCCTGGCAGGACGCCCGCTCCTGCAGCACGTGATCCGCGCTGCGCGCGAGCTCAACCCGGCCGATATCTACGTGGTCTATGGCCATGGCGGCGCGCAGGTGCAGGCGGCGCTCCAACACGAGCACGTCCATTGGATATTGCAAGCCGAGCAACTGGGCACGGGCCACGCCGTCATGCAGGCCATGGGCGTCATCCCCGACGATCACACCGTGCTCGTGCTCTACGGCGACGTGCCGCTCATCCGCGCGCCGTCCTTGAAGAGCTTGACGGTGTTGGCCGACGGAGGAGCGCTGGCGCTGCTCTCGGTCGAGCTCGACGATGCCAGAGGCTACGGCCGGATCGTTCGCAATGCGGCGGGTCATGTCGCCGCCATCGTCGAGCACAAGGATGCTGACCCTGAGCAGCTGAAGATTCGCGAGCTCAACTCGGGGCTCCTGGCCGCGCCCGCGGGACGCTTGCGCGAATGGCTGCTCGGCTTGAAGAGCAACAACTCGCAGGGCGAGTTCTATCTCACCGACGTGGCGGCGGGCGCCGCCCGGTCGGGCGCGCGCATCGAGACGGTGCGCGCCGCGCGTGCCGCGGAAGTCACCGGCGTCAACGACAAGATCCAACTCGCGCAGGTCGAGGCGCTGTATCGGCGTGAACGCGCGGAGGAGTTGATGCGGGCCGGTGCAACCTTGGCGGACCCGGCGCGCGTCGACATTCGCGGCGATGTCGAGGTAGGCAGCGACGTCTTCATCGACGTCAATGCGGTGCTGAGCGGCACCGTGCGGCTGGGCAAGCAAGTCAAGATCGGCCCGAATTGCGTCATCAGCGATGCCGAGATCGGAGCCGGTACGGAGGTCTTCGCCAACAGCGTCATCGATAACGCGAGCGTGGCCGAGAACTGCCGGATCGGCCCCTTCGCGCGAGTGCGGCCCGGCACGATATTGCACCGCGATGTGCACATCGGGAATTTCGTCGAAATCAAGAGCAGCGACATCGGCGCGGGCAGCAAGGCGAATCATCTGACTTACCTGGGCGACAGCCGCATAGGAAAGGCGGTCAACGTCGGGGCGGGCACCATCACCTGCAACTACGACGGCCAAAACAAATGGCCCACCCTCATCGGGGATGGCGCCTTCATCGGGTCGGGCAGCATGCTGGTGGCGCCGGTGAGAATCGGCGCCGGCGCGACCATCGGTGCCGGATCCACCATCACCCAGGGCGCGCCGGATGATGCACTCACCCTGACGCGCGCCACGCAAGCCTCGGTGCCCGGGTGGACCCGGCCGGAGAAACTCGATGAGGCCGAGAAAGCCGCCGCCATCGACGCGGCGCTGAAACCGCAGAAACCTTGAACCGAAATTCCATGGCTGTCATCGACAGGGACTCTCTGCTTCGGCTGCGGTGATCCTGTCTATCGTGCTCGCGGTAAACAAGACTTCGATATTCGGCGCATCGTCCGACACGTCGATGCCGTTGCCATAGATACCCTGGACCATTCCGACGACGAGATGTTGCCGTCCACCGAAGTCTCCGTAAATGGGACCGCCCGAGTTGCCCGGAGTCGTTTGAATCGTGGTCGCCATGAACGCTCCGGCCGGGCCGACTGAGGCAACGCCGATTAGCCGCCCGGTCGACCCCCACAAATCCTTCAATTTGAATCCGTCGCCGCGCGACGCCCTGTGATCCGTCGGAAAACCCGCTGCGGACAGCACGGCATGCGTCGGCAGCCGGGCGAGCTCCACGGCCGCAATGGTCATCGGCGTGATGCTGCCGTCCGCATCGGTGTTGAGCCGAATGACCGCCCAGTCGCTCTCCGGATTGCGTACCGCGTGATCGACGATGACCGTGTCGCCGTGCGCGATGACCGTCCCCTGCAGGAGAAATCGCAGTCCTTGCAAAGCGCCCTTGTCCTGGTCGCCTGCGGTTTGACCGACCGCAAACGCAACGGCCCTGCCAACCGGGGAATCCGTAATCAGGTCGCCCGCGTAGGCCACGTGCATGTTCGTCAAAACGTGGCACCGATCGACGAGAAATCCCGTCGCGGCATCGTGGCCCGTGGCGGCGTCGTAGCCTGCAGCCGACTTGACGACGCGGTACGGCCATACGGCGCCCACGGCATTTAGAAAGGAATCATCTTCGCGGCCCCGGCTGTTGTCCGGGTGCATTCGGTCCTTGACGACACGGCGATCCTTCTCGAGGACGCGCTCCGTGCGCGAGATCCCGGGATTGCCACCGTTCGCGACGGCGCCCGGAAGCGCCAGCACCGCGGTCCCCAGCGAAATCACAGCCCAGAGAGACGCCCGGCCGCGGCCCATTCAAGGTTGGATGAGATGTCCGGTCGCCGCCTTGATCAGCGCCTGGGTGCGCGTGGCGACACCGAGCTTTCTGCGCGCATTCTCAAGATGAAACTCGACGGTCCGCTTGCTCAAGCCCAGAATCTCACCGATCTCCCAGAACGTTTTGCCGCGCGCTGCCCAGGTGAGAGTCTCGACTTCGCGTTCGCGCAGGCCGACCTGTTTGGGCCAGACCGCGCTGCGCGCCACGCGCGCGAGCCGCGCGGTGATGAGCGCCGCCAGCACGTCGTAATCCACGGGCTTGGTGAGATAGTCGTCGGCGCCCAGCTGCCAACCCTTGAGCTCGTTGTCGTGATCGCAGAGCGCGGTGAGGAACACGAAAGGCATGGTCTCGAACCGTGGTTCCATGGATGTCAAGGTGCGGAGCAACTCGAACCCGGACATTCCGGGCATGCCCACGTCGGACAGCACCAGATCCGGCGGCTCCTGGAGAATGGCGGCGAGACCTTCGCGCCCATTATAGGCTGCGCGAACCTCGAACCCGCGATCGACCAGCTCTTCGCAAATCAACGACGCGGTGTCGCGGTCATCCTCGATGCAAAGAATTTTCCGACGCCGCTCGATCACGGTCGATACACCTTTACGCATTTCATCCGCCCGCGGGACACTAGCATCCACGGTATTAAGAAAAGATAAAATTTTCCGGTGGCGGTGATTCCGGGTGATATGCGGCCGCCGACCCTGATAGGCTGCCGGCGTAGGCAATTTGTGCCGACGGCGCGCGGATGCGATATCACTCCATAAGACGAGCGCAGTCGATCAGGGGGCGATTGTCCCTGGTCTTCCTGTTTCTATTCCTGCTCGTGATCGTCTTGGGGCTCGAGAGCCTGCGCAGCTTGAGTTATGTCAACGATGCGTCGGCGCAAATCCGCATGCGCTGGCTGCCGAGCACGCGGGCGCTGGGCGACCTCAACAATTTCACGACGGACTTTCCGGCGGCTGAGGCCGCCAGCCTGCGCGCCGACAGCGCCGCGGAGCACGCTGCAATCCAGCGGCAGATGGCGGATCTCGACCGCGGAATTGCCGCCGCGCAACATGCGTATCGCGAGATTCGTCACGACGCGGCGGAGGATGAGCTGTACGCACGCTTCGAGGCGCAATGGAGCACCTATCGGAGCATCATCGCGCGGGAAGTGTCGCCGGAGGGGATGTCGAAATCGGCCTACGATACCGCGAGCGACACGCTCGGAATCCTCACCGAGCGCAATATTGCGAGCGCCCGTGACGCCAGCGAGCGGTCGGATCTCGTGTACGCTCAGGCCCGCAGCCGAATCGCTCTCGCGATCATGCTCGCGGGACTCTTGGTCGTGGGTGCAACGCTGCACGTCACGCGGTCCATTTCCGCGCCCCTGGTCGATCTGGCAAAGCGCATGCACCGCCTGGCCGCCGATGAAACCAGCATCGAAGTTCAGGGCACGCAGCGGCAGGACGAAATCGGGGAGATGGCACGCGCCGTCGTCGTGTTTCGCAACAATGCCATTGACCTAGCCCAGAATCGACAGGCTTTGGCGCAGCAGGCGGCGATGCTGCAGGAGAAGCTTGCGGAGGAGCAGCGGCTCACACTGTTGCAGCGAAATTTCGTATCGATGGCGTCGCACGAGTTTCGCACGCCGTTGGCGATCATCGATGGCCACGCCCAGCGCTTCATCTCGATGCGGGATCGATTGACCGCGGATGAGCTCACCCAGCGGGCGCGCAAGGTTCGCAGCACGGTCAGCCGCATGACGCAGCTGATCGACAACCTGATCGGTTCGGCGCGTTTGATCGACGGCCGCATCGAGCTCAACTACCATCCGACGCGGGTCGACTTGGCCGCGCTGGTGCGTGAGATCTGCCATTTGCAGCGCGAGCTCACGCCGGACGCGGAAATCATCGATCGGCTGGCGCCGCCGCTCGTGGTTTACGGAGATGCGGGTCTTCTCAGGCAGCTCTTCGGCAATCTACTGTCGAATGCGGTCAAGTATTCGCCCGATACCGGCCTCATCCAGGTGACCGCCGCAAGGCAGGGCGCACAGATCGCGGTCGTGATCGAAGATCATGGAATCGGAATTCCGGAGGCCGAACAAGAACATGTGTTCGAACGCTACTATCGCGGCAGCAATACTTCCGGGATCGTCGGCAGCGGGGTCGGCCTGTATCTGGTGCGGACGATAGCCGAGCTGCATCACGGCAGCGTCGTGCTCGACAGCCGCGAAGACGAAGGCTCCCGCTTCAGCGTCCAATTACCGAGCCTCGCCGCGCATGCGGAACCGCCGGGCGCGGACACGGAGTCCGACGTTTCGGTGCCCGGGTCGACCTATTCTTAACGCCGCACTTACACCCCGCACCCTTTTCTTAACATCCTTTGGTCTACCGACTCTGTCTCCCGCCAGTACACTGGCCGAATCTGCTTGGATCTGGGAGAAAAGGGATGAGGTCAATGCCGTTTCCAAGATATCTGAAAGTTTTTTTGGCGGTCGTTCTCACGGCCGGCCTTGCCTTGCCGGCGCAAGCCGACGAGTCCAGGGCGTCGGTGGTGAAGGTATCGTCCGGGGCGATCGTCGGGATGGTGACCGACTCAACGAAGCTCCCGATTGCCTACGCAACCGTGACGGCCGCCCGGGTGGATGGCGGCGGCATTCGCGCCACGGTGTCGAACAGCGAAGGAGTCTATTCCTTTGCGGATCTCGCGCCGGGCGCATGGTCTGTGACCGTGCAGGTCGACGGCTATCCGGACGCGACGGTGCCCGAGCTGCAGGTTGTTCCCGGCAAGGCGACGCGGCGTGACCTCGTCATGAACGTCCCTGCGGTGGCGCCCGTGGCGCAGCCGGCACTCGCCGGCGCGCAAAAACCCGCGGCGCCGGCAGAACCTGCGATGACCGCCAAAAATTCGTCGGCCGTTTCCTCAGTTTGGTCGGCACTCTTTGCTCCCCCGAAGCCCGTCGCGCCGGATGCTCAGTCGGTCCCCGACGCGCTGCACTCGCCCGATGCAACCGAAGGTGTCGACAATTTCACGCCGTTTGCGTTTGGCGACTTCACCTGGTTGAACGGATCGCCGCGCAACAAGGCGCCGGTGTTCGACACGAAGTTCTTCACGCCCGACATCCGCTTCGACGTGCATTACATGGACGACTTGAACCACCCGAAGGACCATACCATCGTCGGGTCCACGGAATCCTTCCGCTCCGGCGAATTCCAGCTGGAACAGGTGAGCTTCGGCGGCGATTTTCACTGGGATAACGTGCGCGCCCGGTTCCTGTCCATGATGGGACTGTTTGCGACCACGACCCCCCGCAACGATGCAAGCGCCGGGGTGGGCCAGTGGGATCTGCCCGACGCCTACCGGTATCTGTCGGAAGCGAATGCCGGCTATCACTTCGACGTGGGCCATGGGCTCAATGTCGACGCGGGAATATTCGTCTCGTATATCGGGCTGTTCAGCTACTATAACTATGACAATTGGACCTACCAGCCGTCCTATGTGTCGTCGAACACGCCCTGGTTCTTCAATGGGCTGCGCATCCAGTATTTTCCGACCAACACGCTGAAGATCGAACCCTGGATCATCAACGGCTGGCAGTCCTACGGCAGGTACAACAAGAATCTCGGTTTCGGCGGCCAGATCCTTTGGCAGCCCAACGAAAATCTCAAGTTGGTGTTCAACAATTACGGCGTCGGTGAGGATAATCTCGCCTATTCGCAACCCGGCACCCCGCCCAACCCGGTACGCAACGCGAATCGAGTCCACACCGACGACAGCATCGAGTTCAAGTTCTACGACAACAAAATGAACGGCAAGGGATTGTCCAAGGCGGCCTTCTCGTTCACCTTCGATGCAGGATGCGAATATGGCGGCGGCGTGGGCGGACTCTCTTGCACGGGTGGACCCAACAAGACGGCCTTTCTCGGATGGATGATGTACAACCGCTTCTGGTTCGACAACGACCTGTACGCGATCACCCTGGGCGGCGGCTCGATGAACAATCCGGGCCGGTATCTGACCCTGCTGCCGCCCATCAATGGCGCGACTGCCGTCACCGGCAGCCCTTATTTCACGGAGAATCCAGGACAACCCGCCTTTCAGTGGGACGCCACGCTCAATTTCCAGTACATGCCCAAGCAGTGGATCACCTGGTGGGCGGAAGCGGGATTTCGCCATTCGAATATTCCCTACTTCTCAGGCCAAGGCGGGGTTACGCCTCCTTTTGGGAACAACGGCTCTCCTTCACAGTACGTCTGCAACGACGGCGCTCCGGCCGGAACCAACCTGACGAGCAACTCGTGCGCGAACGATGGCGGCGTCTGGTATCCGGACCTGCGCACGCGCCAGACCGTGTTGTCGGGCGGCGTGCTGGTCAAATTCTGAGGGCGCCCGCGTCTAGCGCCATCCGAACAGAAGCCCGCCGTTCAGGCTGAAGGAGCGTTCGCCGCCGCCGGCGTTCTTGCTCCAGCCGGGCTCTAGGTACCAGCCCCTGTCTTTGCCCCGCCAAAACATGAAGTCGAGAGCGACCTCGATGCCGTGGGTCGTGCCTCCCCCCGGCCCGCGGAGGTGGGCCACGGTGGGGCCGAAACCGATCATGAATTCCGCCGTCGGCGAGAGCCGGAATGGCTTCTTGAACACGAGGTCGCTGGACAGCTCGGTGTGGCCTGACGTGGCGAGCGCCGTTACCCCAAACTCGAGCTCCAGCCATTCCTCGATCGGAGTTGTCTCGACGGCCACTGTCGCGCCGAAATTGGCGACTCGGTCGCGACTGCTGCGCTCGCCGGCCGCCCCGGCCTCAATCACCCACGCGTGATCCACTTCTCCTTGATCCTGCGCCGTGCCGGCGCAAGGCCAACAGGAGATCCAGGCGAATGCGGTGAGTTGAAATGGCTTCAGCGACATGGGGGCGTGCACACCGTTTATAGCGCCGCCGCGGCGCTGTCCATCCGCGGCGACATTTTTTTACGACATCATTACACCGCCTTGAATACCCTGTTATTCGGGAAATATCGCCGATCGTCAGGAAGCCACATGTCCAGTCCCGCCGCGACGGCGGCGCCCTCTGCGTTACGAATCCGGCACTGGCGTCTCAAGCGGCAGGCGGTTGGTGCGTACCTTCGCCGCGGTTGGAACACCCTTGTCCGACTTGCCACCGATGCGCCTGAGCCGCATCCGCCCCTGTACGGGCCCGACTATCTGCGCGCACTCGTCATTACCGGGGTCACGACTGCGATTGCCTTTCCCGTGGCTCCCTACTTCGGCCTCGTCAACATCGTCATGCTGTACCTCTTGGCGACGACCGTCGGAGCGCTGCGGCTGGGACGCGGCCCGTCGGCATTTCTCGCGACCGCCAACATGCTGGCGTTCGATTTCTTCTTCGTGCCGCCGGTGTTCAGCTTCGATGTGGACGACACGCATTATCTGTTCACCCTCGGGGTGATGCTGATCGTCGCCTTGGTCATCGCCAATCTCATGGTGAGCATTCGCCGCCACCGCGAGATCGCCGACGCTCGCGAGCGGCGTACCGCCGTGCTCTATGCCATGAGCCGCGAGCTTGCGGTGGCGACCGATGCTCAGGCCATGGCCGCAGCGGCGGTCCGGCATATCAGCGCCGTCTTCCACAGCACCGCCGTCGTTTTGATCGCGGACGCACAGGGATGCCTGTCGCCGATGGCGCCCATCGAGGACTCCGGCGGCAAGGACGCGCGGCCGACCGTGCCGGCCGTCGACCTCGAGTTCGCCCGCGAGGCCGTCGCCCGTGGCGAGCGGTGCATCAAGGATGCGATCTATCTGCCTTTGCAGGGCAGTCGCCGGGTCAAGGGCGTGATCGTCGTCGGTCCTGAGCCTCCGGCTCGGGCGCTGCCCGCGGAACAACTGAATCTCTTGGACGCGTTCGCGGCTCAGCTGGCCTTGTCGCTGCAAAGAGCCCGCCTGGCCGAGGCCGCGGAGGCGGCGAGAATCTCCGCGGAGCGGGCGCTGCTGCGCAACACGCTGTTGGCGTCGATATCCCATGATCTGCGCACACCGCTGTCCGCGATTGCCGGCGCAGGCAGCTTGATCGCACAGCCGGAGTACGCGCTCAACGCGGACCGCAGAACCACGCTTGGCCACTTGATCGAACGCAAGGCTCGCGACATGTCGCAGCTGCTCACGAATGTACTCGAATTGATGCAGATGGAATTCGGCAGCGGCTCGCTGCGCACCGATTGGCACTCGATCGATGACCTGGTGGCGCTCGCCCTGCGCGCGAACGAGGCGCGTCTCGCGCAGTGGCGCATCGCCTTGGATCTTCCCCCCGACCTGCCGATGGTCTTGGTCGAAGCCACGTTGATCGTCCAGATACTCAACAACCTGCTGGAGAACGCCGCGAAATATACGCCTCCCGGCACGACCATCACCATCTCCGCCGCCGCGCGCGACAAAGACCTATTGCTGGTGGTCGCGGACGACGGACCGGGTCTTCCGCCCGGCGATCCCGAGCGCTTGTTCGAGAAATTTCAGCGCGGCCGATCGGAGAGCAACATCGTGGGCGTCGGCTTGGGACTCGCGATTTGCCGCGCGGCTGCGCGGCTTCATGGCGGAGATATTCACGCCAGGGACAATTCGGGGAGCGGCGCGCGCTTCGAGATCACTCTACCCGTCGAGACTCACAATGAGTAAGCGATGACCGAGGCGATGCACCTCATCCTCATCTTCGAGGACGATCAGGCGATTCAGAACGTTCTGCGCATGCTGTTCGAGGCGAACGGCTTCAGGGTCGTGATCGCGGATACCGCCGCTCGGGGCGAGCAGGACGCGCGGCTGCACAGACCGGACAT
>Ga0210394_10008025_pt1 | contig 10979 bp, 25 predicted proteins | sample IncBWC12MmetaG_FD_160121 | JGI IMG/M metagenome (GOLD analysis project Ga0210394, IMG submission 160121) | Forest soil microbial communities from Barre Woods Harvard Forest LTER site, Petersham, Massachusetts, United States - Inc-BW-C-12-M | ecosystem: Environmental > Terrestrial > Soil >... | reverse complement strand
TGGCGTTGTTCGTTGGTGACCACGGCTCGCCAAGGCCCAGATTGGCTAGATCAGGTTCGTTGAGGACGGTTTCGGCCATCGCTTCACGCCTGCACAATCTTCCCCTTGCGCGCCATCATGAGCCGAAAGAACGCGCGCACGGGTCCGACTTGATCCACACAGCTACGGTCCCACATAGCTTCTCCATTGTAGCACACTTGACGCAACCCCGTCGTCACGGGCGCGTGCGGCACGTTCGGCATTTGCACGCCACCATTGTTATTCGCGCGCCAATGCATTTGCGATGGATCTGCGAATGTGATCATAGGCTGTTCGAACACGTCGCGCAATCGCCTGTCATCATGCGGCGAAAGCCAAGCCGGCGTTGTCGGCGCCCGCAACGTGTTTCCATCGTGCGGATCGTTGACGATATTCGACGCCGTAAAATTGGCGCCATGCGGATCAGACAAGATACCTTCGACTAGCATGTCATCTCCGATATTTTTTGACGAAATTCGTCTGTCTCTAAAATCTCTTTTAGATACAGAGAAAATGCCCTCGCCGTTTTCAAGTCATCAAAAGCATTTTCCCATTTAACAGCAACCGTCCATTTATTGGGCTGTTTGTCGTTGTCAGGATAAATAACGCATTGGGCTTCAACTAGCATGTTGAAAACCTTTCCGCGACCGTTTGCAGTACATCGTCGCTACGCCTCACAACCGGCAAATTCGAAAGCAGATAGGCCGGTCCAATTTCCATAGGGTCGGCGTGGTGAGACGCGTTGACACGATCACCGGGGATGCTTCCCTTGTTGGTTCCCACGACAACCGGCGCCTTGTGCTCCATGATCAGGCACACGATTAACGCCGATAGCGAGAGGAAAACCACGAGACGATCAATCGTATCCATGTTACGAATTCCTAGAAAATCTTGCTGAACAGCGATTGCGTCTGAATGTTTTGATTGGCGACGATGGCCGCTTGTTGCGTCGCCTGCCCGCCCGTGTTGATAGTAACCAGCGCGTTAACCAAATTCTGTTGTTCCTGCTCTTGTGTGATTGCCTGCTCTTGCTGCTGTTGAGCATTGGCTTGGACGGTTTGCTCTTGAACCTGCGCCGACAGCGTGTTTCCCTGTTGCTGCGTCTGGTTTTGAGCCAACCCCAATGTTGTCTGATCCTGCAACTGCGCCAGCGCTACGTTGCCGGCAATGTCATTGGCGTTATTCGTGGTGTTGGCGTTGATTGTCGTAGCTGCCAACTGCGCCGCAAGCGTGTCCTGATTGGCCTGCACGGCGCCCGCGACTTGCTGTGACTGCACGTTGGCTTGCAACTGCGCAGCCTGCAATGCATCGCTGGAAGCTGTTGCCTGATCGGTTGCGCTTGTCGTGGTCGCGCTCGTTCCTGATCCGGAAAACAGATACCAGAGCACGAACAGAAACACGACACCGCCGATGACGATGAGCTTGTGCGATGAAATCCATTCAAGCATAGCAATCCTCAATCAATGTTCCCGGCACCATCCAAAAGCAAATGCAATCCATTTTGTCGTTATGATACATAACGATGTAGCTTTCGGCATATGGTGACCAACAGAACGTCATGGGTTCAACTGCGCTTTCGCCCCGTTGACAATCCCGTTATACGTCACCGCATTCGGCACCGCACCTTGCAGCACGATACCCGCCGCTTCGGCGAGCGCCGGGTCCATCAGCGGCTGCGTCGTGAATTGCCCTTGCAACAATCCGCTCGGTGGTACGCCTACAATGCCAACGTTCTGGAAAGCAAAGCTTGCGGCGAACGTTTCGCGCAACGGTTGTTCGACATGGATATTGCCGAACCCGTCGCGCGCGTAGGCCGGAAGTCCATAGGTTTCCCATGCGTATTGCCCGGCGCCTGCACCTGGAAGCGGTTTCTTTTCCCACGTCAGATGACTGTCGCCTTGGGTGCCCAGCACCTTTAGCTTTTCTTTTGGCGTGCGCTTACGGTGGAAAATCGCGAGCATGTTTTACAACCCCGGAATAATCGGCATCGCGGCAATCCCCGCCGCGCCCGTGACAACAGCATTGACGAACGTCAGAACATTGGTCTTTGCCAACTGTGCGGCGCCAGCGCACGCGGTAAATAGTGGTCCTGACGGCGAAAGATTGTCCACCACTTCGGCTAGCGTTTCAACATCCGTGAACAGATGCGGATCAGGTTTTGGTATCTGCGCTCCGCCTGCGTCTTTCAGGTTCAATCCGTTCGCCTGATTGTTCACAGTAATAATAGCATCCCAACATTGCTTGCGAATGGAAGAGGCGGGCGTGTTCGCGCTTGCCGCAAGTTTGGATGCATACTCCAAATCCGTATTCGAGGCAGCTACGATCTTTGTCCATAATGCCTGCAAATCCTTTGCGACGTTACCTGTCGGCTGCACAACCAAGCTTTGCGGGATCAACCCCAAATTCTGCGCGTCCGTGTTTAGATCGTTTTTCAGGTTGCCGGTTGCTGCGGGCGGCGCGATGCGACGGCTTTGCGCGTGCACTTGCCCGATGAAAACCCCGCTCAACAGAAACCCGACGACGATGACCTTGATCACCCCCGTCACCGCACCGGTCGGAGTGATCACGGTTGCTTGCATCTTTCCAACATCGGCGCCCGTGATGACCGGATCGATTACCACGCTTTCAACCCGCACAAGCTTCTTATTGATGTTGACGTAGATCGACCATATCCACGGCCCCGCCAGAAGCCCTACAGCCGGCCCTACCTGCGAGAAAAGCCCAAGCGTGTCACTTGACAGCCACCCCTTGCCAGCCGCATACGCAAGCACGCCAACCATGATCAAACGCAATTGTCCGAGCAGCGCGTCTTGCGTCATTGTCACTTTGAAATCTCCCATGTCGCGCCGAAGCCTTGGCGCAGGCGGATCAGAAGTTCACGACGTTCCCGCCACCCATCAAATTCGGCAGTGACAACCCGGAAGCAAGCCCGCCCCCGGAAGTAGCGCCCGCGTTGACATTGGGTGTCGCGGCCGATCCTGTCACGGGCGCCGTTGCGGCTGATAGAATATTCGAGAACGCCCCGCCCGCGCTCGCCAGCACGTTACCGGTTTGCGCCTTGTTCGAAACCAGCACGGCGATGATTGCAACGCCTATGACACCGGCTGCGATGGTGACAAGAGGCTCGAAAATTTCACGTCCCATTGACGTTGCTCCTATTGACCTGGCGAAACATAAAGCCGTCCTGACGATGTTTCCGTGCCGCCCGTCGTGGTGGAAGCTCCACTCGGATTGAGCAGGAAATTCGTCAGGCTCGAAATGTCTCCCGACATGCTACCAGACAACCCCGGCAAAGACGATGACGAACTTGAACTCGAGGCTGCCGGGACCGCGTTCGGCGCGGTCGGGCCTGCGGCGAGCGCTGCCTGCAATTTCGCAAAGAAGCCCTTGTTTGCCACGACGATGACAATCAGGACAAGCGTCATCATCAACCGTGAGAACGTGCGAAGTGCATCGATATAACCGATTGCGCCGATCGCGCCGAATGCCGCGATGAAATACAGAAAATTCGGCTTGCCCGTAAATTCGCCTGCGACAAGCTTTCCGAATTGCGCATAGGTGCCTTGGTATCCCGTCGCGATCAAAAGCAATCCGATCAGGACAAGCACGAACGGCAATAGTTTATCCTCCAACCAGCGGCGCCAGCGTCTGCACGGCTTGCGCGACGGTCGCGGCACTTGGCCCGCTCGATGATCCCGGCGCAGGCGTTTGCGCTGGCGATTTCAACAACAAGCCGAGATAGACCGGCAACTCGCCTTTCAACGTGATGAATATCACGAACGACGCGAAAAGAAAAAAGAAGATGACGCTAGATTGTCTCATGCGCCATCCTCCATTTCGATCCGCCTTGAAATCAGGCTGACTACGTCAGCCGCCGTTGCGCCCGGTGCAATGCCAGAAATAGACATGCGCCGTGGTGCCCGTGATCGTAATTGCGGTCGTCGAAAGCGTGTACACAAAGGCAGGCGTTGCCGAGCTATCCTGCACGACGCAGAACGGCGCCAAGTTCCACGCCACCGCGAACGTCACGACAGGCGCGCCCGACGTTGACGTGCAGGAACCATCGGTATCGGTCGAACCCGCCAGCAACGTGCAGTTGGCGGTTGACGGCGGATTGCCGACCGGCGCCGAATTGAAGTGCCCCTGGTAGACCGAATTGTTCGGCAGGTTGAAACCGGGCGCTTGCGCGAGCGCGGCGACGGGCGCGAATGACAAAGCCGCGATTGACGCGACGGAAAGCATTTTCTTCAGACGCGATGCGATCACGGCGAAATCTCCTATTGATGATAAACCGAAGTAGCGCGGAATTACGCTACGCCAATTTTCTGCGCCAGCACGGGCCATTTGGCGCCCGCCAGATATGCCAGCGCGATGACGATGATCAGGAAGATGGAAAGACGCGGCATCTAGGGTGCTCCTTTAATGGCCTCGATCAAGTTCGCAAGGATGATGTTCCACAAGATCACGAGCACCATCACAAGTCCGATAAACAGAAACCAGTGTGACAACGGCATATCGGCAGAGAAAGGACTTTTGGCCCAATCCGTAAATTCCGATTTGAACGATGACCACATATCGCACCGTGCCACTTTCGCGCATTGCAAGAGCAATGTCGCTGACGTGATTACTTAGTTTCGCATTAATGCGAAACTCAGTTGCCCGCGAGGCTTCCCGCGTTCGCAACCTGATTGATGATGCCGAGCATTTCCAGCCCGAACAGAACATTGGCGCCGGCCGTCACCGCGCTCGGATTGATCACGAGTTGCATGTTGCCGTAGGCCGTGGTGTTGATCGGCTGCGCCCGTGTCTCAAGACAATAGGTGCCGCGCGGCCAATCGTCGCCGATGGTGTTGCGGGCTTTCAGCGCCACCGTGAACGGGTCCGTCTTGTAGAGAAAGACAAGGTTGGCCGCCTGAATGCCGATGTAGTTGATATCTGTGCCTACGTTGAGAACGCCCACGTTGTCATAGACAAAGAACGTCGAAAGGATTTGCCGGAAGTTCGGATATTGGATTGGAAAATCCTGACCGACCGACAAACCGGTTTGGTTGGTTTGCGTGATCAGGTAGCCGGTCGCAAGATCGAATAGCGGCAATATTGGATTGGCGCCGCTATAGGGCAACTGGTCGAGATACACCTGATAGATGGTGATCGTCATGTTCGTGAGCAAGCCCAATTGCGCCGTCGATGACTGATAGACCGCACCCGTCGCGTCCGTGCCCGTGGCTACGAAGAAATTCGGGTTGATCTGGAATTGCACTTGCCACGTCGAATTGACGACGGCCGAGAAGATGGCGCCGCGCAAATCCGTATCGCTGTAGGCAAGCGGCAACTCGTAATAGAACGAGATCGATTTGGCCGTCGTGATCACAGCGGGCGACGAATTGACCGCGAAATTCGAGCCGATATTGACCGGGCAATCATTGAGGAACGCGGCGCCATAGGCGGCCTGCCGTCGCAACGTTGCGAGGAAATGCAGATGCCATCCCGTCGTGTTGATCCGCTGGTAGTTCGACAGGTCCGTGACGTTGATGTTGGAAAAGATATTGCTCAAGCCGAATTGCGTGAGGATTTGGTTTTCGGCGGCACCTTGCGCGACGGTGGCGGTGACATGCACCACAAGACGTTTGACCAGCCCGACGTTGCGCAGTTGCACGGTCACGGGTTGCGGCACGCCGCCGGCAAGGGGCGCGGCGACGAATACTTGGCCCACTTGCTGGAACATTTCGCGCGAGTTTTGCAGGATCAGTTGCCGCGCCTGCATGTTCTGTTGTGCAGTGTAGCCTTGGCCGGTCGAGGCGCCCGCCGCGTCCTGCACCATCGCCATTGACGCGTCACCGGTATCACGCATTGATCCGGCCGGAAAGTGCATGGTTCGGCGCGTTGCCATTATAGTGTCTCCGCTGTTGTCACGAGCCGGATGATGGCGTGACTTCTGAAAAGATCAGGTTGACGGCAAGTCCTGCAATCGCGATCATCAAGAGAATGATGACCCAATTGACGGGGTTGCCGAGCAATTCGAAATTCAGCGGGATTTTGTTTTTGAGGTCAAGCGGCATTGGAGTTGCTGCTCGTTCCTGTATAGGCACGAATGCCGGACGAAATGGCACCGATCAGAAGCATACCGACCGCTGCCATGAGAACGACGGTAATCCAGTTGACGATATTCCATTGCAGATAAAATCTATCCATGGTCACGCCTTTTTAAGTGACACGAACTTTCGGCTTCAACCTCTCATTGATCGTATCAATGATTTCGTCCGCGATTGGGACGGGCTTTAGCCGGAAAGTCGTGTCTCGCTTGACGTTATACCACCACGAATGAAAATCCGGCAAGCGGTTTTCGGTCATGCCCGGCGGGGTAAATTCTCCGACCCGCTGCTTGTCCTTGCGGTCGTTAAGACGAAACACCGCGATATGCGCCGCTTCACTGAAAATACTTCTTGGCACGTTGACCGGGCGTTGAGACGCGGCAATGACAGGTATACGCAATGAGCGGCCTTGCGCGAGGATGTTCTGTATCGCATCCTTGTCGGGCAACAGGTACGCTTCATCGATGTAGAGGCCAGTCTCACCTTTGCTCCAAACTTTCCAAAGCCAATCCTCGACACGATCCTTGTCGCTCGGCAATGGTCGTATCACATACAACCCCGGCTTTGACGGGATTTTCTCATGAAGTCCGATTTCGCGCAAGCGTTCGATTTGGCCTAGGAGATCATCGCCTTTATAATCGATCGCAATGTAAGGCATCATGTCGAATGGCGCTTTCGACAGGCACCATGACGCGAGCGTCGTCTTGCCGCTTCCAGTGCAACCAAGCACGGCCAAGTGTTCGTCGGTCGCAGGAAGATTGAACGCGTCATCAGCCATTTCGTTTCCCAAAATAAAAGAGCCCCGCATAGCCATTTGGCGACGCGGGGCTAAGTGTCCGGTCCGCCGATCCCCGCTTAGGCAACCAACGCCGGATTGGGCGTCGGGGAAGAAAGCGACGCCCAATTGTTTTTCAAGTCATCATTCGTGCCCGCGTAGAAATTCAAATCGACGTTGCCGATGATCGGATTGACGCGGCCGGTTTCCGAAAACTGCCAGAGAAACGGTTGAGCCCACATTTTCGATAGCGTCTTGTCCGACCATGGCCACGGCACGTTGGCGTGCGGTCCGTATTCCGCCAACCACAACCGATGCTGCGCAAAGAACATTTCGGCGCCCGACATGTTCTGCGCCTGATGACCTCCCGCGCTCGGCCGCAAGCTTTCTCGGATCAGGTCGCCGGAATACAGCACGCACATGATATTGCCGGGCGCGTTCTGATCCACATATGCCATGAAATCCTTGCATTGATGCAGCGCGGGTGTGGACGACGATTTTTCGAAATCGCACGCCAAAAGCGTATTCGCATCGGGCTGCGCAACATCGAGGAAATGCTTTGCCTGATCGATCGGATCAGTTGCATCCATGAAATGGTATGCTCCCCACAACAGTCCGGCCGCGACGCCAGCCGCGCGCCGTGGCGCATATTGCCGGTCGACCATCGCATTGCCCTGACTGGTTTTATGGATGACGGCCCAAACCCCGTTCGCACGAAGCGATACCATGTCGGGAACCTCATCACGGTGGTCACCATGATACATGTCTAGGACGTTTGCTTTTGCCATGATCAAGCTCCGTGCAAATGATAAGTTTGACGCTAACAATCAGTTAGGTTTCCCAAAGAAATCCGGGGGAAACACCACACTGCCAACGCCCGGAATTTCCCCCGTCAACACTTCCTTTTCCGAGGTATAGTTGTTCGGCGGTACGGGCGTCGAATGACCGTTCGCGGCCTGATTGGCTTGTGGCTGCGGATCAACCGGACGCGGCCCCGCCGGCCTTGCCGGATTGACCGGTCGCGCGCGATTGGCGCGGCGTGCCTCGCGCAACATATAAAGTCGCGGCGCATACAACAGCCCAAGGCATTGTATGAGATTTGCCCAATCCAATGTCTTCTGATCGAACACGCGCGGATTGTAATGCTTGGCAACATCGGCAATCGATTGCGCCAAAAACTCACTCTCTGTCTTGCCGTCAAATTCCTTCTCATCGGTTTCCAGCGCGAACGATGGACTTGAGGCGAGCACGGCAATTCCGGCATGAATGCCGACAAGCAATTTCTCCAAGCCCTTTACGTTAAGCGGAAGCGCTTTGTCCGCGTTTCCGGCACGCTTGGTGTACTTTCGCTTGACCCGAGGCTGCTCGGGTCCGCCGAGATCATCTCCGAAGTGATTGTCTCCGATTGGATCGTTGTTCCCGGCGATGGTTGCAGGGTCGACGGTTGCGGCGTCAACAACGGTTTCAGTAGCTCCAACTGAGCTTCCACCGCCGTCGTCCGGCTTTGCCACGTCGTCAATTCTTGGCGGGTCTGCAACAAATCGGCCGTTAACGCGTTTTGTGTTTCGCGGCATTGGTCAACCTCGTCTTCCAGTTCATCGATGCGCTCGCCAAGCTTACCACGAAGGGCGGCTTCCGTTAAATCTTCATTGAGTGCTTCAGCGCTTTCCGCGCGCGCGACGGCGGCTTCGATCTGCGCTTCGGCATCAGCTACCACGGCACTTGCGACCGCTCCCGCCTGCGACGCCGCTTGAGCGACAGCATTCGCAGCCGCTTCCGAAATTTGTGCTTCCGGATTTGCCATAGCCGTTTCAACCTCCGAGATTGTGACGTTGAAAATTCCAGAATGTCGGGTTCATTGCTGTTGCCCATCGTTCCAGCGTCTCCACACGCATTTCGAGATATTCGATGCGAGCGCGCAAGCGGGCAGGATCAGGTTTCAACTCATTTTCAAGTTGAACAAGTGGAGGCGCCGGCATGTGGGCCGCCGCCTCGAATAGCATCGCGTTTAGGTCTTCGAGCTTCACCACGTACCGCTGTCAGTACGTAGCGTGCCCGTTTCCTGGCGGGCTTGTCGAGCCGAAGCATCTTGCGCAGGCTGATCGCGCGGCTTCACGGGCGGTGCCTGTTCATCCATGTCGTACGGAAAAAATTTCGAGATCACCCATCGGATTTTCGTAGCTTCCACGTCGGATAGACCCGACGATCCGCCGTCATCGGACGCCGATGCATAGGGCCGCGCTTCAAGCGCTGCGACCTTCTTCTCAAGTTCCTCGATCCGTAGCAGGGGGTGCCGTTCCGTTGCCGTGTTTGTCTCGTCGCTCATGTGTCAACAGCCTTTCTTCGCTGATACCAAGATTGTTTTTAATCAGCCGCAGGTCGTACTCGATCCCCTGCAAGCGCTTGTCAAGCATAACAGTAAACTGCCCGATTGCCTCGATCTTTTCCTTGATGTCGGGCGGGAGATTGGCGAGCATGTCACCCAACATTTTCGTCATCATGGCTTGCATCGCAGACATGGTGTTGCTCCTGATTGTCACGGGTTAATAGTATACGAAAAACTGAAATTGATCTGCCCCTGCGGCGCGCCACCTAAAACCTGCGAACGCACGCGCCACGTCTGTGAAGCATCCAATTTCCATTGCGCCTGCAAATTCAGAAACGGACTATTGATTAACACTGATCCGGCAGGAACCGAAATCACCTGATTGAAGATTGGACCCGACAACCCCGTGCTTTCGATAATCGCTTGAATTGTAGTATTCGCGGCAAACATATTGACCGTGCAGAAAACCGACGTCACATAGACAAATTCTCCGACCGCAAGCGGCGTTCCCCATAATGTCGAAACTGCACCGTTGATCGCGGAATTGAGCGACGTCGAAAACAACTGATCGCCCAACGCTGGAACGCCAATCTGCGGATTGAACGTGCCGCCGCGTTGTATCAGGGATGATGCCAGAAATTGCGCGATCGCACTATCGATCTCGACGTCAACCGATGCATCGATTGCAACGTTCGTGATCAGGACTTTTGTGATTGGAATATTGTTCGGATCGATGCCGAGCGCGATGATGGAAAAATTATATTGGTTGGTATAGACCGGAAACCATCCTGCGGAATTTTCCTTGGCGACGACGACATATCCCGTATCCGGAAACAGGATGTACACGGGGCACGAAGATTTCATGTTGTCGATATATACCGACCGGATTTGCTGTAGCGAGTTTTGTAGACCTTGGCCGCCAAGATTGACTTGCACGCCAATGTTGAAAGTCGATGTCGAGTAGAGTGCCCATGGAATAACAAGCGGGACCGATTGACCGCTTAGATTTTTGATCTTGATCGGCTGCGCCGATATGCCTGCAACATTGCCGAGATAGGGGAACGACGTGATGTTGGTGAAAGTTTGCGACATCGGATATCGTTAAGGCGTGACTTGTCCGCACGCGCCTACGCTTCCGGCAGTTGCTCCCGGAAGTATGGTGCCGGATAATATCATGCTCGCGCAACCCGTGATCTGATATTTAGTTCCCGTCGAACCGGCCCCGGCGCCGGCACCTGAAAATGTGACGACACCTAAAACGGCCGATGCACCGCTATTTTCTAAGATAATAAATGTTCCGAACGCCATGACATTCGGAACACTGATCGTTCTAGTCCCTGGGTTGTAGCTACAGCCACCGTTTTCCAACAAAAAGATGGAAAACGTCGTTGCAGAAACTTCCCACGTGCCACCTTCGTCGACAAGTTGCGCCATCGCCGCACAACTTATTAATATTCCACCACCACACGTCCCAAAATCAATATTTTCAATTGCTAATAGACCACCTTGATTTGCCTGAAGTTCGATCGCGCCCGAGGTACTGCATTGTAATTTCAAACCGTTTAATACGACGGCGGCATGATCGGAGACATTGAGACATGGCGTTCCCGCCGTATTACAGGACCACAACACACTATCGGGTGACGATGGGTTTCCGACGATTTGTAGATTATTGGCGCCACCACAACGAACACCATTTAGACTTGTATTTTCGACGAACGAACTATCATCGATTTGCAAACCGGGTTGACATTAATGGCAATTGAAT
>Ga0210394_10008023_pt1 | contig 10979 bp, 6 predicted proteins | sample IncBWC12MmetaG_FD_160121 | JGI IMG/M metagenome (GOLD analysis project Ga0210394, IMG submission 160121) | Forest soil microbial communities from Barre Woods Harvard Forest LTER site, Petersham, Massachusetts, United States - Inc-BW-C-12-M | ecosystem: Environmental > Terrestrial > Soil >... | reverse complement strand
CCATCGAGTTTGAAGGTCGCCGCCAGTTGGCAAAAATTGGACAGCCCGTCAATCGCAACGAGTGGGACATGAGTCCGCCCACCGTCAATGCCTACTACAACCCCAGCATGAACGACATCAATTTCCCCGCCGGCATCCTGCAGTCTCCCTTGTATGACCCTAAGGCAACCGACGCCGAAAACTATGGCCACATCGGCGCTGTCGTCGGCCATGAACTCACCCACGGCTTTGACGACCAAGGCCGCCAGTTCGACGCCAATGGCAATCTTTCCGATTGGTGGACTGCCGAAGATGCCACCAAGTTCAAAGACAAAGCCGACTGCGAGGTGAAAGAGTACGGAAATTTCGCCGTAGCCGATGACGCTAAGGTAAACGGCAAGTTAACTCTGGGAGAAAATACCGCCGACAACGGCGGCATCCGGCTCGCTTACATTGCCTTTCTGGCCGATGCCAAACGCAAAGTGATTGACCTCGCTCAACCGCAGCAAAGCTACACTCCCATCCAGCAATTCTTTTTGGGCTACGGACAAAGCTGGTGCGGCGCAACTCGTCCCGAGCAGCTCCGCTTGCAGGTGCAGACCGATCCTCATTCGCCGCGCCAATTCCGCGTCGACGGTGTCGTGCAGAACATGCTCGAGTTCGGTCAGGCCTTCGGCTGCAAACCCGGCCAGCCTATGATGCCCGTCAACGCCTGCCGCGTTTGGTAGAAAAAATAAACGGGCATCTCTTACCCCCTGCGGTAAGAACGCCCGTTTCCCCATTCCCTCACTGTTGTCGGAGGGCCTGAAGAGCAAAGATTGCGTGAGCCGGCACAGATTGGCATCCCCGTGCTGGCCATCTCCCGTTCATCATGCCTAACGCTGCCAACGAACTTGTCAGCACTTTGTAAAAAGTTGTGCGTCAGAATTTGCAAGAAAGTCCTTCGGTGTTCCCGCGGCTGAAAGCAAAAATTGATGTCATTCCGAATCGGGCGGAATGCCTGGTGAGGAACCTGCTTTTCTATCATCCGTCAAGGCCGCTGCTGCTCGCCCTAGGGGGATCTGCTGAAAACCTCATAAATTTGTCATCCTGAGCGAAGTGAGTGCTGCGCGAAGCGCAGCACTCACGCAGCCGAAGGATCCCTACCAGTCTCCGACTTCCGATGCCCAAAGAATCTCTCTAGATAGCTTGTCAACAACGTTCGTTTCGGGCCCTACCGTTACTAGCAGTGCAGGGATCCTTCGACTCCATTTGTCTCGCGCGAAGCGCGAGACAAATTCCACTCAGGATGACAACACTGGTGGAAGCGCGGCCCTCAATATCCGTCGAGCTTCATTCCGCAGAGAAAAACAAGACTAGGAAAACCAAGCTGAAAGAAAAAATCGATGTCATTCCGAATCGGGCGGAACGCCCGGTGAGGAACCTGCTTTTCGTATCCTCCCATCACAGCCGCCGGCCTTTGAGAGGAAAACAAAGACGAGCCATTCGCGGCAGATCTAAAGCTGATGCAGCGAAGTTTTCTCAGCAATGGGTGGTCGGTGTGGAAGTACTTCCGGTAGGCAGCGATCCAATCCTTTGAGATGTCCTGTTGCGCCGTCGCTAAATCGACATCGCCACGGCAAACCATCTCGTGCAAGCGTTCCTCCAACTGATCTTTAACGTGCGCGTTCCATGCCGTGTCGTAATAGGGCTCGGGCCACAGATTCCGAACGTCGGTCGCGCCCCCAATTCCGGAGTGATGAGATAATCCACTTCGTAGGCTTCCGGCGCAGCCCTTTTTGCCTCCGCTTGCCCAAAGTCTCCTGAAAAACTGAAACATATCGCCGCTGAGAATATGCAATGGATGGTGAGCCAGTACAAAAGTAACTTCCGCGCGTTGCTTCACAGCAGCAAACTTGAAAGGGAAGTCCTTTCCATATTCACGAGACGAAACAAGACTTTGCGAAACAGAAATTGACGAAACAGGAATCAATCAGGAATTAATGATGAGAGTGATGACAAGACTTGCCGCCCTGCTCGTTCTTGTCTCGTTTTCGGTCAGCCTCGCGGCCCAGAGCAATACCGGAGAACTCCGCCTCAAAATTACCGATCCCGATGGCCTCGCCCTCAGAGCGACGATAGAACTCTCCAGCGACGCGATCCAATTCCGTCGCTCTTTCTCCGCCGACGATGTCGGCCTCGTCACCGCCCGCAATCTCCCCTTCGGCCTTTATCGCCTCAAAGTGCTGCACGAAGGTTTTGCCGCCTACGAAGGCTTCGTCGAAATCCGTTCTGCCCTGCCCAGCGAATATCGCGTCAAACTCAGCATTGCTGCCCTCAGCACCGCCGTCCAGGTCACCGCACAAGACACTCTGCTCGATCCCGAACGCGCCGGCTCCGCCAACCACATCGATCAGAAGCAAATCGCGGATCGTCCTGCATCTCTTCCCGGCCGGTCGTTACAAGACTTGGTGAACTCCCAGCCCGGCTGGCTCTACGAAGGCAATGCCGTCCTCCATCCCCGCGGTGCCGAATATCAAACCCAATTTGTCGTCGATGGCATCCCACTCACCGACAATCGTTCGCCCAGCTTCGGCCCCGAAATTGAAGCCGACGACGTCGACTCCCTCACCATCTACACCGCCGGAATCCCTGCTGAATATGGACGCAGCATGGGCGGCGTCATCGAAGTCAACACCTTGCGCGACGCCCATCCCGGTCTTCACGGCCAGGTCGTTCTTTCCGGCGGCAGCTTCGATACTGCTGGCGCTTTTACCCAACTTCAATACGGCTGGGGACACAACACCTTCGGCCTCAGCGCCTCCGGCAACGGTACCGCTCATTATCTCAACCCGGTTGTTCCAGAAAACTTCACCAACCGCGGCACCTCCGGCGATTTCGCCCTCTCCTTCGCCCGTGACCTCACTCCCAAAGACCATCTCAGCCTCAGCGTCCGCCATGAACTATCGCGCTACGATCTTCCGAACGAGCTCGTGCAGCAAGCCGCCGGCCAGCATGATGTCGCCGACAATTTTGAAACCATGGGCATCATCGCCTATCAGCACATTTTCTCGCCCAACGTTCTCGCCGACCTTCGCGGCATGATTCGGGACGACTCCAACGACCTGAATTCCAACGCCGACTCAACCCCAATCATGGCGTTTTCGCACAATTACTTCAAAGAGGGATACTTCAACGCCTCCGTCTCCGTCCACCATGGCCACCATGAATTCAAAGCCGGCCTCGACTCCGACAATAAATTCCTTCACGAAAATTTCAGTGATGTAATTACCGGCAACCCCAACGATCCCGATTACCCCTTCGATCCCGGAACGCCCCTCACCTTTGCCTTCCCAGGAAATTTCCCCACTGAAGGCGTTCGCCCCGACTTGGAGCAAGCCGCCTACGTTCAGGATCTCATTCACTACGGAAATTGGACCGTCGCCGCCGGCCTTCGCTGGGACCACTATCAGCTTCTCGTCAACCAGAACGCTGCCAGCCCGCGATTCTCGGTCGCGCGTTTTTTTTCGAAAGCGAACCTCATCGTTCACGCTTCCTACGACCGCATCTTTCAGACCTCGTCGTTTGAGAACATTCTTCTTTCCAGCTCGCCGCAGGTTGTTTCGCTCGACCCCAGCGTGCTTCGCTTACCGGTCGAACCCTCACACGGCAACTATTTCGAAGTCGGCGCCACAAAAAGTTTTCTCAGCCAGCTCCGCTTCGACACCAACTATTTCCGCCGCTACGTCAACAACTATGCTGACGATGACCAGATTCTCAGTACCGCCGTAAGTTTTCCTATTGCATTCCGCAAAGCGATTCTCTATGGCGCCGAGGCCAAAATCGAAGTCCCCCACTGGAATCGTTTTTCAGGTTTCCTCAGCTATTCGTACATTGTGGGCAACGCGTGGTTTCCGGTGACTGGCGGCCTTTTCCTTGGAGATGACGCGGTCAGCGCTACCACCCAACTCACCGGGCATTCCCCCGACTCCCAGGACCAGCGCAATACCGCCCGGGCCCGCATTCGCTATCAGCTAAGCCAGCGTTTTTGGATTGCCGGCGGCTCTGAATATGGCAGTGGCCTGCCCTTCGAATTCAGTGGCGACCCTTCCGATGCGCTCGCCACCTACGGGCAAGCCGTCATCAACCGCATCAATTTCGATCTCGGGCGCATCAAACCCACGCTCTCGGTCGATGCCAGCTTCGGCGCTCAGCTCTACAAAACAGAAAAGCTCGCCCTGAACTTTCAAGCCGACGGAGAAAACCTGAATAACCGCCTCAACATAATCGATTTCGGCGGCCTATTCTCCGGCAACGCCATCGGCCCACCCAGAAGCTACGCCCTCCGCCTCGCCGCCTCTTTCTAGATTTCATGTAGGGACAGCCGCCCTCGGCTGTCCGCCGGGCGCAGTCCGGCTCTTTGTTCTCCGCAGCTTACGCCCTCTTGAAATACTGCACCGCCCGCTCATGCTTCTTCGCCGCAGCCAGCGAAGAAAAAGTCCCCAGATTCTTTTTCTTACCCGTCTTCGAATCTTTCTTGCGCGAATACAGCCGATACTCACCGGATTTCAGTTTGCGAATCATGCTGGAAAGATGCTGAGGGTGTGGGCGCGGGTTGGAAAGAAAAATCACGGCGCGGAGATCCCCAACCGTTGAGAAGCCGCCGGGCAGCAGCCATGCGGCCGTTACCCCGCTGGATCGTAATTCAGGTTTTGCCCCAGCCATCGCTCGACTTCGGGTACGCACATTCCCTTGCGTTCGGCGTAGTCGGCAACCTGATCTCGGTCGATTTTACCTAGGCTGAAATAACGCGATTCCGAATGAGCGAAGTAAAGGCCACTCACGCTCGATCCCGGCCACATGGCAAACGACTCCGTGATCTCGATTCCAGTATTCGCCTGAACATCGAGCCAATGCCAGAGCGCGCCCTTCTCAGTGTGATCCGGTGATGCCGGATAACCGGGAGCGGGCCGGATGCCGCGATATTTTTCCCGAATGAGATCTTCATTGCTCAAGCCTTCCGAACTACCATAACCCCATTCATTGCGGACGCACTTGTGCAGGCACTCAGCGAAAGCCTCGGCCAGGCGATCGGCGAGAGCCTCGGCCATGATCGCGTTGTAGTCGTCGTGCTTCGCCTTGTACGAATCGCACAGTTCCTTCAAGCCAATCCCGCTGGTCACCGCGAACCCGCCGATGTGATCGGGGAGCCCCGTTTCCTTTGGCGCAATGAAATCTGCCAGCGACCGGCATGGCTCGCTTCCTTCCTTATTGGATTGCTGCCGGAGGAAGTGAAATCGTTCGATTACTTTCTTGCGTTTCTCGTCCGCGTATACCTCGACATCGTCGCCCACCGCATTGGCCGGAAACAAGCCATATACGCCGCGAGCAGTGAGCAGTTTCTTCTCGATGATGACATCCAGAAGAGCATTGCCTTCGGTGAAGATTTGGCGCGCCTGCGCGCCTTGCGTCTCATGGTCAAAAATGCGGGGGTAAACGCCTTTCAGCTCCCAGGTGTGAAAGAACGGCGTCCAGTCGATGAACTCCCGCAGCGTCGCCAGCGGAAAATTGTCGAGCGCGCGTACGCCGGTGAAAGAAGGCGTAGGCAGGTCTTGAGCCCGCCACTGAATCGGAGTTCGTCTTCTCCGGGCTTCCTCAAGCGAGACAACCGTCAACTTGGGCGCGGAGTGCGCCTTGCGGATTGCCTCGTAATCGGCGCGGTGCCGCGCCACGAATGCCGGCTTGCCCTGTTCGCTGAGAAGACTGGTGGTGACCGGCACCGCACGGCTGGCATCGACGATGTGAATGACCGGTTCGCTGTAATGCGGCGCAATTTTGACGGCGGTGTGCGCTCGGCTCGTCGTCGCCCCGCCGATGAGCAGCGGCAATTTGAAGCCCTGCCGCTCCATCTCACGCGCCACGTGTACCATCTCGTCGAGTGACGGAGTGATTAATCCGCTGAGTCCGATCAGGTCCGCCTTTTCCGCCTTGGCGCGTTCGAGAATCTTCTCGCAAGGGACCATCACTCCCATGTCGATCACTTCGTAGTTATTGCAAGCGAGCACGACTCCCACAATATTCTTGCCGATATCGTGAACGTCGCCTTTGACCGTAGCCAGTACAATTTTTCCTTGGGCCCTGACCGCTTCTCCCGCCGCAGCTCTAGCTTCTTTCTCGGCTTCCATAAAAGGCGTCAGGTGCGCGACAGCCTTCTTCATCACGCGAGCAGACTTTACCACCTGGGGCAAGAACATCTTGCCCGCCCCGAAGAGGTCTCCCACCACACCCATCCCTGCCATCAACGGCCCCTCGATGACAAGCAGCGGACGGCCCAGTTTGACGCGGGCTTCCTCCGCGTCCGCTTCGATGTAGGTGTCGATTCCCTTGACCAGCGCGTGTGCAAGGCGTTCCTCGACAGCGCCGTTCCGCCACTCTTCCGTTTTCTTTTCGGCGTTGACCCGGCTAGCGCCTTTGAGAGTTTCGCCATAGTCGACCAGACGCTCGGTGGCGTCGGAGCGGCGGTTCAGCAGCACGTCTTCGACGAGCACCCGCAGCTCAGTCTCGACCTCCTCGTAAACTTCGAGCATGCCGGCATTCACAATGCCCATGTCCATGCCCGCCGCGATGGCGTGATAGAGAAACGCAGAGTGAATCGCTTCGCGGACTTTGTTATTGCCGCGAAAACTAAAAGAGATGTTGGAAACACCGCCGCTTACTTTCGCGTGCGGCAGATTGGCCTTGATCCATCGCGTCGCATTGATGTAGTCGACCGCGTAATTGTTGTGCTCCTCCATGCCGGTGGCAACGGTGAGGATATTGGGATCGAAGATAATGTCTTCCGGTGGAAATTCGACCTGATCTACCAGGATGCGATAAGCGCGTTCGCACACGCGGATCTTGTCTTCGTAATTCGCCGCTTGACCCTGTTCGTCGAAAGCCATGACAACCACCGCGGCGCCATACTTCAAAACGGTCGCCGCGTTCTTGCGAAAGCGCTCTTCACCTTCTTTCAGGGAAATCGAATTGACGATGCCCTTGCCCTGTAAACATTTCAGCCCTGCCTCGATGACCTCCCACTTCGAAGAGTCGATCATGATGGGCACCTTCGCCACTTCCGGCTCACTCGCCAGCAATTGCAGGAAGCGAGTCATCGCCGTCACGCCGTCAATCATGCCCTCATCCATGCAGACGTCGAGCACGTTCGCGCCATTCTCGACCTGTTGACGGGCGACGCTTACTGCTCCTTCGTATTTGCCTTGCTTGATGAGCTGCGCGAATTTTGGCGAACCGGCCACGTTGGTCCGCTCGCCAATCATGATGTAGACACCCGGCTGCTGGGTGAAGGGCTGCGATCCCGAGAGACGAAGGGGCTTCGTCTTTATAGGTTCGACTACAAGCTCGGCGATCGCGCCTTCGGGCTCGCTCACGCTCGACTCTCAATCTCGCGCGGGTGAGCGAAGGTTTCCGCGATGCGGTGCGCGCCCCACTTTCGTGGAGGCTGGCCTTTGAGCGCCTTCGCAATAGCCGCAATATGCTCAGGGGTGTTTCCGCAACATCCGCCCGCAATGTTGATCAGTCCTCCCCGTGCGAAGTCCCCCAGATAACGGGCCATGTCTTGCGGGCCAAGATCGAAGCCAGTCTCCGAAAGCGGATTCGGCAGACCGGCATTGGGGTAACAGGAAATCGCCACGTCCGCCTTTTCCGAGAGTTCCTCGAGAAACGGATACATGAGATCGGGACCGAGCGAGCAGTTGAGGCCCACCGACAAAGGCTTTACATGCCGTACAGCGTTCCAGAACGCCTCCGTGGTTTGCGCCGAGATCATCGTCTCGCCCCCGCGCCCCACTGCTGCCGAGATCATGATTGGCAGTTCTTTGCCTTGCTCATTAAAGACTTCACGGATGGCAACGAGTGCGGCTTTCGCATTGAGCGAGTCGAAGATGGTCTCCACTAGCAGCAGATCTACGCCACCGGCGATGAGGGCCCGCACCTGTTGCGCATAGGCCGCTTTGACCTGGTCGAAGGTGACCACGCGAAACCCGGCGTCGTCGGCATCAGGTGAGTTCGAGAGAGAAACCGTCAGCGGCCCAATCGCTCCCGCTACAAAACGCTGGCGCGAGGTCGCACTTCCGACCCGATCAGCCCATTCCCGGCACTGTCGCGCCGACTGCTCATTGATGTCCCATGCCAGGCTATTGAGAAGTCTATCGTCGATGATCTTCTGGTAGAACTCCGGATCCTTGCGGCCGCCGCGCTCCCGCGGATCTTCCACAAAGAATTCGCTCTGGGCAATGCTGGTCGCGCCGAAGGTGTTCGTCTCGATAATGTCTGCCCCCGCCTCCAGAAACCGGCGATGGATGTCGCCAATCATTTCCGGTTTAGTCACAGAGAACAGGTCGCCATCGTTTAGAAGACTTTTCGTCGCGTCCTTGAATCGCTCCCCGCGGATATCCGCTTCCTTCATCCCATATGTGCGAATCGTCGTGCCCATCGCTCCATCAATGATGGCGATACGATCTTGGAGAATCCTTTCCAGAGGGTGCCTTTGCGGTGTCTTCATATCTCGTGATCTGTCTTTTTGATGAGTTCAGATGGCCTTCGATTCGGCGCTGGCTCCCCACTCACGCCATCTTGGGCTGGGCCGGGATTTCCAAAACGTTCCCGGTACTCATGCACAAAACGCCGGCCCCCAAGGACCGGCGTGTGCGAAACCCGCAACCGAAACTCTAACTCCCCGCAACCATCTCCTTGGGAGCGCCGCCGTCCACGTCAGCTTGGTTGAATATGACGTTGTCTCCCATGTGTGCTGGCCGGGGGGCCAGCATTTGCTCCTTGCGGTAAACCAGATTGCTCGCATTAAACGTCGCCAGCTCAAACCCATGCCCGTGCGTAATCGCATCGGTCGGGCAAGCCTCCACGCAGTATCCGCAAAAAATGCACCGGTTGTAATCGATGTTGTAGGTTTTGGCGTAGCGTTCGGCGCCGCTTACGCGGTGCTCGGCGGTGTTGTCGGCAGCTTCAATGTAAATGCAGTTCGAGGGGCAGTTTGCTGCGCACAGAAAACACGCTACGCACTTTTCCAGTCCGTTTTCGTCGCGCTGGAGGACGTGAGCGCCACGGAAGCGGGCTTCGATGCGTGCGCCGCGCAGCGGACCTTTCCCGTCGGGATAATTTTCAACTGTCGTCGGCTGGAACATCTCCATAAAGGTGATGCTCATGCCCTTGGCGATGGCGGCTATGTTCTTCAGGACCGGCATTGCTCTTAGTATACCGTATAGCGAAAACCGGGTTGGTCCGACGCACACCGACAGCCAGCAGTCTAGGAAGGGTAGTGGATCAGTTTGAAAAAACAGCGTGCACTTCTCCGGTCGGCGTCATCCTGAGCGTAGCCGCTTTTCAGGCGGAGCGAAGGATCCCCCCGCTTGACCGGCTCCGGCGCGCAAGCCAGATTGCACCACCACCGAAATTCAAAACCTTAGGAAATTCAAAAACCTTAGGAAACCCAACACAGATGGCTTCTCGAGGAAAACATCGGACCGTGAACATACAAAACAACACTAGAAAGAAAAACAGTAGTGGTCAGCTTAGCTTTTTGGAAAATGGGTTAAGATGACGGGCTGAGATGCCTCCCGCAAGCGCCAACCTTCCTGCAGCCCCTAACCCTCCCGCCAACATTCCTGATTCTCAGCTTAGCTTATTCCGTCGCTACGTTCTTGTGGTGCAACGTGTCGAGAGGTTCGCGAGCATCCTCTGGGTTCCGCTTTCGCCGGCCATTCCTTTACTACGAGTCCCGGTGTTTCGGTGGGCCGTGCGTGCGTTTGTATCTCGCCATATCGAACGGGTGGTCGAGCAACTTGACCGCTGCTACCAGCTAAGGTTGGCGACCGATCCAAACGACGCCGACGAATGGAAAAAACTGAGCGACCAGGCGGAAGCGATGGATGCGGGGCTGCCTCCGTTTTTGTCGGCAAAGTGGGCTCTCATCCTGGCAGCGGTGGTTTTCGTTTTCCTGACGGGAAAACTTGTGCCCGCAGCCGATTTTGTTTTGATTGCGAAAATGATGGCTGCGATCGTCACCGTCAGCCCGGACAAGCTGACCGAGTTGGCGGCGGAGCCGGGTGCCCAAGATGCGTTTCTACGAATGGTGGGTGTCGCGCTGATGATGTCCGTCGCGGGCGCTCCAATCATCATTTATCACTTTCGCTTTAAACGGATGTTATTTAACTGCCCGGAGCCGGCGCTCACCGCCAGTCCTGGGGACGCAGCGATTCTCACCATCTGGAAGGAGCGGTCGGTGTCCGTCGGCAGCGTTTACATGCTGGAACGGGACCTGTTCGCGAAGCTGGAAGAGCCTGCCCCGCAAGAGATCGCCGCTGATTTGCTAGCGGTTAGCGCGTTTTTCTTATTCCCCGTCGTGAGCGGCGTGGTGACCGGAATCGTGGGATGGCGGGTGATGAAGGTGAATCGGTCAACGGGTTACGCGCTTTTGGCTTGTGCGGCGTGGCTTTTAATTATTGGCGGCTTTCCCATTGCTTCCGCGGTTCGAGAAATGCGGAGGAGATCGGGTCGGCTAGAACCGCCCGATTCAGAATGACAGCGGGAAAAGAAAACACGAGCGGGCCAGCCCCGGATTTTCCCGTCACTGTTTCAAGTAACGAAGCGCAATGCTTCCTGATTCAAGAATCTTTGACTCAACAAGTTTTAACTGCAATCTCTCCGGCAGGCTGACACCTTCCATGAACCGTCTCCCTTCTCCTGCGATGATTGGTTGAACGACAAAACGATATTCATCCACCAGGCCAAGCTCTATCAGTTGTGAAGGAATGTCTACACCACCGACTAAAATATCTTTGCCTTGTTCATGTTTCAATCTAAGGATTTCATCGCGAAGATTCGTACGGACAATTCTCGTATTTCCTCCAGCGCTCTCTAATGATCGTGAAAAAACAACTTTGTTTTTGGAGACAAACGTTTCCGCAAATTCAATCGATGCTTTGTCCTCAGAAGGATCTTTTGCGACA
>Ga0210394_10008021_pt1 | contig 10981 bp, 13 predicted proteins | sample IncBWC12MmetaG_FD_160121 | JGI IMG/M metagenome (GOLD analysis project Ga0210394, IMG submission 160121) | Forest soil microbial communities from Barre Woods Harvard Forest LTER site, Petersham, Massachusetts, United States - Inc-BW-C-12-M | ecosystem: Environmental > Terrestrial > Soil >... | reverse complement strand
GACGCCTAGCATGCGGCTCGTCACCATGCTGACGCCGGGTTTGTGCACGCCGCGCGTGGTCATGCACTGATGCGTCGCCTCGGTGACGACCGCGACGCCGTGCGGCTTGAGCACGGTGTCGAGGCACGAGGCGATCTCGGCGGTCATCTTCTCCTGGATCTGCAGGCGCTTCGCAAAGACCTCGACCAGCCGCGCCAGCTTGGAGATCCCGACCACGCGGCTGCGCGGCAGATAGCCGATATGCACGCGGCCGATGATCGGCGCCATGTGATGCTCGCAGTGCGACTCGAAGCGGATGTCGCGCAACACCACGACCTCGTCGTAGCCGCCGGTCTCCTCGAACGTGCGCTTGAGATAGTCGCGCGGATGGTCCTTGTATCCCGCAAACCACTCCTCATAGGCGCGGACGACCCGCCCCGGGGTGCCGAGTAGCCCTTCGCGGTCGGGGTCATCGCCGGCCCAGCGGATGAGCGTGCGCACCGCGTCCTCGGCCTCCTCGCGCGAAGGGCGGACGGCCGGCGACGGCGCGGAAGCGCCCCCCCGCGAGCGCTTCGAATTTACAGGCTTGTCCATCCTATTTTCTCCGGCTGTCCTCAGGGTGAGGGCGCTGCAAAGGTCTTAGTAGAGGAGAGTCTGGTATCGGCTGACTTAGGTCATCAATCATTTGGGGCCATGTTAACAAAGCATCAACCCTCGCTCCAATCGCCGCTGCTGCCGGCAAGGGATGCGCAAGGTTCATAGGTCAGAATGCACCTCAATCCATCGCGATACAGCGGCATTGACGCGGCCGGCGCATGATCGCGCCCAACTCCGCGGCGGCCGCGCAGCAGTACCAGGCGGAAAAGGGACCATGCGTCCTCGCGGCCATCTGCCAAAACCCGCCGTTTTCAGCCGCCGCCTGCTCTCGCTCGCCGTCCGCTCGGTCGCCATCGCGTCGATGTCGTTTGCGGCCGCGTTCGGCTTCCTTTCCGGGGCGACCTCACCCGGGGCGCACTACGATCCCCATACGTTCGCCATCGGCGTGTCGGCGCTGCTCGGTGCCGCCTGCGGCGGCATTGGCATCCTCATTTCGCGCATCCGCCAGATGAAGATCGAGCTGCACGACATGGAAACGCGTCTCGACGAGGCGGCGGATCGCAACTGGGAAATCAGCGAAGCGCAGGAGCGCACCAAGAGCTTTTTCGAGACCCAGGGCGACGTGATCGTGCGCCGCGGCAGCGCCGGCGCCATCACCTATGCCAACGATGCCTTCTGTGCGCTTGCCGGCCGCACGCGCGAAGACATTTTGGCGACCGCGTTTGCGCTTCCGGTCGAGGAACAGGGAGAAACCACGTCGCTCGCCGACGGCACGCGCATCTACGACCAGAAGATCGCCGCGCCCGCAGGCGCGCGCTGGATCGCCTGGCGCGAGGTCGCGGTGCGGGCCGGCTCCGCCAGCGAGACGCAAAGCGTCGGCCGTGACGTGACCGGCCGCGTACTGGCCGAGCGGGCGCTCGCCGAGGCGCGCGATCAGGCGGAAACGGCGAGCCGCGCCAAATCGCGCTTCCTGGCCATGGTGTCGCATGAAATCCGCACGCCGCTGAACGGCATTCTCGGCATGGCCGACCTCATCGGCGACACGCCGCTCACGCCCGAACAGGCGGCGTATCTCAAGGCGGTGCGCACGTCGGGGGAGACTCTGCTGTCGCTGATCGAGGAGATCCTCGATTTCTCCAAGATCGAGGCCGGGCGGATCGATCTCGCGGCGCGGCCGTTCGTCCTTGCGGCCTTCGTCGAGGAGGCGGTCGAGCTGCTCGGGCCGCGCGCGCAGGCGAAGGGACTGGAAATCTGCTGCTACGTCGACGAGCGTCTGCCGGTGCGCGTCGTCGGCGACGCGGCGCGGCTGCGCCAGGTGCTGTTCAACCTCGCCGACAACGCCATCAAGTTTACCGATCGCGGCGGCGTCTCGATCATCGTCGAGCCGGATACGCAACCCGACGCGATTGCCATCTCGGTACGCGACACCGGCATCGGCATTTCGGGCGACGACCAAGCACGGATTTTTGCGGAGTTCGAGCAGGCCGACGGCGGCTCGGCACGAAAATACGGCGGCACCGCCTGGGCCTGACCATTTCCAAGCGGATCATCGAGAGCATGGGCGGCACGATCGCGATCGAGAGCATTCCCGGAGCGGGCGCTACCTTCCGCGTCAGCATTCCGCTCGCGCGCTTCGGCGATACCGACGAGCCGGGCCTGCCTGTGCCCGACCTTGCCGGCCACGACGTGCTGATCGTCGCCCCGGCGGCAATCGAGGCGTCTCTGATCGCACGGCGGCTGCAGCGCTGGGGCGCGCGAACGGCCATCGTGCCCGACGATGAGGTCGCTTCCGCCCTGCTGCCGGAGCGGCCGTGGAGCGCGGTGCTGGTCGACCACGCGCCGGGCACGGCGCAAAGCGAAGTGCTGGCGCGCCTCGCCGCAACGGTCCCGCGGCGGATCGTGCTGGTCACGCCGGCGATGCGCCCCGAGCTCGCGGCGCTGAAGGAAGCCGGCTTCACCAGCTACCTGATCAGGCCGGTGCGCGCCACCTCGCTCGCCGCGCGCTTTTCCGCGGACGACGCCTTCGAGCCGGCGGCGCCCGAACCCAAGGAGGCGCCAAGCGAAGTGCGCACGGACGGCAGCCTTTCGATCCTTGTTGCCGAGGACAACGAGATCAACGCGCTACTCGCGCGCGCCCTCCTCACCAAGCTCGGCCACCGCCCCACGATGGCCGCCGATGGCGTGGCGGCCGTCGAATCATTTCTTGCCGCCCGTGCGGCCGGCACGCCTTACGATCGCGTGCTCATGGACCTGCACATGCCGGGCATGGACGGCATCGAGGCCACGCGCCGCATCAGAGCCATCGAGGCCGAGCAGGAGGCGCCGCGCACGCCGATCCTCGCGCTAACCGCGAACGCCTCCGCCGAGGATCGCGATGCCTGCCTTGCCGCGGGCATGGACGGCTTCCTGGTCAAACCGCTCGACCGCGAGCGTCTCAGCGCCGCGCTCGCCGGCGGCGCCGCCGCGCTGGCGGCGTAAGGATCTTTCGTTTTCGCTCGGACGCTGTCGCGGACCCCTCAACGCGGGCGCTGCCTCACAGCCGGCGCAGCGCGACCTCCTCGACCTCATGGCTTTCGCCCTTCTTGAGGATCAGATCGGCGCGGGGCCGGGTCGGCAGGATATTTTCGCGCAGGTTGACCAGGTTGATGCGGTTCCAGATCGAAGTCGCGGTGGCGATCGCCTCCGCGTCGGACAATTGCGCGTAGCGGTGAAAGTACGACTTCGGGTCGGCGAAGGCGGTGCCGCGCAGGGCGAGAAAGCGGTCGACGTACCACGACAGCAGCACGCTTTCATCGGCATCGAGATACACCGAGAAATCGAAGAAGTCGGAGACGAAGGGCACGGCCTTGCCGTCCTTGGGCAGGCGCCCGGCCTGCAGCACGTTGAGACCCTCGACAATGAGGATCTCGGGCCGGTCGATCTCGATCTGCTGGTTCGGAATGACGTCGTAGATCAGGTGCGAGTAGACCGGCGCACGTACCGGGTGCCGGCCGGCTTTGATTTCGGACAGGAACCGCAACAGCGCCGGCAGATCGTAGCTCTCCGGAAAGCCCTTTTTCTCCATCAGGCCTTCGCGGGCAAGCACCGCGTTGGGATAAAGAAAGCCGTCGGTGGTGATGAGATCGACCTTGGGCACGTTCGGCCAACGCGCCAGCAATGCCTGCAGCACACGCGCCGTGGTCGACTTGCCGACCGCGACCGAGCCGCCGACGCCGATGATGTAAGGCACCTTGGCGTCCTCGGTGCCGAGGAAGCCTTGCTGGGCGCGAAACAGCCGCTGGGTCGCGGCGACGTAGAGCGAAAGGAGCCGGGACAGCGGCAGATAGATTTCCGCGACCACGGACATGTCGAGGCGGTCATGCAGCGAACGCAGCCGCGCGATCTCCTCCGGCTCGAGCGTCATCGGCGTATCCGCGCGCAGCGTCGCCCACTCGGCGCGGGAGAACACGCGATAGGGCAAAACATCCGGCTGCGTGCGTTGCTCCATTCCCTGCCCTTCAGCCGCCCTTGCGTGCCGCCTTCTCGTCGAGGCCCGACTGGCGCGTGCGCCGGTCGAGCTCAGCCTCGACCTCGGCAAGCGAAATGCCACGGGCGTGCAGCAGCACGAGCAGGTGGTAAAGCACGTCCGCCGCCTCCGCGATCATGTGATCCCGATCCTCGCCGACCGCGGCGAGCGCTGCCTCCACGGCCTCCTCGCCGAGCTTCTTGGCGCAATGGCTCACCCCGCGGTCGATGAGCTTGCGGGTGTAGGACACCTCCGCACTGGCCTTGGCGCGCTCCTGTACGCGCTTTTCCAGGTCGTGAAGGGTGAACGCAGCCATGGCGCGCCTCCTTAGCACCTCTCGAACCCCCAGGGGAGAGGCGGGCGGCACGGTCGTCTGTTGGATCAAGGCTTCGCGCACCTTCGCTCGCGCCGTTAGAATGGCGCCATGACCGCGCCTGCCCTCGATTTCTGGTTCGACTTCGCCTCGACCTATTCCTATCCGGCGGCGATGCGCTTGCGGACGCTCGCGAGCGCGGCCGGCGTCGAGGTCAAGTTCCGGCCGTTCCTGCTGGGGCCGATCTTCAAGGCGCAAGGCTGGACCACCTCGCCCTTCAACCTCTTTCCCGCCAAGGGCCGCAACATGTGGCGCGACCTGGAAAGGATTTGTGCCGGGCTTTCCTTGCCGCCGATGCGCCGGCCCGAACCGTTTCCGCAGAACAGCGTGCTCGCCGCACGGGTGGCGCTGGTCGGATTGGCCGATCAATGGGGCGAGGAGTTTTGCCGCGCGGTCTTTTGCGCGGAGTTCGCCGCCGGGCGGCGCATCGACGACACCGAAACCATCGGCGCCATTCTTTCCAAGCTCAACGTCGAGCCGTCGGCGGTGCTCGCGGCCGCGCTGTCGGACGACAACAAAGCGCGGCTGCGGGCCGAGACCGAAGAGGCGCAACGGCTTGGCCTGTTCGGCGCGCCAAGCTTCTCGACGGCCGACGGCGAGCTGTTCTGGGGGAACGACCGGCTGGAACACGCGCTCGCCTGGGCGAAGCAGCACGGTTAAGGATCGAGCCGCATCGGCAGGCCGGCGCGCGCCATGTACTGTTTCGCTTCGCGCACCGAGTGTTCGCCGAAATGAAAGATCGAGGCGGCGAGCACGGCGCTCGCGTGGCCGTCGCGGACGCCCTCGATCAGATGATCGAGCGTGCCGACGCCGCCCGAGGCGACGACCGGCACCGGCACGCTGTCGGCGATGGCGCGCGTGAGCCCGAGGTCAAAACCCTGCCGCGTGCCGTCGCGGTCCATGGAGGTGAGGAGGATCTCGCCGGCGCCGAGCGCAACCACGTCGCTGGCATAAGCGAGGGCGTCGATCCCGGTCGGCTTACGTCCGCCATGGGTGAAGATTTGCCAGCGGTCCGCCTCGCCCGCTTTCGACACCTTCTTAGCGTCGATGGCGACCACGATGCACTGATCGCCGAATTTTTCCGCCGCCTCCTGGACGAAGGCGCGGCGCGCGACCGCCGCGGTATTGATCGACACCTTGTCGGCGCCCGAGGCGAGCAGCGTGCGGATGTCCTCGATCGTGCGCACGCCGCCGCCGACCGTGAGCGGCATGAAGCAGGCCTCGGCGGTGCGCCGTACCACGTCGAGCATGATGGCGCGATCTTCGTGGCTCGCGGTGATGTCGAGGAAGGTGAGCTCGTCCGCCCCCGCCTCGTCATAGGCGATCGCCGCCGCGACCGGGTCGCCGGCATCGCGCAGGTTGACGAAATTGACGCCCTTGACGACCCGGCCGTCCTTCACGTCGAGGCAGGGAATGACGCGGACCTTGAACATGTCACGCCGCCCGCGCCGTGCGGATCAAATTTAACGCTTCCGCCGCGTCGAGCCTGCCGTCATAGAGCGCGCGGCCGACGATCGCGCCGGCAAGTTTTTGTGCACGCGCCGCTAACAATGCGCGGACATCGTCGATGGAGGCGAACCCGCCCGAGGCGATGACTGGAATCGAAACGGCGTCGGCGAGCGCGATGGTGGCATCGAGGTTGAGCCCCTTGAGCATCCCGTCGCGTGCCACGTCGGTGTAGACGATGGCGGCGACGCCGGCGTCCTCGAAGCGGCGCGCAAGCTCGAACGCGGAAAGCTCCGACGTCGCCGCCCAGCCGTCGACCGCGACCTTGCCGTCGCGCGCATCGAGCCCGACGACGATGCGGCCGGGAAACGCGCCGGCGGCCTCCTTCACCAGCGCCGGATCGCGCACGGCGGCGGTGCCGATGATGACGCGCGTCACGCCCTTGCCGAGCCATGCCTCGATGGTGGCGCGGTCGCGGATGCCGCCGCCGAGCTGCACCGGTATCTGCACCGCGGCGAGGATGCGCTCGACCGCCGCGGCGTTCATCGGCCGTCCGGCAAAGGCGCCATCGAGATCGACCAGATGGAGATATTGAAAGCCCTGCGCCGCAAAAATGCGCGCCTGCTCGGCCGGGTCGCGATTGAACACCGTCGCCCGCGCCATGTCGCCCTGTTCCAGGCGAACGGCGAGCCCGTTTTTTAGGTCGATCGCGGGAAAGAGGATCACGGCTTCCACTTCAGGAAGTTCGCGATCAGCGCGAGGCCGAGCTTCTGGCTCTTCTCCGGATGGAATTGGGTGCCGACGATGTTGTCGCGCGCGACAAATGCGGTGACGGCGCCGCCATAGTCGGCTTCCGCCACCAGATCGGCCGGCCGCGACGGCTTGAGCTGAAACGAGTGCACGAAATAGGCGTGCAGCCCTTGCGGGCCGAGCGGCAGGCCGTCGAGCAGCTTGTGCTCGCGCGAAATGTTGAGCGTATTCCAGCCCATATGCGGAATTTTCAGACCCGCATCGTTCGGCTTGATGCGATTGACCTCGCCGGCGATCCAGCCGAGGCCCTCCGTTACCTCGTATTCGCGCCCGCGCTCGGCCAGCAACTGCATGCCGACGCAGATGCCGAAGAACGGCCGGCCCTTTTCGAGCACGGCCTCCTCGAGCGCGGCGACCATGCCGTCGACCGCATCGAGACCGCGGCGGCAATCGGCAAAGGCGCCGACGCCCGGAAGCACGACGCGGTCGGCGGAGGCAACCGCATCCGGATCGCGGGTCACGACGATCGGCTGGTCGAGGCCGGCTTCGTGCGCCGCGCGCTCGAACGCCTTGGCCGCCGAGTGCAGGTTGCCGGAACCGTAATCGACAATGGCAACGCTCACCGGTCCACTCCCGGTTCGGGAAAGAGGCCGATCACGCTGGACGATGGTGGCGGGCGCGGAATGGGCGCCGTGGCCGGCGTGCCCGGCGCGGCGGCGCCAGTGGGCGCAATAGGACGTTTCACCGGAGACTCATGCGTCCAGGCGGCAAAGAACCGGCGCTCGGCTTCTTCAAGATCGCTGCCACTGACCACGCCGACATTTTTCCAGCCGCGCCGCGCCAGCGTAAAGCGCCGCAACGTGCTCGACTCGATGCCGACCAGGAGCGAGATGAAGACCGCGACGATGGCAAGGACGGGACCGGAAAAGCCGGCGTAACGCAGCGCGGTCTCGATGCCCGCGACCACGACGACGTAAGCCAGCAGCACGAGCCACAAGCGGTGCCAGAGCATCCAGAGAACGGCAAACAAAAACGCCCAAACCGAAAACCCATCGCGCACGAACGCGAACCGGTCCGGATCGGGCATGGTCTCGGCCGCGCGCAGCGGCGGTTCATGGACGGTGTAGATCGACATGGCTTTTGTTCCAAACGTGCCGATTTCTGTTTGCTCCACGGTCGACGCGTCGGCAACGCGTCACCCGCCGAGCGTGCCCTTGGTCGAAGGCACCTCATGCGCGGCGCGCGGATCGATGGCGACGGCGGCGCGCAGCGCCCGCGCCAAACCCTTGAAGCAGGATTCGGCAATATGATGGTCATTACCGCCGTAGAGCGTGGCGACATGCAGCGTCACCGCCGCGTTCATGGCGAAGGCCTGGAACCATTCCTGCACCAGCTCGGTGTCGAAGGGTCCGACCTTGTCGCGGCCGAACTCGACCTGGAACATCAGGACCGGCCGGCCGGAAATGTCGATCACCACGCGGGTGAGCGCCTCGTCCATGGGCACGTGGACGTCGGCGTAGCGGCTGATCCCCTTCATGTCGCCCAGCGCCTGCTTCACCGCCTGGCCGAGCGCAATGCCGACATCCTCGGTGGTGTGATGATGATCGATGTGCAGGTCGCCTTTGGCCTTGACGCTGATATCGACGCGCGAGTGCCGCGCCAGCAGGTCGAGCATGTGATCAAGGAAGCCGATCCCCGTCGCGATCGACGCCGCGCCGGTGCCATCGAGATCGACTGCGACCTCGACGTCGGTTTCCTTGGTGGTCCGCTTCACGGACGCCTTGCGCATCTGAGTTCTCCGGCGCGCGCCGCGTGCGTTGTATCAGGGCTTTGTGCGCTCCGCCAACGGCCGTGCGCAATTGCATTGTCGGTGGTCAAATCCTAGATCATGCCTCGAACCAAGGTCTTCCAGCGCATGGTATCCCCCGAAACCGGCCTATCCGGCTTCTGGCACGGCACGACGATCCTCACCGTCCGCAAGGACGGATCGGTCGCCGTCGGCGGCGACGGGCAGGTCTCGATCGGGCAGACCATCGTCAAGGCCAACGCCAAGAAGGTACGCCGGCTCGGCAAGGGCGACGTGATCGGCGGCTTCGCCGGCGCCACGGCCGATGCCTTCACCCTGTTCGAGCGGCTGGAATCGAAGCTCGAGCAATATCCCGGCCAGCTCACCCGCGCGGCGGTCGAGCTCGCTAAGGATTGGCGCACCGACCGCTATCTGCGGCGGCTGGAAGCGATGATGATCGTCGCCGACAAGGACGTGTCGCTGGTGCTCACCGGGACCGGCGACGTGCTCGAGCCGGAAGCCGGCATTGCCGGCATCGGCTCCGGTGGCAATTACGCGCTCGCCGCCGCCCGCGCCCTTCTCGATGGGCCGCTCGACGCCGAGTCGATCGTGCGCCGCGCGCTCGACATCGCCGCGGATATCTGCGTGTTCACAAACCGCAATGTCACGGTGGAGAAGCTGTGATGCTTGACGAGGACGACCTCGAAGCGGCCGTGGCCGAAGGCATCGTTATGCCTGCGCAGATCGAAGCGCTGCGGCTCTTCGTCACCAACCGGCGACGCACGGCCGAGCGCGCCGACGAAGAGCGCTTCCGGTTCATGCGTGGCTTCAATGATTTCTTTTTTGCGGTCGGTATCGTCCTCTTTGGCAGCGGCGTAGCTTACTTTGCCGACCTTGATCCGATCATGAACATGCTTGCCGCGGCCATCATTTGGAGCCTCGCGGAGTTCATGGTGGGACGCATGCGCCTCGTGCTGCCCGGCATTCTGTTGGCCTGCCTGTTCGCGTTCTTCATATTCCGGATGACCAGGCTCGACTGGTCCTACATCGCGCAACTCACTGGGTTGCCATTCCACCTGGGACCGCGAGTGCATACCGACCAGGATAGCATTTTTGGCAACCTCGAGCCGATCGTCGTTGCCGGAAGAGCGCTGGCCGCGGGCCTTGCCGCAACTGCCTTTTATGCGCGCTTTCGCCTGCCGTTTGCGCTCCTCGTCATCGCCGGCAGCGTTGTCCTGTTTGTCTCGATGATCTTCAGCTCGATCCTTTCCAGCGGGAGTATGACGGGTATGCTGATCCTGCTGGGCTGCGGGTTCGGCGTATTCGCGGTCGCCATGGCGTACGATCTCTCCGACCGCACGCGCACGACGCGCAATGCTGACTGTGCGTTTTGGCTGCATCTTTTGGCCGCGCCGCTGATTGTACATTCGCTGATCAAGTTGATCGTGCCGGCATCTGACGCCGTCCCTGTCTGGCAAAACATGACCACGACGAGTGCGATTGCGATTTACGTCATTGTGGCCATGCTGACCGCGATTGCCGTTCTGATCGACCGCCGCGCGCTGCTCGTGTCGGCGCTGAGTTACCTCGGCATTGCGATCGGCTATGCGGTTACGGGAGCCGTGCATGCCGGCGCCGATCGCCGTGAGGTCGTGGTCTTCTTCGCAACGCTGTTGATCCTCGGCGCCTTGGTGCTGGTGCTTGGGGTCGGCTGGCAGCCGCGGCGCCGTATTTTCCTTCGACCGTTTCCTTCCGCTCTGGTCGAGCGGCTGCCGCCTGCGGTGTATCCTGCATGAGCGACTTCTCTCCTCGTGCCATCGTTTCGGAACTCCGGCTGTTTCCTTATCGACCTGACCGATGCCGAACGGGCGATGGCGTTTGCACCGCGCGACCGGGATTGAAGGACGCGTGATCCATGGTGCCTGGCGTCTGCGCGTTTCGCCTGATGACGGCCACAGACCTGCCGATGATTCGGCGCTGGCTGGCGATGCCGCACGTGGCGCAATGGTGGGGCGATCCGCAGGAGCAGTTGGCTCTGATCAGCGGAGACCTCGATCACCCGGCCATGGACCAGTTTGTCGTCACGCTCGGCGACCGGCCGTTCGCGTATCTGCAGTGCTACGACCCGACCGCGTGGCCCGACAACGGCCTGGGCGAGCACCCGGCCGGAACGCGCGGGATCGACCAGTTCATCGGCGAGGAGGACATGATCGACCGCGGCCACGGCTCCGCCCTGATCCGCACGTTTGTCGACACTTTGCTCGAAGCAGGCACGCCGCGCGCCGTGACCGACCCCGATCCGCGCAACGCACGCGCCATCAGAGCCTACGAAAAAGCCGGATTCCACAAAGACGGTCTTGTGGACACACCTGACGGCCGCGCTTTCCTCATGGTACGCGACGCATGAGCGATTTTTCGCCGCGCGAGATCGTCTCCGAGCTCGACCGCTTCATCGTCGGCCAGGCCGACGCCAAGCGCGCGGTCGCCATCGCCTTGCGCAACCGCTGGCGGCGGCTGCAGCTCGACGAGCGGCTGCGCGAAGAGG
>Ga0210394_10008020_pt1 | contig 10983 bp, 12 predicted proteins | sample IncBWC12MmetaG_FD_160121 | JGI IMG/M metagenome (GOLD analysis project Ga0210394, IMG submission 160121) | Forest soil microbial communities from Barre Woods Harvard Forest LTER site, Petersham, Massachusetts, United States - Inc-BW-C-12-M | ecosystem: Environmental > Terrestrial > Soil >... | reverse complement strand
CCACGGTGGACGGCGACGAGGACGGGATTCCGGCGGACCGTACGCCCGAGCGAATCGAGGTCGCGGAGCCGCAACTGGCCGCTGTCGGCTGAGCGGGGGAGTGTGCCGAGGGGGCCCGTACCGGCCGTGACCCACCGGTCACGGCCGGTGGTGCCAGTTGCTGGGACACTGATACCAGGTACCTACCGAGAACGCCCGAGGTCATCGACCGGCGGCGGCTATCAGCGAGGACAGAACAACAGTGGCTCAGTTCATCTACACCATGTACAAGGTCCGCAAGGCGCACGGTGACAAGGTCATCCTCGACGATGTCACGCTGTCGTTCCTGCCGGGTGCCAAGATCGGTGTCGTCGGCCCGAACGGGGCCGGCAAGTCGACCGTCCTCAAGATCATGGCAGGGCTCGACCAGGCATCCAACGGCGACGCGAAGCTCTCGCCGGGCTTCTCGGTCGGCCTGCTCCAGCAGGAACCGCCGCTCGACGAGGCGAAGACGGTGCGTGAGAACGTCGAGGATGCGGTGGCCGAACTACGCGGCGTGCTTGCCCGCTTCGAGGAGGTCTCGGCGGCAATGGGCGAGCCGGACGCCGATTTCGACTCGCTGCTGGCCGAACAGGGCGATCTGATGGAGAAGATCGAGCACGCTGAAGGCTGGGAACTCGACAGCCGCATCGAGCAGGCGATGGACGCGCTGCGCTGCCCGCCGGGAGACGAGCCGGTCACGCACCTCTCCGGTGGCGAGCGGCGGCGGGTCGCGCTCTGCAAGTTGCTGCTGGAAGCCCCGGATCTGCTGCTGCTCGACGAGCCCACCAACCACCTGGACGCGGAGAGCGTGCAGTGGCTGGAGCAGCACCTGTCCAAGTACGCCGGGGCGGTCCTGGCGGTCACACACGACCGGTACTTCTTGGACAACGTCGCGGAGTGGATCCTCGAACTCGACCGTGGCCACGCTTATCCCTACGAGGGCAACTACTCCACCTATCTGGAGAAGAAGGCCGAGCGGCTTGCCGTCACCGGCAAGAAGGATCAGAAGCTGCAGAAGCGCCTTCGCGACGAGCTCGACTGGGTACGGCAGAACGCAAAGGGCCGCCAGACCAAGAGCAAGTCACGGCTGGCTCGCTACGAGGAGATGGCCACCGAAGCGGAGAAGACGCGAAAGCTCGACTTCGAGGAGATCCAGATACCGCCCGGCCCGCGCCTGGGCAGCGTGGTCGTGGACGTCAGCCACCTGGACAAGGGGTTCGACGGCCGCATGTTGATCAAGGATCTCTCGTTCTCGCTGCCGCGAGGCGGGATCGTGGGCATCATCGGACCGAACGGGGTCGGCAAGACGACGCTCTTCAAGACCATCGTCGGGCTGGAGGCTCCGGATTCCGGTGAGGTGCGTGTCGGGGAGACGGTAAAGATCAGTTACGTGGACCAGAACCGGGGTGGCATCGATCCAGCCAAGAACCTGTGGGAGGTCGTCTCTGACGGGCTGGACTACATCCATGTCGGCCAGGTCGAGATGCCTTCGCGCGCCTACGTATCCGCGTTCGGCTTCAAGGGACCCGATCAGCAGAAGGCGGCGGGAGTCCTGTCCGGCGGTGAGCGAAACCGCTTGAACCTCGCCCTGACCCTGAAGGAGGGCGGCAACCTGCTGCTGCTGGACGAACCCACCAACGACCTCGACGTCGAGACTCTCGGTTCGCTGGAGAATGCGCTGCTCGAGTTTCCGGGCTGCGCGGTAGTGATCAGCCACGATCGCTGGTTCCTGGACCGGGTGACGACCCACATCCTGGCCTGGGAGGGGACCGAATCGAACCCGGCCCAGTGGTTCTGGTTCGAGGGCAACTTCGAGTCGTACGAGAAGAACAAGGTCGAACGCCTCGGCGCGGACGCCGCCCGCCCGCATGCGGTCACGTACCGCAAGCTAAGCCGCGACTGAGCGCCCTGCAGTGGCCCGCTTCGTCCATGACGTGCACATGCGCTGGTCCGATATGGATGCATATGCACATGTCAACAACTCGGCCTACTTCGCCTACCTCGAGCAGGCCCGGGTGGCGATGTTCTTCGATCGCTACGACTCGACGTTCTCGAACGGGACCGTCATCGCCCGGCACGAGATCAGCTACCTTCGGCCGGTTGTCTATCACCCCGAGCCGCTCCGGCTGGAGTTGTGGGTCGAGCAGGTTCGGGCGGCTTCCTTCGTCGTCGGCTACGAGATCTACGACGGCGGAGCGCTGGTCGCAAGGGCAGCAACGACCTGTGTCACGTTCGACTTCGGCGGTGACCGACCACGCCGCCTGACGCCGGACGAGCGCCAGGTGCTGCTCGGTTACGACAACATCCCGACTGTAGGCCCGCCGGCATGAACGCCTGCCGAACTGAACACCCCGGCGGCACGACCTGCGGCAATGCTGATCCGCTCGGTGGGCAGGCGGCCAGCGTGCGCGACCTGGCACCGTTGCTGCGCCGGTCGGTGGAGTTGGATCCGCTCAGCCTGGTCCGGATCAGGCTGACCACGGCTTCGGCCCGGGCCCTGGTCAGGCTGCCGTTCGGCGTGCTCGCCGGACGAACCGTGCGCGCCGACGGCGCCAGGCCGGTCGACACGACCGTCGGCTGCGCCGACCTGCTTGCCTGGCTCGACGGCGGGCGGGCCGAAACGCCTGAAGCATCACCGGCACCAGCGGCCCGCGACGTCGAGTGGCGGGCGGGCACGCCGCCCACCGGCGGCTGGCGTCGGATCGAGACGGTGCCAGACGACGTGATCCGCGGCCTGGTCCGATCAGGCTCGCTCGCGCTGACAGCCGCCGCCGTGCGCGAAGGCGTTCCGGGGGCACAGCTACGCGCCGTGGTTGCCGACGCCCTGCTCGATTCGGTGGTACTCACCGTCACCGCCGGCGGTACCTGGCCGGCGACCCAGATCAGCCTCCGGCCGCTGTCTGCCCTGACGAGGCTCGGCTTCCTGCCTCGCGGCTCCCACGTGGCGATAGATCTCGCCGGGCGCTGGATCAGGCTGGCCGCCGAATACGGATCGGTGTATATCGAGCGACCCCTCAGCCTTCAAGCCATACCGCGGTATTCGGGCCCGGGCCACCCTCGGTGAGTGGCCCGGAGGACAGCAGGATGCGGCCTGGGGGCAGGGCAATCGGCTCCGGACCGGTGTTGAGCAGCACGCTGACGCCCGTTCGCCGATAGGCCAGTACCTCGGTGCCGCTCGGCAGCCAACTGAACTCGGGGCGATGGAAGTCGCAAGTGCGCCGCCGCAGCTCCAGCGCGTGCCGGTACAGCCACAGCATGGAAGCCGGATCCTCGAGTTGAGCCGCTACCGTCAGCCCGCCCCATCCACGGGGCATCGGCAACCAGCTTGCGCCGGAACTGCCGAAGCCGTACGGCGGCTCGGTGCCGGCCCACGGCAGCGGGATGCGCTCGCCGTCGCGGCCCCGGTCGGTGTGCCCGCTGCGCTCCCAGGTCGGATCCTGTAGCGCCCAGTCCGGCAGTTCGCCGTTCGGCAGGCCGAGCTCGTCCCCGTTGTAGATGTAGCAGGCGCCTGGCAGCGACAGCAGGATCAGCGCCGCGGCCCGGGCCCGGGCGAGACCGACCGCCCCGTCGCCGTAGCGGGTGACGTGCCGGACCACGTCGTGGTTGGACAGCACCCAGGTCGTAGGCGCTCCGACCTCGCGCATCGCCTCGATCGACCGCTCGATCGACGCCCGGAACGGCGCCGCGCCCCACTCGGTCTCCAGCAGCCTGAAGTTGAAGGTCAGCTGTAGTTCATCCGGCCGGACGTAGCGGGCCAGTCGCTCGTCGTCGGGCACCCACGCCTCGCCCACCGCCATCCGATCGCCGGGGTAGGAGTCCAGTACCCGGCGGAACCCGCGCAGGTAGTCGTGCACATGATCCTGATCCCAGCGCAGATCCGCCGTACCCAGCTTGGCCCCGATCAAGCCGTCGGAGAAGCGCAGGTCCATGTCGGGCAGGCCGGCTGGCTTGGCCATGCCGTGAGCGACGTCGATGCGGAATCCGTCCACGTCGCGATCGAGCCAGAAGCGCAGGATGCGCTCGAACTCAGCGGCCACCTCGGGATTGGCCCAATTGAGGTCGGGCTGCTCGAAGGCGAAGATATGCAGGTACCACTGCCCGTCCGGCACCCGCTGCCAGGCCGGGCCGCCGAACATCGACGGCCAGTTGTTGGGCGGCAGTTCGCCGTCGGCACCGCGCCCGTCCCGGAAGATGAACCGCTCCCGCTCGGGGCTCCCCGGCGCCGCGGCCAGCGCCGCCCGGAACCACGGGTGCTGATCGGAGAAGTGATTGGGCACCAGATCCACGGTGACCTTGATCCCGGCGGCATGCGCGTCGCGCACCAGGTCGTCGAAGTCGGCGAGCGTGCCGAAGATCGGATCTACGTCGCACGGGTCGGCCACGTCATAGCCGCCGTCGGTCATCGGCGACCGGTAGAACGGGGACAGCCACAGCGCGTCGACACCGAGCCGCACCAGGTGGCCGAGGCGCTCGCGAAGCCCGATCAGGTCGCCGACGCCGTCGCCGTTGCCGTCGGCGAAACTGCGCGGATAGACCTGGTAGAAGACGGCGTTGTGCCACCACGGCCGGCTACCGGACCCGCTGTTTGGCACCGTCGCCGCCATTTTCGGCTCGGTCATCCGGGCAGGTTCCGCATCGCGTCGGCAGAGGTACGCAGGTAATCCCAGAGCGCCGCCCGCTGATCCGGCGCCAGTTCGAGCGAGTCCAGGGCAGTGCGCATGTGGCTCAGCCACGCATCGCGGGCAGCGCTGCCGATCGCGAAACCGGCGTGCCGCATCCGCAGCCGGGGATGTCCGCGCTGCTCGGAGTAGGTGCGCGGGCCACCCCAGTACTGGACCAGGAACATCCGCAGCCGGTCCGCTGCCGGCCCGAGGTCGTCCTCGGGGTACAGGGCTCGCAGCGGCGGGTCGGCGGCGACACCGGCATAGAACGCGTCCACCAGCCGCCGGAACGTCTCCTCGCCGCCGACGGCGGCGAACAGCGACGGTGACGGGACGGGCGGCAGCGATTCTGGCGTTTCCGTTGGTTGCACCTGACCATTGTGACGAGTCTGTCCTAGCCTCGTGTTCATGACCGACGAGAACACCGCGGAATTTGATCTGATCGTCTTCGGGCTCGGGCCGGGCGGTGAGGACGTCGCCGGCGAACTCGCCCAAGCCGGCCGGCGGGTACTCGCGCTCGACCCGAGGCTGGTCGGTGGTGAATGCCCCTACTTCGGCTGCATCCCGTCGAAAATGATCATTCGTGGTGGGCAGGTGCTGGCTGAGGGGCGCCGCGTCGACGAGCTCGCCGGATCGGCCGTGATCTCCCCGGACTACGCCCCGACCGCGCGACGCATCCGCGACGAGGCAACCGACAACTGGGACGACAAGGTTGCGGTAGATCGCCTGGAAGGCAAGGGAGCGACCTTCGTCCGGGCGGCCGGCAGGCTGACCGGACGCGCCGCGGACGGCCGGCTGCGGGTGGAGGCCGGCGGCCGTCGCTACCTCACCGAACGGGTCGTCATCGCGACCGGCACCGCTCCCGCGATCCCGCCGATCCCCGGTCTGGTCGAGTTGCGTGACGCGACGCCCGGCATCGACGGCCCGGTCTGGACGAATCGGGAGATCGTGAAGGCGACGGCCGCGCCGGCCTCGATGATCGTGATCGGTGGCGGCTCGATCGGCGTCGAACTCGCGCAGGCATTTGCCCGGTTCGGCACCCGGGTCAGCGTGCTGGAGGGCAGCGACCGCCTGATCGCCCGCGAGGAGCCGGAGGCGTCAGCGGTGGTGACGCAGGTACTCCGGCGCGAGGGCGTCGACGTGCGGACGGGCGCGGTGGTGGAGCGGGTTGCCGCAGACGGCAGCGGCGTACGGGTAAGCCTCGGCGACGGGAGCGCCATCGCCGCCGACAAGCTGCTGGTGGCCGCCGGCCGCACACCGATGCTGGCCGGCATCGGCCTGTCCAGCATCGGTCTGGACGACAGCGCGCGCGAACTGCCGATTGACGATCAGTTGCGGGTCCTGCACGGCGCGCGACCGGTGCCCGGGCTCTACGCGGTGGGTGATATCGCCGGCCGGGGGGCGTTCACCCACCTTGCGGTGTGGCAGGCCAAGTCCCTGGCGGCGCGGCTGCTGGGCCGGGAACCGCACGACGACGGGTACCGCGGCCTGGCCTGGGTGACGTTCACCGACCCGGAGGTGGGCCGGGTGGGGATGAGCGAACAGCAAGCGCGTGCGGCCGGGCTGTCGGTACGGGCCGGCGGCACCACGATCGCCGGCTCAACTCGCGGATGGATCCACGGGCCGGGCAACGACGGCATCGTCAAGCTCATCGAGGACACGGAGCGTGGAGTGCTCATCGGTGCCACCGTTGCCGGTCCCTACGGCGGCGAACTGCTGGGACTGCTCACGCTGGCGGTGCACGCGGAGGTACCGGTGAGCAAGCTGGCCTCGATGCACTACGCCTATCCGACCCTGCATCGTGCGGTGCTGGACGCCGTCACCGACCTGCTGAGTCGGTGAGGTCGGAGTCCAGCCGTTCGCAGAGCCGGCGGCGTAGCTCGCGGGCAATGCGCCACTGATCCGGTGGCCGAACGCGCACCGACAAGCGAATCACCGTCTCGGCCAGGGTGAACGACTCGACCCCGTGAACCTCGGGCTCGCCGAGGAACGCCCGGGCCCACTCCTGCTCGGCGCGTAACTCGCGGGCGACGGCGAGCATCGTCGCGGTGGCTGGAGCGAGCGGCGTCGACCTGGCCAGGGGTACGTCCAGCACGACCTCGGCAGCACCCTGGCTCCGGTTGCCTACCCGCACCACCTCGCCGTTGCGGACATACCAGACGGTCCCGTTCTCGTCGCGGAGCGTCGTGGTGCGCAGCCCGACCGCCTCGACCGTCCCGGTCGCCTTCTCGAAGTCGATCACATCGCCGACCCCGTACTGGTCCTCGAACATCATGAACAAGCCGGACAGGAAATCCTTCACGACGTTCTGCGCGCCGAACGCGACTGCTACCCCGGCGATCGAGGTACCCGCGATCAGCGGTGCCAGGTCGATGCCCAACTGGCCCAGCACCAGTAGCGACGCGAGCCCGAACATGGCCACCGACGCGGAGCTCTTGAGCACCGACCCGAGTGTGGCCGCGCGCTGAACCCGTCGCTCGGAGATGATCCCGCTCGATTCCAGCAGCGCCGTCGTCGCGCCCGCGTGGCCGCCGAGCGGACGCAGGATTCTCGGGACGGTACCGGGCGAGGCCGGCCGCGTCGCCCGATTGATCATTCGGTGCAGGACGGCCCGCAGGACGAGGGCGACCAGGATGATCAGGACGATCCGCAGCGGGATCTCGATCAGCACTTTCGCGTGTTGATGCAGGAAGCTCGGCGTGTTCGACACGGCCCATCCCTACCAGAGGGACTCCCACCCCTGCTCAGTCAGGTGCTTTTGCCCCCTTCCGGCGGGAAACTGTGGTGATCCATTGCGTAATCAGGTGCGCTCCGGGCGGTCGTCAGGTTGACTTGTCCTACCGGAGGTGGGCCCGATGGCCGGCGCATTGGTGCTGAACGCGACGTACGAACCGTTGTGTGTCGTGCCGCTGCGCCGCGCGGTCGTGCTGGTCCTGGCCGAGAAGGCCGTGGTGGTGGAGGCGGGCGTGGGCCTGATGCGCTCCGAGCACACCTCGATGCCGGTGCCGAGCGTGGTCCGGCTGTCGCACTACGTCCGGGTTCCCTACCGCCGCGAGGTGCCGCTGACGCGGAGGGCGGTGCTCGACCGCGACGCACACTCCTGCGTGTACTGCGGGTTACGCGCCGACACCATCGACCATGTCCGCCCGCGCTCGCGCGGCGGTGAGCACAGCTGGGCCAACGTCGTCGCGGCATGCGCCCGGTGCAACCACCGCAAGGGTGACCGCCTGCTCAGCGAACTCGGCTGGCACCTGGCCGGCGCGCCCGTCCAGCCGCCGCCGACGGTGGCGGTGGTGCTCGGCTGGACGAAGCGGGATCCGAGCTGGCAGCGCTACCTGGGGCTGAACTGGAACCACACCGAGGTCGTCGTCCCCGCCGTCTGAGTGCGCCGTGCCGTCCGCTGCCGAAAGGTCGATTGGGGTCACCATGCTGCACGAACTGACCGCGTTGCAGGCCGCCACCGCGGTACGGCGCGGGGAGGTGAGCCCGACCGAGCTGGTCGAGCACGCGCTCGATCGGATCAGCCGCCTGGACGGTCAGCTCGGCGCGTTCGTGACGGTGACCGCGGTCGCGGCCCGCGCCGCCGCGCGGGCGGCCGAGGCGCGGTTGCTCGCGACCACCGATCCGGAGACGCTGCCGCCGCTGCTCGGCGTCCCGACCGCGATCAAAGACCTGAACCTGACCGCTGGCGTGCCGACCAAACTGGGCTCACGAGCCTATGCAGACTTCGTCCCGCCGATCGACGACTACGTCGTGACGCTGCTGCGAGCCGCCGGCACGATCAGCGTCGGCAAGACCTCCACACCGGAGTTCGGCCTGCCCTGCTATACCGAGACCGACATCGGGCCGCCGGCGCGCACCCCGTGGGACACCAGCCGGCTGGCCGGCGGCTCCAGCGGGGGCGCTGGTGCGGCGGTGGCGGCCGGGCTGATCCCGATCGCTCAGGGCAGCGACGGCGGCGGGTCGATCCGCATTCCGGCCAGTGCCTGCGGCCTGGTCGGGCTCAAGACGTCGCGCGGGCGGGTGTCGCGTGGCCCGCTGGATGCCGACTCGTCCCGGCTGGCGGTGCTCGGTCCGCTCGCGCGCACCGTACGCGACGCGGCGGCCTTTCTGGACGCGGTTGCGATTGCGATGCCCGGCGATCCCGACCCGCTGCCGGCATTGCCGCCGGGCGAGTCCTTTCTCGGTTGGTGCGACCGGGAACCTGGCCGGCTGCGGATCGGGCGGTATCTGGAGCCACCGATCCCGACCGAAATCGATCCCCAGGTACAGCAGGCGTGGGAGCAGGCCAGCGCCTTGCTGGAGGCGCTCGGACACGAGGTGCTCGACATCGAGCCACCGATCCCGTCCGCGGCGATCCTCGCCTTCGAGACGGTCTGGGCGGTGTCGTCGAATGGGGTACCGGTCGATCCTGCCCGCGAGCACGAGCTGCGCCCGCTGACACGGCATCTGCGGGCTCGGGGGGCGGCGATCAGCGGGCCGGCCTACGCAGCCGCGACCGGCCAGCTTGCGCTGTACAGCCGGCGGGGCATCGCCTCGACCGCGCACCTGGACGCGGTGCTCACCCCGACCCTGGCGATGCTGCCGCGGCCGGTCGGGTGGTTCGACGGCGGCCCGGACGGGGTACCGGATCCGGCGGCGGACTTCGAGCGGCAGAAACAATTCACCCCGTACACGGCGGTGTACAACGCGACCGGCCAGCCGGCTGTCTCGCTGCCGCTCTACCAGAGCCGCGAGGGCCTGCCGATAGGCGTCATGCTGGTCGGCCGGCCGGGCGGGGACGCGGCGCTGCTCGGCCTTGCCGCGCAGGTCGAGGCCGCGCTGCCGTGGGCAGATCGGCACCCGGCGATCTGGAGCGAGTAGCCATTCGCTAGCGTTGCGACAGCATTTGCCGCCCGCTTCACGGGCCCGTATCGGTCGGAGTCTGCATGAGCATCCCGGAAACCGTCTTGATCTTCGTCGGTTCCCCGCTTGGCATCGTTGCCCTGATCACCGCTGTGGTGCTCGGCCCGAGCGAGCTGAAGAGATCCTCGCGCTACCGGCCCGGCCGGGGTTGGCCGCACCAGCCTGCGTGGTACCTACCGCATTCGGTGGCCTCCCTGGGTCACACCGCAGGCCACCCGGCGATCGGGTCCGCGTCTGCGCAGCCCGCTCGCGTTCGCGATTCGTCGGCAGTCGGAGGTGCTAGCGGTGAGTGGTGACATCAAGCCTGCTGCGTCGCAGGTCCAGTACGGGCCCAAGGGCACGCGGGGTGCCGACGGCTTGACTCCGCGTCAGCTGTCTCGCATCGACGAGGCGCTGACGCTGTCCAGTCACGAGACGGGGCTTACCTTCTCGGTCTACATCGGTGAGCTGGCCGATCCCGCTCGGGCCACTGCCGAGCGGCTGTTCGAGCAGCTCGTGACGCTCGTCGACAACGGCGTCCTGGTCGCGGTGTCGCCGGCGCAGCGAGTGCTGCACATCGTGACCGGTGAGTCGTCGGCCATGCGGCTGCCCAACCGTGCCTGCGCCCTGGCCGCGCTCGGGATGCGTGGATCGTTTGCCAACGGCGACCTTGCCGGGGGCATCGTCACCGGCCTGCGGATGCTGGCCGACTCAGCTGGACGTCCGTAGCTCACCGCACGCTCGCTTCAGCTCGTCGCCGGTCGCCGCCGGCTCGTGGACGCTCGCCCAGTTCGCAGCTGCGGCGATCACCGGCCTCGGTCGGCGCAGCGTGGGTCGCTGACGGATCGACTGCCGGCGAGCCGCTTGATCCTGGCATGGTGGCAGGTGGCGTCGGCGTCGGTGAGCCGGACGGCGGTGTCGTTCCCGCAGGCACAGTCGCGGGCGCAGTCCCGGTCGCAGTCCCGGTCCCGGTTCCGGTCGCAGTCGCCGTGACCGGCGTGACCGGCGTGACCGGCGTGACCGGCACGATCGGGATTGCCGGCATGGTCGCCGGAGCTGTGCTCGTCGGCGGCGTCCCCTGCTGAAGCTCCGGCACCACGGAGATGATCGAATCAAGTTCGGTCGAGCCCGCACCGAGTACCAGTCCCGCGATGCTGCCCTGCCTGCGGGCCGGCGCGGGCGATCTGCCGGTATCGGTTGGATCGTGGCGGCCAGTCGCGGTGGCCGAGGGGGAGCCGGTGCGGCCAGTGCTTTTCACCGGCCGGGCAGCCGGGACGACGGCAGTCGGGGTAATCGGCGCGGTGGTGCTGCCGGTGCCGCCCGGGGGCTCAGGCGCCGCGCCGCCGGCCGGCCGGCCGCCGGCTGGGCGTGGTCGGGGGGTTCCGGTCAGCGCGGACGATGCCCCACCCGCCACCAG
>Ga0210394_10008019_pt1 | contig 10983 bp, 8 predicted proteins | sample IncBWC12MmetaG_FD_160121 | JGI IMG/M metagenome (GOLD analysis project Ga0210394, IMG submission 160121) | Forest soil microbial communities from Barre Woods Harvard Forest LTER site, Petersham, Massachusetts, United States - Inc-BW-C-12-M | ecosystem: Environmental > Terrestrial > Soil >... | reverse complement strand
CAGGTCCGTCTGGATGGTGGACACCGAAATCAGGCCACCACCCAATCCCGCGAACCGCGGCATGACATCCGTCTGCGCAGGGATGGCGAAGGTTGTGACCACCACGGGGAGCGCGGCGCCCGCGAGGAGGAGGAGGGCGGCCAGGGCCATGGCGGCTCGCGGAAAGGTTTCTGCTGCCGGGTGGCCGCGGCCCGCCGGCAGCCCGATCGCTCGCGCTGCCGCGACCATGAACAGAATCCAGACTGCCGCGCCGGCGACGCCGATGAGACCCATGAAATCCCCGGCTTCGAAAGTGGCCGCCAAAGCGACGACCACTGCGCCGAACGCAAGTCCGGGTGGCACCCCCGCGGCCGCAGCAATTGTCAGCAGGGTCGGTGGACCGGCTCGGTCGGGAAGTAGCGGAAGGCAGGCGGCCAGCACGCCAATGGTGGCCAGCACCACCAGCCCGGCCACGAGCCCGACCGGGGTTCCGATCGCGATCGCCATGAGCGCAAAGCCGCCCAGTCCGGGAATCACCTCGCCCAAATACTCGCGACGCGTGACGGCCGCCTGGGCCCGCAGGGCGACGCCCAGCGATACGAGCACGCCAAGGCAAGCCAACAGAATTCCGAGCACGGGCTGCGGATACTGGCCGTCGCCCATCTCGTAAGCCCGCACGAGCAGGTAGAAGCCGAGCGGGTACAGCGTGGCCACGGCCATGCCCGCTGCCCGCAGCGAGGGCCTGGACCAAAGCTGCGCGGGCCAGCCACGCCACGGAAACAGTCCGGAGGCCATCAGCGCTGCGCCGGCGAGCAGCGCAAACACCGGCACCGTCAACGCCGACACCGGCACCGCGGCATAAACATCGGTGCCGCCCACCACCTGCAGAATGCCGCCCGCCCAGCTCAGAGCCAGCCACGCAGCCAGCAGTGCACCCCACGGGGGGCGCGGCGCGCGAATGTCCTCGATATCCAGCTGGATCACGGCCAGCGTCGCCGCCGTGCCCCCCGCAACGGCTGTCAGCAGCACGCCGCTGCCCTCGACGGCGAGCACGGCGGCGGCCACACCCAATGCCGCCACCGTCCCCTCCTGCCAGCTCCGCGGCTGGAGCGTGAGGAGGATCGTGGAGGGGACGAGGATCACGAGTCCAAAGGCAAAAGCGACGCCATCGAGCCGTAGGTCGAAGTTGGCGCCGAAGCCGAGCGGGCCAAGAGTCAGCTCCTGCGTCGAGCGGATCGGGAGCCACACGAGAAGGAGAACGAGCAGCGCGGCGCCAGCGCCGGCGCCGGCGATCGCGCGGCCTGGCTTGAGGCCCGCGAGCCCGAGGGCCGCTGTCAATCCCCCGGCCACCAACGGCAGCGCCACAGGCGCTAGCAGGGCGAGCGGCGGCATCGGTGCCTAGTGCCCCTTCAATCTATCGATCGCGGCACGGATCTCTGCCGCGCGTTCCTCCAGCTTTCTCACTACGTCGAATGGGGCATTGGCGCGAAACTCGGGGTTGGCAAGCTGCGCCTCTGTTTTCTCGAGGTCGAAGGCGAGGCGCTTGAGCTGCGCTTCGTTCCGGCTCTTGTCGCCGGCGGCGACCGGAAAGCTGACCCGTCCGGGCAACGTGCCAAGCGGGATGCCGTCGGCGAACGAGGTTGATGACAGCTCTGTCCAGGCGAGCCGAGCCGCCAGCGTGGCGACTGTCCGATCGGTCGATGCGTCGAGGAGGAGTTTCCCGCCGCGAGGCGGCGCGCCTGCCGCCTGGCGATGCCCGCGCACCTCTTCGACGATCGCCATCACCTGGCCGAAAGTCTCCTCGGCTTCGGGGTCGGCCGCCTGCAGTTCGGGCCACGCCGCGCGCATCAGGAAGTCGCGACGCCCAGGCAGCAGCGACCACAGCTCTTCGGTCACGAAAGGCATGATGGGATGAAGCAGTCGCAACACGTGATCGAGGCACGACACCGCGATGCCCTGGGCGATCGGATCGCCTGCGCGCAAGCGTTCCTTCACCGCCTCGAGGTACCAGTCGCAGAGCTCATTCCATGCGAACGCGTACGCGGCGGCCATGGAGTCCTGGAACTTGAAGCCTTCGATGCCCGCCGTGACCGCCTCGCTCGCGTGCGACAAGCGCGAAAGGATCCAGCGATCCTCGAACGCTTGCGGAGCTGGAGGAGACATCGCGACATCTTTCGTCGATGCCAGTACCAACCGTGTGGCGTTCCACAATTTGTTGCAAAAGCGCCGGTAGCCCTCGACGCGGCTTTCGTCGAAACGCACGTCCTGGCTCGACATCGCGACCGATGCGGCCCAGGCCCGCACAGCGTCGGTGCCGTACTTGGTGATGAGCCCGCGCGGGTCGACGCCGGTGCCGAGTGACTTCGACATGCGCCTCCCATCAGCAGCCTGAACCTGGCAGTGGATGGCGACATCGGCGAACGGAACCTCGCCCATGAATTCGAGTCCGGTCATGATCATCCGGCTCACCCAGAGGTTGATGATCTCGCGGGCAGTGCTGTTCATGTTGTTCGGGTAGAAGGCCTCGAGGTCGGCGGTTTCTTCGGGCCAACCCAGCGTCGCGAAAGGCCACAGCGCCGATGAGAACCAGGTGTCGAGCACATCGGGATCCTGCGTCACCTCGGTGCTGCCGCACTCCGTGCATTCGTGGGGATGCTCCACCGCCACGAGCTGATGCCCGTTGTCGCAGTAATAAACGGGCACGCGATGGCCGAGCCAAAGCTGGCGTCCGATGTTCCAGTCGCGCAGGCCGCGGAGCCAGTCGAGGTAGGTGCGCTCGTAGCGATCGGGATGCCAGCGCACCTTGCCCGCAGCGGACGCCTCCAGCGCCTTGTCACGCATGACCTCCATCCGCAGCCACCACTGCTCGCTGATCAAAGGCTCGATCACCGCGTCGCACCGATCGCAGTGCCCGACCTCATGCGTGTACGGCTCTTCCTTCACGAGCAGGCCTTGCGCCTTCAAATCAGCGACCACCCGGCGGCGGGCTTCGAGCGCGGCCAGCCCGTCATAGGGAAGGCCGGGCACGTGCATGCTGCCATCGAGGTTCATCCCGTTGACGACCTCCAGGGAATGGCGCTGGCCGATCTCGTAGTCCATCGGGTCGTGCCCAGGCGTCACCTTGAGCGCGCCCGTCCCGAAATCCTTCTGAACGGCCTCGTCGCCGACAATCGGCAGCTTTCGGCCGACAAGGGGAAGTATTGCCGTCTTGCCGATGAGGTGCTTGTAGCGATCGTCGGTCGGGTTGACCGCGATGCCTGTGTCTGCAAGCATCGTCTCCGGCCGAACCGTGGCGATCGTCACGTCACCACCGCCTTCGATCGGGTATTTGATGAAGAACAGCGCGTCATCGTGGACCTGCCACTTGACCTCGAGGTCTGAGATGGCGGAGCGATCTCGCGGACACCAGTTGACGATGCGGGGGGCGCGATAGATCCAACCTTTCTCATAGAAAGCGACAAACGCCGTCATGACCGCGCGCACGTACCGCGGGTCCATCGTGAAGCGGAGCCGCGACCAGTCGAGCGAAGCGCCCAGGATCCGGTCCTGGCTGACGATGGTGTCGCCGACCTCGGCGTACCACTCGTTGACACGAGCTTCAAAGGCCTCACGTCCGAGCTGCTCTTTGGTCATGCCCTCGGCGGCGAGCTGCTTCTCGATCACGTTTTGCGTGGCGATGGCGGCGTGGTCCATGCCGGGGAGGAACAGCACCTCGTAACCGGCCATGCGCCGGTAGCGCGCACAGATGTCCTGCAACGTGTGATTCAAGGCGTGGCCCATGTGCAGCTCGCCAGTGATATTCGGCGGCGGCAGGCAGATCGCGTACTTGGGCTTCTTGCTCTTCGCCTCCGCAACGAACAGGCCCTCTTTTTCCCAGCGCGCGTACCAGCCGGCCTCGATGGCCTGTGGATCGAAGGCGGGAGACATGGCGTTCGGTGTTTTGCTCATGGGCGTGTTCGGTCGCTCTCGGGTGGGGTCTGGAGTCGCCGGCGGAGGATCGCTAGCGCGAACGTGCCGGCGAGGGTACGGATACGAACTCGACGCGGCTCATGCTGCTTGAAAGTCTAGCGTTTGTGCTTCTGCCGCTCGCCGAGCTCGTCGCTGACCTTCGCGGCGCCCGTGGAACGAGCGATTGTGCCCGCCAGCCCAGGCGCGACAGCCATGAACTTCAAGCTGGCTTTGACCTGAAGCGGGACCACGTCGACATCGCCCCGATTCCTGACGATCGCGCTCCACACCGCCTCGGCCACCTGGGCCGGTGAAACCTCGCCCGCCATCGGGTGCGCCTTGAGGCCGGTCTCGGCCCACATACCCGACTCGTTGACGAAGGTTGGGCAGATCACCGAAACGCCGACACCAGTTCCCCAAAGCTCCTCGCGCATCGCCAGGCCGAAGCCGCGGATGCCGAACTTCGTCGCGTTGTAGATGCTGGCGCCGGCCGCGGGCACCTTCCCCGCCACCGAGGACATGAAGACCATGTGGCCGTGCCTGCGCTTGACCATCGCCGGGGCGAGCGCATGAGCGAGGATGATCCCGGCCCGTAGGTTGACGGCGATCGCGCGATCGATCTCATCGACCGCGAGCTCCGCCAGTCTTCCGCTGATCGGGACCCCGGCGTTGGAGATGAGGACGTCAACGTCACCCGCCTCTCTCGCGAGGCGCTCGGGCTCGCCGACCTTCGAAAGGTCGGCCACGACAACGCGAGACTCGCCAATCTCTTTCGCGAGCTTGGTCAGCGCCGACTCGTTACGGGCCGAGAGGACAAACTTGGCACCAGCCTGGTGCAGCCTACGGGCGATGTGCGGACCCAGACCCGTGGACGCGCCGGTGAGCAACACGGTCTTGCCACGAAGGTCCTGCACAGCCGAAGAGTACTCGCCGCCTCAAATCAGCACGTCTGGCCGCGGGATTGCGCGTTTGGCGCCAGCCGGTTGCGTTGGCGATAACTATTACTGACCTCCCTAGGGGAATGCCGCGAAGATCTGCTGGCATTGCTCCGCTGATATGCCGGCCCCGTATAGAGCGGAATGGAGGACATGCCCATTCTTCGACGAGTCGTGCTTGCAGATCAATGCTCCGGAGTGCTGATCACCGTCCACCACCTGTCCGCCGCCGCCACTCGTGTGGTCGGCCTTGAGCTGTGCGACATCGTCGGAGTTGCCGGATACCACGAGATAAGTGCTCACGCCGTTGCTCGTTCCCACAACGGTGAACGTGGCACTGCCGCACGAGACCAGGGCGAAACGAAGCAGTCAACGCCACAAGCGAAAAGCGCTGGTGTCGGATAGGGCCGGACCGCGAGGTCAGCTCCAGCGCGGACACGCAGGTGGGTTCAGGGCCTCCGATCACGCCAGTCAGCGTGGCGATTACTGCACCGAATAATGTGGCCACGAGTCGAAGAAGGCCGTTTCAACAGTGGCCCTTTCGGTGCCGGTGACGAAGTTGTTGAGGTAGGCAAGTCCGGTCCGCTTCGGTCCGCCTGCGCCGCACGGTGTAGCAACATCACATATCGACTCTTGTGCATACCAGACGATCGTGGACGTCAAGAACGCCGCACCAGCGCGGGGTAGATTCGAAAGCTGGATCCCAGCGACCGGCTGGTCGTCCAAGCCGATGTATCCCGCGAAGTGGTTGCCGTTGGCGTTGACTGTCGTGTATGCGATTCGTAGGCCGTCCGCGCTGGCCCACGGATGAATCCAGCTCAGGCCGGGGACAAATAGCTGCGCTCCGTTCGTCGGGTCCCACGTCTCCACTCCCGAAGTCGTGCGGTAGAAGAGGCGAGCTCCACTGCGTGACCAGGTCGCCATCGTGCCGTTGGTCCGGCTGTAGACCAGCTGGTGGTCGGCGAGGTGAATCACCTGGAAGGGGGCACTTCCCTGGGACCCTAAAGTCTCTTCGAGCGACACGTAAAGTCCGTCACCAGAGAAGCCGACCATGGCGTCGTCGTTATTGGGGTCGACGCTCCGGCCCGGGATCGAGCCCAGTCGGCTCAAGACGATATCGCCCGCAGCTGAGCGCACGTGCCATGTCACTCCGCCGGAGTCGGAGCTGAGGTAGGTGAGGAGCTTTCCGTCCGGGCTCCACGCGTAGACCTCGTTGATCGATCCGGGAGCGGACCAGGCACGAACCAGGGACGTGGTGTTGTTCTGCAGGTCGAATAGATAGAGCGCTCCTTGACCGCTGGGCGCCGTGACGATGTACGAGATGTCGGTGGCGTCGACGAAGCGGACGAAGCTGGCGCCGTCAACGACGCACAGGGTTGCGGCATTCGAGAGCTCGGTGATGTCGCGCACCACGATGCTCGAGGTGTTCTCCAGGCTGACCAGCGCCAGTTGGTCGCCGGCCGGAATCGGCAACGTGCACTTTGCAGAGGCCGGCGGCGGTGGTGTCGACCCGCTTGCGCTCACGGTGGGAAACGGGGACGGGAGCGGCGCACCACCGACTGCGCCTGATGAGCAGCCGCACGCAACGATCACCGAAAGGACCCCGAGCAGGGCTCGTGCCTTCATCCCGGTCTGGTCGACATGGAAGCAGTCGCCATCGAGGCCGGCGGCGGGGTCGGACTATTCCAGCCCAAGGGAGCTCCATCCGGGGCTGCCCGATATCCCACAATAGGACTATAACATTTTATAAAGTGCTGGCTTAATAAATACTGTCAGGGAGCCATGCAGCCCAGAGCCTTACCTGAGAAACGCCATGATCGTCGCGTCGCAGGGCAGAACGTGCGATGGTTGGGTGACGAATCTCTCGCGCGTGGCGCTCAGATCGAATCCATCGGTAGGAGTTCGTGCATCATGAGTAACTCAATCGTTGCCGAAGGTCTCGATGTCGATGACCACGGGCATGTGCTGGTAAAGCTCAGCGACATGCCGTCAGACCAATGGATGGAAGCATTTCGGGACTACTGGGGGAGACCCGGGACGATTGGTGGCACTGCCGTCAAGAAAGAGGCCTTTTCTCATTTCTCCGAGAGGACCATCGTTTTCCGCGGGGTAGACGTGGATGGTTTCGTCGAGCACTGCAAGGCTTTCACTCAGGGTGCGGTGAGGTACGCCAACGAGGAGATACGGCGCTTCGAGGTTGAGCGCGACGCGCGTATTCGCGCTCAGGCGGGGACTGCCGGGCGCGATAAGAAGCACATCGAGGCCGAGAGGGCAAAGGCGCACAAGGTCAGGTTCGAGTAGCGCGAATCAGCCTCCGGCGCTTTCCGCGCTTTTGCGCTAGCCGCGCGGCCCAGCGTCGAACGGGTGATAGCTAGGCCGACTCTCCCACCAGGCGCGCCGGGCTCTCGCCCTCGTCGCCCAGCTCGAACTCCGGCTCCAGCGCTTCCCGGATCGACCGCTCCGAGATCAGGCACCGCTTGATCTCGGGCCGCGATGGGATCTCGAACATCGAGTTGAGAAGAGCCTCCTCGATGATCGACTTCAGAGCGCGGGCACCGGTGCCTCGAAGCAGCGCGAGCTCCGCGATCGCATCGAGCGAACCCTTCTGAAACACCAGCTCGACGTTGTCCAGAGAGAAGAACTTCTGGTACTGCTTCACTAGCGCGTTCTTCGGTTCCGTGAGGATGCGCACGATGTCCTGCTGATCCAGGTGGTGCAGCGTGACGATGATGGGCAAGCGCCCGATGAACTCGGGAATGAATCCGTACTTCAGCAGGTCCTGCGGCTGCATGAACTTGAGCGTCTCGGACGCGGCCTTGCGCTCGATCTTCGTGTGCGGCGCTCCGAAACCGATGGCCCGGCGTCCGATGCGCTGCTCGACGACCTTCTCCAGGCCGTCGAACGCGCCACCGCAGATGAAAAGGATGTTGGTGGTGTTGATCTGGATGAAGTCCTGGTGTGGGTGCTTGCGCCCGCCCTGGGGCGGCACGTTGGCCACAGTGCCTTCGAGGATCTTCAGCAGTGCCTGCTGGACGCCCTCGCCGCTGACGTCGCGCGTGATCGAAGGGTTGTCCGACTTGCGCGCGATCTTGTCGATCTCGTCGATATAGATGATCCCGCGCTCAGCGCGGCTGATGTCGAAATCCGCCGCCTGGATCAGGCGTAAAAGGATGTTCTCCACGTCCTCCCCAACGTATCCGGCTTCCGTGAGGCTGGTGGCGTCGGCGATGGCGAAAGGGACGTCGAGGATCTTGGCGAGGGTCTGAGCGAGGTAGGTCTTGCCGCAGCCGGTCGGCCCTACCAGCAGCACGTTCGACTTCGTGAGCTCCACATCGCCCACCGACTTGGAGGCGGAGATACGCTTGTAGTGGTTGTAGACCTGGACCGAAAGCACTTTCTTCGCGCGGTCCTGCCCGATCACGTACTGGTCGAGCGCGGCGCAGATGGTCTTGGGATTCGGGATGAAGCCTGTCTTCTGCTTCTTGGTGCCCGAGGAGCGATTGTCGTCCTCGAGGACCTCCTGGCAGAGATCGATGCACTGGTCGCAGATGAAAACGCCAGGGCCCGCCACCAGCTTGCGCACCTGGTCCTGCCCCTTGCCGCAGAACGAGCAGCGCGTATACCGGCGTCGATCCTCTCTTTCGTTCATTGATCCCTCATCGCGGTGTTCGGTCTGTGTCTATCAAGACGAGGCCGGTGCTGCCGGGGGATTATGGCCCCAGAGCATCTCGTTCGCAACGCTTATGCACTCGCTGCAGATGAAAACGCCCGAACCTGCCACGAGCCTCACGCCGAGCTCACCCTGCATCTTTCCGCAGAACGAGCACTTTGGCTTGTGCCTCCTGACCTCGCCGCTCTTCCCCTTTCGTCGGAAGATCATGGCTAAGAGGCTGCCACCACCTTCTCCTTTTCTTTCTCTTTCGCGGCTGCGGCATCGCGGGCCACGTCGAGCGGCTTGATCGGGGTGAGGATGATGTCGTCGATCAGCCCGTACTCCTTGGCCGCGTCGGAGGTCAGGAAGTAGTCCCGCTCCGTGTCGAGCGTCACCTTCTCGATCTTCTGGCCGGTGTGCCGCGCCAGGATCTGGTTCAGCTGCTCGCGAGTTCGCAGGATCTCCTTGGCGTGGATCTGAATGTCGGTCGCCTGCCCCTGCATCCCGCCCCACGGCTGGTGGATGAGGATGTTCGCGTGGGGCAGCGCATAGCGCATGCCGTGCGCGCCACCGGCCAACAGCACTGCGGCCATCGAGTACGCCATGCCAATGCAGATCGTGGATACCGGCGGCCGGATGTACTGCATGGTGTCGTAGATCGCCAGGCCAGCGGTCACCTGGCCGCCTGGACTGTTGATGTACAGCGAGATCTCCTTGTCTGGGTCTTCGGATTGCAAGAACAGGAGCTGCGCCACCACCAAGTTCGCGACCTGGTCATCGATCGGGGTGCCGATGAAAACGATGCGGTCCTTCAGCAGTCGCGAGTAGATGTCGAAGGCGCGCTCGCCACGCCCCGTGTTCTCAACCACCATCGGTACCAGGTAGCTCTCAGGGCGCTGTATCCGAGTCATGTCGTGCACAACGTCATTCTAGACACGCCTCCCCCTAGTTCCGTCAAGTCGGAACGGGATTGGGGTCTTGGGCGCCTACTTGGAGAGCGGGGCTTCCGCGGCGATACGGTCCAGCACGCGGCGCCGCCGCAATCGCGAGGCGAAGTACCGCCTGGCGCTTTCGCTCCTCTTGAGCTCCTCGACCTGGCCCTTGAGCTCATCGTCCTCGCCCGCCTGCTCCTCGAGGAAGCTGATCACGTCCTCGTCGGATGGCTCGAGGTCCTGTCGCTTCGCGTACTCCCCCAGCACGAGGTCGACCTTCAGGCGCTGCTCGGCGGCCGGGCGCTCTTCCTCGACCCACTGGTTGATGTTCTTGCCCATGTACTCGAAGTAGCGCTCGAGCTTCAACCCCTGGCGGCTCAACGTGCGCTCCATCGATTCGAGCTGGCTGGTGAGCTCGCGGTCGACAAGCGCGGTTGGCACATCCACGCTCGACGACTCGACCAGACCCTTGACGAGCGCCTGCTCGCGGTCGAGCTTCGCCATCTCGTTGGCCGATGCCTCGAGCGCTGCGCGCGTGGAGCTGCGGAAAGACTCAACCGTCTCGTGCTCGCCATCGCTCAGCTGTTTGGCCATCGCATCGTCAAGCTCAGGCAGCACCTTTTCCTTGACGCCCTGGACGGTCACCTTGATCGTCGCGTCCTTGCCGGCGAGCTCGGGCTCGCTGTAATCATCCGGAAATTTCACGACCGCCGACCGCGTCTCACCGACCTTGGCTCCTGGAATCGCCTCGAGGAGCTCGGGCAGCAGAACGCCATCTTTCAGCTCGGCTTCCATCGCCTTACGCGTCTCCGAATCGATGACCTTGCCGACCACGTCGACCTCGACATCGATGACGACGACGTCGCCGAGACGGGCCTCGCGCTCCACCGGCGTTATCTCGGCGAGCGGCTGTCGAACGTCCTCGAGCCGGCGCTCGACCATCTCGTCGGTGACTTCAATCGGTTCGATCGGCGCCTCCAGCTTCGGCACCTCGCCGAGCTTCACCTCGGGCATCACGCTCACCGTCGCCTTGAGCCGCGCCGGCCGGCCGCGCTCCAGCTCGAGGACTTCGACATCGGGGCTTTCGATGGGATCGATCGAGCGCTCCTGGAGGGCTTGCCGCACGATCTCCGGCACCATCAGTTCGACGACCTCTTCCCTCACCACCGCGGGACCAAGGCGCGCTTCCACCAGCGAGCGCGGTGCACGTCCAGGGCGGAAGCCTTCGATCCGCGCCTTCGAGGTCAGCCGGTTCAGAACCCTGTCATAGGTGGCGTCGACAGTCTCCGCGGGCACCTCGATCGTCATGCCGACCTGGCTCTTGGGCAGCTGCTCGGTCACGACGGACAGTGGATTGGTGGCCATCTGAACCAGTCTACTGGCGTCAATCAAGCCAAACGCCCCAGGCCGGATCGGACGATCGAGCTGAGCGCAGCTCGAAGAGAGTCAGGACTCGGCCGATCTCACGGTTTACAGGCGGGAGGCGGAATGCACGCCGGTGTCGGAGTCGGCGTCGGGTTCGGAGTGGGCGGCGGGT
>Ga0210394_10008018_pt1 | contig 10983 bp, 8 predicted proteins | sample IncBWC12MmetaG_FD_160121 | JGI IMG/M metagenome (GOLD analysis project Ga0210394, IMG submission 160121) | Forest soil microbial communities from Barre Woods Harvard Forest LTER site, Petersham, Massachusetts, United States - Inc-BW-C-12-M | ecosystem: Environmental > Terrestrial > Soil >... | reverse complement strand
GGCGCCCCGTGGTACACGTCGGGCACCCACATGTGAAACGGCGCCGCCCCCAGCTTGAACCCGATCCCGGCCACCAGGAACACCGTCGCCAGCACCAGGGCCGGCCGGTTGGCGACTTGCGAGGCGGTGATCCGGTGGGCGATCTCGTTGATGTCCAGGGTGCCGGTGGCGCCGTACAGCATCGACATCCCGTACAGCAGGAATCCGGACGCCAGCGCGCCGAGTACGAAGTATTTCATGGCCGCTTCGCCGGCGCGCGGCTGATCGCGCTGCAACGCGACCAGCGCGTACAGCGCCAGCGATTGCAACTCCAAGCCGAGGTAGATCAACAGCAGGTTGTTGGCCGAGATCATCACCATCACGCCCAGCAGCGTGAACAGGGCCAGCGAGAACAGCTCCCCGCTCCATATCGCGCGGGCTCGCGCGTAGTTCTGCGCATAGACCAGCGCAAAGCCGGTCGCCAGGCAGGCGAACAGCTTCAGCACCTGGGCCATCGGATCGCTCACGAACATGCCGCCGAACGCGTACTGCACCACCTGGCCATCCAGCAGGTTCCAGCAGCACAGCGCCACCGCGGCCAGCGCCGTCAGCGATATCGAATAGCTCAGATTGCGGCGATGCTCCGGCACGAACTGATCGGCCACCAGAATCAGGCAGGCCGCGGTCAGCAGGACCGCCTCGGGCAGCGTGGCGAGAAAATTGAGCTTGGACATTTACGGAAGTTTCGAGTGGCTGACCTGCTGCAGCAGTTGTCCCACGGAGACGTGCATCGCGTCGGTCAGCGGGCGCGGATAGACGCCCATCGCCAGCACGGCGGCGGCCAGCAGCCCCAGCGCCAGCAGCTCGCGCGAGTCAGCATCCGTCACGTGCGCCACCGTCGAATTGGCGATCGAACCGAAGATCACGCGCTTGTACATCCAGAGCGAATACGCGGCGCCCAGCACCAGCGTGGTCGCCGCCGCCAGCCCGATCCAGAAATCGTATTGCACGGCGCCCAGGATCACCATGAACTCTCCCACGAACCCGCTGGTGGCCGGCAGCCCGCAGTTGGCCATCGCGAACAGCATCATCAGCGCGGCAAAGCGCGGCATCGTGTTCACCACGCCGCCGTAATCGGCGATGTTGCGGCTGTGGGTGCGGTCGTACATCACGCCGATGCACAGGAACATGGCGCCCGAGACGAAGCCGTGCGACACCATCTGGGCGATCGCCCCTTCCATCCCGATCGGGCTGAAGATGAAAAACCCGAGCGTGACGAACCCCATGTGCGCGATCGACGAGTACGCGACCAGCTTCTTCATGTCGGTCTGGACCAGCGCGACGAACCCGATATAGATCACCGCGATCAGCGACAGCGCGATCACGAATCCGGCCAGATGGTGGGCCGCATCGGGCGCGATCGGCAGTGAAAACCGCAGGAATCCGTACGCACCCAGCTTCAGCATGATCGCCGCCAGCACCACCGATCCGGCCGTCGGCGCCTCGACGTGCGCATCGGGCAGCCAGGTGTGCACGGGCCACATCGGCACCTTGACCGCGAACGCCGCGAAAAAAGCCAAAAACAGCAGAATCTGCGCCGTCATGCCGATCGGCAGGCGCTGCCAGGCGAAGATGTCGAAACTGCCGCTGGAGCTCTGGTACAGGAACACCAGGGCCACCAGCAGCAGAAACGAGCCGAGCAGCGTGTACAGGAAGAACTTGATCGCCGCATAGACACGGTTCGGCCCGCCCCAGACGCCGATGATGATGTACATCGGGATCAGCGTGGCCTCGAAGAACACATAGAACAGCAGGCCGTCGGCCGCGCTGAACACGCCGATCAACAGCCCCGACATGATCAGGAAGGACGCGTAATACTGGGCGACCCGTTCGCCGATGGCCTTCCAGCCGGCCAGCACCGCGATCACGGTGATGAAGGCAGTCAGCGGGACGAACCAGATCGACAGGCCATCGACGCCCAGGTGGTAGTTGGCGTTCAAGGTGTCGATCCAGACCACCTTCTCCTCGAACTGCAGGCCGGCCCGCTCAAGGTTAAATCCGCTCACCACGGGCAGCGTCGCCAGCGTCCCGACCAGACTGCCGACCAATGCAACCGCGCGCACGACGCCGGCCGACCGGTCACGTCCGACCGACAGCAGGAACAGGCCGAAGCCGATCGGAATCCAGATCGCGGCGCTAAGCCACGGAAACGTCGCTGTCATCGCCGCCAGTCACTCATTGTCGAAACGCTCGCTCAACGCGCCGCTGCGACCACATACGGCCAGGTCAGGAACGCAAACAGCGCGACCCCGACGCCCACCAGCATCGCGAACGCATAGTGGTAGATGAAACCGGTCTGGGCCCGGCGCACCAGCAGCGCAAGCCGCCCGACCAGCCGCGCCGAGCCGTTGACGGCGATTCCGTCGATCACGGCGACATCGCCGCCGCGCCACAGGACGCGCCCGACCAGGCGCGCGCCGGCAGCAAAAACGACTTCGTTGATCCGATCCATGTAGTACTTGTTGTCCAGCAGCGCGTACAGGCCCGGGACCCGCTGCCTCCACCGTTGCGGAAGATCCGGCCGTTTCAGATACAGGAACCACGCGCACGCGACCCCGGCCAGCGCAAGCCACACCGGCAGGCTCGTCCAGCTTTCCAGCGCCATCACCAGCGGCCCGCGGAATTCCTCCGCCAGGGCCATCATCGCGGGGTGCGCGGCGCCGTCGACGACGATCGAATCGGCGAAAAAGTCGCCGAACAGCATCCGTTCGATGCCCAAATAGCCCACCACCACCGACGGAATCGCCAGCGCCACCAGCGGCAGCGTCACCACCCAGGGCGATTCGTGAGGATTTTCGTGCGCATGGTCGTCGTGATGGGCCTGATCGGCGCCGAAACGCGGTTTTCCGTGAAACACCAGGAACAGCACGCGGAACGTGTAAAGCGCCGTGACGAAGACGCCCGCCGTCACCGCGAACTGGGCGAGCGGGGCGCCCGGCAGGCTGCTGTGCGCGACGGCCTCGATGATGCTGTCCTTCGAGTAAAAGCCGGAAAAGCCCGGGAAACCGATCAGCGCCAGCGCACCGATCAGGAAGGTGGCGTAGGTGATGGGCATGGTGCGCGCCAGCCCGCCCATCTTGCGGATGTCCTGCTCGTGATGCATCCCGATGATCACGGAGCCGGCCGCCAGGAACAGCAGCGCTTTGAAGAACGCGTGGGTGACCAGGTGGAAGATCGCCACCGAATACGCCGATGCGCCCAGCGCCACCGCCATGTAGCCGAGCTGCGACAGCGTCGAGTAGGCGATCACCCGCTTGATGTCGTTCTGAACGATGCCCAGCAAGCCCATGAAAAACGCGGTGATGGCACCGATCACCAGCACCACCGACAGGGCCGTGTCGGACAGCTCGAACAGGGGCGACATCCGCGCCACCATGAAGATCCCGGCCGTGACCATCGTGGCCGCGTGGATCAGCGCCGAGATCGGCGTCGGACCTTCCATCGAGTCCGGGAGCCACACATGCAGCGGGAACTGGGCCGACTTGCCCATCGCGCCGATGAACAGGCAGATGCAGATCACGGTGGCCAGAGACCAATCGGTGCCTGGCAGCACCTGGCCGGTCAGCGACGGCGTGCCGCTGAACACCTGGCGGTAATCGAGCGTTCCGAAATGCGCGAACACCAGGCCGATGCCGAGCACGAATCCGAGGTCACCGACGCGGTTGACGATGAAGGCCTTCAGGGCCGCGTAGGTCGCGGTCGGACGCTCGTACCAGAATCCGATCAACAGGTAGGACATCAGGCCGACGGCTTCCCAACCGAAAAACAATTGCAGGAAGTTGTTGCTCATCACGAGCATCAGCATCGAAAACGTGAACAGCGAGATGTACGCGAAGAAGCGCTGATAACCGGGATCGTCAGCCATGTAGCCGATCGTGTACACGTGCACCATCAGCGACACGAAGCTGACCACCAGCATCATCGTCGCCGCCAACGTGTCGATCAGGAATCCGACGGTCATGTGGGTCGTGCCGACCCGGGTCCAGGTGTACAGGTCGCCTTCGATCGGCTGCCCGCTCAACACCACGTGCCGGAACACCAGGCCGGAGACGACCGTGGCCACCGTGACGCCCAGGATCGCGACCGAGTGCGCACCCCGCCGCCCGATGGTGCGCCCGAACAGGCCCGCGATCACGGCGCCGGCCAGCGGTGCCAGCGGCACCAGCAGACAAAGCTCAATCCACGCCGTCATCGCCTCAGCCCTTCAGCGAGTCGAGCTCGTCGACGTTGATCGTGTTGATCGAGCGGAACAGCGCCACCATGATCGCCAGGCCGATCGCCGACTCGGCCGCCGCCACCGTCAGAATGAAAAACACGAACACCTGGCCGTTCAGATCGCCCAGGTAGCGCGAAAATGCGATGAAATTCGTGTTCACCGCCAGCAGCATCAGCTCGATCGCCATCAACAGCACGATCAGATTCTTCCGGTTCAGGAAGATGCCGATCACCGCGATCGCGAACAGCAGCGCTCCGACACCCAGGTACGCCGATAAAGACACCATCGCTGCCTCTGCCCTCCTCGCCGTTTGTTGGCCTTCAGCGGCCGCCGGGGTCCGCGCTCGCCGGTCCGGACTCGGACGGCATGCGCACGATCCGCAGCCGATCCGAACGTCGGACCGCCACCTGCTCGGCTGGATTCTGGTACCGGGCGTCCTTGCGCCGGCGCAAGGTCAACGCGATGGCGGCGATGATGGCCACCAGCAGCACGGCGCCCGCGACCTGCAGCGGCAACAGGTATTCGGTGAAGGTCAGGTGCCCGAGCGCGGCCGTGTTGCCGCCCTTCAGCGGCGCACTGGCCTGCAGGTTCTGCCAGCTGCCGTGCGAAAGCACCAGCCACAGCTGCAGCGCGATCGCGATCCCCACTACCAAGGCCGCCGGCAGATGGCGCCAGAAACCGGCCCGCGCGCGGTCGATGTTGATGTCCAGCATCATCACCACGAACAGGAACAGCACCATCACCGCGCCGACGTAGACCAGGATCAGCACGATCGCCAGGAACTCCGCGTGCAGCTGCATCCACAGACACGCGGAGGAGAAAAAGGCCAGCACCAGGAACAACACCGCGTGGACGGGATTGGGCGCGGTGATCACGCGCAGCCCCGCCAGCAGCGTGCAGGCAGCGAACACGAAGAAAAGTACGCTCTGGGTATCCATCAGGCCCCGCCGCACGCGAATCAGCCGGGTCGCCAGAACACGGCCCGATTCAAACGCGCCTCAATTAGCCTCAACGATATGCCGCATCGGCCACACGCGCCGCTGCGATCTCCTTTTCATAGCGGTCGCCGATCGCGAGCAGCATGTCCTTCGTGTAGACCAGATCGCCCCGCCGTTCGCCGTGATACTCGAGGATATGCGTTTCCACGATCGAGTCGACCGGGCAGCTCTCCTCGCAGAATCCGCAGAATATGCACTTGGTCAGGTCGATGTCGTAGCGCGTCGTGCGCCGGGTGCCGTCGGCCCTCTGTTCCGATTCGATCGTGATCGCCAGCGCAGGACACACGGCCTCGCACAGCTTGCAGGCGATGCAGCGCTCCTCGCCGTTTTCGTAGCGCCGCAACGCATGCAGCCCGCGAAAACGCGGCGACATCGGCGTCTTTTCCTCCGGGTACCGGATCGTGATCTTGCGCGCGAACAGATAGCGCCCGGTCAACGCCATCCCCTTGAACAGCTCGCGCAGCAGCAGCGAGTCGAAAAAATCCCCCATCGCCTGGATCGGTCCCTTGCTCATGGTGCAACTCCCCTGGCCACGGCCACCTTCGCCAAGGCTTCGGCGGCCATGGCGGCCGGCGCAGCCGATGTCGGGGCCGCCTTCGCCAAGGCTCCGTCGGCCTTGGCGGCCTCAGCCGCGGCGGATGCCGCGGCTGAGGCGCGCCAAGGATTCCACGGCGTCTGCATCAGCACCGCCACCACCACCAGCCAGGCGAGCGTGATCGGAATGAACACCTTCCAGCCCAGCCGCATGATCTGATCGTAGCGATAGCGCGGAAACGAGGCCCGGATCCAGATGTACATCGAGGCTCCGCCGAACATCTTGGCGAACAGCCACACCCAGGGCCCCACGCCGTCGCTCCAGTACCCGACCCACCATTGAGGAAGCTCGATGCCCCAGCGGGCCGGGTCCAGCGGCGCCGACCAGCCGCCCAGGAACATGACCGCGGCCATCGTCGACAGCAGGATCATGTTGGCGTACTCGCCCAGGAAGAACATCGCGAAGCCCATTCCCGAGTACTCGACCATGTGGCCGGCCACGATCTCCGACTCGCCTTCCACCACGTCGAACGGATGGCGGTTGGTTTCGGCCACGGCCGAAATCACGTAGACGCCGAACAAGGGCAGCAGCAGCAGCCAGTTCCACGAAAGGAAGGTCAGGCCATGGTCGGCGAACCACCCGCGCATCTGCAGATTGACGATCGTGCTCAAGTTCAGGGAGCCGGAAACCATCAGCACGCCGACCAGCACGAAGCCCATCGCCAGCTCGTACGAGAGCATCTGGGCCGAGGCGCGCATCGCGCCCAGGAAGGCGTATTTCGAATTGGAGGCCCAGCCGGCCACGATCACGCCGTATACGCCCAGCGAGGTCACCGCCATCACGTACAGCAAACCGGCGTTGATGTCGGCCAGCACGACGCCGGGCGCGAACGGGATCACGGCCCAGGCCGCCAGCGACGGCATCATCACCAGCACCGGCGCCAGCAGGTACAGCGCGGCGTCGGCCTGAGTCGGCACGATCACTTCCTTGAATATCAGCTTCAGCGCATCGGCGATCGGCTGCAGCAGGCCGAGCGGGCCGACCCGGTTCGGCCCCAGCCGGATGTGCATCCACCCGATCAGCTTGCGTTCCCACAGAGTCAGGTAGGCGACCATCGCCAGGACCGGAACCACGATCGCAAAGATCTTCCCGACGATCACCAGGACCGGGACCGCATCGGGCCAGCCGGCGCCGAACAGCCACCCGTTCATCCCGCGCGCTCCAGCAGGATCGGTCCGAACATCGCGCCCAGCGTGCTGGTGGACGCGTGCCCGGCCGGCACCCGGATCACGCCGTCCGGCAAGCGCGGATCGACGCCGCATTCGAGCAGTGCGACGGCCGAGCCCTGGCGCACCCTGGCGCGGTCGCCGCGCGCCAGTCCGAAGCGCTTCAAGGTCGACTCGTTTGCAGTCGCCCGCGGTGGGCGCGCGTCCGCCGTTTTCTGCAAGGACAAGGCGCGACGCACCAGCGCGTCGGTCCAGTAGACCGGCACGTCGGCGATGCGCTCGGCATCCGGCCCGCTCGTCATCTCGGGTGGCGGCGGCGGCAGATCCAGTTCGTTCGACAGCCAGTCCGGCGGCGCGGCGGCCAGCGCCGCGTCGCGCACCTGCTCCGGCGTCTCGTAGTCGAAGCCCGCCAGGCCGAGCAGGTTGCCCAACACCCGCAAAACCTTCCACCCCGGCCTGGCTTCGCCGTGCGGATGCGTGGTGGCGTTGAAACTCTGAACGCGGCCCTCGATGTTCACAAAGGTTCCGGCCGTCTCGGCGAACGGCGCAATCGGCAGCAGCACGTGCGCGTATTCCATCGCTCCGTTGCGAAAAGCATTGAACGAGACCACGCAGTCGGCGGCAGCCAGCGCCTTGGCGGCCAACGCCGGATTGGCGGTGTCGTATTCGGGCTCGCAGTTCCATAGCATCAGGACCGGCCGCGGCTGCTCGAGCATCGTGCGGGCGTTCAGCCCCCCGCGCACCGGGCGCGCGGCCGCCAGATACCCGCCCACGCTGTTGGCGGCCTCGCCCAGCACGCCCACGCGCGCGCCGATCGCCGCGGCGATCCACTGCGCCCAGGCGCTGATCGCCGCCGCCTGAGGGTGCTGGACCGCGGCGTTACCCAGCAGAACGGCCGCATTCGAGCCCGAGCAGAGGCTTTCGGCGATCTTGCGTGCAATCCCATCGGCTTCGACGTCGGCCGGCGCCGTCAAACCCTTGATCTGCGCCACCGCCACGGCGATCTGCGCGAGCTGCCGGGTCCAGCCCGACGGGGCCGTGATCGCGCGCTGAGCCACGCTCATCAGCGGATCGTCGTCGACCGCGTGGACCACGCTGAGCTGGCAGCCGTGCGCGACCGCATCGCGCAGCCGCACCGCCATCAATGGATGGTCCTTGCGCAGGAACGAGCCCACCAGCAGCACGCGGTCCAGACGATTCAGGGCAGTCACCGGCATGCCGAGCCAGGGGGCGCCGCGCCTGACCGCATCGGCCGAGAAATCGCTCTGCCGGAGCCGAAAGTCGATGTGGTCGGAACCCAGAGCGCGCACCATTTGCGCCAGCAGGAACATCTCCTCGAGCGTGGCTGTCGGCGACACCAACGCACCGATCGCATCGCCGCCCGGACGCGAACGCCCCTCGTTCAGCGCCGAGGTGACGAAACTCAGCGCCTCTTCCCACTCGACCTCGCGCCAGCCCCCCGAGTGCCGCACCATCGGGTGGGTCAGCCGATCGGCCGCGGACAGACCCTCGTAAGAGAAGCGGTCCCGATCGGACAGCCAGCACTCGTTGATTTCCTCGTTCTCGAGCGGAACGACCCGCATCACCTGCTGACCCTTGACCTGAACGACCAGGTTCGACCCGAGCGAATCGTGCGGACTGATCGACTTGCGCCGCCCCAGCTCCCAGGTGCGGGCCGCGTAGCGGAACGGCTTGCTGGTCAGTGCGCCGACCGGACAGATGTCGATCATGTTGCCCGAGACTTCCGAGTCGACGCTGTGCCCCAGGAAGGACAGGATCTCGGAATGCTCGCTGCGCCCGGCCATACCCAGCTCCATCACGCCGCCGATCTGGCGGCCGAAGCGCACGCACCGGGTGCAGTGGATGCACCGTGCCATTTCCTCGGCCGCAATCAGCGGCCCGATGTCCTTGTGCAGCACCACGCGCTTGGCCTCCGTGTAGCGCGAGGCCGAAGGGCCATACCCGACCGCCAGGTCCTGCAACTGGCATTCGCCGCCCTGATCGCAGATGGGGCAATCGAGCGGATGATTGATCAGCAGGAACTCCATCACGCTGCGTTGCGCCTCTTTGGTGCGCTCGCTGGTCGTGCGCACCGACATGCCCGCCCCCACCAGCGTGGCGCAAGCCGGCATCGGCTTGGGGACCTTCTCGATCTCGACCAGGCACATCCGGCAATTGGCCGCGAGCGACAGCTTCTTGTGGTAGCAGAAGTACGGAATCGGGATGTTCAGGCGATTGGCGGCCTCCAGCACGGTGGTGCCCTCGGGCACCGAGACCTTGCGACCGTCGATCGTCAATTCGATGGTGTGAGCGGTTTGGGTCATCGGACGAGACACTACACGTAGTTGGGGACCAGGCAGCGCTTGTGTTCGATGTGATGCTGGAATTCGGCGTGAAAGTGCTTCAGGAACGATCGCACCGGCAGCGCCGCCGCGTCCCCCAGCGCGCAGATCGTGCGCCCGATGATGTTGGTGGCCACCGAGTCCAGCAAATCCAGGTCTTCGGGTCTGCCTTGCCCGTGCTCGATCCGGTGCGCCACACGGTACAGCCAGCCGGCACCCTCGCGGCACGGCGTGCACTGCCCGCACGATTCCTCGTAGTAAAAATACGACAGGCGCTCCAGGCTCCGCACCATGCAGCGGGTCTCGTCCATCACGATCACACCGCCGGACCCGAGCATCGAGCCGGCCTTGGCGATCGAGTCGTAGTCCATGTCGGTCGCCATCATCGCCTCGCCCGGCAGCACCGGCATCGATGAGCCGCCCGGAATCACCGCCTTGATGCGCCGGCCAGCGCGCATGCCTCCGGCCAACTCGAGCAGCTTGGCGAACGGCGTGCCGAGCGGCACCTCGTAGTTGCCGGGCGAAGTCACATCGCCCGAGACCGAAAATATCTTGGTGCCACCGTTGTTCGGACGCCCGCGCGCCAGGAACGCCTCGCCGCCGTGGCGCATGACCCACGGGACGGTCGCGAACGTCTCCGTGTTGTTGATCGTCGTGGGTTTGCCGTACAGCCCGTAGCCGGCGGGAAACGGCGGCTTGAAACGGGGCAACCCCTTTTTGCCCTCGATCGATTCGAGCAACGCGGTCTCTTCGCCGCAGATATAGGCGCCGAAGCCGTGCGTCGTGTACAGATCGAATGAGAAATCACTGTCCAGGATGTTGCGCCCCAGGTATCCGGCCTGATAGGCCTCGTCCAGCGCCTGCTGGAAGCGTTCGTATTCTGGCCAGATCTCACCGTGGATGTAGTTGTAACCGGCCGTTGATCCGGTCGCGAAAGCCGCGATGATCATGCCTTCGATCACCGAGTGCGGGTTGTAGCGAAGGATGTCCCGGTCCTTGAATGTGCCCGGCTCGCCTTCGTCGGAATTGCACACCAGGTACTTCGGCCCGGCGTACTGCCGTGGCATGAAGCTCCACTTCAGCCCGGTCGGGAATCCCGCGCCGCCCCTGCCGCGCAAGGCCGACTTCTTCACTTCCGCGATCACCTGGTCCGGCGTCATCTTCTCCGACACGATCTTGCGCAGCGCCGCGTAGCCGTCGCGCTGCTCGTAGTCGGCCCGCCGCCAGTTTTCCCCGTTCAGTCCCGTCAGGATGATCGGATCGATGTGTCGCCCGTGAAAACAGGTCTGCGCGCTCATAAGTTTGGTGGAAATGACCCTAACGGCCCCTCACCCCCGAGCCCCTCTCCCCAAGGGGAGAGGGGAGCCACATCCGAGCTCATTTCCCTCCCCCTAAAGGGAGCGGGGGAGCCTCATCCGAGCTCATCTGTCTCATCTGCCAACCTCGCTCCGGAGGTCATCAAGCAGCTGATCGAGCCGCTCGTCGCTCAGGAAGCTGCACATCCGCTTGTTGTTGACCAGAATCACGGGAGCGTCTCCGCACGCCCCGAAACACTCACCCTCTTTCAGCGTGAACAGGCCATCGGAACTGGTTTCGTCGAACCCGACGCCGAGCTTTGCTTTCAGGT
>Ga0210394_10008017_pt1 | contig 10984 bp, 10 predicted proteins | sample IncBWC12MmetaG_FD_160121 | JGI IMG/M metagenome (GOLD analysis project Ga0210394, IMG submission 160121) | Forest soil microbial communities from Barre Woods Harvard Forest LTER site, Petersham, Massachusetts, United States - Inc-BW-C-12-M | ecosystem: Environmental > Terrestrial > Soil >... | reverse complement strand
GTCGCCGCTGCGTGCGATAGGCGCATTGGCCCTCAAGTCCACGGACGTCCAACGCCGTCGAATAATATCTGCCGCTCGCGCGGGGTAACTTTTCGGGTAACTTGCCTCAATTGTCTTGATAAACGCTAACAAAGCAGTTGGTTATCGCTCTTGTTCGAATCGTCAGCCGGCAAAAACAACAATTAAATCAATCAGTTAATTCTCTTGAACGATCGTATAACAAAAGTTACCCCTGCACTGCACGCTCGACTTGCTTGTCGCTGCCGTAGTCGGGACCAGGAAGGACGATTTCTGGAAGTATTGAATCTCGTAATTTCGATCGCGGCGTTGACGAGGGTGCAATTTTCTAGCGTCCCAAACGAGCAACTCTGCGAACTTGAATAGCTGCCAGGAGTGAAGGTCGCTGACCGCCCAGAAGCACACTGCAGCACGCCGATTCGGGCTCTGACAGCGGACGGAGCCACGTGCTGAGTAAACGAGAGCAGGCGAGTGAGGCGCGCGCAGTAGAGAATCTTGCTTGTTCTCATCGCCCGAGAGCGACGGGCGCTGGGGACGGCTTCGGGTCGTCGATGTCGGTCGGTCGACTCTGCTGGTTTTGCAGGTACGCGACGCGGACCAGAAGGCCCGCTCTATCTGGTGCTCGATACCAGTTGTAGAATGTTTCGGGTTTGGAGGCATGGAGATATGCGACGAAGGATTCGACTTTCGTTTTACGTTCTTTTGTCTGCTCTGCTCTTTGCGGCAGTCTGTCATGGGCAATCCGAGCAGACGGCCGTGATTAAGCCAAAGCCGCAGGAAGGCGATTACGTACTCCATGACTTCCGTTTCAGATCGGGTGAGACGCTGCCGACGCTGCGCATGCACTACCTAACCTTTGGCAAGCCGGTCCGCGATGCCGCCGGACGTGTCACCAACGCAGTGCTGATTCTCCACGGCACCAGCAGGTCAAGCGACCAGTTCCTGGCCGCGCAATTCGCCGACGTATTGTTCGACCCCGGTGAGCCCCTGGATACCAGCCGCTTTTTTATCATCATTCCCGACAACATCGGCCATGGAAAATCGAGCAAGCCGAGCGACGGCATGCGCATGCATTTTCCGCAATATGATTATGACGATATGGTGCTGTCGCAGTACGAACTACTGACCGAAGGTCTGGGTGTCAACCATCTGCGCCTGATCCTGGGAACATCGATGGGGTGCATGCATTCCTGGATATGGGGCGAAACCCATCCCGACTTCATGGATGCCATGATGCCGCTCGCCTGCCTGCCGGTGCCGATCGCAGGTCGCAATCGCATCATTCGCAAGATGGTAATGAATGGGATTCGCCAAGACCCAGGCTGGAACCACGGAGACTACACGATTGAGCCGCGCGCCGGGCCGCAAATATGGCTTGATTTCATGCTTATCGCCAGTGGCTCGCCGCTGCAGATGCAAAAGAATTACACCGCTCCCGAGGCGGCCGACAGGTATGTTGACGATTACATCAAGCAGAGGATTTCGAACCTTGACGCCAACGACTTGCTTTATGAGGTGAATGCGTCGCGCAGCTACGATCCTTCGTCCAAACTTGGAACGATTACCGTGCCCGTCATGTTCGTGAATTTTGCAGACGATTTTCTCAACCCGCCGGAGCTGGGCATCGCCGAGCAGGAGATTAAGAAAGTCAAGCGCGGCCAGTTCACCCTTATTCCGGCCTCCGAGCAGACTCACGGCCACTTCACCCATACCTGGGCCGCCGTCTGGCAGCAATATTTACAGCAGCTGCTGCAGGAATCGCAGCGCTGAGCTAGGCAATGTAAATCCGGCTCCGGTCTTGATCCTCACGCCAACGGAGTTGCATGAAGGGGTGTTCGTCATGACCAGGCGCGAAATCACCAAGCCCGAGCAACTTGCTGGTGCTCGAATTGGCGCGGTGGACGCGAAGGGCGCGTTTGGTAGGGCCATGGGGCCATGGCTGCAACAATTGGGTGTTTCTGCGAGCGTTGTTTCCTTGGGATCGTTCCAGGCGATCTATGCTGCGCTCGGAGCAGGAAAAGTAGATGCCGGCTACCTGCCGGTTGATCTTCGATTCCGTGGACAAGATGAGTTCGGCTGGAATGTACTGCACGCGCTGCCAACCGGCTGGGGCGGCATCGTAACAACCCGACGATTCATTGCGGCCAAGCGGGAAGTTGTTGCCGAGGTCGTGAAGGGGTGTGTCGATTCGATCCACTTGTTCAAGACGCAGCCCGACATCGTCGTTCCTCTACTGCAGCGCTTTCTGCAGTTCAGTGATCGCAAAGGCTTGGGACAACTGCACGCCTTCTACGTGCCTTTGTTTCGGACCGTTCCGAGACCTACGTTTTTTTCCGAGATGCAAAGACTCAAGGATACTTTTTCCAAGGAATATGCCGCCGTACAGCAGGTGCAACCAGAGGATCTCTACGACTCGTCCTTTGTTGACGAACTCGATCGCAGTGGGTATATCCAACGGCTCTACTCCGGAAAAACCAATTAGAACACCGCTCAATAACAATTTGGGTTGAAACGTTTCCGAGCTTGTGGACTAGCCCTAGCAGGCCGCCAAAAGCGCAGCCGAGCGATACCTGGTCCCCGGTGCAAACCAATTAAAGAATGACACGGGATTTCTCTTTGTTTCTCCGAAGCTGTCGCTCGCGACCGTTCGCTCGGGGTCGATTGTTCCCATTAACGTCGTCGCTGGGTGCGACAGGCGCATTGGCCCTTAAGTCCACGGGCGTCCAGCGCCGTCGAAGAATATCCGGCCCTCACGCGAGGTAACTTTTCGGGTAACTTGCCTCAATTTTGCTGATAAACGCTTACAAAACAGCCAGTTATCGCTCTCGTTCGAATCCCTCAGCCGGCAAAATCCAGGGACTGCCGAGAACGTCCGTCGATGTCCAACATAATCGACAGCCGCGGTTTCTACGGTGTTTTTGGGATTTTTTTGTGTCCAACGCCGTCCGAATAGAAGCATTGACTAACGGCGCAAATAGGGGGTAACAAACGGGGTAACTCGCATCTACAGAAATCAGCTACCCCGATCCGGGATCCCAGTATGAATTGACTATGCGAAGCGCGACACGCTCAGGCTGCCGGACGGCTGATCGGCGCCCGCGGGTGTATCCAGGACGAAGGCAGCGGCACTTGCACGGGCGCTGTCGGTTCACCAATAAACCTACCGTCTGCGGGTAGCTGAAATCACAAACGCGAAGCGTATCGCGCGAGAGGTTTCACTCGCCGCCGCTTGACCAGTTGAGAGGCAGCTTCCGGCCCCGGGTGCAGACGACCCGATTGGAATCATCAGCAGATTTACCCTAAGCCACTACGTCACGCCGCCTTGCGCAGCGCGATCGACACTTTGAGCCCCACCCGTCCCGCGAGATCGAATAGCGCATCCAAACTGAACTTGTCGATCTTGCCGCGCAATAGATCGTTCAGGCGCGGTTGCGTCAGACCCAGTCGATCGGCAGCGGCCTTCTGCGAGATGTTCCAGCCCCGGACCGTCTTTTGCAGCACGCGCATCAGCTGCGACCGCGCCTTCATGCTAGCGGCCTCGCTCTGAGAGTCCTCGATTGCGTCCCAAACACTTGCGAAGGTCTTCACAATGACTTTCTCCTCATCAGAACTTCTTGGTACCGATCCCTGGCTAGCAGGTTTCCAGTCATCGGCATCCTCACCGTTCTGTACCTTGTCTAACTGGAAGCCAGTCTCGCGCCGAGCACTTTTTGGAAAGTCCCGCAAATCATCTAAAGATGAACCCACGAATGTTGCCGGCTTCGAAGCAGGTTTATCTACCGAAAGATTATATCAATATCGATATAAACTGCAAAAGACTGCGTCTACGGCACCACCACGATCCCCGGGGGCCGCTCGCGGACCACCCAGGCTTTTGATCGTCTACCGACCTCGACTGTTCCCATTGGCGCGGCCGCTGGGCGCGATAGACGCATTGGCCTGCAGACCACGGCCGTCCAACGCCGTCGAATAATTTCTACCCCTCGCGCGGGGTAACATTTCGGGGTAACTCGTCTCAGCTGTCTTGATAAACACTTACGAAACAATATTATCGAGAGCAGTAACGACAATTTCATAGAGCATGTCTCGATCCCTACGCGGACGTGGGTTTTCGAGCGCGCATCAATTCGCTTACTTCGCGGTCGCTGAAGCGCGCATCGTAGATGGAGCGCTCATCGATGGTGCGCGCCACTACGGTGGCGGTGACGACCGCGATCAGCATGGGCAAAATGAAAGAGCGGTCGCGGCCGGTTAACTCCATCACGAGAAGCACCGAGGAAACTGGACCGTGCGTAGTGGCAGCAAGCACGGCGGCCGACCCGATGATGGCATAGAGCCCCGGCGGCACACCCGGCCAGACCCACGACCAGGCCACCCCGAGAACGCCTCCGAGCAGAGCACCCATCGCCAATGTGGGAGTGAATAATCCCCCCGGAACGCCACTCCCTAGACATAGCACCGTGGCCAAGGGCCGGAGTACGAAGAGTATTAATAGTAACGCCGGCGTGACCTGATTGGTAAAGGCGAGCTCGGCGATGTCCTTGCCGTTGCCGAGCAGTTGTGGGAATGCAATCGATACCGCACCAAGTACTCCCAGCGCCACGACCGGCGCCACCACGCGGCGCTTTCCCGTGGGCTTGTTGCGATCGGCCCATTCGACGATTCGCACGAATCCGACCGATACCACTCCCGCGACGGGACCGGCCACGATGGCCCAACAAATGATGGATGCGGAGAGCGCGAAGGATGGGATCACATAGGTCGGCTCGTCGGGCACGGCAAGCAGCCAGGCGACGCCGGTAGCGGTGGCCGAGGCGAGCAACGCCGGCAGAATCAATCGAAGTGCCAGCACTCCGCGCAGCACTTCAACGGCAAACAATGCGCCGCCGAGAGGCACTCCGTAGGCTGCCGCCATGCCCGCGCCGGCGCCGCACGCCACCAACAGCCTGCGCTGTTCGTCGGACAGTGTGGCCTTGTCGGAAAGAGCATTGGCAATGACGGCGCCGGCTTGTTTGGGCGCCCCTTCGCGCCCCAATGAGGCGCCCATGCCGACGACGACAATGGAGAGTATCGCGCTACCCAGGGTGCGCAGCACGGGCAGCCGGCCCGCGAAGTTCTTGATGGCCTCCGTAATGTCGATGCTGTTCCCGCTCGAGAGTCTGCGCAGGACGATTTGGCCGATTCCAGTCAGTGCGCCGGCCGCCAATAGGATCATCACATGGTGCCATGCGCTGGCTTGCGCCGCGGCATCGAGTATGTGCGGCCCCGGCCAAGCACGATGCTGCACGAAGAACAGCAACTTGGTGAGAATTGCGGCGCTGATGCCCGCTCCGATGCCGGTCAACAACACCGCCAACCAGAACGCGGCTGCGCGGGGACTGGTGAGGGTCGGTGGTATACCGGACGGATCGGAGTTGAGCGATTGACTTGCCATGGAGCTGCTTCGCCGACCAATCAAATGTGATGATTGAACTCTGCGCGAGATATTACCCCGCCTTGCATCGGGAGAGCGCATCGCGCGGCAGCAGCTGTAGCAACGGCCCCCCTTTTCGATCAACGGAGAGGTGAATTCGTTCGCGTGCAGGTCTACATTATTAAAAAGTCGATGAGATCGACGCATTGGCCCGCAGTCCACGGGTGTCCAACGCCGTCGAATAATATCTAGCCCTCGCGCGGGGTAACTTTTCGGGTAACTCGTCTTAAAAGGTACTTGGCACCACACAAACGACAGTGATCGGGTCAGCAGCAGCTAGTCGCATCAGCCGGGCGACTGCGCCGATTCCGCTCAGCTACCGACGAGCGCGATGATCTTCGCGCGCACGCTGGCAAGCTCGCCCGATCGTGCCTTGCCTTTGTACTTCGCCTTGCGCTCTACCCAATCAAGGCTTTTGAGTTGGTCGGCAAGGACCACACCAGAACGGCTGCCGGTCAGAGTAACCTCGAACGGATAGCCTTTCACTTGGGTTGTCATCGGGCAGCAGAGCATCAGGCTAGTCTTGCCGTTGTAGGCGGCGGGACTGACGACCAGCGCCGGTCGGTGGCCCGCCTGCTCGTGTCCGGCTTGTGGGCTGAAACGCAACCACACAATATCGCCCGCTTCAGGTACGTAGCGACCAGCCACTATAGTGATTCCTTCCCAACCGGATTACCGAAGTCGACGCCGCCGTGCAAGTTGTCCGGCGTGATGCCCGCAAGCAGATCAGCCAAAACAACTTTGCCCGATCTAATCGGCTTTATGACGATTTGCCCCCCCTGCTCGCGGACGTCAACTGCCTCATCCAAATTGAGGCGAGCGGCCTGCATGATACCGCTCGGAATTCGAACAGCTGCGCTATTGCCCCATTTCTTAACGATCGCACGCATAAGGCCTTCCCCGACCAAACCAATGTTGACAGGTTACGGCAAAATTGATGCAGTGTCTACAATGTATATACAGACGGATGCAGAGCGTCCTCAAATTTGCGAGGGTTGTCTCCCGGGTCCACGGGCGTCCACCGTCGTCGACGAATATCCGGCCCTCGCGCGGGGTAACTTTTCGGGTAACTTGTCTCAATCGTCTCGATAACCGCTTACAAAACAGCTAGTTATCGCGCTCGTTCGAATCCCTCAGCCGGCACCAGAAAATACTTATTAGTTCAACATTTTATGTATTTTTATTGATCTTTTTTCGAATCACTCTTTACCACCGGCGACCGTCATCGACCCGAGACCGGCATTACCTATGACACAAAAACCTAACGCTTATATACCGAACCGTTGGTCGGGGCGGTCGCGAGCGCTCATTTTGTCTGGCAACAGCCTAAGTAGGTCTCGCGCCAGGAGACTATGCGCATCCCCCAAGAGTTGGAGCATCATCGGGCGTGGCAATTCGAATTTTCGCGACGAGGCGGCCCATTTGACATCATTTCCTCATCGCAGCTTCGATAGCCTCGGCGGAGTACGGCACTCCAGGCGTCAATAGTTCCGCGCCAGTCGCAGTAATGCGATACATGTCTTCCAGAAAGAAACCTTGACCGTCGATGGATGCGATCGGTTCGAAGTTAATGGTGGTCCCGGCTCGCAGGGGTCCGTTTGGGGAACCGGTGCCGAGGTTGCTCGTATGGATCTGCCAAAACGGAATTTGAGTTCTATCGGACCATGATTCTATGGCACGCCGGGCGAGCGAACTTTTCGCAGAGTCGCGGTGGCTCGCCAGTTCCCTCTGCCACACTTCGAAGACTTGATCTACGGTCACTCCAGCTCTCAGGAGCTTCGCGCCGGCGTGATAGGCAGCGATGAATATCGTCCAAACCTCGCGCTGATCGGCATCAAAGTGGCCGGAAACCGGGATGGTTCGTCCCAGATCGCCCTGGTAGTGATCCCACTCGCAGCCGACATCGAGTCGTACTAAGTCTCCCGCGCGCAGTACCGAATTGAGGTGGTCGTAACGGGCAAGCGAGGTAAACGGCCGTGGAAAAACTCCATTTTCGCCAGCCATTGCCCATGGCCAAAACGACGAACCGTGCGCTCCGGCCTGCCAGCAGGCATTCTCGACGACCGACTCAACCATGCGTTGTGATGAGCCCGGTTTAACTGCCCGAATACCGGCCATAAGAGCAATTACCGTCGACTTCGCTGCTGCGCGCAGAGCCGCGATCTCCTCGTCGTTTTGCACCATCATAAGATCTTGAATACGCCCAGTCGCGTCCTGGGCGTCGAAGGAGGGCCATTTCTGCAAGATGACCTGCAGCCATGCCGGCGCTTGCGGTGATTGAGTACTCAACAAGTCTTCTGGCAGTTCGTCGACGTGGAAAGAGCCGCTGGTAAAGTACAGCGAGGCCTTTTGTCCGGAGCGCGAAGCAAAAAACTCCTTCAGCTCGGTCCAGTCAACCACATGTTGAAGCGCCAGACGTTTTTCTGCGTCCAGCCCGGGCTTCACCTCGGGTTGCAGGCCGGCTCTCAAGTACGGGGGATGCGAGGGCAAAAACAACCAGCTTTCGTTTGATTTACCGTCTATCGCGAGTACCGCTCCAACGGTGTTTTCCAAGCCAGTGAAGTAATAGAAGAATGGATTCTGACGAAAACCGTCGGCCGAGGCACTTAGTGCCGAGTTTGCATGGAGCAGGAGGATTCCATCAGGGACCTCAGCGGCGGCCTTGCTCCTGCGTTCTCTAAAGTCAACACTGTGAGCGGCGGCCATAAAAGCAATAAGCGCTAAAATGCCAATGGCGTGGCGTAACAGCACGGCTGTCCTCCTGACTAAAAGATGCTGGTGAGCTGATCTCGCTGCAAAACAATTATGGCGAAACAATACATTGCATGGCCAACCTCCATGTAGGCCTTCTTACTTTGCCAGGCCGATCGTTATTAGGGTTCTGGGGTTTTGTTTCTCGGCCACCCGAGATTACTCCTTTGCCTGGCCGCATGCCCACGGCGATCCGCTCTCGGAGGCAGCCAAGCCCATCAAGGTGAAGTTACGCGAGGCTTTTCACTCGCGGTCTCATCATCTTTCAGGTCACTTGGGTCAGCGGAAGATCGACAGAAGTAAAAAAGAAATTTTTCCATCATATCGCAAACGAGATCCACGAGAAGGGAGGGGTGCGAAAGGAAGACGTGTGGATCAACCTTGTGGAAACAGGCCCTGAGGATTGGTCCTTCGGCAATGGCGAGATGCAATACGGGCCGAAATGATTTGGAAGATGGCGCGCGACTCATTGGCGGTCTTCAGCTGAGATGTAAAAAAAACTACCACGGAGTCGCTGCGTTACGACCGGTCTGGATACATGCTCGCCTTAACAGTGGCTCGCATCTGGGAAATAAAGAGCTCGGCCGCGGGGCTCAGTGTCCGATTCTTGAGCGTCACGATCGCAATCGGCCGCGGTTGCAACCCCAGATCTATGGGCAAAGCCTTGATGGAGGGATACTGGCTCAAGAGGTCAGGGGGAAAGACACTTAAGAAGTCTCCTCTTTCCAGCAGCGCCGGTCGCATATGAAGCGAGAAGTTGGTTACTCTCGCGCGCGGAGGTGTGAGCCCCTGCGATCGAAAGGCAGAAGCCACCCATTCGCTTTCCGGCATCTCCGGCGGCAACAGAATCCACTTCTCGTCAACCAGATCGGCGAGCTTAAGCTTGCGACGGCGCAACCAGGGGCTCTGGGCCCCAGCCACAACTACTACGGAATGCTGGAGGATTGTTTCTGCATCCAGGTCCTCCTCTTTGAAAGGGAAGGCGACTCGCCCGAACATGAGATCGACCTTTCGGTCGCGCAAGTCCCGAAAATCGAGCGCAATCGTGTCGGCCCGGCGCAAGTGTAGGATCAGTCGAGGATGCTTGGATATCAGCGTGGTGACGACGGCCGCCATCAGTGTGATGGCGAGTGGCTCTCCGTAGCCGATCCGTAACTCTCCGACTCCCTGCTCGGACAAATACTCGATCTCGCCAACACCCTGACGCAGTTCATCGAACGCTGCGACACCTCGGCGCAGAAGTGCGAGGCCGTATCGAGTCGGCTCCACCCCCTGCGCAGTGCGATCGAGGAGCCTTACTCCGAGTGTGTGCTCCAGCGTGGCGATCGCTTTCGATACGGCCGGCTGTGACATCGAGAGCTGATGCGCAGCGCGGACCATGCTGCCAGATTGTGCGACGGTTAGCAGAATGTGCAGGTCTCGCAGCTGCACTCGCCGCCCGATGCGGTGCTCCCAGTGACGCAACGATCTGGACGCCATACCTGATAGGTTAATCCAATAGAACAAGTTGGAAATTTGAGTTATACGCGCTCGTGTACGATCGGACCAGTTTTCGAGTTCGTCGATCACGAAGAGGATACTGCGATGCAAACCAGCTCACTGCCTACGGCCCTCGCGGTCGGCCGAGCGTCGCCGAAATGACACCCATGGAAGCGCGATCCATTGCCAAGCCGATTCGCATCGAGCCGGCATTTGACGATCGGAATTTCGTGCGAGCGCTGTTCGATCGCTACGCTCCGTACCGTGCGGTGGCGGCTTACCTACCGGCAGGCGCCGATGAGACCGCAGGTCCTCGCCCCGCAGATGCAGCCTACCCCTGGTTCCGCGAGACCTGGGCTTTGGGAGGTAAAGCGCTGGTCAAAGGCGCCGATCAGATCCTCGGCAACCCGCACTTCCTCGCTGCGGCGCGCGCTCTCTTTCCCTCTGCGCGTATTTCTCCGAAGCTGGTGGTCGTGAATGTCAACGCCCCTATGCCGGCCGGCGTACCGCACCTCGATGTGCCGGTCTTTCGCGGAGCAACTCGCGAGAACTTCGCGCTGCGGTTGCTGTTGGCCATGGGAGCCTCGGGCCTCTTTGAGCCTTGGCGCGTGATCGAGGCTGGCGCGATTGCCTGGTTCTATGACGGCCCGGACGGCGGATTCGAGTATTGGCCCGAGGGTCCCGCGGGCCAAATGCGGACAGAATCTGCGCCTTTCGGCAATGTTGCGATCGTCGCCGACTCGGACCGAATGTATCACCGGATCGGGCGAATCGGTCCACCCGATGCCGTGCTCCCCCGAATGAGCGCCAGCGCCGAGATCCGGCTCGACCCCGGTGGCTGCTGGAGCATCTTCGACCAGAACGAGTGTCGCGCTCGCTATCCGAAAGAGGCGGTGCGTATGTCGGTGGTTTGGAAGGCCGACGTGCGACCCGAGGGCTCAAGTCCGGTGGACCTTGATCCTCTGACGGCGCCGCGCGTTTTTCAGATCCTTCAGCACGATCTTCTGCAGCGGGGCGTACCCTGCGCGACTGATCTCGCGTCGCCGCAGGACCCAGAGTGGATCCAGTGCGTGTATCGCGTGTACATGAGCCTCGCGAAGATGGCCGCTCCTTCCGCAGAATGATCGATGTCAATGGCGGCCGGCAATCCGATGGAGATCCCGAAGTCACGCGCCACGCACCGTTTCTTGGGAGGCCTCTGCTTCCTGAGCGCGCTTTGCGAGGGCTTCGACGTTCAAGCCGCCGGCCTCGCCGCAACGGGCA
>Ga0210394_10008016_pt1 | contig 10985 bp, 18 predicted proteins | sample IncBWC12MmetaG_FD_160121 | JGI IMG/M metagenome (GOLD analysis project Ga0210394, IMG submission 160121) | Forest soil microbial communities from Barre Woods Harvard Forest LTER site, Petersham, Massachusetts, United States - Inc-BW-C-12-M | ecosystem: Environmental > Terrestrial > Soil >... | reverse complement strand
GGCAATCAGTTGCGGCTCCGCTGTTCTCGATCGCGCGCAGCTTCGAGTGGGTGGGCGCCCTGTCATAGAAGGTGACAATACCGAATTGGCTAGATTTACTCGTTTGCGCGGCGTGAAGTGTTTAGAGAAGGGCGGCACAATTCCCGACCTGGGAGTGCTTCCTCCCGAATCAGGATTTTTGACGGTGTTGCGAAGAGAGAAATCAACCAAGCCGCGGGGGAACGTGAACAAAACGAAGGAAATCGTACGGCGAGTTTTGGGTGGAGAATTGGCCCGCCGCGTGCACCCTCAGGAAAATGCGGACGCATTCCGATAAACGACTAACACAAGTCCGCGAGCGAGGGGGAAGGGGCTTGCTCAAAGACGAGTGCCGGTCGTTCCCACCTGCCTCTGAGAGGGAAGCTAGGATGGATGACCCCACGCCCCGGTCAAAAAAAGACCGGGAAACGGAATGCGTCACGGGGGCTCTTGTTCCCAAGCAAGAGCCCCCATTATTTTTCTAAGTAGCTGCACATAATTGGCTTAATCTGCTCTACTCCGTCGCCCCCTGTCCCCCTTCCTTCCGCGGTCCGCCGTCGCCTGCTCCCGCCCCAACATCCAACTGTAACCGAAAACGTAACCGGTGCCCGCCGAGTCTCGCCGGTTCCAGTACCCTACCGCAAATAAAATGGTAAGTGGTGTTCTATTCCAATCGGTACTTGCCGTTTCGTAGTATCAGAAGCGTGAAATACACCGCGCAGGAAACCCGGCCCTTCATGAACCTCGACGAGGCGGCCCCGCTCGTCGGCCTCAAGCCGCCCACGCTGCGCCGCGCGATCCGCCAGGGAAAGCTCCCCTATAGCAAGCCGGGCCGCGCCTACCTGGTGAAGCTCGACCACGTCGTGGAGTGGCTCGAAAACGAAATGCGGCGCGGCGGAGTGAAGCTCAGGAAGTAGCGAAGGAAAAATGAGCGAAATGAGCGAAGCGATACAGGTGTGCCCGGCGGCCGTTTTTTGCGCGCATCAAAACTGCGGGAGAGAGTTCGCGCCGAACAGAAGGACGCAGCGCTTCTGCTCCGAATCGTGCAGGTCGCTCCAGAGATATTTGCCCGCGAAGCTGGCGAACCTGGCGCGCAAGAACGACGCGTTCCGGATTTTGAGCCGCGACCTCCATTTCGGCTTCGACGGGCGCCGCGGCGGGAACCGGAACGTGAACTACACGACTCCGATTTTCGCGCAGTGAGGCGCCGAATCCGCAGAACTTCCGCGGACGGCGCCATGTATCAAGGATGAAAAGATGAAAAATTACGCGGGTCACAGAAAGGCGGTTACTGCAGGCCGTGCTGCACGTCCTGAAGTACGCAGAGCACGACGAGGAGAATGACTGGTCCAGTGAGGGCAAGCCCCGGATGCACATCTACCCTGAGCTGCGCGTCCTGAGGCGGTGGGCGGATTCCAGGCCTAAGTTCTTTTGCCGGTGCGGGGGTTGCAGGGCGGACCGCAAGTACTTCCGGGAGACGCAGGCGCGCCACGCCGAGAATCGGAGGGCGGCGTGAGCGCCGACGAGATCGTGACGGCGTTCCACGAGGCGGGCCACGCCGTCGTGGCCGCTATGCTCGGGCACGCGGTGCGGCTGGTGACGATCCTGCCGCACGCGGGCCTGGCCGGCAGCTGCTACCTGGAAGACGGCGGCCTCATGACGCCAAGCGAAGGCGCCGTGTTCACGGCCGCCGCGGACGTCGCGGTCAAGCTCCATACCAACATCCTGGAGGAGCATCACCGGGACTTTCTCGGCGACGGCTATGACGAGGCATCGGCCGCGGCGCGGAAGCTGCTCGACACGCCCGAAGCCAGGGCGCGGACCGCCGCGCTGGCCGCACGGCTGCTGCGGGAGAAGACCGTCGTCTTCGGCCAGTCCTAGGCTGGGCACGAATCGGCGCACGGGACCGGGGGCACAGGGAAACGGCCGCTCGCGGGTTCGCGGCGGTGCGGCAGCATGAAGGCGCTCAGAATCCTGGCAGGATTCACGGCGCGAAACAGAAACAAACGATCTTCCTTGCTACCTGCCAGGACGAGGAAGGGGCTGCGGCCCGGGCCGGACGGAGGGACCCAATCCCTCCGCGGCCCAAATTTCAGGAGGAAAGAGATGAGCGAGTCCAGCAAGCCGGCGCCGGTGTTCCCGGACCCCGGCCAAATCCCAGCGGAGCTGCGCGGGCGGCCGCAGTGGATCGGGTTCAATTTCAAGTGGAACGGGCACAAGTGGGCCAAGCCGCCGTGCTCGGCGGTCACGGGCGAGGAAAAAAATTGGCCCAACAGCGGGGTCACATTCGACGAGGCGCTCGCGGGCGCGGCTCGCCTGCGGATCGACGGCTTAGGTTTCAGCCTGGACGGCTATGTGGGCATCGACTTCGACCAGTGTATTAAGGATGGGAAAATCGAACCCGTTGTCGAGTCCTGGCTGAAGTGGCTGCCCAGCTACGCCGAGGTGTCGGTCTCGGGCACCGGCGTCCACGTCGTCTGCCGCGGCTCCATAGCGAAGGCCCTGAAGGCCACGCCCCTGCCCGACGCGGGCGGCGCTACCGTCGAAATTTATTCGATCGGCCGCTACTTCACGTTCACCGGGAACCGGATCGGCGGCCGTGTCACCATCGATGACTGCCAGCCGGGAATCGACAGGCTCCTGGCCCACCTCGGCGGGACGGGCGAAGCGGAGGCCGCGCCCCGCCGCCCGATGTCGAGGTCGAGCGCCAGGAGGGTCCATGCCGACAACCTGGCCGCGCTGCGCGCCGCGAGGCACGGAGAGGGGAACTCGCTCCTGAACTCCACCGCGTTTTTCGCGGGTCGCGCGTTCGCCGGGGGCACTTTCGATGACACGGAGGAGCGGCTCAAGGCCGAGATGCTGGACATCGTCACGAGGGATTGGGCGGCGCCGCACGACGAGCACGGCGCCAGGGCCACGATCGAGAGCGGGTGGGGCTCCGGCGCGGCGCAGCCCCTGGAGCTGCGCGCCGCGGAGGCGATCGTCACGAACCCCGGCAACTTGCACGAGATGACCGAGCGCGCCGAGGACGTGCTGCACTCCTTCGGCCTCAAGTACTTCGAGCGGAACGGCGAGCTCGTCCACACCGTGTACGGCCGCGACATCCCCGCGGCGAAGGCGTACAAGCGGGACGCGGACAGCGTCGTGATAGAGAGGGCGTCGCACCAGACCATCACGCTCGACCTCGACCAGCGCGCGGTCTTCGTGGCGCTCACCGCGAACGGGGAGAAGCCGTGCGCGGTGCCGAAGGCGCTGCCGGGCTTCATCACCAACCGCGTCCGCACCGAGCCCCGCAGGGTGCCGTTCCCGACCCTCGACATGGTGACCGGCTCGCCCGTGCTGCTGCCGAGCGGCCAGGCCGCGCAGAACGCCTTCGCCGAGGGCGTGCTATTCGCGTCCGGCGAGCGCCACAGGTTCCCGCCCGCGCCCGAAAGGCCGACCGTCGCGGACGCGAAGCGGGCGACGGCGCAGTTCTGGGAGGTCTTCGGGGGCTTCCCGTTCGTAGACCCGGGCTCCGCGGCCAGGCCGTGTGAGACGGCGTCCTACTCCGTCGCGCTCGCCGGGGTGCTCTCGCTCGCGGCGCGGCCGTACCTCGGAATCCAGGCGGTGCCGATGTTCGTGGTCTCGGCGAGCACGGCGCGCTCGGGCAAGACGAAGATAGTCGAGGCGGTCAGCTGCGCAGCGCTGGGATACAAGCCCACGGCGGTGCACTTCACGGACGAGGAAGAATTGGGGAAGCACCTGCAGCCGCTGATGAGGGCGGGCGACCGCGCGGTCCTGCTCGACAACGTGGAGCGCGCGCTCCAGAGCTCGAAGCTCTGCATCCTCATCACGGGCGGCGTGCTCCGCGACCGCGTGCTCGGGCTGAGCGAGGACGTGGTGCTCAAGAACTACTCCGTCCTGTTCGCCACTGGGAACAACATCGTCGTGGGCGGCGACCTGGCCGTGCGCTCGCTGCGCTGCGACATCGACGCGAACACGGAGCGGCCCGAGTCGCGGCGGTTCGACTTCGACCCGGTCGCCAGGGCGACGGAGAGGCACCCGCAACTGGTCGTGGCCGCGCTCACCGCGCTCCGCGCCTTCGTGCTGGCAGGCGCCCCGTGGACATTGGACCGCGCGAGGTGGGGCGGGTTCGAGGCCTGGGACTCGCTCGTATCCGGCTGCCTGGCGTGGCTCGGGTTCGCCGACCCCGTCCGGGCCCGGGATCGCATCATCGACGCCGACCCGATCCGCGCCGCGAACGTGGACATCCTGGCGGCGTGGTTCATCAGGTACAAGGACCGGCCAGTGACCCTTGCCGAGATTCGCGAGGATCAGGGCGAGGTCTACGACGCCCTGCTCGACGACGGCCGGTGGAACGGGCACCACGCCCAGTGGCTCCTGCGTAAGCTGGAGGGCAAGATTTGCGGCAACCGCCGCCTCGTCCGGCTCGACGGGCGCTCCAGGTTCCGGGTCGTCGAGGCCGGGCTGTTCGACCAGGGGCCTGCGTCCGAACAAAGGACTTAACCCGATTCCTCGCACTCATCGCACTCACAAACTATCAACGCGCAAGCCTTCAAAATTGATTGATTGCAATCAGGCAGTCAAAAAGCAGCTCTTAAAGTAGGGCGGTTTGTGAGTGCGATGAGTGCGCGGACAAGTACTGTGCTAGTGGAAATATTTTTGCGGCAGTACTACCCGGCCCATTCCCGGAATCAAGAATTCGCGCTATTGTGTGCATGAGCGTTACAGAACGAAGGAGTAAACAAATTGGAAGCCAGCGAACCCAAGACGGCCGTGATGGTCCGCCTTCCCATACCAATGAAGATGATGCTGGAGAAGCTCGCCAGGGAAAACCGCCGCAGCCTCAGCGCCCAGTGCCAGGTGCTGCTGGAGCAGCACCTGCCGGACCCCCTGGCGCCGCACGACGCGGGTGCGCGATGACCAAGTCCACAGAGACGCGGGGGACGATCACGATCATCAAGGACCCGACGCAGGCCGTGGCCCCCAACGGGCAGCACTACGTGTTCACCCCGCCAGTGAAGCCGCCGTACGTGTGCTGGGTGGACGGCAAGACCGCCAAGTCCCTGCTGTCACAGGGAGTCGCGGTCAAGGGCGACGCGACAAAGTCAAAGTAGGGGAACAACGACATGAACGCAGCACAGAAGGCAGTGAGGGTGTCGAAGCTCGAACCCAAGCACCAGACCATCAACGCGCTGCTGACCGCGCAGGGGCAGACGCTCGCAGCCCTGGCGACCGCGGCCGCTGTCAGCCAGGACCTCGCGGAGCGGCAGCTGAGTCTGCTTGTGGACGAGGGGCTGGCAGCCAGGACCAAGGGGAGCAGGACCACCGCGCTGTACACATCCATCTGAGGAGGCAACACCAATGTACGTACGCATGCTGACCACGGGGGAAGAGCTGGAGATGCCGGACGAGAAGGCCAGGCAGTACATCCTTGGCGGCCACGCCGTGGAGATTCCCGGGCCGACCGACGAACAGAACGCGAACGCGAACGCGAACGCGAACGCGAGCGCGAGCGCATAAACATTTCGAACGCGCGCATAAACATGCAGGGGGCACCCGGATGCCGGGGTAGATTACCGGAGCTTTCACCTACGGCGCCGTCGCCGGTTTCGCGCGCTATATCTCAGTTCGGAGAAACACCTCAGAGCGCAAGGCCCCGCGATGAGAACCAAGGACTTGGAGGAGCAAAACGATGGCTAACCCACGCAGGCAAATCCAGGACCTCGTCCTGGAGGGCTCCCCGAACCTGAAGCGCGCGCTCGCGCGTCCGCCCGCGGGGAAGCTGGAGAAGCGCGAGGACATCCTGGCCATGTGGGACGAGCTGATGGAGCGCCGCAGGGACGCCCTGGCCATCGTCAAGCGCGAGGGGCTGCTCCTCAAGCAGGACAAGTTCGGGCCCAAGGGCGAATTGTACTGGCAGTGGATCAAGAACCCGATGCTCAAGGTCGCGCAGGAGACCGAGCGGCAGCTCGCGAGCCTGGCGCGGATGCTGACGGAGGGCGGCCAGGAGCCCGGCAAGCCCGCGGAGAAGTCCGGGATGCAAAAAGTTGACGAGCTGTTGAAGGGAATCAACTAGTGACCGACGCGGCAAGCCAAGTCCTGGAGCTAGCCCGCAAGTTCGAGCTCCCGATCGACGAGATCGACGCGGAGCTGCTCGTTTCGAACAGGGCCCGCTTGGCCGCGAACCCGAAGGACCCCGAGGCCCTGGCGATCGAGAAACATTTCATGTGCGATTTTTACTGGGCCAAGGAAGAGCTGGCCATGGCGGACTTCATCGGCGATCCGCAGTGCGAACCGGGGTGTCCCTACTGCTTTGCCCATGACCAGAGAGCGTCCCGCAGGCTCAGCGAGCGCTTCGGGAGGATCGGTGCGTGCGGTGCGTGAGTTCAGCAAGGCCGCCCAGCGGAAGGGCGGGGTGGGGTGCGGGTGCACGAGATTCACCCGCTCCACGGACACGCGAACGGAATCAAGTCAATGCACGCGCGCTGGCATTTGGCCCGCGGGATCTTCAACCCCAAGTGCGAGCTGTGCCTGAAAGTCAGGAGCCGCCAACAGTGAGCGAGCTGACCGACTATCTGAAGCAGGAAGAGCTGGCGAAGCTGCGCCGGTTCGAGGCCCTCATCCACCGGGAGTTCACGGGGGAGGAGCTGGAGCGGCTGGCGCCGGACCTCCGCGGCATCTCCGACGAGATAAAGAAAATAGAGCTTGGGATTGTCTGGTTCGTGGTCGGCCCGGAGGGAAAAATCTTTCGGTGCGAGGACACCCGTGCCGCGACCCTGGGAGATTGAGTTCGAGGTCGAACTGCCATTCTGGTGGTGGGCGCGGGAGAAGCCCGTCACGCCGGAGGAGAAGCACGTGAAGCTGCTGTCCGAGCGAATGAGGACGAGACTGCACAAGGAGCGAGAGATGCTGAAAGACAGAGAAGATCAGCTGAGCGAAGACGAATTGAGGCGCCTGAGGGCGCAGATGCGGTTCGTGGAGGGGCAGATTCGGGACAACTCCCCGATGGTCGCGACGAACGGTTTGCCCGCTCCGCAGCGCGAGCTGGCAATTATTCCCCCCGCTCTCTTGGAGCGCTGCAAGAAGGCGCCGAAGCTGGCGCCGGTGGACCTCAACTCCGACTACTCGGTGGAGTCGAAGCTCCGCGACGCCGGGTTCAAGGGCAAGCCGGGGGAGTTCTTCGGGACGTTCGGCCTCAGCCGCCCGCAGGTCCTGGCGATGCCCGCGGCGGAGATCAAGGCGCACATCGACCGCGTGCGCGGCTCGGACGACTTCGCGCCGACGCGGTCCACTCCGCGGCCCGCGCCCCAGGCGCCTCGCAACGGCCCGATGTTCGTCGAGGTCGGCGCCTAGCGGGAAAATTCAGGCAGGGAGAAAACCAATGGTGAAGCTGAATCCGCGGTCCATCCCGACCGGGCGGCAAACGCCCGGCGCGAAAAAGCCCGGGCCGAAGTCCCCGGTCTATCTGTCCTCGAAGCGCGGCCCGGTCGTCGCCAGGGACGCGGCGGACGTGAGCGACCCCGATTCCCCGAACTACGACCCCGCGAGCGACGAGTCCATGGACGACTCGGAGAAGTAGCACCAAAATTCGACACGAAGGGAAAAAGCAGATGGCCTACACGAACGCAGAGGTCGCATTCCTGGCCCGGGGCGGCGACAACCGCGGCGGCCGGGGGATGACGAGGCTCGACTCGGAGATGTTCCGCACGTGCCCGCCCCGCATCATGAACCGGATTCTCGAGGCCCGCGCCAAGCGCCTGGGAAGCGAGTTCGCCGCGTTCCAGGAGGAGCAGCGCCGCCTCTCGCAGCCCAACGCGCCGTTCGACCTGGAGCAGCAGGTCCAGTCCACCAAATTGTTCTAGCGGCACAGAGGCGCTCGCCCCAGTCACGGCGCGCAAAAATCAAGCAGCAGAGGAAAAGCAAATGAGCAACCTAAGCAAGCTGGCGCTACTTGAAATTTCGGAGCTGTCGCACCGCGCCGAGCACCTGGCGAGGGGCGGCGCGTCCGAGAGGGCGCAGTCGGCCGTGCTCGTGCAGAGGATCAAGAACGTCCGCGTGGCCGGCGTGAGCAGCGACGAACTGAGGGCCGAGTACGCGGGCGCGCTCCGGGAGAGCGTCAGCCCGAAGAGGTCCGACGCGGAGCACCGCCGGATGTTCGAAAAGTATCTCGCCGGGCACGCGGACGACAAGGAGTTCCGCGACTTCCTCGCGGGAACGCAGTCGATCCTGTACACGCAGGGAGCGAGCGGCGGCTACACCGTCCCGATCCAGTACGACCCCACGCTCCGACTCGCGATGGCGCAGGTGGACCCGGTCCTCGACGAGGACGTGACCGACTTCACGATGGAGGACCCCTTCGGCCCGGGGATCGTGAGTGGCTATGACCTCTCGACCATCAGTGCATCCCTGGTGGGCGAGTCCGTCGTCCAGAACCCGCAGGTGATCCCCACGGTCTACGGGACGACTCTCAATAGTAACTTGATTTTTAAGGCGTCGTTCGCCGCGTCGTTGGAATCGGAGCAGGACATCCCGTCGTTTGCGGACAAGATCGTCTGCGCGGCTGGGGTCGCCCTGGCCCGCACGATCGGCCAGCACGTGATGACCGGCCGCGGCGGGACGACGGACATCAACGGCGTCGTCAACCTGCTCGGCGCCCCGCTGCAGAGGAACGCGACCGCGGGCAAGGTGGTCCTCACCGACATCAACAACTGGTACTTCTCGATCAACCGCTTCTACCGCTCGCAGCCCAAGTGCGGGTGGCTGTTCAATGATTTGGGTTATAAACTCGTGAGGAATTCCACCGACAACTCGGGCCGACCCCTGCTCTCCGTGAAGGACGACAAGGAGCAGCTCATGGGCAGGCCCGTCTACGTCTCCCCGTCCCTAACCCTGGCCTCGGCCGGCGTGGGGCTCTTCCTCTTCGGCGACCTCGGCCACCTCGTGGTCCGCGCCTGCCGTCCCCAATTGCAGAGGGCGACGGAGCTGTCGCAGGCCGACGTGACCCGGGGCGAGTGCCTATACATCGCGAGGATGCGCGCGGACTCGACGATCTTCGACGCGTCGCAGGGGAACAATCCGCCGATCGTGCTCGGGACCCTGAACTAGCCGACAGAGACCCCTACCCCAGGCCGGGGGTATGGACGCGGAGCGCCGGACCAGCCCTAACTCGATCGGGCCTCATGCCGCCCGCCGTCTGACCGGAGGCACGGAGTCAACACCGTGCCTCTACCTTCTTTCTCTTGGGCCGACAAATGACCAGACCACTCTGCCAAAAATGCGGCGTCCGTAGATGCGAGAAGTGCGGCTTCAAGAATGATGGGACTGCGGGGTACAGGAAGACCTGCAGGAAATGCAGGCACACCCCCGAGACATGGGCCACAAGGAGGCGCCGTGAATCGCGAAGGCCCCAAGCAAAGTACAGACTCCTGCGAAGCGAGTCCAAGCGCCGCGGCCTGGAGCTGAGGTTGTCCTACGAGGAGTACCTGGAGCTGACGGAGGATGCCCCCTGCACCCTGTGCGGCAGCAGCCTACCCGAGTTCGGCTACGGCATCGACAGGTTGGACCCGGAACTGGGCTACGTGCCGGGGAACTGCGCGCCATTCTGCAAGCTGTGCAACAAGATCAAGAGCACCCTGACCCTCGACGTGCTTCTGGAGCACCTCGGCAAAATCCAAGCCCACTTGGCGAAGGCCCCCCAAAGTTGACCCCGGAGCTCAGTTGACCCCGGAGCTCAGGCCCGCGAGGACGGTAGACGCGGACACGATCGAGAGGGCCGCGGCGGGCTGCCTCGCGTCCCGCGCGTTCGTGCGCGCCTACGGCGAGTCGCGCCGCGACTTCCTCGAATCCCTGGTGGCACCGTTCGTGCCAGACCCCTTCGAGGGGAGGTGCGTCTTCGTCCAAGGCGGCGCATCGGCGCGCGTCCTGCCGGCGACGAAACTGAACGGCGCAAGGCGCCCCGAGAGGGACCGCCGCGAGCACAAGAAGTGGGAGGAATCCCTCGCGCGCTTCGGCCTCGACGAGCAGACCCTGAACGGCTCGGCGGGGAAGCAGGTGGTGGTCATCGCGAAGGGCAGCGAGCCGCCGCTCCGCACGGTGGACGCCGACGCCCAGCTCGCGGCGAGGCAGGGAATCCCCTGGCAATCCACGCACGCTATCCCGATCCAGGTCCACGAGCGGGAGATTCCGCCGTGGACCCAGAGCGACGCGGCGTGCCGCGAGTTCCTCATGCACCTCTACGGGAACGCGTTCGAGGCCGGCAGGCCGAGCTGCCGCGAGGCCGCGCGGAGGAGGGCCGGGAGGTGCGCCTACGTCCTGGCGCGGTTCTTCCGCGAGCTGGCGACCGCGGCTGTCATCGCCGGCGACTCCGGGATGGAGGAGATACAGGTGCTGAGGATCGCCGGGAAGATACGCCTCCACGATTTTCCAAACGGAAAGATGAGGTGCTGTGGGAGATGGCGCAAGACACGAGAAGGTTCATGATAGCCGCCGCCGACGGCGACTCACTTGAGTTTACCGATGGAGAAAAAGAGCGTGTGTTTCCGAAAGTCGGGCGCGAACCGAAGCGCCGCCGGAAGGCCGCCAGGAAGCCTCCCCGCCGTCAATCCGGGGCTCCACACGCGCGCCCGGAGGCGCCCGGCTCAGTTCCGGCCTAAGCGCGCTCTGCTCCTGGAGTCCTAGGACCCTGCCGCGTAGTTTTCACACGCCTTGAGCCTTGAGCGCCCCGCCCCCCTAGTCCTGTCCCGAAACGTGCCAAAGGTCCTGCTCCCCTAGAGGGTCCCCCGCGGCACAATTTACCCATGATGAGCAGCACAAAGACAGGAGCCGAGATGAAACCCACAAAGAAGAACCCAAGCCTGAACACCTGCGAGCACGGGGTCATCCAGGCCACCTGCACAAAGTGCTTCCCTCACGGGAACATCCTCGTTCCCAAACCAACCAAGAAGGAGAAGAGAAATGGCTGACAA
>Ga0210394_10008015_pt1 | contig 10988 bp, 8 predicted proteins | sample IncBWC12MmetaG_FD_160121 | JGI IMG/M metagenome (GOLD analysis project Ga0210394, IMG submission 160121) | Forest soil microbial communities from Barre Woods Harvard Forest LTER site, Petersham, Massachusetts, United States - Inc-BW-C-12-M | ecosystem: Environmental > Terrestrial > Soil >... | reverse complement strand
GACGGGGTGGTCACAACCCCGCGGGCAGACGCCGATTGCGTCGTCACCGAGCACGGCATCGCCGAACTGAAGGGCCGCACCCTTGCCGAGCGCGCCCGGGCCCTGATCGGGGTCGCCGACCCCGCCTTCCGCCCCGGACTGGAGCGGGCTCTGGGGGAGGGGCTGGTGTGATGATGCGCGCTACCGCCGCCGCCCGCGGCGCGGGCGCGCCAGCCGCGGCACGACCCCGGGCGCGGGCTCGGACGCGGCACCGGGCGGCGGCAGCGCCGCCGCAAATCCCCGCCGCTCGTCTTCCAGGGCTTCGATCCGGCGCTGCAGCGCGTTCGCCTCGTCGAATTTGAACGCCGACATCGCCAGATCGTGGTGCGAGCGCAATGCCTCCAGCTCGCGGTCGATCGCCTCGAGCCGAGCACGCTTTGCCGCGAGGTCGTTCATTCCGCTCTCTTTTCAACCGTCATGCCCGCGAAGGCGGGCATCCAGGGACCCGGACACCGGGCGATCGACTTGTTGCTCTGGACCCCCGCTTTCGCGGGGGTGACGACTGGGGGCGATCCTCACGCCTCGAGGACGATCTTGCCGGCATGGCGGCGCGACAAGAGCGCGTGCATCGCCGCGCCTGCGTCGGCCAGCGGGAAGGTTTTGGCGACGACCGGCTTCAATCGCCCTGCCTCCCACCAGCGCAGGAGTAGCGCGAGGTTGCGGCTGACGAGCACCGGGTCGCGCGCCGCCTGGGCGCCCCACACGACGCCGATGACCGAGATGTTCTTGACGAGGATCAGATTGGCCGGCACCGCCTGGATGCGGCCCGCGGCGAAGCCGATGACCAGCATGCGGGCTTCCCAGTTGACCGCACGCAGCGCCTGGTCGAACGCATCGCCGCCGACCGGATCGAACACGACATCGGCGCCGAGCCCCCGGGTCAATTCGCGCACCCGGTCGCGGATGCTTTCGCGTCGGTAATCGATCAGTTCGTCGGCGCCGTGCCGGCGCGCGACCGCGAGCTTCTCCGGGCCGCCGGCGGCGGCGATGACCCGGGCGCCCAATTCCTTGCCGATTTCGACCGCGCTCAACCCCACCCCGCCGGCGGCGCCGAGCACCAGAAGCGTCTCGCCGGGCTTGAGATGGCCGCGATGGGTCAGCGCGAAATGCGCGGTGCCGTAGGCGACCGGAAAGGCCGCGGCGTCGACGAAATCCATGGCGTCGGGGATCGGGACGACCGCATCGGCGGGGACGACGATCTCCTCGGCATAGCCGCCGCCGAAGCGCAATACCGCGAGGACCCGCCGGCCGGGCTCGAGGTGGCGTACCTCGGCGCCGGTCTCGATGACGATTCCGGCGGCTTCGAGGCCGGGGGTGAACGGGAATTCGGGCTTCACCTGGTACGTGCCGCCGATCATCAGCGTGTCGGCGAAGTTGACGCCAGAGGCGCGGACCCGGACGCGCGCCTCGTTGGGGCGCAATGCCGGTCGCTCGACCTCCTCCAAACGCAGCGTGTCGGGGCCGCCCCATTCGCGGCAGCGGATGGCTTTCACCTGGGATTCCCCTCGGCAATTCGGCGATGAGGATAGCCCAAGCGCGAGCCCGCGGAAGAGGTGATGCGTGATCTGCACCTCTGCCGCTTTGGCTGCTCCCGTGCTACCCTCCCGGTTGCAAGCAGCGGAAGCAAGCGCACCGAAAACGGGGTGCCGTGGCTCTCGTCGACGAAGCTGCGCGACAGCGGGAGGATGCGGGATATGAGACGACATGCGCGCGCGATGGCGGCTCTGGCCTCGTTGCTATTCGTTGTCTGCGCGGGTACTGGTGCCCTAGCGCAGAAGCGTGGGGGCATCCTCAAAGTATACAACGCCGACAGCCCCCCGGGCTTGAGCATCTACGAGCAGGCGACACCCTGGGGTCAGGGGCCGCTGATGAGCGTCTACAACAACCTGATCGTGTTTGATCAGCACATCGCGCAGAACAGCCTCGAAACGATCGTGCCCGATCTCGCCGAGAAATGGGAATGGAACGAGGACGGCACGGCGCTGACCTTTACCTTGCGCCAGGGCGTCAAATGGCATGACGGCCAGCCATTCACCGCCAAGGACGTCTTGTGCACCGTCGATCTCATGCTCGACAAGGGCACGCAAAAGCCGCGCTTCAACCCGCGCAAATCAAATTACAACAATCTCGATACGGTGACGGCCAACGGCGATTACGAAGTGACGTTTCACCTGAAGCGGCCACAGCCGGCATTCCCGATGCTGCTGGCCAATGGCTTCGCGGCGATGACCCCCTGTCATCAGACGCCGGACCAGATGCGGCAGCACCCGATCGGCACGGGCCCCTTCAAGTTCGTCGAGTTCAAGCCCAACGAACACATCACGCTGACCCGCAACGAGGATTACTGGAAGCCGGGCCTGCCCTACCTCGACGGCATCGAATTCACGATCATCAAAGACCCGGCAACGGCAGTATTGGCGTTCGTCTCCGGCAAATTCGACATGGCCGGCGGGCTGTCGCCGCCGAATTTGGACGACATAAAGAGCCAGATGCCGGACACGATCTGCGAGCTCGACCCGGGCACCGTCAACCGCCACCTGATCCTCAACCGCGCCACCCCGCCCTTCGACAATCCCGAATTGCGCCGCGCGATGGCGCTCAGCATCGATAGGAAGGCGTTCATCGACATCGTCTCCCAGGGGCACGGCGAAATCGGCGGCGTTTTGCAGTCGCCGCCCGGCGGGTTGTGGGGCATGGCGCCCGACCAGCTCAAAGAACTGCCGGGTTACGACCCGGACATTGCCGAAAACCGCGCGCAGGCCCGCCAGATCATGGAAAAGCTCGGCTACGGGCCAGGTAACCCGCTCAAAATTAAAGTCTCGGCGTCCGATATTTCCTTCTACCGCGACCCGGCTGTTCTACTGATCGACCAATTGAAGCAGGTCTACATCGAGGCCGAGCTCGACAGCATCGACAGCACCCGCTATTACCCGAAAATCATGCGTCAGGAATACACCGTCGGTCTCAACCTGCAGACCAGCGGCCCCGACCCCGATCCGATCCTCGATTTGTTCTATGGCTGCGGCTCCAGCCTCAATTGGGACCATTACTGCAACAAGGAGGTCGACGGGCTGATAGCCGCCCAATCCATCGAGGGCGATGTTGCGCGCCGCAAAGCGATCCTGTGGCAGATCGAGCGCAAACTGGCCGAGGACGACGCCCGCCCGATCATCTTCTACGCCGATCGCGGCACGTGCACCCGGCCAACCGTCAAGGGATCGATCGTCAACACCAACAGCATCTTTGACGCGGCGCGCCGGGAGGACGTCTGGCTCGACCGCTAGATCGTCACGCCAACCGCTCTACTTACGAGGAGCATCGTCTGCGCTATCCTCCGGGAGCGATCGTCGGCTGAACCAGGAGGACAACGACATGCCGCGTCATTTGCCGGGGCTGATTGCGGCCGCCGTGCTGGCTCTCGCCGCTGCCGTTCCCCTGCCGGCATCGGCGCAGAAGGCCGGCGGCACCCTGCGGCTGCAGCATTTCGACAGTCCGGCGTCGATGTCGATCCTCGAAGAAGCGACGCGGGCCAGCGAGCAGCCGATGATGGCCGTCTTCAACAACCTGGTGCTCTACGACCAGCATGTCGCCCAGAACAGCCTCGCCTCGGTCGTTCCCGATCTGGCGACCAAGTGGGAGTGGAGCGAGGACGGAAAGGAACTGACCTTCCCGCTGCGCCAGGGTGTCAAGTGGCATGACGGGAAGCCGTTCACATCAGCCGACGTGAAATGCACTTGGGACCTGTTGATGGGCACCGGCAGCGACAAGCTGCGGCTCAACCCGCGCAAATCCTGGTACGAGAACGTCGTCGAGGTGACGACAAACGGCGACTTCGAGGTCACCTTCCATTTGAAGCAGCCGCAGCCGGCGCTCCTGGCGCTGCTCGCCTCCGGCTGGTCGCCGGTCTATCCCTGCCACGTGCCGGCGCGCGAGATGCGGCAGCACCCGATCGGCACCGGCCCCTTCAAGTTTGTCGAGTTCAAGCCGAACGAATCGATCAAGGTGACAAGGAACCCGGATTACTGGAAGCCGGGACGGCCCTATCTCGACGGCATCGAGTTCACGATCATGCGCGAGATCGGGCCGCGCAACCTCGCCTTTTTCGCCGGCAAGTTCGATGCGATACCGCTCGGCGTCACGATCCCGACCCTGAAAGACTTCAAGGAGCAGGCACCGCAGGCGATCTGTGAGGTCGATGTCGGCAACGTGCCGCGCACGATGCTGATCAACCTGCACAAGCCGCCGTTCGACAATCTGGAATTGCGCCGCGCAATGGTGCTCGCGCTCGACCGCAAAGCCTTTGTCGACATCCTCAACGAAGGCGTCGGCACCCCCGGCGCGACGATGCTGCCGCCGCCCAACGGCGTCTGGGGCATGCCGAAGGAGATCTTGGAGAGGCTGCCGGGTTACGGCCCCGACATCGCCAAGAATCGCGCCGAGGCGAAGGCCATCATGGAAAAGCTCGGCTATGGCCCGGATAAGCCGCTTGCCGTCAAAATGTCGACCCGCAACTTCCCCGCCTGGCGTGATCCGGCGGTCATCCTCGCCTCGCAGCTGAAGGAAATCTACATCGACGCCGAACTCGATTTTGTCGATACCGCGCTCTGGTATCCCAAGATGACGCGCAAGGATTTCACGGTCGGCGCGGTGCCGATCGAGAGCGGGGTCGATGATCCGGACCAGATGTTCTACGAAAATTTCCATACCGGCGCAGCGCGCAACTATGCCGGCTACAGCGATCCCGAGGTCGACAAGCTGATCGACCAGCAGTCGATGACGGCGGATCCCGGGAAGCGCAAAGGGCTGGTTTGGGTGATCGAGCGCAAGCTGGCCGAGGCGGCATTTCGGCCGGTGATCTACTACCCGGCCGGCGCCAGTTGCCGACAGCCCTGGCTCAAGGGGTGGACCCGCATGACCAACAGCATCTACAACGAATGGCGTTTCGAGGACGTCTGGCTCGACAAATAGGCGATACGCAGCAGGCGCGGCGCGGCAACAGGGAGGGGCCGATGAGGCTACATCTTCGCGGCTGCGCCGGGGCGGCAGTGCTGCTCGCGCTGATCGGCGGCGCGCCGGCCCTGGCGCAAGAGTCTGGGGCGCAGAAATCCGGCGGCGTCCTCAAGATTTCGTTTTTCGACAATCCGGCGAGCATGTCGCTGCACGAGGAAGCAACGGGCGCGGCATTGCGGCCGATGATGGGCGTCTTCAACAACCTCGTCATGTACGACCAGCATGTCGCGCAGAACAGCCCGGCCTCGATCATCCCGGATCTGGCGACGGGCTGGTCGTGGAGCGAGGACGGGACCGAATTGAAATTCCCGCTGCGCCAGGGCGTCAAATGGCATGACGGGAAACCGTTCACTTCGGCCGACGTGAAATGCACCTGGGACCTGCTGCTCGGCACCGCAACCGAAAAGCTCCGGGTCAACCCGCGCAAGAGCTGGTACGGCAACCTCGACCGGGTAACGACGTCAGGCGATTTCGAGGTCACCTTCCATTTGAAGCGGCCGCAGCCAGCGCTCTTGGCGCTGTTGGCGTCCGGGTGGTCGCCGGTTTATCCCTGCCACGTGCCGGCGCGCGAGATGCGCACCCATCCGATCGGCACCGGCCCCTTCAAATTTGTCGAGTTCAGGCCGAACGAAGTGGTCAAGACCGCGCGAAACCCGGACTATTGGAAGCCGGGCCGGCCCTATCTCGACGGTATCGAGTGGCAGATCATGCCGGATATCGCCACGCGAAACCTGTCGTTCATCGCCGGCAAGTTCGACATCTCGTCGCCCTACGGCACGTCGATCCCCTCGCTCAACGACGTCAAGAGCCAGGCGCCGCAATCAGTCTGCGAAGTCACCGCGACGAATGTCAGCCGCAACCTCATCCTCAACCGCGACAAGCCGCCGTTCGACAACCCCGATCTGCGGCGGGCGGTGGCGTTGACCCTCGATAGGAAGGCCTTTATCGACATCCTCCAGCAAGGCCAGGGGGACATTGGCGCGCAAATGCTGCCGCCGCCCGAGGGTTTGTGGGGAATGCCGCCCGAGATGCTGGCGACATTGCCGGGCTATGGTCCCGATATCGCGAAGAACCGCGCCGAATCACGCCGGATCATGGAGACGCTCGGCTACGGGCCGGACAAGCGCCTCGCGGTCACGCTGGCCTCGCGCAACATCCCGACCTACCGCAGTCCGGCGGTCATCCTCATCGACCAGCTGAAGGAAATCTACATCGACGCCGTGCTCGAATCGGTCGAGACCGCCAACTGGTTTCCCAAGGTCATGCGCAAGGATTACACGATCGCCATCAACGGCACCGAGAGCGGCGTCGACGACCCCGACCAGCAATTCTATGAGAACTTCGTGTGCGGGGCGGCACGCAACTATACCGGCTACTGCAATCCGGAGGTCGACAAGCTGATCGACCGGCAATCGGCCGAGGCCGACACCGACAAGCGCAAGGCGCTCGTCTGGCAGATCGAACGGCGATTGGCCGAGGAGGGCGCCCGGCCGATCATCTTCTACCCGCGCGGCGCGACCTGTTCGCAGCCCTACGTCAAGGGCCTCGTGACCATGGTCAACAGCATCTACAACGGCTACCGGATGGAAGACGTCTGGCTCGATCGGTAACGAGATGAACCGCAGGAGGCGACTATGCGGCGACGCAAGCGGAGCTTCGCTGTCTTCGGCGGTCTCCTGGCGGCGATCGCGGCGGCCGGGCCGGCGCTCGCGCAAAAGTCCGGGGGCATCCTGCAAATGCCTGGCTTCACCACCCCGGCGAGCATGTCGATCCATGAGGAATCGACGATTGCCGTGGGCATTCCGCTGATGCCCGTCTTCAACAACCTCGTCGTCTTCGACCAGCATGTCGCGCAGAACAGCATGGCCTCGGTCGTGCCCGATCTGGCGACCGGCTGGTCATGGAGCGAGGACGGGAAAGAGCTCAGCTTCCCCCTGCGCCAGGGCGTCAAATGGCACGACGGGAAGCCCTTCACCGCAGCCGACGTCAAGTGCACATGGGATGCGCTGCGCGGCCTCTCGGCCGACAAATTCCGCGTCAATCCGAGGAAGGCGTGGTACGGCAATATCGACGACATCACCACCAGGGGTGATTACGAAGTCACCTTCCACCTCAAGCGGCCGCAGCCCTACCTGATTGCGCTGCTGGCCTCCGGCCAGTCTCCGGTCTACCCCTGCCATGTGACGCCGGCGGAGATGCGCCAGCACCCGATCGGCACCGGGCCCTTCAAGTTCGTCGAATACAAACCCAACGAACACATCAGGGTCAGACGCAATCCCGATTACTGGAAACCGGGGCGACCTTATCTCGACGGCATCGAAACGACGATAATCCCGAACACCTCGACCCGCATGCTGTCTTTTGTCGCCGGCAAATTCGACCTCTTGCAGATTTCGCTGCCGCTGTTGAAGGACGTGCAGGCCCAGGCGCCGCAGGCAGTGTGCGACGCGGTGATGCACAACAACAGCCGTGACCTGTTGATCAACCGGGCCGTACCGCCCTTCGACAATCTCGAACTGCGGCGCGCCATGGCGCTGAGCCTCGACCGCCAGAGCTTCATCGACATCCTCACCGACGGGCGGGGGGCGGTCGGCGGCCCCACCATGCCGCCGCCGGACGGCGTATGGGGCATGCCGCCCGATGTCCTGCACACGCTGCCGGGCTACGGCGCCGACGTGGCGACGAACCGCGAAGAAGCCCGCGCCATCATGCAAAAGCTCGGCTACGGGCCCGACCGGCGGCTGGCCGTCAAGGTGTCGACGCGCAACGCCGACGATTACCGCAATGCAGCCGTCATCGCGATCTCGCAGCGCGCGAGATCTACATCGACGGCGAACTCGAGGTCATCGACACGGCGACATGGTTCCCGCGCGTTCTGCGCAAGGATTACGTGGTGGGGGCTACGGTCAGCGAGGGCGGGCTCGACGAGCCAGATCAGAAATTCTACGAGACCTACGCGTGCGGCGCTGTGCGCAATTATACCGGCTACTGCGACCCGGAAACCGACAAGCTGATCGACGCGCAGTCGATGGAAGCCGACCCGGAGCAGCGCCGGAAACTGGTTTGGGACATCGAGCGCCGGCTGGCCGAGGATGCCTCGCGCCCTGTCCTTCTCTATTCGCGCTTCGCGACCTGCAGGCAGCCCTACCTCAACGGGCTGACGACGATGACCAACAGCCGCTTCAACGGCTGGCGCATGGAAGACGTCTGGCTCGACAAATAGCGGCTCGCCGACCGCGGGAGAAACGACATGCGTCGATGCGTTGTTGGAATTGCCGGCGCGGCGCTCTTCGCCGCAACCCTCGGCGCCGCGCCGGCGGTCGCGCAGAAATCCGGCGGCATTCTACGGATGCCCGAAGGCACCAACCCGGCCAGCATGTCGATCCACGAGGAATCGACGATCGCGGTACTCGGGCCGATGATGGGCGTCTTCAACAATCTGGTCATGTTCGACCAGCATGTGCCGCAGAACAGCCTGCAATCGATCGTGCCCGACCTCGCGCTCAGCTGGGCGTGGAGCGAGGACGCCCGGGACCTGACCTTCAAGCTCCGTCCCGGCGTCAAGTGGCATGACGGGAAGCCCTTCACCGCGGCGGACGTACGCTGCACCTGGGATCTGATCAGTGGCAAATCGGCCGAAAAGCTGCGGGTCAATCCGCGAAAAGCCTGGTATCGCAACCTCGACGCGGTGACCGTCAACGGCGATGACGAGGTCACCTTTCACCTGAAGCGCCAGCAGCCCTCGTTCATTGCGCTGCTGGCCTCGGGCTGGTCGCCCGTTTATCCGTGCCACGTCGCGCCGCGGGACATGCGCCTTCACCCGGTCGGCACGGGGCCCTTCAAATTCGTCGAGTTCAAGCCCAACGAGACGATCAAGCTCGTCCGGAACCCGGATTACTGGAAACCGGGGCGGCCCTATCTCGACGGCATCGAATATACGATGGTCGGCAACGCCTCGACCGCGATCCTCGCCTTCACCGCCGGCAAATTCGACCGCTTCGGCCAGGGTATCCTGTCGATCCCGCTGATGAAGCAGATCAAGACCCAGGAGCCCGAGGCGGTCTGCGAGACGGTGCCGTGGAACATCCCGCGCCAGCTCTTGGTCAACCGCGACAAGCCGCCGTTCGACAATGCCGAGTTGCGCCGGGCGATGGTGCTGACCCTCGACAGGAAGGCGTTTATCGAGATTCTCGGCGACGGCGAGGGCTCGATCGGGGGCGAGATGATGCCGCCGCCGGCGGGAAGCTGGGGGATGCCGCCGGAAGTTCTGGCGACGCTGACGGGCTACGGCTCCGACGTGCAGAAGAACCGCGCCGAGGCGCGCCAGATCATGCAGAAGCTGGGCTACGGACCGGACAAGCGGCTCGCGGTGACGGTGACCACCCGCAATGCCGGAGCCTATCGCGATCCATCGATATTGCTGATCGACCAGCTGAAGGAGATCTACATCGACGGCACGCTCAACATGCTCGACACGACGCAGTGGTATCCCACGGTCATGCGCAAGGATTACACGGTCGGCCTCACGGTCAGCGAGAACGGGCTCGACGATCCCGACCAGCAATTCTACGAGAATTTCGCCTGCGGCGCCGAGCGCAACTACACCGGCTATTGCAGCCCCGAGGTGGACAAGCTGATCGACCGGCAATCCGCTGAGCCCGACACCGACAAACGCCGGCAGCTGGTGTGGGAGATCGAGAAGAAGCTCGCCGAGGACGCCGCGCGGCCGGTCATCTTCTACCCGGTCTCGGCGGCGTGCTGGCAGCCCTACTTCAAGGGCCACACGATGATGGTCAACGGCAATTACAACGGCTGGCGCCTGGAGGACGCCTGGCTCGACAAGTAGCCGGCCGAGCAACCGTGCCTGCCCCTCACCCTCCCACGCTTCGCGCGGGTCCCTCCCTTCTCCCCGCCGGCGGGGAGAGGGTTGGGGTGAGGGGCCGGCACCGGCGGATCAAGCGCCTCGGAATCCGCTCTCTATTGGCCTCAGAGGCCCAATCGACCGGGGCTGCCCAAACGTGCTAGGCTCGGTTCGACGGGCCATCGCGCACCGGTCGTTGCGGGTCGGCAGCCCTGCCATGTTATTGGTTTGACTGCCGCTTTTGGTCGCAGTGAACCGCGCACTCGATGCGTGACGCGAGCTGGGGAGGACGGCGTTGGGAGCTTATGTGGTGCGGCGTTTCGGCTTGATGCTGGTGACGCTGGTCGGCATCTCGATGCTGATCTTCGTGCTGCTCCGGCTGACCCCGGGAAACATCGCCGACATCCTGTTCGATGCCGGGGGCTTCGTCGACCCGGCCGACAAGGCACGCATCGAAGCCGACCTCGGGCTCAACCGGCCGATCCCGGTGCAATACGCCATCTGGATCGGCGGGCTGTTGCGCGGCGATCTCGGCTTTTCCTATCAGACCGAGAAACCGGCGATCGAGGAAATCCTTCCGCGCATTCCGATCACGGCGCGGCTCGCGGGCCTGGCGCTCACTTTCGCGGTCTTGATCGGCGTGCCGCTCGGCGTCTTGAGCGCGGTGCGCCAGGATACCTGGCTCGACTACACTTTGCGGGTGCTGAGCCTCTCCGGCTTGGCGCTGCCGGCGTTTTGGCTGGGTCTGTTGATCTTGATGGCGTTCGTCGCGTGGTTCGGCACGATCCCCATCTACAGCAGCGAACCCTCCGGGTTCTGGAACACCCTTTTGATGTACAGCGTCCCGGCGGCGGCGGTCGGCTTCCGCAGTTCGGCGTTTCTGACGCGCCTCACCCGCTCCTCGATGCTGGAGGTGTTGCGCCAGGATTATATCCGCACCGCCCGCTCCAAGGGCGCCTCCGAGATGAGCATCAACTACTACCACGCGCTGAAGAACGCGATGCTGCCGGTGGTCACCGTCATCGGGCTCGAGGCCGGGATCCTGTTGGGCGGGCTCATCGTCACCGAGACCGTCTTC
>Ga0210394_10008014_pt1 | contig 10989 bp, 8 predicted proteins | sample IncBWC12MmetaG_FD_160121 | JGI IMG/M metagenome (GOLD analysis project Ga0210394, IMG submission 160121) | Forest soil microbial communities from Barre Woods Harvard Forest LTER site, Petersham, Massachusetts, United States - Inc-BW-C-12-M | ecosystem: Environmental > Terrestrial > Soil >... | reverse complement strand
CGGATCAGGTCGTCGCTGGCCCCGAAGGGACAGCGTCGGCCCCGGATGCGGGCGAACCGCTTGAGTCCGCCGATGGCGGTGGCGATGAACCGAGCCGACCGGCCGCGCCTCCGGCTGGCGGAGAGGGCGAACGCCGTCTGCGCGGTCCGCTGGGGCGGCGCCGGCGCGGCCGTGGCGACCGCCCCCCGCGCGAAAGTGCAGCCGCCGAGCCGCGCGAAGCCGAGTCGTCCCCGGCGCTGGCCGACGGCGACGACTTGAGCGCAGCGGCGATGCCGGAGCAACCGTTACCGCGCGAGCTGATCGAGCGGGGACGGCGCGCCGCGCAGTCGGCGTTGAATTCCCAGTCCGACAAGCTCCACAAGGTGCTGGCCGACGCCGGGATCGGCTCGCGCCGCGAAATGGAGGAGCTGATCGTGGCCGGACGGGTGTCGGTGAACGGGCAGCCGGCCCACGTGGGGCAGCGGGTGCTGCCGACCGACCAGGTCCGGATCAACGGCAGGCCGCTGCAGCGCCGTCTGCCCGGCAAGGCGCCCCGGGTTCTGATTTATCACAAGCCGACCGGTGAGATCGTCTCGCACGACGACCCGCAGGCCAGGGCCTCCGTCTTCGAGCGCTTCCCGAAGGTCTCGGGAGGGCGCTGGATTTCGGTTGGCCGGCTGGACCTGAACACCGAGGGACTGCTGATCGTGACCACGTCGGGAGATCTGGCGAACCGGCTGACGCACCCGCGCTTCGAGGTCGAGCGGGAATATGCCGTGCGGGTGGCCGGGCAACTCACCGATGAGCAGCGCCAGCGCCTGCTCGATGGGGTCGATCTGGACGATGGGCCGGCGCGCTTTACCAAGCTGGAGGACGCCGGCGGCCAGAGCCTGAATCACTGGTACCGGGCCGTGATCAAAGAGGGTCGCAATCGCGAAATCCGGCGCATGTTCGACGCGATCGGCCTGCAGGTGAGCCGGCTGATACGGATCCGCTTCGGCTCGATCGCGCTTCCGCGAACGCTGGCGCGCGGCCGCTTCATGGAGCTGGCCCCGGGCTTGGTCGAGGCATGGCTGCACGATGTAGGGATTGGTCCCGAAGCCACGCGCAGCGGGCCGGGTGGGCCGCGGCGCCCCGACGGCGCCCGCCGCGGCAAGCCGCCTGGCGGTGGTCGGCCCGGTGGCGCCCCACGCCAGCCCGATCCGATGACCAGCACGGTCAGCTACATCATCAACGGGACGCATCCGCACAGCCCGCGGGCCAATCCGGGACTGCAGAACCGGTTCCGGCGCCCCAAACCGGGTCGCGGATTCGGGTAGAACCCGGCCCCGACCTAGGTAGATGCGCTGGCGGGGCGGTTTTCCTCGAACGGGCAAGCCTATATAATCTCCAATTGCCTGAAAAAAGGCGTGCCCGGCACAAGGCCGGGCAGGTCGGATCAGCGTTCGGCCTTTTGAGCAACTAGACGGCGAGCGCAGCAGATCCGGCCGCTGGAGTGTGGCGGCGCATTCGGTTGAAGAATCCGGGGGAGGGTTCTGCGTTCCGAACACGCGGCGCCAGCCTGTTGGACCAGAAGAAATGGGCGAGCTGGCCCATTTTTTTTTTGACATGCGGATGCGGGGCGGATGGGCAATGCCGTTGTCGTTGCAAGCGCGGTGCGCGAACTGATCGAACCGACCGTCAGTGGCCTGGGCTATGAGCTGGTCGACGTGCAGCGCGCGGCCAACGGGCTGTTGCGCGTCACGGTCGACACGACCACAGCGACGCGGGGAATCGGGCTGGAGGACTGCGAACTGATCAGCCGGCAGCTGACGCATCTGATGGCGGTCGAGCAGATCGACTACGAACGCCTCGAGGTCAGTTCGCCGGGGCTGGACCGTCCGCTGGTCGGGACGCGCGACTTCGCGCGATTCGCCGGCTCGACGGTGCGGTTGGAATTGAAGGCGCCGCGGCAGGGACGCCGTCGCTTTCAGGGCCAGTTGCTGGGTCTGGAAGGCGAGCAGGGCGCCGAGCGCGTGCGGCTGGCAGTGGATGCGGGGGGCGGCGCGCCGGCCAGGCCGGCCCGCCCTCGAAAAGGGGCGGCGCGGGCCGCTGCGGAGCAGGCGGAAACGCTCGAGCTGCCGCTGGCGGATATTGAAAAAGCGCGTCTTGTGCCCCAATTCAAGGAAAGACAGCGATGAGTAGAGAAATCCTTCTTCTGGTCGACGCGCTGGCGCGCGAGAAAAACGTTCCGAAGGAAACGGTCTTCGGAGCGTTGGAATCGGCGCTGGCGTCGGCCACCAAACGGCTGTTCGCCGAAGAGGACGTCGACGTACGCGTCTCGGTCGATCGCGAGACCGGCGAGTACGACGCGTTCCGGCGTTGGCTGGTGGTGCCGGACGAGGCGGGACTGCAGGAGCCGGGCCACCAGATCATCCTGTCGGACGCTCGCGATCAAATTCCGGACATAGAGCTCGAAGAATATATCGAGGAACAGCTGCCCCGGCAGGATCTGGGGCGCCGCTTCGCGCAGGACACCAAGCAGGTCATCCTGCAGAAGATCCGTGACGCCGAGCGCGAGCAGCTGCTCAGCGAGTTCCTGGCCCGCAACGATGCGATCGTCAACGGGACCGTCAAGCGGATGGACAAGGGCGACGCCATCATCGAAATCGGCAAAGTCGAGGCCCGGTTGCCGCGCTCGGAGATGATTCCCAAGGAAAATCTGCGCGTCGGCGATCGTGTGCGTGCGCTGGTGGCCAAGGTCGATCGACAGCTGCGTGGTCCGCAGATCATCCTGTCGCGCACGTCGCCCGAGTTCCTGATGAAGCTGTTCGAGCTCGAGGTGCCGGAGATCGAGCAGGGGCTTTTGCAGATCAAGTCGGCCGCGCGCGACCCGGGTGTGCGCGCCAAGATCGCGGTCTGGACCAACGATCGGCGCATCGATCCGATCGGGACCTGCGTCGGAATGCGCGGTTCGCGCGTGCAGGCCGTGACCAACGAGCTGGCGGGCGAGCGCGTCGACATCGTGCTGTGGTCCGATGATCCGGCTCAGTTCGTGATCGGCGCGCTGGCGCCGGCCAACGTGTCGTCGATCCTGGTGGACGAAGACAAGCACGCGATGGACGTCGTGGTCGACGAGGACAATCTGGCGATTGCGATCGGGCGCAGCGGCCAGAACGTCAGGTTGGCCTCCGAGCTCACCGGCTGGCAGATCAACATCATGACCGCCGAGGAGTCGACCCAGAAGCAGGAAAGCGAGCAGACCGGGGTCCGCGCGATGTTCATGAAGCGGCTGGATGTCGACGAGGAAATCGCCAACATCCTGATCGGCGAGGGTTTCTCCAGCCTGGAGGAGATCGCCTACGTGCCGGTGGCCGAGTTGCTCGAGATCGAAGCGTTCGATCAGGAAACGGTCGAGGAGCTGCGCACGCGTTCACGCAACGCGCTGCTGACCGAGGCGATTGCCCGCGAAGAAAACCTGGACCAGACGGATCGTTCATTGCTGGATCTGGAGGGCATGGAAACCGAGCTGGCAATCAAGCTGTCGTCGAACGGGGTACGCTCCCGCGACGAGTTGGCCGACCTGGGCGTCGACGAGCTGACTGAAATGACCGGCATCGACTCCGAACGGGCCGGCCGCCTGATCATGGCGGCGCGAGCCCACTGGTTTGAGTGAGCCCTAAGGAACTCCCACAAGCATGCAACCGAACACAGTCGCGCAGTTTGCAACCGAGCTGAAGCTGGCGCCGCAGGTGCTGTTGGAGCAGCTGCGGGCCGCTGGCGTGGAAAAACGTGCCGAAACCGACTCGCTCAGCGAGGACGACAAGGCGCGGCTGCTCGAAGCGCTGCGCAAGGCCCATGGCGGCGTGGAAATCGAGAAGCGCAAGATCACACTGACCCGGCGCCAGACCTCGGCTATCAAGCAGGCCGATTCGAGCGGCAAGGCGCGCACGATCCAGGTCGAGGTGCGCAAGAAGCGCGTGTTCGTCAAGCGCGACGTCGAGACCGAAGCCGAAGCGGCGCCGTCCGCGCCGGTGATCGACCCCTTGGAGCTGGCGCGGCGGGAGCAGGAAGAGCGGCACCAGGCCGAGCTGGTGGCACGCCAGGTGGCCGAGGCGCGCGAGCGCGCCGAGCGCGCGCAGCACGAGCTCGAAGAGGCCGAGCGCCGTCGGCGCGAGGCCACCGAAAAATCGCGCACGCAGGAAGAAGAGGTCGCGCGCGTCGAGCAGCAGCAGGTGCAGGCCGATCAAGAGGCCGCGCAGCGCGTGGCCGAAGCCGCCACGGCTCAGCAAGCCGCCGCGGCCCAGGTACAGCTCGCGACTCAGGCGCAGGAGCGCGCTCGTCGGGCGGTCGACGAGGAAGTGGCGGCGATCAAGACGATGATGGCCGGGCCCAAGAAGGTGGTGGCCAAGGCACCTGGGGCGGAAGGCACGCTGCACCGGCCGGCGACGACGACCGCAGCCAAGCCCGCCGAGGAGAAGAAGGACGAAAAGAAGCCCGCAGGGGCCAAGGAAGTCAAGTCGGTCAAGCTGGCGTCGAGCTGGTCCGAGGACGCGGCCAAGCGCCGCACCATCAAGACGCGCGGGGACGCCGGCGCGGGCACTGCCGCCTGGCGCGGGCCGAAGGGGCATCGGCGGGCCGACGAACGGGAAAAATCCGCGATGATGGCTCCGGCCGAAAGTGTGGTGCGCGACGTCTCGGTGCCGGAGACGATCACGGTCGCCGATCTGGCGCACAAGATGTCGGTCAAGGCCTCCGAGGTGATCAAGGTTCTGATGAAACTCGGTCAGATGGTGACGATCAACCAGGTCCTTGATCAGGAAACCGCGATCATCGTGGCCGAAGAGATGGGTCACAAGGCGTTTGCGGCCAAGCTGGACGACCCCGAGGCGTTCCTGCTCGACGCCGCCCCGACGACCGCCGTCGCAGGCGTGCCGACGCCCCGGCCGCCGGTGGTGACCGTGATGGGCCACGTCGATCACGGCAAGACGTCGTTGCTCGACTACATCCGGCGCGCCAAGGTCGCGGCCGGGGAGGCGGGCGGCATCACGCAGCACATCGGGGCCTATCACGTGGAAACCCCGCGCGGGGTGATCACGTTCCTCGACACGCCGGGCCACGAAGCTTTTACCGCGATGCGCGCGCGCGGCGCGCGCGCCACCGACCTGGTCATCCTGGTGGTGGCGGCCGACGACGGCGTGATGCCGCAGACGATCGAGGCGATCCACCACGCCAGGGCGGCCAAGGTGCCGATCGTGGTGGCGTTGAACAAGATCGACAAGCCGGAGGCCAATCCGGACCGGGTCAAGCAGGAGCTGGTGGCGCAGCAGGTCGTTCCGGAGGAATACGGCGGCGATTCGCCGTTCGTTCCGGTGTCGGCCAAGACCGGCCAGGGCATCGACGAGTTGCTCGAGAACGTATTGCTGCAGGCCGAAGTGCTGGAGCTGAAGGCGGTCCACGATGGCCCGGCCAAGGGGCTGATCATCGAGTCGCAGCTCGACAAGGGGCGCGGCCCGGTGGCCACCGTGCTGGTGCAGGCGGGAACGCTCAAGCGCGGCGATGTCGTGCTGGCCGGCAGCAGCTTCGGGCGCGTGCGCGCGATGCTGGACGAGGCCGGCAAGGCGATCCAGAGCGCCGGCCCTTCGATACCGGTCGAGATCCAGGGTCTGTCCGATGTTCCGGGCGCCGGCGACGAAATGATCGTGCTGGGCGACGAGCGCAAGGCGCGCGAGATCGCCCTGTTCCGGCAGGGCAAGTACCGCGACACCAAGCTGGCCAAGCAGCAGGCCGCCAAGCTCGAGAACATCTTCGACGACATGACCCGCGAGGGCGCCAAGACGCTGACGCTGATCATCAAGGCCGACGTCCAAGGTTCCCAGGAGGCGCTGTCGCACGCGCTCACGAAGCTGTCGACCGACGAGGTCAAGGTGAACATCGTTCACGCCCAGGTCGGCGGAATCACCGAGAGCGACGTGAACCTGGCCCTCGCGTCCAGGGCCGTGATCGTCGGCTTCAACGTGCGCGCGGAACAGACGGCGCGCAAGCTGGCCGAGGCCAACGGAATCGACATCCGCTACTACAACATCATCTACGACGCCGTCGACGATGTGAAGGCGGCGCTGTCCGGCATGCTGACGCCGGAACAGCGCGAGGCGGTGCTCGGACTGGTCGAGGTGCGGCAGGTGTTCCGGATCTCGAAGATCGGCACGGTGGCGGGCTGCATGGTGCTCGATGGCCTGGTGCGCCGTACCTCGCGAGTACGGCTGCTGCGCGACAACGTGGTGATCTGGACCGGGGAGCTCGAATCGCTGAAGCGCTTCAAGGACGATGCGCGCGAGGTCAAGGCCGGCTTCGAATGCGGCCTGTCGCTGAAGGGCTACGACGACCTGAAGGAAGGCGATCAGCTCGAGATCTTCGAGGTGCAGGAGGTTGCCCGCTCGCTGTAGGGTGACCTCCCCTGTCCCGCGCCAGCGGGACAGGGACCGGGAGTGAGGGTCGTCAGCGGGCCGAGGCGCTTTTCCTTATGAAGATGTCGAATCGAGCTCAGCGGATCGCCGACCAGATCCAGCGCGACCTGGCCGACCTGATCGTGCGCGAAATCCGCGACCCGCGCATCGGCCTGGTGACGATCAGCGGCGTGGAGATCTCTCCCGACTACGCGCACGCGAGGGTGTTTTTCACGGTGATCGGCCCGCCCGCCGAAGCACCGGCCAAGGTGGGCCCGCCCGCCGAAGCACCAGCCAGGGCGGGCCTGCCCGCCGCAGCATCTGCGAAGGCGGGATCGCCGGCCAGCGACGCAGCGGAGGGTTTGAACGCGGCTGCCGGGCGTCTGCACCACCTGCTGTTCAAGCGGATGCGAACGCATACGGTTCCGCGCCTGCACTTCGTGCAGGACACCTCGGTCGAGCGCGGCTTCGAGATCGACCGTCTGATCGACGAGGCGGTCGGCCGGCGCGGCCCCGACTGAGCCCGGCGCCCCGGATGTCCACCTCGCGGTACGATGCGGTCGACGGAGTCCTGCTGCTGGACAAGCCGGTCGGAGCCAGCTCCAACGCGGCGCTGCAGCGCGCGCGCAGGCTGCTGCAGGCGCTCAAGGCCGGCCACACCGGCACGCTCGATCCGCTGGCCGACGGACTGCTGGCGCTGACGCTGGGGGAGGCGACCAAGTTCTCGGGCGATCTGCTGGACGCCGACAAGTGTTACGAGGCGCGCCTGGTGCTCGGCGCAACGACCACGACCGGCGACGCCGAGGGTGAAATCATCGAGCGGCGGCCGGTCGAGGTGACGCAGGCCAGCTTCGAAGCGGTGTTGTCCCGCTTCACCGGAGATCTGTCGCAGGTGCCGCCGATGCATTCGGCGCTCAAGCACAACGGCCAGCCCCTGTACCGGCTGGCGCGGCAAGGCGTGGAGGTCGAACGCCGCGCCCGGCCCGTGGTGGTGCGCCGGCTGTGGACGATCGCCTGGGACCGGAACGAACCGACGGTCGGAGTCGAGTGCGGCAAGGGCCTGTACGTGCGCACGCTGGCCGAGGACATCGGCGCGGCCCTGGGCTGCGGTGCGCACCTGGGTGCGTTGCGCCGCACCCGCGTCGGGACGTTCGACGTCAGCGGTGCGATCGGGTTGGACGAGCTCGAGCGGCTGCCGCTCGAGCAGCGGCGCGAGCGGCTGCTGCCGATCGACGCGTTGCTGCAGACCTTGCCGCGTGTGGACCTGGACCCACGCGCCTGCGAGCAGTTGGAGCATGGCCGCTCGATCGCGTGCGGCGCCGCCTCGGCGCAACGCGCGCGCGTGTACGGTCCGCAGGGGCGCCTGCTCGGTGTGGCCACGGTGGACCACGGCAAGTTGATCGCCCGTCGCTTGTTGAGTCAGGCGCGGGTGCTGGAGTCGGAACCATGAGTGGCAGGGCCATACGCAACATCGCGATCATTGCGCACGTCGATCACGGCAAGACCACCCTGGTGGACAAGCTGCTGGTGCAGTCCGGCACGTTCCGGGAAAACCAGAACGTGGCCGAGCGGGTGATGGACAGCAACGACCTGGAGCGCGAGCGCGGCATCACGATCCTGGCGAAGAACTGCGCGGTCGAGTACGAGGGAACCCACATCAACATCGTCGATACGCCGGGCCACGCCGACTTCGGTGGCGAGGTCGAGCGCGTACTGTCGATGGTCGACGGCGTGCTGTTGCTGGTCGACGCGGTCGAAGGCCCGATGCCGCAGACGCGCTTCGTCACGCGCAAGGCGCTGGCGCTGGGCCTGAAACCGATCGTTGTGGTCAACAAGATCGACCGGCCCGGTGCGCGCCCTGATTTCGTCGTGAACGCGACGTTCGATCTGTTCGACAAGCTGGGCGCGACCGAGGACCAGTTGGACTTCCCGGTCATCTACGCCTCGGCGCTGAACGGCTACGCGGCCGAGCGGCTCGACCAGCTGCCCTCCTCCGCGCCTGGCGGCGCTATGGAGGGCAAGGCCTCCGTAGCACCATCAGGCACGAAAGAGGGCTTGCCCTCCGTAGCGCCGCCAGGCGCGAAGGAGGGCTTGCCCTCCGTAGCACCATCAGGCACGAAAGAGGGCTTGCCCTCCGTAGCGCCGTCAGGCGCGAAGGAGGGCGGGTCGATGCGGCCGCTGTTCGAGGCGATCCTGCGCTACGTTCCGGTGCGCGACGAAGATCCCAACGGCACACTGCAGCTGCAGATCTGCTCGCTCGACTTCTCCAGCTACGTCGGCAAGATCGGCATCGGGCGCGTGCGCCGCGGCCGCATCCGTGGCGGACAGGACGTGGTCGCGATCGACGGGCCCGATGGCACGCCGGTGCGTGGCCGGGTGAACCAGGTGCTCGGTTTCAAGGGCCTGGAGCGGCTGCCGGTCGAGGAAGCGATCGCGGGCGACATCGTGCTGGTCAACGGCATGGACGAGCTGAACATCGGCACGACCATCTGTCAGCCCGAAGCGCCCGATGCCTTGCCGATGCTGCGGATCGACGAGCCGACGCTGCTGATGAACTTCTGCGTCAACACCAGCCCGCTGGCCGGCCGCGAGGGGCGGTTCGTGACCAGCCGCCAGCTGCGCGAGCGGCTGGAGCGGGAGCTCAAATCCAACGTCGCGATGCGGATGCGGGAAACCGAGGACGAGACGATCTTCGAGGTGGCCGGGCGCGGGGAGCTGCACCTGACGATCCTGATCGAGAACATGCGCCGGGAGGGATACGAACTGGCGGTGTCGCGACCGCGGGTCGTCTACCGGGACATCGACGGCGTCCGCTGCGAACCGTTCGAGTTGCTGAGCCTGGACGTCGAGGAGGTGCACCAGGGGGCCGTGATGGAGGAGATGGGGCGCCGGCGCGGCAGTCTGATCGAGTTCCAGCCGGACGGACGCGGACGGGTCAGGCTCGAGTACCGGATCGCGGCACGGGCGCTGATCGGATTTCAGGGCGAATTCTTGACGATGACGCGCGGCACCGGTCTGATGAGCCATGTCTTCGACGAGTACGCACTGGCCCAGCCGGGAGATCTGGGCGAGCGGCGCAACGGCGTGCTGGTGTCGCAGGAGGACGGCGAGGCGGTGGCCTACGCGCTGTGGAAGCTGCAGGAGCGCGGGCGGATGTTCGTATCTCCGGGCGATCCCCTGTACCAGGGGATGATCATCGGCATTCACTCGCGCGACAACGACCTGGTGGTCAACCCGAGCCGGGAAAAGAAGCTGACCAACGTTCGGGCGGCCGGCAAGGACGAGCACATCGACCTGACGCCGCCGATCCGCCTGAGCCTGGAACTGGCGGTCGAGTTCATCGCCGACGATGAGCTGGTCGAGGTGACTCCGACCAGCATTCGATTGCGCAAGCGCTACCTGAAGGAACACGAGCGCAAGCGCGCGCAGCGCCAGGTCGCGTAGGCCAACGGAGCGGGTCCTGCTCTACGCGCGTGCTTATGGACAAGTTCAGCGATCAGACCTTCTCCGATTCCTGGATCGTCATCGACGGCCATGAATATGTGAATTGCCGTTTCGAGAAATGCAAGATCATCTATTGCGGAGCCGCATCCGTCGTTCTTAACGGATGCCTGTTTGATGAATGCGAATGGACCTTCGACGGACCGGCCGCGCGAACGGTTCAATTCATGACGGCTTTGTACGCCATGGGTGGAGGGGCTCAGGAACTGATCGAGCAGACCTTCGACAACATTCGAGGAAAACCGCCCCCGAGCGTGAAACCTAACTAGGCCTGCTCGATTCTTCGTTCCTGCTCGACGCATGCTCGAAACGGAATTGATTGCTAGGTATCCGGTGTTGTTCCACATGGCCGAGGCCGGGAGTTGGCCGACTATCCGGAAACTTGGGCTGCTGAGTACCACCGCAGCGCTCGATCGTTTCGAGGTGCACGGCCCTGCGCGTCAGGCCCTGGAGTGCGCCCATCGTCCTGAAAAGGTCCGCCTGGCTCACAAGTCACATGGTCATCTGGTCTTGCGAGACCAGAAGCCGATGCCCGTTGCGAGGCTTGCGGGCTGCCTGCAAGCCGACTTATCACCCGCCGATTGGTATCGGATCCTGAACGGAAAGACCTTTTTCTGGGCAACCAGAGAAAGGCTCATCACGTTGCTGAACGCGAGGTCTTACCGCAACGAGGAGCACGACGTGCTTGCGGTGGATACGGCGAGTTTGCTTGGCGCGCACGCTGCACGCGTGTCGCTCTGCCACCTGAACTCTGGCAATGCTTTTCGTATTGCTCAACCGAGGGGGCGCAGCACGTTCATGCCGATCGGAGACTATCCCGCCAGGGGTGGACGCCCTTACAAGGAGGTTGCGGAGGTAACTGTTGAATACAGCGTTCCCGACATCGTTCGACACGTGATTCGAGTTGAGCGGATGCAGCAAGAAGAGCTGAGGCAGCTAATCTGGCAACGCTGAAGCTCATCCGAGCATTTCGGAAGTCCTGGGTCCGGTCCGCCTACCGGCGCGCAAGGAATTGTCGTGCCTCCGTCAATTCCGGCCGATCGGTATCGGCCTGTGCGGTCAGCTGTGCCAGGTCCCGAAAGTA
>Ga0210394_10008013_pt1 | contig 10992 bp, 6 predicted proteins | sample IncBWC12MmetaG_FD_160121 | JGI IMG/M metagenome (GOLD analysis project Ga0210394, IMG submission 160121) | Forest soil microbial communities from Barre Woods Harvard Forest LTER site, Petersham, Massachusetts, United States - Inc-BW-C-12-M | ecosystem: Environmental > Terrestrial > Soil >... | reverse complement strand
ACGAATCGAGATTCGTGTGCATGACAGCGTCCCAGTTGATCTTGTCCATTTTGCGGAAGGTCATGTCGCGCGTGATGCCGGCGTTATTGACCAGCACGTCCACCGGCCCGATCTCTTTCGCAATCTTGCCGACACAGGCCTGACAGGAAGCCCAGTCGGTCACATCGCAGGGATAGGCGTGAAAATTGAAACCCCGCTGCTTCATCGCCAGCAGCCACTCCTGCGCCTTGGTGTTGCCTGGCGAGTAGGTCGTCACCACCGTGTAGCCGAGCGCCGCCAGTTTGAAGCATATCGCCTCGCCGAGCCCACCCATGCCACCGGTGACCAGTGCAATTCTCTTTGTAGTTACCATATCGCACACACTTCCTGACTACAGTTGCCTTGAGTTCGTTCGATAACCCCCGAAACTAGCGCTCAACAGCAAGGGCTACGCCCATGCCGCCGCCGATGCAAAGACTGGCGAGCCCCTTCTTCGCGTCGCGACGAATCATCTCGTGCAGCAACGTGACGAGGATTCGACAGCCAGAGGCGCCTATGGGATGGCCAATGGCAATTGCGCCTCCGTTGACATTGATCTTTGCGCTATCCCACCCCATTTGCCGATTGACCCCGATCGCCTGCGCAGCAAACGCTTCGTTGATTTCCATCAGATCGAGCTCCTGATGCGTCCAGCCCGCCTTCTTGAGGCACAGCTGGCTGGCTGGCACCGGGCCCATACCCATGATTTTGGGGTCGACGCCCGCCGAAGAGTAGGCCCTGATCCGGGCCAGCGGCTCGATTCCAAGTTCTTCGGCCTTGCGTGCCGACATCATCATGACCGCGGCGGCGCCATCATTGAGGCCGGAGGCATTTCCGGCCGTAACTGTGCCGTCCTTGCTGAAGGCCGGCTTGAGCTCGCCCAGCGCCTCGGCCGTCGTGCCTGGCCGAATGTACTCGTCGGTCTCGAAGAGGGTGGTGCCCTTTCGGGTGACGATTTCCACGGGTACGATCTCGGTCTTGAATTTGCCGGACTTTTGCGCGGCCTCGGCCTTCTGTTGCGAAGCGGCTGCAAACTCATCCTGCTCGCGACGGGTGATGCCGAATTTCTTGGCCACGTTTTCAGCCGTCGTACCCATGTGATAGTCGTTGTAGGCGTCCCAGAGCCCGTCGATGATCATACTGTCGATGAGTTTGGCATCCCCCATGCGGAATCCATCTCGGGAGCCTTGCAATAGATGAGGCGAGGCGCTCATGTTCTCCTGACCGCCGGCAATGACGATGTCAGCATCGCCGCACTTGATGGCCTGTGCCGCAAGATGCGTGGCCTTCAGCCCGCTGCCGCACACTTTACCGATGGTCATTGCCGGCACCGTGTCCGGTATGCCGGCGCGGATCATCGCCTGTCGCGCGCCGTTCTGGCCGATACCCGCAGTGAGGACCTGCCCCATGATGACTTCGGATATCTGCTCGGGCGCGACCCCGGAGCGGGCGAGCAGCGCTTTGATGATCTGTGCACCGAGATTCGAGGCTGGAATCTTTGCGATCGAGCCGTTGAACTTGCCCACCGCGGTACGGAGTGCGGCCGTGATTACCACATCGATCATACGGGCATTCCTCCGTCGGCGTGTCTTTTGCTCTGCCGCGCATTGTAGATGGGCGTGCAAGCTTGCCGCATTGCTGAATCTACCTATGCCGGTCCAGGGGCAGTATCGGACGGCATCGCCCTCGTGCAGGAAGATGGATCCGAGTGCGCTATCGCACAAAGGCGTCAGAAAGTAACCGAGACTGCTGTCGATGACGTGGTTGCGCAAGCATGAAGAGCAACAGAACCAGCAGCGACCAGACGATCCGGTGCGCGATCAGCTCGAATCTCGAGACTGATTACATCTCCCGCCAGTAGAGTGGCCACAGTCCCCAGAGTAAAAACGAACGCCAGCGGCCAATGCGCCGCGTGCGGCGACTGAGTGGGATTCGGTGGACATCGAGCCAATGAAGTAGGGCGGTACAGTTTAATATGCGAGCGATAGGCCGCGGTGACGAGCCGGTGGTTTCGTCCCTGCCTGCGAATAAAGTATATTATTAAGAATAAATCGTAACTATCTGATTTAAATAAGTGAAGATGCCAGATCTCGCGCGACGGCGGTTTCTGCTCGGCGTATTCGTCATCTCTGGATTCACCGGGCTGATTTACGAGTCGATCTGGTCGCACTACCTCAAGCTGTTCCTCGGCCATGCCGCTTATGCGCAGACGCTGGTGCTCGCCATCTACATGGGCGGCATGGCGCTTGGCTCCTGGCTCGTTGCGCGCCACGCAGTCCGCATCAGACGGCTGCTCTGGGGCTACGTTCTGGTCGAAGGGCTGATCGGAATCCTGGGAGCCATTTTTCACCCGGTATTCATCGCCGCGACTGACTTTTCGTTCGCCGCGGTCATTCCCGTGTTGCCGTCGGTGTGGTTGACCCACGCCTTCAAGTGGTCGCTCGGCGCGGTCCTGATCCTGCCGCAGTCCGTACTGCTCGGCATGACGTTTCCGCTCATCAGCGGCGGCTTGATCCGGCGGTGGCCGGATCGGCCGGGCGAAACACTGGCGACGCTGTACTTCACCAACAGCTTCGGCGCCGCTATCGGTGTCCTCGTCAGCGGATTCGTCCTGATTAAGACAGTCGGGCTACCGGGCACCATCCTGATCGCGGGGATCCTCAACGTCGCACTCGCCGTGGCGGTCTGGACTGCGGTTCGAGGGCATGAGGAGCCGGTCGGCACTCCGGGGCCGACCGCTGGAGCGTACCGGCGCGCAGACCGGATCGCCACATGGTTCACCGTCGCCGCCTTCCTGACGGGCGCAGCTTCGTTCATGTACGAGCTCGGCTGGATTCGGATGCTGAGCCTCGTACTCGGAAGCTCGACCCATTCGTTCGAATTGATGCTCAGCGCCTTCATTTTCGGCTTGGCCTTCGGTGGACTGGCGGTGCGCCAGCGCATCGAGCGCATCTCCGATCCGTTGCGTTACCTGGCCATCGTCTTCGTCGCCATGGGGGTCCTGGCATCGCTGACTCTGCCAGCCTACAACCTGACCTTCGATGTCATGGCGTGGTTCCTGAGGGTCTTCGCGCGCACCGAAAGCGGATACATCGGATTCAACCTGCTCAGCCAGCTGATCGCTGCCCTAATCATGATTCCAGCGACCTTCTGTGCAGGCATGACGCTGCCGCTGCTGACCCACGCGCTCATGCGCCGCGGAATCGGTGAGCGGGCGATCGGCACCATCTATTCGGCCAACACGCTCGGCGCAATCGTCGGCGTACTGCTGGCGATTCATGTGCTCATGCCCCTGATCGGTATCAAGGGCGTGATTCTCGGCGGTGCGGGTATCCACCTCGCCTTGGGGTCGTCGCGCCTCCTTGCGGGGCACCGGCGCCTGTCGCCCCTGTCGGCCGCGACGATGGCGCTCGGTGTCGGGACATTCGCACTCACGCTGCTGCTGGTGAGACTGGATCCGTTGCGGATGACCTCCGGGGTCTATCGCACCGGGGTTGCAACTCTGCCGGAAGGCGCCACGGTCACCTATCTGCGAGACGGCAAAACCGCCACGATCAGTCTGGTCGAGAAGGCCGGCCGCGTCACGATCGCGACCAACGGCAAGCCGGACGCCGGCATCCAGATGGGCCCGGGGGAACCTTCGCCCGATGAAGTTACCATGGTCATGGCGGCGGCTGTTCCGCTCAGCATGCAGCCGCATCCGGCACGCGTCGCCAACATCGGCTTCGGATCGGGGCTGACGACGCATACGCTGCTGGCCAGCGCCCTCGTGAAGCGGCTCGACTCGATCGAGATCGAACCGTTCATGGTCGAGGCCGCACACCAGGGCTATGGTCCTCGCATCGGCAATGTCTTCGAGGACCCGCGCAGCCACATTGTGCTGGACGATGCCAAGACCTTTCTCGCGAGCGCGCATGAGCCATACGATCTGATTGTCTCGGAACCGTCCAATCCTTGGGTGAGCGGGGTTGCAACGCTCTTCTCGGACGAGTTCTATGGCCGCATCGCGCACTACCTCGCTGACGATGGGTACTTTGCGCAATGGATGCAGGTTTACGAGACCAACACGGGCATCATCGCGTCGGTCATCAAGGCGCTCTCGCCGCATTTCGGCGCGTACGCGATCTACAACGTGGACGACGTGGACATGCTGATCATTGCGACCCGCGGCACACGGCTTCGAGCCCCCGACGACCGCTTGCTGCAATCGTCGCTGATGCGAGCGGAGTTGGCGCGGGTTGGCATCCGGTCAGTTACCGACTTCAAATTGCGCGAAATGGGCGACAATCGGACCATTGGGCCGCTGCTGCAGGCTATGCCGGTTCCGGCCAATTCGGACTTCTACCCCTTCGTCGATCTCAATGCGCCCAGGTCGCGCTATCTGCGTGAGACAGCGATGGATCTGCCGGCGCTCACGGTTCTGCCGGTTCCCTTTCTGGAATTACTCGGCGGTGCTGAGCCACAGGGTCCGACGCTCGAGCCGGCCGACGACAGCGCGCTTTTCCGGGACGGGTTGGTGCGCACGGCGATCCAGATACGAAACGCCCTGGCGAGCGGCGACCTGAATGGTCTGGATCCGGTCACCGCCCGGAATCTCGCGCACGTCGATATGAGTCCGCAGCAATGCGCATCGGAGGCGGGGCTGAATGAATGGCAGGAGGCCGTCCGGAGCATCAGCGACGCGACGGCGTCATACCTTGCTCGCACGGAGTTGGATGTCATCTGGCTCCGGATCACAGCCAGTTCGTGTTATCACCAGGCGACTGGCAAGCGTAAAGCTTGGGTTGATCTGATGGCGGCAGTTGCGCATCGACACGCCCCGGAAATCGTGCAGCTCGGCATCGACCTGCTCGGGTCGGAATCCGACTTGTCGGATGAGGAGATCGCCTATCTGACGACCGTCACCGTTGCGGCATGCGTCCATGAGGGTGATCTCGCGCGCGGACGCAGCTTGCTGCAGGCACAGTGGCCCCGGCTCCACCAGACGGGCAAGTTCAGTTTTGCGCTGCGCGACCTTCAGGCCCTGACGCGATCGGCGGACTCGCAACGGTTCACGAGCGCGGCTCCGTAGCGGTGGAGTTGTCCAATCCCCACGACAGCGCCAGCCGAGTGAGCAAGGTGGTCAATCAGTAGGCGGCGTTTGCAGATCCCAACTACTGAAATTCGGACAGGTACATATTACTTCGCCTAGCCGCGAAGCGGTTTTCCCTTCTTGGGTCGGGAGCGCATTCGCCGCTCGACCACGGCGGGCGCCAGCGGTCTGCCCTTCACGCGCACGCGCTGCAGACGCTCGAGCACTTCCGGAGGCATGCCGGCAGGCAGCCGCACAAAGCTGTGATCGTCCTGAATATCGATGCCGTTGATCTGCGAACCGTCCAGATCCGCCTCGTTTGCGATCGCGCCGACGATATTGCCCGGCTGCACGCCATGGGCCCGACCGACTTCCAGCCGATAGGTTTCCTGAGGCCCAAAGCGCGTTCCCTTGCGGCCAGCGTGGCGAGGCCGTTCGGCTGCGGCAGGGCGCGCCCGCTGCGCTCGATCCTCGTTTGCGGCCGGTGGCAGCGCGGTCTCGCCTCCGCTGCGCTTGCCGATCAGGATTAGGGGTGTCGTGCCCTGTGCCAGACTTGCGAGAGCCGCTGCCACATCGACGATATCCGCGCCAGTCTCGCGAGTGAAATCTTCGACGACCGCACGGTAGGCGCTCGAGGCCCCGCCGTTCAGGGCGTTCGCGACGCGCTCCTTGAACCGAGTGATGCGGCGTTGGTTGACGTCGTCGAGCGTCGGCAGATTCATTGGCTCGATCGGCTGTCGTGTCGCGCGCTCGATGGCACGCAACATGTTGCGTTCGCGCGGCGCAATGAACAGTATCGCCTCACCGCTGCGGCCTGCCCGGCCGGTGCGCCCGATGCGATTCACATACGATTCCGTGTCATGAGGTACGTCGAAATTCACCACATGGCCGATACGTTCGACGTCGAGACCGCGCGCGGCGACGTCGGTGGCCACCAGAATGTCGATCGCGCCGGACTTCAGCTGCGCAATGGTCCGTTCGCGCTGCGCTTGCGGGATGTCGCCGTTGAGCGCCGCCGCCGCGAAACCGCGGGCGATGAGCCGTTCGGTCAGTTCAACGGTGGACTGCTTGGTGCGCACGAACACCAGCATCGCATCAAAAGTCTCCACTTCGAGGATGCGCGTGAGCGCATCGAGCTTGTGCATGCCGCTCACGAGCCAGTAGCGCTGATGGATGTTGGCGGCAGTGGTGGTCTTGCTCTTGATGGTGATCTCGCGCGGCGCGCGCAGATGCCGCTGCGAGATGTGCCGGATCTCTGCGGGCAAGATTGCGGAAAACAACGCCACCTGTTTTTCGCGCGGCGTGCGCGACAGAATGACGTCGATCGCATCGATGAATCCCATGGCCAGCATCTCGTCGGCTTCGTCCAGGACGACAAAGCGAATTCCATCCAATACCAGTGTGCCGCGCTCCATATGATCCATGATGCGGCCTGGCGTACCGACGATCACATGCGTGCCGCGCCTGAGCGCGTTGAGTTGCGGCGTATAGCTCTGCCCGCCGTAGATGGGTAGCACGTGAAAGCCGCGCAGATGCGCGGCGTACTTCTGGAACGCTTCTGCGACCTGGATGGCGAGTTCACGCGTGGGGACGAGTACGAGTGCCTGGGGTTCACGTTGCGCCAGGTCGAGCCGCGAGAGCAGCGGCAGCGCAAAGGCCGCCGTCTTGCCGGTACCCGTCTGCGCCTGACCGAGTAGATCAGTGCCGCGGAGCAGCACGGGTATGGTCGCCGCCTGGATGGGAGTAGGGGATTCATAGCCGACTTCCCGCAAGGCCTGTACAACCGCTTCGCTGAGCCCCAGATCGGCAAAGGTGAGGGGGGCAGGCGGGTGTTCAGGTTCCATAGGGGAGCGGCCGATCCGTGGGGGGCGCAGTGTAACGGTTCAAGCCTGGTGTCGGGTGTATCGTTATCGGGAACTGCGCTGCACTACTTCGCGTCGAGCGCAGCGGGCTTGCATCCAGACCTGAGGCTTCCCCTGTGGCAGCGCCGAGGTATGCGGGCAATCGGCTGTTGGTAATCGGTCAGTGTCGGACAACGTTCTCTGGCATCACCTGCATCGCGCGCCGATAAGGTAACCAGTAGGCGTGGATCTCTCGAACCGCCGGCGCAATGCGTACCGACCAGGTCGCATGCATCGCCGCCTCGCCACCGGCCTCGAGCTTGCGCCATCCGGCGCGAGTGCCGAAAAGTTGCATCGGCTTCAAGAGATCCGGTCGCTCGCGTCGCAAGGCTTTCCAGGCCTCCGACTCCACCCGCATGCCTTTGACGAATCCCTCGCACCATTCATCGACGATGATGACCGTCTTATCGTTGAACGGCGCTTCGTAGAAGGATGGCTCAAAGGCGGCGGGATCCTGCGCAAAGCAGCTGGCAACCTCGTTGTACAGTCCCATCACGAGCGCCACAAATCGGTCGAGCTCTTCGAGATGCTTGAATTGTGGCTTCCCCTTGCCCCAGACGTTCGGCAGCCACTGCATTGGTGAGATCGTGTTGGGGCCAATGGCGATCGCGGTCAGAAAGCCTTCGAGCGTGACAATGTCGGAGATGCTCTTGGCGCGATAACCCAGCCATGCATCAAGTTGCTTGAAGTCCTCTTCCGAGAATAATGGGCGCACAACGTCTTCCATATCAGATCACGGGTCTATTGATCGCGCGAAGCGCCATAGTGACAGCCTTGGAGATCCCGAAACCATCCTGCGATCCTTATTCATAGGCAATGTTACTGTACGATGGGCTTTTGGGTGTCGCGACATTATCGTCATGCCGGGCCTGCATTCATACTAGATGCCGGGGCTGGAGATCAACGGAGAGGCGCTCAGTCGGGAGTTTCCTCTTGCAGCACTGTCGTCGTTGAAGCTGCGGGCTGTAATTCGACGCTCGATCTAAGCAAGTGCCGCGGCAGAAAGAATGCATTGGCGATCAGTGTGGGTACGACGGCACTGGCCACGACCGCCGCGACGACGGCAGAGTACTGAGCTTGCGTGATCACGCCATGCGACAAACCGAACAGCGCGGAAATCGTGCCGAACGTCAACCCCGTGGACATCAGCAGTGTCGTATACAGCGCCTCTCGTGTCGGCGCCCGAAAGATCTTGGTGGCGGGATAGACACCGATGCATTTACTGGTGATCTTGCCGAGCAGGAGAGCCACAAAGCCGAGGGGCGCAGCCACCAGGGATGGCAGAGAAACCAGCGAGCCCGCTCTGATGAAGTAAAACGGTGTGAGCAGCCCGAAGGTCAGCGTGCGCAACCGGCGGATGAGCGCGTGATCCTTTCCCACAGTGCCCGCCAGTACCATCCCGACCAGATAAGCCGGTAGCACGGCCTCACTGCCCGACCAGGTCGCAAGTCCGCCGAGTCCGAACAGCGTCAGCAATAGAAATTTTGCCTCGAGCTCGGACGGTCGGCCGCCGTAGCGCTTGAAGAACCATGGCGTGAGAAACGGCAGCACGGCAAAAACGACGCTGGCGCCACCGAAGAACACGCCCGTTTTCCAAGTGAATGGACTGAAGATAAAACCTAAGGCGAGTACGGTGAGCAGATCATTGATAAAACACGCGGCCAATACCGTCTTGCCGTAGGTAGAGACGTTCAGCCCGAACTCCAGCATGACCGCGTAAACCACCGCGACCGATGTGGTGGACATCGCCACGCCCGCGAGCCAGCTTGCTTTGACGTCCCAGTGTAGAACCCAGTAAGCCACCGCGGTACACCCAAGAAAGGGCGCTACAAAGCCCACCAGTCCGATGAGGCTTGCCTCTTTCCACTTGGTGCGGAATACGGCGGGATCCAGTTCCGCGCCAGCGAGAAACGTCAGAACTATGGCGCCTGTGCCTGAGAGAAATTTGATCCACGAGTCGTCGGTATGCAGGAGCGCCGTACCGATGGTCGCGCCGATGATCAGTTGTGCGACGGTTCCGACCACAATCTCGGACAGCGCAGTGGCCACGCGCAGCCAGATCGACAACAGGGTCGCGACCAGGGCGAGACCCAGCCATAGGGCCGCAAGGAGCCAGGTTTCAGTCATCGCTGCTGCTTCCGCTGCATTGGCTAGCAGCGAAGAGCGCGGCCGGAAGTCCGTCCGCACTGATGAAGACTGCAATGATGGATTTCAATTCGCACCTGTCCTGGTACGCGATTCGGACAGGTTGCGCATACCTACGCCAACCGTCCGGTTAGAGCGTAGGCATCATCAGCCGCGAAAGCGGCGGTTCGAGGAGGCATGCCATCTCCTCAGCCCATATTCTTTCAGAGAAATGTACGGGACACAACTTCACCACGCCTCGTCTGGACGTGGAACCAGGCGCTGACTCACGCTGACTCTGGGCCTGAAACGGGGCCGTCAGTACGGCGGCTTCTTATGCGCGCGCTGCGCTTTCGACGCCTCGGTCCACCACGCCAGATCCTCTGCAAAGCGTGGGAAGGCATGCTTCAGGCGCGCGCCGAGCTCGCCGATCGGCTGCCCCTGTTGATCCAATGTCTCGTTGATCGGCCCGACCGTGATGGTGCTCGAGATCACGGCCATGCCCATTTCCGAGAGCGTGGCGTGCCAGGCGAAGTTTGAGCGGGCGCCGCCCGGACGACCTGCAGAATAGCTGAGCAGCGCGGCCGGCCTCCAGAACCATTCTTCGAGGTAATGGTCCGTGAGATTTTTGAGGCCCGGTTGCAGGCCCCAATTGTACTCACCCACCACGAATACAAACGCATCCGCGGCCAATATCTTTCTGGCCAATTGCTCCATGGCCGCCGGCGCGGTCCCGGCCGGATACTCCTTGTACATCCGGTCGAGCATCGGCAGCCCCACGGCCTTGGCATCGATAAGTTCGACATCGTTGCCACGCTCCCGCAGATGCGAGACGGCGAAATCCGCGAGCCGTATGCCCGCGCGCTGCGAGCGGTAGGAACCGTAGATAACGAGAATGCGATCGGTCACTCACCGCTCCTTCGTTCGGCGAACCGCATCGACCACATCCCGAATCGAACGGAATTGCTCCGGACGCGTCAGCAGCATCCGGGCCATGGTCAGTGCGCTGGCCTCGCAACCGGCGCGCCGGTGGACATCCGGGATCGAATCCATGTCAATGACATGCGCAAAGCCGACGATCCGGCGGATCATCTTGCAGGCCGCAAACCCGATCATGTCGGCAAATAGCGTATCCAGGTACGTGTTGCGCGCCGCATCGATCATCGCGGCGCCGCCGGGACCGGCGAACAGGGCGGCTGGAAACGCATCGCCCTTGGCATGCTCGGTCCAAAGTGCCAGAAAGCGGCCTCGGAACGTGTCCCAGAGGATCCCGGCCTGCGCCAGGATCCAATCCCGGTAAGCCTCGCGATCGTCGCCTGGGGTCGCATGTCCGGCTTGCGAAAACCAGCTCAGCAGCAGATTGCCGAAGAACGCGCCCAGATCGAACCCGATGGGACCGTAGAAGGCGAATTCCGGATCGATCACGCGCGTGTCCGTCTCCGTGACCATGACTGACCCAGAGTGGAGATCACCGTGTACCAGCGCTTCGGGCCGATTCAGAAACTTCTCCCCGAAGCGCGCGGCGGCCAGTTTGAGCGCACCGTCGTTTCGAAGATCGGCGACCACGTCATCGAGTTGCGGCGTGGTGTGACGATTGCGCGCGCTGACGATATAGGGGTCCGCAAAAATCAGGTCGACTGTGATCCGAACCAGCGGTTTGTTGCCGGCGAACAGCGCCATGCCATCCATCTTGCGTTCGAATGGCCAGGCGATGTCGGATGTAAAGAAACAGGTGCGGGCGACGTATTCCCCGATGTCGCGGGCGAGATTGGGATAGCGCCGGCCTGCGATGAGGCCGTACCGCAGGATGATATGCGGCGAGAGCCGCTGCATGACCGTGCAGTAGAGCTCGGGGTCGTAATGATGGATCTCAGGGAT
>Ga0210394_10008012_pt1 | contig 10994 bp, 8 predicted proteins | sample IncBWC12MmetaG_FD_160121 | JGI IMG/M metagenome (GOLD analysis project Ga0210394, IMG submission 160121) | Forest soil microbial communities from Barre Woods Harvard Forest LTER site, Petersham, Massachusetts, United States - Inc-BW-C-12-M | ecosystem: Environmental > Terrestrial > Soil >... | reverse complement strand
GCGGCACATCAGCCCCGCGCCCACCAGGAGCACCAGCGCCATGGCCATTTCGCCCATTACCAAGGCAGACTGCATGCGTGTCCGGGGACCGGAGATGGTGCGCCCGCTGTCCTTGAGGCTTCCACTGATATCGGTCCGCGACATCCTTATGGCAGGCAACAAACCAAACATGATTCCGGTAAGGACCGAAACAAAGATGGTGAACAGCAACACAGGGAGGTGGATCCCGATTTCCTCGACGCGCGGAACGGCTTCCGGCACAGCCGCAAGGGCCGCGGTTGTTCCCAACCTCGCCAGAATCAGTCCGAACCCGCCGCCCAGCGCCGACAGCAGAACGCTTTCGGTAAGCAGTTGGCGCAGAATCCGTATCTGCCCCGCACCCAGCGCAGCACGCACTGAGAACTCGCGCTGGCGCGCCGTTGACCGGGCAAGCAGCAGATTGGCCACATTCACGGACGCGATCAGTAAGACGAATCCCACCGCTCCCAGCAACACCAGCAGCGCCGGCCGCATGTCACCAACGATATTGTCTTTCAAAGGGATGATGTTGGTCTTGATGCTGCCGTCAACGTCGGGATAGGCATCAGCGAGGCCGGCATTCACTCGCATCATATCGTCACGCGCCTGCGCAAGGGTCACCCCAGACTTCAACAAGCCAATAGCATCCATGCCCCGATACGAATCCCGAAGGTAGAAGGTCGGATCGGTCTCTTCCCCGATGGCTTCGTACACATCGGCGGTTCTGAAGTTGAAGACATGCAATCGAAACGAAGCCGGAATGACGCCGATGATGGTGCGCGACTGCCCCGCCACGGTGAGCTGTTGGCCAATCACATTCCGGTCCGAAGCGAACTTTCGCTTCCACAACCCTTCCGAGATCAGGGCTGTCGGGCTGGCGCCGCGCCGATCTTCTTCTGAAGTGAAATTGCGTCCCAGGATTGGGTTCACCCCGAGAATTGAAAAGAAGTTTGCCGACACGCGCTCTGCCTGCACGTTCTCCGGCTGGCCCACGCCCGTGATACTGCCATCGGTCGAGCGGTATGCGGCCATGGCCTCAAAGGAACGATTGTCGCGCTGCCAATCGAGAAAGTTGGGATAGGAGATCGACCCTTTGAAAAAATTCGGGTTGTCCTGAAACATGGAGACTGTGCGCCTGGCATCGTGGAACGGTAAAGGGTTCAGCAATACTCCGTTCACGACACTAAAGATGGCAGTATTAGCTCCGATACCGAGGGCTAAGGTGAGAACCGTGACCGTAGTGAAGCCAGGGCTCTTGCGCAGCTGCCGCAGAGCGTAGCGAACATCCTGTGCGAGGCCGGTCATCTCCCGTTCGTCCTCCTGGGCAGCTGATTCCGCGGGCCAATACAAGGCAAAACGGATCAAGTCCGCTGCAAAGCTGCGTGCAATGCTTTTACCAATATAGTGCAGGGCCTAAACCACTGATAGTACAGAGACAAGAGAACACTGCTCTGGTTCACAGGTGTCCACAGTCGGACGGTGATGTCCGGAGGCGAACAGGCATCTATGGGTCAGCCTGGGTTTATCACCTATTGTGCGGCTGGCGCTTCAGCATGGCTTCCAAAGAAATCGTCACTTTCGACTTTCAACACCTTCCATCTGGTCGACCGTATGCTAAGCATCGCTGTTTTCCAGCACTTAGGTGTACGACGACGTTTGGCACGGCTTTTGCCTCAGTGAGAGACACGATGCTTCGTTCATTCGGTCCAATTCATAAAACCTATAGGAGGTGTCAGGTGACTCAAAAAGAAATTCGTGTTGGAATCGTCGGTGCGAGCGCGAACAAGAGCTGGGCGAAAGTGTCGCACGTTCCGGCGATCAATGGCCTTCCTGGCCTGAAGCTGGCGGCTGTGGCAACGAGCAACGAGCAGAGTGCACGTGAGGCGGCTGAAGCCTTTGGTGCTGATCGCTGGTTTTCCGACCCCCTCGCCATGATCCGAGATGACCGGATTGATCTCATAACGATTTCCGTCAAGGTGCCCGCACACCGCGAACTTGTCCTGGCAGCATTGAATGCCGGCAAGGCGGTGTATTGCGAGGCACCCCTCGGACGCACCGTTGCGGAGGCCGAAGAAATGGCAAGCGCGGTAGGTTCACTTCATACCGCCATCGGACTGCAAGGTCGCTTGAATCCAGCCGTGCGCCGGGCAGCTCAGGTGATTTCTTCCAGAAAGTTTGGACGGCCACTCACCGCGATAATCGTCTCCAGCAACGTTGGTTTCGGGCCGGATCTGCCTTCCAACTACGAGTATTTCAATAAGACAACTTCTGGCGCCAACTTGCTAACCATCAGTGCGGGGCACACACTCGATTTAGTGGAAGCGGTCCTTGGAGAGATCGTCGAAGTTGATGCCCGAACTGAGATTCTCTGGCCCACCGTCAAACTGACCGACACTGGCGGTAAGAGTGTGCGTGGAACCGCCGATCACGTCGACATCCTCGGGAAAACGCGTTCTGGTGCGGTATTCACAGCCGACATCAGCGGTGGCGTAGCGCCGGAGGACGCTCGCTTCAGGTTCGAAATCAGAGGCTCAGAGGGATGGCTCGGCCTGACCAGTGATCACCCCTACGGCTCCCAGGCTGGGGATCTCGAGCTCACTTCGAACATCCCCTTCGCGACACCCGACAAGCCCGCGGTCTCCGGTGGGTTCATGGGCGCGGCGATCAACGTGGGAGAGGTCTACGCTCATCTTGTCCGCGATATGAATGCAGGCACGTACAGTACACGCGGCTTTGACCACGCACTTCACAACGCCCGTCTCATCGAGGCTGTAAGACGCGCCGGCGAACAAGGCGAGCGGCAGCAGATCGAAAGCTTCAACGAGGCGAGAGTAACGATTGGCTCGTGAGTTTCTCCAAGCTCGGAACTAATTCAATGAGTGCAGGAGACATTTACACATGAGCGCAATGTTTCTGATCGCTACAGTGAACCAGACGTCATGATTGGCCTGTGCCTCGTGAAAAGCGCTAGGCAAATCTGGGTGCAATTAGGGTGCAACAAGACTTCGCAAGGGTTGCTTTGGACGCCAAAAACTGGCGATCGGCGCCGTAGATTTTCACACAATTACCTTTGAACCATAGGCTGTCACGGCAACAGGCACTAGCCGAGCCCGTCACGGTCCAGAAACGGGCATCTGGGAAGGAACGACTGGGGGGCAAATGAAGGGGGCGCCGTGTTTGAGCTCAGTCCACAATAGTAATCGACGGACGTCCCACGTCCTCTCTTGCCTGCCGCGTTCTGCTTCAAACCGGGGAGACGAATCGCCAGAGACAGGGCAAGACTTCTTTGGCAAACTGCCGGTTTTCAGTGTGAGCTCTTACCCTTATCGATAAATCTCCGAAGGAGATACTCAAGGACGAGACTCAACTCTCTGGAGGTTGGATCGAGCGTGCTGGTAATCAGGCTGGATGTCGAGTGCTTTCTCGTACATCTCGACAGCAAGGTCGCGGCGGCCGGTCTGCTCGTACACGACTCCCAAGTCGAAGTACGCCAGAGCATAAGAGGAATTGTGCTCGATTGCCTTAATAAGCAGCTCACGAGCGGCAGCTAGGTTCCCTTGTTGCAGGAATAATGCACCTAAATCGCAATAGGCGGCGGCTTGACCAGGGTCGACGGCCATGGCCTGTCGGTACGCTTGCTCGGCAGCTGAAAAATCACCCGAGCGCTGAAGCACCGCGCCGAGGTCGATGATTGCCTCGACATCATTCGGTCTCAGCGCAACTGCCTTTTCGTAGGCGCTCTTCGCTTGTTCGGTAAGGCCGAGTTGCAGATACAGGTTTCCAAGATCCACCCAGGCATCAGGATCTCGTGGATCGAGAGAAATCGCCCGCCGATATAAGGCCGCTGATTGTGAATAATCGCCCTGACGTTGGAAAAGGTTGCCAAGGTTTATGATCGCTGAAGTGTAATCTGGTTTGATAGCGATGGCACGTTGGTAATAATCGGCGGCTCTTGAAGTATCTCCCGCCTCGGCGAATGCAACGCCGAGATTGTAAAGAAGCGCCGAGCTTCCTGGTGTAGCTTCCAGAGACTTCGCGTAAAGCGAGATCTCGTCGCGCCAATCGAGCACGCGTGCATTGAGGCGCCAAACGCCCCAGAACGCCCATACGATGAGTGCGCACAACGCTAGTGATCTTGTCCGACCCTTAAGGCGAAAGACGAGAGCCGCAATTGCGAATACGAGGCCTAGCCCAGCCAAATAGGTGTAGCGTTCGGCCATGCCTTGATAGATGGGTACGATTCCGCAAAATGGAACTAATGCGATACACAACAGCGCCAAACCAGCGGCTACTTCGGGCATTTTGTTGCGCAGTCGCAGAATCACAATGAGCAGAGTCAGGACTCCAATGAGCGCCGCAACCGTTATGATAGGAGCGTTATGTATGGGCACATCGGTGGACCGCTCGATACTCATCCGAAGCGGGAGAAGCATCCAGACAACGTATTTCCAGAACGAAGTTGCTGATCCGGCAATTATAGGAATCCCCGAGGAAAGGTTTCCACCTGCGATATGTCTGAGCGAAAGATAGAGAGCGTCGATGACGAGTCCAATGCCGGGCAGCACGAGCCAGCGCCGGTGTATCGAGTTTGCCGCATAGAGTAGCAGGCGCGTCATCGGCAACGTCAGAATGCCGACCTCATGCGAGAGAAGGGATGCGAAGCATGCAATCGCGTAACCGAGCAGCGCCACACTTTTGCTCGAACGCAGATACCACTCCGCGCTCAACAATGCAGTCAATAGGAACAAAACCGCCAGAGAGATGGAGCGGCCTGAGATCCACGCCACGACCTCGGAGTTAATGGGAAGACTCAACCAGATAATAGAAACCGCCACAGAAAGTACGACTGAAACGCGTAACTTTTTTAGAAGCAAGAACGCGAGTAAACCGTTCAACCAGTGGAGAGCAAGGTTCGTGATGTGGAAGGCGGTCGCATTCAAGCCCCAGAGCGAGCGGTCCAGGGCCAGGCTGAACCAAAATAAAGGCCTGTAAAAAGACCCTCCGAAGCCCCGAAACTCAGTGTTAAACGGGACCGCGGCGCGAGCATACTGCGCGGCCGAATGCCAGGAGGACAACGCAGGATTATTTTGAATCTGGGCAACGTCATCATAGACGAATGCAGCACCGATTACGTGCCGGTAGAGCAACGCCACCCAGCATGCGCTGATAATCGCGAACCACAGGTCGGAGTCAGAAGTGAACGCTGCCACAGGGCGCAACAAAAACCACCAACGACTCCGACAACTCGTCTTACCTTCTAATGCTTCCAACGGTTACCACCAGCGATGACGACGATTTGAATTTTGCCAGTCACAACTCTCCTGACGATCCTCGGCAGGGGCGAGCGCGTCAACAGGCAAGTGACAGCCTCGACTTTAGACAGAGCGTTGCTTTCAACCCGCATAATTCAAACGATGCGGAGAGCGGAGTTTCTGATTTTGTTCGTATCACTTGAACTATCATTGCGTGATTTCGCGCAATTGCGAAATAGCCTCTTGATCGTTGGGACTAACCTCTAAGATCTTTCTGTACATTGCCGCAGCCGAATCAACATGTCCCGTCTCCTTATATAAGGCTGCTAAGTCGAAATAAGCCGGCGTTCGAGAAGGTTCTAGCTCGATAGCATGCTGCAGGTTTTCAACAGCAGCGTCGACAGACCCTAACTGAAATAAATCCACACCAAGGTTGATGTACGCGTCAGTGTTAGTCGGGTTAATGGAAATCGCTTTTTCTTCCTGCTGCTTGGCATCAGCGAAATCACCCAATTGCTGAAGCGCGGCACCATAGTTGACAAGGGCCGTGGCATCATCAGGATTAAGTGCGAGCGCCCGTTCATATGTACTCTTCGCCTGTCCCGTTGCGCCGAGCCGTAAGTCGACATTGCCCAGGCCCGTGATTGCCCTTTCATAGTGCGGATTTAGATCGAGAGTATGCTCGTAATAAGCTGCAGCCTGCATAAGGTCACCTTTCTGCTCGAGAACAGCGCCGAGATCGAATAAAAGCGTCGTGCTTTGCGGAGTTGCTTCGAGGGACGCCTTATAGAGCGAAATCGAATCTCGCCAGTCGAGCACACGCTTTTCGAGTCGCCATATTCCCCAAGCTGCCCACATCCCTACCGCGCAAACGGCGAGTGCTCTTCGTGTTCGAAGCTTTGACAATAGGGCAACGATTGAAAAACAAAGGCCACCGGACGCCAGGTAATTGAAACGTTCTGCCATTCCCTGATAAATGTAGACAATTCCGCAGAACGGCAGCAGAGCAATAAACATCCATGAAACGCCAGCTGCTAGTTCCGGCATCTCCTTACGTAGGCGGTAAACGACGAGACCTAGGAGTAGCATTCCAGTCCACGCACCAGCGGCTATGAGAGAGAGATTGTTCGCAGGCACATCGGTTGAGCGCTCCACACTCATACGAGTCGGCAAAATCATCCAGCTAAGGTACTTCATGAAAGAGACGCCAATAGCGAGAAGTTTGGGAGACCCGGCGGTTGACGTTCGAGTTCCCGCAATTTCGCGTAGGCAGAAATAGACGACCAAGATGCTGGTTCCGGCTGCCCCGAGTGCGACATATTCTCCTCGGGACCTGAACCGGTCCACGCTATACAGAACCAATAAGGTGATCGGCAGAACGAGAACGCCCTCCTCGTGGCAGAGAATCGCAGCTAAAGCTGCAATAGAATACGAGAACAAGGCCAGGAGTTTTCTGGAGCGAAGATACCAATCCGAAGACAGTAAAGCCAGAAAGAGAAAAATGGCCATGAGTGAATAGGAACGACCTGAGACCCATGCAACTACCTCTGAGTTGATGGGGAGGCCAAGCCATAGAAGGCTGCTCATGGCTGACACCAACACGCTAGAGCGCAGTCGGCGCAGCAGGACGAAGCCGAGTAAACCCACGATCCAATGAAGGACGATATTGGTGATATGGAATCCAGTCGGATTGAGTCCCCAGGGTTTCTGGTCCACGGCAAGGCTTAACCAAAAGAATGGCCGGTAGAAGGACCCGCCAAAACCACGGAGGTTGTCAGTGAAGGGTACAGCCGAGTGAAAATATCGCAATGTGGTCCGCAGCTGCAGGAGAGCAGCGTTCTTTTGGATTTGATCTATGTCATCGTAGACGAAAGGAGCATGGATCACTCCTCGATAAAGAAATAGTATCCAAGATATGCTAATGACCGCAAAGATTAAAGTTTGACGGGCCGTACTCCATCCCCGCGCTCTCGATGCCCGCGAATGATCAGTACGTTTGGTTGTGAAACATTTAGCGCCAAGTTTGTTCGCCATTCAGATCGCTCAACTGCATGCCGGTGGCAATGCCTATAAAAGGCTTTTGCTTCGCCATCGGTCGCAAGGGAAGATGTTTCCTTAACAGGAAAGAATTGTCGCGGTTGCTCTCAGACGACTATTGGCATCATTGTTATTTCATTTCTCTGAAAGCAGCTTGAGGGTATTCAGCCAAAGATCGTGACCTTGGTGCATTGCGTTCGGTTCGTTCTTGCGAAACTCAACGGCACCCGGTCCCTTGACGACTTCTTCGGTGATGACGTGACAGCCCTCGACGGTCTTTAGCAACAGAAATGTATGGTAGGCGTTCATACCGGTACCGTCGCCGAACCATCCTATGCGGCTGTTCGGAAGAAACTCGTGCACGCGGCTTTCGATGTGTACGCCGAAGGTGTCCCATGAAAAGTGCGTCCCCTTGTGTAACTTGTGATCGGCACTATTTAGCAATTTCACGTTGCGGGAATTCGGATACCAGGAAGGCCATTCCTCCGCATTGGCAATATTGGCGAACACAGTCTCGCAGGACGCGTGCACCACGATCTCGTTATGCGCGAACAGGTCTGCCTGCTCGGGGTGAAAGCCTTCCGGCCAATGAATCCCCGAATACCGCTGGCTGCCGTCTGCATTGAACGTAAGCGCCTCCTTCATGGTTTTAGTCTCCTTGTATTGCGGAAGAGCACTTGTGACTGTTCCCATCGTCAATGCGAGAAGGAAGCCCGCTACACCAACTTTGGTCAAAGTCATTATCTTGTTCCTTCCTCACGCCTCTTACCGAAAGCTTCCTGCGGATCAAATGATGGAAGTCTCATAATCATCTGCTCACTGGAGAATCGTCACGACTTACTTTCGCGCTGGATCAGCGTGCGCAGTACGGTTTGCAGCGTCACATTTCCTTTCCGAGAGCCAACCTCACCACCTTCGAACTCGATCCATCCTTCATTGAAGCCATCGAGCATGTGAATGCGCGGGGTGGGATTCCTCATGCCTTGCGATTTGAACAGCGACTCCCATGTCTCGCGCGGTACAGCCTCGACTCTCACCGGACGGCCGAGGAGATTGCCAAAGGTCGATGCGATCTCGTTTGGCGTCACCCGTCGCGGGCTTTCGAGCTCTACCACTCTGTGCCCGCTCCACGTTTCCTGAAGCAGTTCGGCAGCTGTGCGCCCAATGTCAGCAGTAGCAACCATCGGCACCGGCTTATCGAGAGGTTGTAGGAAACTTAGAACAACGCCGTTTTTCGCCGGCGCCACGTCCCAGGCGGAGTTCTCCATGAACCATCCTGGCCGCAGAAACGTGATGGGCAGCGAGAGCTTTCGAAGCGCCTGTTCGATCATCGTATGTTGCGAGAGCAGGTTCGACTGGGTTGCCTGCGCACCTATCGTCGACAGATAAACGACTTTATCCGGACATGCTGCATCGAGTGCCGAACTCAATGTTGCGGCTATCGATCGCGCCTCGCGAAAGTCAGGAGACGGATCGAAGTTGGGCGGCACCATCAAAAACACGCCTTCGGATTCCTTGAATGCAGTCGTTAGTGCCGCAACTTCGTTGATATCCGCACTCACGAGGTCACAGCCGCGTTTTCCCCAGACTTCACCTTTGCGGACGTCTCGCATCACTGCTCGGACGGGTCGCCCAGCGGCGAGAAGGCTGCGAGCCACTTCGCCACCGACGTTGCCGGTAATCCCAGTAATTGCGAACATTGATCTACTTTCTCCTTAAATGCGTTCCGATGGCTGACCGGTTATGTGACCTGTCTAGCATGCCACCTCATGTTCGTTGCTCGGCCACAGCCCGACTGTCTTCGAGAACGAATTTGTAACCAACGCCATGCGCGGTTTGGAAGTGAATTGGACTGGCGGGATCTGGCTCGAGTTTCTTGCGCAGCCGCAAAACGTGGTTATCAACGGTGCGAGTGCAGGGATAATTTTCATAACCCCAGACTTGATTTAAGAGTTCGTCCCGGGAGATCACCCGTCCCGGACTCATGACAAAGAACCGGAGAACTTTGAACTCCAGAGCGGTGAGAACAACTGGTATGTCCGCGCGTCTGACTTCCGACCGGAATAGGTCAACTCGGACAGTGCCGAACACCACAACCGAATGCTGAAGTGATAGTGCATGATCCTCCTCTGCGCGCAACCGAGCGATCAACCCTTTCCAAGTAATGGGAAGAAGCAGGATAGGAGGTGTGGTCTCAGACGCGCCAATTCTGAATCGAGGTAAAGGCGTTGCAGGTGGGATGAGCGCTACCTGGTAGTTCTCCGATCCCAACAGATCTGTTTGCAAATGTCGAAGGCGGGAGTCTTCGTTTAGAGAGGTAATACGCGGCAAAGGTGCCATCGCGGAGCGTTCTGTTTCACCGCTCATTCGCAGGTCAACTGGCGGCGTTCGGCGGGGCTGAAATCCTGGTCTGTCATCATGAACACATAACGTCTTAGAAGCCATGGCGATTACCCCTCCTAAACCCGCCTTATGCATTAAGGCCACTACCGGGCACGTTGTCGGCAAGCCTTCCCGCGTTCTGGTTAAGTGTGGATCGCCGTCGACCGGCTAAGCCGCGCATTTCGACTGAACTGTGAAATCCCGAGGTGTTAGCACGTCCGCGAGGCCGATCCGACGAAGAAGCTCGGCACGGACCCGATCCGAAACCATATTGACCACTTCCGCACCGTCCTGGGTTGGGTCATAGTGCACACGGAACGGTCGTTTTCCAAAGGGGGTATCGACCACTTTGACGATCGCGTCCGCAACCCCTTCGATATTGGCCTCAGTAGGCACGATAGAGGCGAACCCCTTGAGCACATCGTCCGCGAAACCCTTGTAAGGACCCGCCTCGTATTCAGCGACGCATGCTTTGTCTGCAGGGGAACCGGCATGGGCGAAGTGGTTTGTGCCGCCGGTGAAGGCGCCTGGAACGATGATCGACGTCTCGATACCCCAACGCGTCAATTCGCGTGCGTAGACCACGGCTAAGGCATCCATCCCTGCCTTTGCTGCGAAGTACGGGGCTAGATACGGCGGAGTTCCGCCTGCTGAGCTACTGCTTGACACCCAGACCACGAGACCTTTCTTTTGCTTGCGCAATTGAGGCAGGGCCGAGCGGTTCACGCGTTGAGTGCTTAGCACATTGACGTCATACAGCTCAGCGAGCTGTTCTGGCGTGAAAGCCTCGGCTGGACCGAAGACCATGTGCCCGGCGTTGTGAATCACTACATCCAGGCGACCGGTCTTCGCAATTATTTCCTGGACGGCGGCATTACAGGACTCTTGCGATGAAACGTCCAGTTCGATGGGACGCAGGTCCACAGAGTGTTTAGCGGCGTACTCTCCCAATTCTTTGACCTGTGGCGCGTTGCGGGTTTCGGTCTCACGCATACTCGCGTAAACCGTGTGACCTGCCTTTGCCAAAGCGCGCGCAGTTAAGGCACCGAAACCACTCGAAGCTCCGGTGATGACAACGACATCCTTCATGTTCGTTCTCCTTCCCGATCGATTTTGCGGTGTTGCGAGATAAATATCTGTGCTTGCCGATGTCTCGCGACTTCGTGCTGCTCCGTGGCTCGTGTTGAACCAGGAGGTATTATGCAAAGCCGCCATTGGCGCGAAGAACCTGGCTGTTGACCCATCCACCGTCGGGGCCAGCAAGGAATGACACGACATTGGCGATGTCCTCCGGCGAGCCCAGGC
>Ga0210394_10008010_pt1 | contig 10996 bp, 11 predicted proteins | sample IncBWC12MmetaG_FD_160121 | JGI IMG/M metagenome (GOLD analysis project Ga0210394, IMG submission 160121) | Forest soil microbial communities from Barre Woods Harvard Forest LTER site, Petersham, Massachusetts, United States - Inc-BW-C-12-M | ecosystem: Environmental > Terrestrial > Soil >... | reverse complement strand
GCCGTACGTGGTCTGGTAAGACACGATGGCGGTGTTATAGGTGCGCAGCGAAGCAACCGCCGAGGCTTCGTTGGCGGCCATCTTCGCACGCAGCAGGTTCGGGATGGCGATCGCCGCGATGATCAGAATGATCGCGACGACGATCAGCAACTCAATCAACGAGAATCCTTTGTCTTTGCTAGTGTGCATTATCACAACTCTCCTTATTTTCGTTTGAACAGGATTTTTGTCGGAGTCGCCAAACTCTGCACACACCACATGCACATCGCCTGCCACGTTTGGATGGAATGGTTACCTGCCGGGTAAAATCGCGGCAACACCGGAGTTTTGTTGAACCTATGGCGAATATTAAGGAAATCTTTGTTCGTCCCGATCCCGTAACGGAACAGTGAGATCCGGGGCCTTTGCCGCAAATTGTCGGACGATCGCGCCAAAAAATGGCTCATCTTCGATTTCTTTTTGAAGCAAAGAAGAGTTTTAGTGCGCATTTTTCGCTGTGCTGCTAGAGCAAATTCACTAGCTGTGCTGATGCGTTTGCACTAGTTCGTTGTTCGTTGTCGCTTTGCACCAGACCGCAAACTTTTTTGTCCGCCCTCAAGCAACCGCAGAGTACTCTTGGGGGCGTCAGCAGGCTAGGTTGCTGTATGCCTGTGAACTGATTGCGCCGTGCCGGCGAGTCGGAGCGCCAAACCCGGCACGGCGTGCATCGGCGGGTGGGAGGACCAAGTGGTGATCTGGTCGCGTGGATTGTTCCATCGAGTGGCGTTGCTATGCGCCTTCCTCGGCGCGGTATGCACCGGCATTTTCGGCGTCCTTCTGCTGGCCAATGCGTGGAGAGTGCACGGAAGCACGGCCGGCGATATTCTGGTGGGCGGCAGCGGAGTTCTGTCCCTGCTGATTTCGGCGGCTCTCTTCACTTCCGGCGCCGGCGCCTTGCATAGCTCGAAGCAGATGCAACGAAATTGAACGAACAGGCCCGCGCTCGGCATGCCCGGCGCGTGCTTCGAGCGCATCCGTGGCGGCGTGCTGCAATGTAGCTAGCGCCAAAAGTAGCTGCCACTGGCCGTTTCACCCGGACTTCCCCCCCAAACAGTCGCACGATATATACTCTGGCAACCTGCTCAGGCAAGGAGCCGACCATGAGAAAGCGTGGGCTGATTCTATTCGCTCTGGCCACGATGACGGCGCTCTCCGCGACGGCGTGGGCGCAGGGAACGCAATATCCGATCACCATCATCCCGCCGGGAAAAGGCCCGTACACCTTTCCGGATGGCTACCAGACGCCGTGGGACAAGATCGACATCATGGTGACGGCGAAAATCGCGCCCAATCTCTTCGTCGTGCACGGTTCGCAGAGCCTGGATCCCGCGCATCCCGACGCCTCGGGCGGCCGTGTCCTGGCGCTGTTCGGTCCGGATGGTGTTTTGCTAGTAGATACCGAGAACCGGCAGGTGGCCGAGAAGACTTTGAAAGCGATCCGGTCCTTCACCGACGCGCCCATCAAAGTGGTGGTCAACTCACATATTCACTCGGACCATACCGGCGCCAATGCGTTCTTCGGCAGGCAAGGGGCGGTGATCTTCGCGCAAGAAAATCTGCGCGATGAGATGCTGCGTCCGCCGCTGCCTGCGAGCGGCCAGCCCGCTCCAGCCCCGGATATGGCCGGCGTGCCGGTAGCGACTTACAACTACAATGCCGCGTCCCGCGGCGCGCCTGCAGTGACTCTCAACATGAACGGCGAGACTGTGGACTTCATTCCAATGATGCCGTCGCACACTGCCGGCGATACGGTGGTGCGTTTCCGCAAGGCCAACGCGATCTACATCGAGGATTTCTATCGCAACTTCGGCTACCCCTTCGCCGATCAGAACAACGGCGGCTCGATCCGGGGCATGCTGGAGGCCGTGGACCTGCTCGAGGAGCTGGCCGGCCCCGACACAACGCTGATCCCCGGCCACGGCACGCTGGTGAAGAAGAACGATCTACTGGCCTATCGCGCGATGCTGGTGGACCTCCTGGCCAAGGTGAAAGCGCTGCGTGACCAAGGCAAGTCGTTGAAGGAAGTCCTGGCCGCGAATCTCACCGAGCCATATGACAAGGTCACCCTGGGCGACACGCAGCAGAGCAAGGATCGCTTCATCACCGAAGTGTATGACGAGGTGAAGGACTTTCCGCCCGTGGTCGACGGCAAGCGGACCATGCCGAGACATCCCTAATTCGGCGCGGCGATTGAAGCGACCTTTCGGGCGGGTGCCGCGCCCTTGTGCCTTTCAAGGGTGCGGATTTTCGGCCTGCGCAGACGCAACGTGCAGCGGCGACGGTTGACCTCCCGGCCCCACCCAGCTCGTTTGCCTCTCGAATCGCTAATACTCCGTGCGTGTCTTGAGGCGCGCCGGGACGCGCGTTTCCAGATAGGCGGATACCAGTCCCCAAACGTACAGCGCTCCAAGGGCCACGAAGCAGACCATGGCCAGCCGGAGGTAGCGGTCCACCAATTGAATAGCGGACCACCCGTACATTTCGGTCAGCAGGCTGGGGTCAGAGAGGTTCACTCCCTCGATCTCTCCGAACGGAAGATCCTCGACCGGCCCGGACCATAAAACGTAAACGTGCATGAAAGCGAGCGCTCCAATCGCCAGCAATCCCCAACGCAGTCCCCAGCTTTTAGAGAGCGCGCTCTCGCGGGGAGCATAGAACGTCGCCATCAGGATGGTGGCCAGGACCATCGCGCCGCCATCCCCGCCAAAGACGATCAGGGCGGAGTCCATGTAGGCGGGCAAACTCAGGAAGAAGAGTTGCACGAGGAGCAAAGCGCCGGCGATGCAAACCCATCCCCACCGCTCCGTCTTCCATGCCACAAATCCACCGAAGACGATAGCGGACGTCAGAATCAGAACGACGGACCAGGAGCGATCCTCGCCGTGCATGGTGACCCAGAGCGTGGGGATGGCCCAGCGCCCCGTAAGCCAGGCGGTGATGGCGTGCCCGCTCTCGTGCACGACCATCGCGAGCATGCCGGCAACAAAGCGCAGGCCTGTTCGCATCACCAGGCGGGCCACAAGCAAGGCCAACGGAAGCGCGAGCGCCCGGTACTTCAATTCCCTGAGCGCGTCGTCGCGGTCAGTAGAAGTTTCCGGCTCGGACAAAGCCGCAGCCTGGATCACCGGTAGCGGCACGGCGACAGCAGCTTGCTTCGCAGCCGCTTCCAGCGCCGCCTCGTAGCGCGAGAACACGATTCCGCACTTCAGACACTCGGTTGTCTGCAGGGGATGATCGAACTGGCATTTTGGGCACTGCATCCGGGATGGAGCCGCGGCTCCTGCTCTGAAGGCAAAAAAGTGAAATACCGACCACGCCGGCAGATACGATTATGTAGAACGGACAGTGACAAGTGACAGATTCTCCCCGGTCAACGTGCTTATCGGTAACTGGAACTTTGCGAAAGTCAGTTTCCGATAACCGGACTGGGAATTATCCCTTGACAACAAGTACGCCTTCTGGTAGAGTTTTGGTCAGAGGGAATGCTCAATGGCCGACAACGAGATTAAACTTCTTCTGGAATACATCGAACTTCTAGAAGCAGAGTTAAAAGACTCAAATCCCGAGCGGTTTCAAGAACTCATTCAGAAACGGGACCGTTTGTCCCCCGCGCTTCGGTCGCTGGTGAGCACGCTATTCGCGGCCCACCAATCCAATCTAGTAGAAATAAACAAACTTCAAACTGAGCTGTTCGCTCTGCGTGCCGAGCTGAAAGCGCGGAAAGCCGCGCCTCAAGATCGTCCAAGCGGTCGTCGAAAGTAACGGTGCTCATAAGACTCCTGAGAGGCTACGATGAAAGTTCCACAGCATATTCCTAAAGCACTTCGGTACAGTATGCGGGATTTTATGAACGAGTTTCCCAATGACGCCGCATGTTTGGAGTACATCAAAGAACAGCGGTTTCCCGGTGGGATAACCGAATGTATCAAGTGCAAGGTAGAGCGGAAACATCATCGCGTAGGCAACCGTACTGCCTATGCCTGCGACCATTGCGGAAACCATATCTATCCGCTCGCTGGTACGATCTTCCACAAATCGGCTACTCCGCTGCGTTTGTGGTTCTACGCGATGTATCTAATGGGGTCTACTCGCTGCGGAATTTCCGCGAAACAGATTCAGCGCGAGATTGGCGTTACCTATAAAACTGCATGGCGCATGTTCAAGCAGATTCGCTCATTGCTCAGCGACAAAGATTTGAAGCTAATGGGTCCGACTGTTGAGATAGACGAAACCTATATGGGCGGTAAGCGGAAACGCGGCACAGGTCGTCCCATGCGCGGGGACAAGACGAAGATACCCGTGGTGGGCATCGTGGAACGCGGCGGGAAGGTGGTCGCTAAGGTAATTCCCGACGTTACGCGCGACAGTATAACGGGCATGGTGAAAAAACACGTTCCTGCTGGCAGCACGGTCTATAGCGATGAATACCAGAGCTATGCCCTGATCGGTCGGCTTTATGACGATAACGGCAAAATTCTTGGCTATAAGCACGACACTGTAAAGCATGGCGCGGATGAATTCGTTCGCGGTGAGGTCCATACCAACAGCGTCGAAGGGTTTTGGGCGCTAGTTAAGAATGGAGTCCGAGGCGTATATCACCAAGTTTCGCCCGCATACCTGCAAAATTACCTGAACGAGTACGCTTTCCGTTACAACCACCGTTTCGAGGGCAACAAACAGTTCAAGCGGATTTTAGAACGCGTTTCGGAGCGGACTGCGTAGCGGTCTCTGTAACTGTAGTGGCGGCCCTGTTCAAGAGTTTGTGGAATGCGCTCCGGGTGATCGGACGCATTTTCTTTTTGGTTTCTTTTCGCGGTTTTCCGCTAAATTTCATGGTCTTTAGTCTAACATGGAAATGAATTATTTTTCCGGTGGCAGTTTCCCCGCCAAATTCTGGAGATAATCTATAATTTCGGAAACTATTTGAGGGTCAACCCTGCCACGCATCGTCGCCGCTGCAAACAAACCATCCTTTGATTTATCTTCAGACGTTGGCGGTCCCATCTCTATAAGCATTTCTGCTCTCAGAGATTGCGCACTGTTGATAGCAGCCTTATAACGATCAAATATTTGCTCTCTATTAGCAGGCGAGTTGGTCCATTCGACCGTGATAGCTCGCAATTGAGACGCTACGCTCGACACCGACTCGCGTAGTAAATTTCTAGATATGGTACGCGACAACTCCTGGGTGGCTTTGATTTGGGCCTGGAGTTCGGTAATCGCAGGTAAATCGTGATTTTTCAAAGCTACCACAAGCTGTGCGCCAAGATCGCTCATATGGCTGTCCACCGCTGTAACTTTTGTAATCGTCACATTGGTATTGGTTAGTGTTGTTTGGGTCTTACCAATCAAGTCGGTCATTTGAGCGTTGGATTGTTTCTTCTGACGAATGCTGGCACTCAGACCCGCCGCTCCGGTCACAATACAGATGAAAAGCAAAATCCTGCCGCTTATCTTCTGCTTCTCAAGCCACTTTGGAATTATGCCCACTGCAATCCCTCCAAGGGCGAGAATCCAGCTTGCAATCTCCGGCGAGTTTTCCCAGAACCAGAGCACAGTGGTTTTGAAAAGGGGGTACATAAACCAAGAAAGACTACTACACCGTTGATAAAGTTGGTGAATAGAATGTTTTCAAAACTCATTGTTTTTACCAGATGCCGCCAGCTTTTCCTTTTGGACCGTTTATTTGTTTCTCTTCTGAGTGAATGTTAAAATAGGTATAGCGTCCGCTTTCAGCGACCGCATAGGTTCCGGGGTAATTCCTCCGCATACCGTCGATCTTCGAATCGTGAATTTCTGACCGGAGACAGTCAGAGAAAGGGCCTCCGATGCCCCACATCGAGAAAGCCCTCACCCGTATTGATTTGGCTCTAAACGTGGTGATAAAAATCTGGACTTTGTTCCAGATCGTAAGCCATCTATTGCCTAGGAGATAGGGGAGATGCGGCGGGTAGGGGCGGAGCTATGCTTAGCCCCTACTTGCTTTCAAGGGATAATTCCCACCGGACTTATCAAGCACGATCCTGTGGTGTTGGATCGACCGGTTGAGCCGGGAGGGATTATCGGTAACCGACATTCACTTCTTTTTTCCTCGCGAGGGAGCAACGGTGTCAGCAACTTGCCGGTTGTACTCGGCCATGTCTATGGGCGAGCAGAGCAACTCCGGCATGTCGAAATCGGATGGCAGCAAGTGGAGAGGGAACTTGTTGAGGCCCATCCAGGGCTCCTTGTACATCTTGGGATCGTCAATCGTAACCGTGAGTTCCATGTTGTCATGGTCCACCCGGTGAAACCGTTCCTCTACTCGCAAATCTGCGCTATGAGGGCGGCCCGCATGGTCGAGCCAGGATCTTGAATTCAGTCCGACCGTCTCCACAACGAAGGTGTAATCATCCACCCACTTCCCAACCGAGTACCCATCCCATCGTGGCTCCGGGTCCTTGGGGAGCTCTCGCCCATCTGTCCAGATGATGCGCCAGTTGCCGTACCATTCATTCAAGTAAATCACCTTGTTGGCGGTTTGCTCGAGCTCAAAGGTCCTCAATTCAAAAAGCTCCATGCGCGGGAACCCCATCGGATCACACTGGTCCACTGGATCATTGGAAAGCGCTGCGGGGACTTGTCTGACTCCGGGTCCCGAGGGCTTATTCGCTTTTAGTGCCGTCAACCCCAAAGGCGTGTAAGGCAGAGGATGCTCAATACCCGTCTCGTCGGGCCGCCCTCCCTCGGCGCCGGCAGTTGCTTCCAGCGGGCTTCCGGCAGCCCCTCCTTTTCGCGGGAACAGCGCCGGGTGTTCGTTGGCACCGTTTACCTGGAATCCCCCATCCAATCCTGCTGCGTCCCAGATCCCAGACAGGTCACGGCGCGGCGCTGGAGCGGGAGCGGGATTTCCCCCGGTATATGCAGACTTGCGTGGCGGGATGTTGTTCCATTTTCTCGCCTCATTTTTCGCCTCGGGCCCTGCTGCTTGCGGCGCAGCGATTTGAGCTCGCAGAACGGGCGAGAACATCAATCCTGCAACGAGAGCAACGATCGAAACGGCGCAGCGCTTGGACATTTCAATCCCTCCGGCAACTAGATTCCGAACTTTCGACACGCACGCGAGCGATTCGTCATGGCTTGAACTGTTTGCCATTGATCACGATAAGGCTCTCCTGCGTTGCAAGGCCCGCTGTTGACCCAGCGGCGCCAAAACGTCCGACGGGCACACCGCTCTTGGCTTGGATGACTTCCACGATCACTTGATCCCCAGGCTTAAACGTATCCTTGGTCCAGCCCACTTCGGTCTGGGACAGTGGGTTTTGAGCTTCTATGATCCAATGCAGCATTTTGCCGCTGCTGTCCTTGGCGTCGAGCTTCAGGAGAACATGAGGATTGGACCAAATATAGTCTGTCACCGTTCCCTTTACCGTGACCGTTTTCGTCGAGTCGTAAGACGCATTGCCGTGATGCGCGAACAAGGGAACGGAAATCGCCAGTAGACCAGCCACTGCCAGGGAAATGGCCGCAAGCTTCTTTCTCACAGCATTCCTCCATATTCCTTCTTGGAATAACACTTGACCTTGAACGGCCTTCCGAAGGCGGGAGTCATTCTAAACTTGGCTGTTACGCCTCCGAAGGTCCGCTATTGGGGCGGTATTATAGACCCGTAACCTTGCGAATGAACATGACCAACGGACGCCTGTTCCCTCGAACGAAAGTGGCACGATCCTAGTCGGTCCACTTCGTCACGGGAATAGGGAACGGTTCTACTTCGCTGTCAAGAAATGCTCGCATGGAATCCCCGACCAAGCTGAGTCAATCGAGACATCAATTATTCTCGACTGATTTTCTTCCAGTGTTTCGCTCATGGAACCACAATTGTAGGCCGAACGCGAGGTAGGCACTCAGTGCTTGATAAACGCGATTCTCGGGAACCGGGATTCTCGGGAACCGGGAAATTCGCACTCTGAGCAGCCAAAAGCCAGTTACCGAGACCCCGCGTTATAAAAGGACGCCCTTTTGAGGTAGGTTTTGATCGCTGGCATCAACGCCTACAGCCCGAGACCAGAGCCTCTGAAAGTAAAGGCGTTAGGGCACAGAAGGTTTAAACACTTCGAGAGTTGCTGCCGCGGACCATCCCTTTAACTAGCGCTTTCCATTCAGGCTCGAATGCAAAAGAGGCGACATAGGTGCGCCGAGCGAGCCGACTCTTGTTCTCTAAACCTTAATACCTCGCAATAGTCTCCAGCAAGAATATTTCGGTGTTTAAGATGGTGCGAGGAAACCCAATTTGTTCCAATGAGAAGAACCTCGGTCGATACGCCCGCCGTACTGCGTGAGGTCAAAAAAAGGAAACGCGCTATAGGAGGTCCCTTGAAGAACGACACGATTACTTTTGCGGTGGTTATGGTTTTGACTGCAATGATTTTCGGCGTGAGCCCAGCGAAGGCCACGGATATTTCCGGCACGATTGTCAGCACAGTGGTAATCACACAAGACAGCCGCCTGACCGGGGACGTGATTTGCAATGTGGCGAATGGCACCCCTTGCATTTTTTTCGCGGCGCCACGGATTGAATTGAAGATGAACGGCCACAGCATGACCGGCAAGGGCGCCCGGGACGTTTGCCCCGCGCCTGTGTTCGGCGAATACGGCATTTCCACCAACGGCCAAAACAGAGTATCGATTGAGGGGCCGGGGCTGATCACGAATTTCAGAGACATCAGCATCTTCGTAACCGGGGATGACACGGAAGTGGAGGGCGTGACGGTCGTGAGCGGCTGCACCGAGGGGATTCACCTCGAAGGCAGCCACAACACCGCGATAGACAACACTGTGGTGCGAGCCTCCTTGGATGGTAACTTCTGGGCCAGCATATTTGTGAGCGGCAGCGGCATGCACGTGGTTCGGCACAACGAAGTCATCGCCGCGGGACCTGACGCTCACGGCGCCGTGCCTCCCGGCTTTGGCGGCGGTCACGGAATCATAGTTGGATCGGCCAATTTCTGCAGCGGCGTCCCCACGAAAAATAATCTGATCGAGGACAACAACCTCTCCGGGAACAATGGCGAAGGGATACTTCTCGAGTCGGCAACACTCGCCCCCACCTACTGCTTCAACACGACAGGCAACGTTATTCGTAACAACATCATTTTCGGGAATACGTCGTATTTCGACATCTATGATTACAATGCCGCGGGCTCCAACACGTTCGAATCCAACGCCTGTGAAGTTTCGGGCGGACCCGGTGCAACCGGGGTTTGCCCGAAGGTGACTAAGAACTCCGGGTACGAGAACCCCATCGAGGACCTATTCGGAATATTCTGAGCGCCGGTTCTCGCGTCCTTGCCGCGGCGATATTTGAACGTCTTTTTGCGAGGATGGCTCCGGCCTGTCACACGCTACCCCGCCGCGGGCAACCGGAGCTGTGCCAACCGCGCTTCCTTACCGGGATCGTTCACCATTTTGCACTCGTCGTTGAAAACCATCGTTGGGCGGTCAGCGACGTTGTATGGTTTCCAAACCAAGCCTTTTTGGCTCGGATTGCCAGTGTGCGCGAACGCTGTCCACGCCCCGCTCACCTTGTCTGCCAGCGGCTGCAAATCAGGACTAGTCCCCACCAGGGTCGGCGATTTGGCAATGTTGTCATAGGCAAATGGTATCTCGACGGTGTGAGGGGAGTGCAGTCTTCCTCCTAAGACTGGCGTTTCCCACTTGAACAAATACATGTAGGCCGGCGCAGCGCGTTGGGCCAACTTGCGTTCAGCTTGCGTGATTGCGTCCATGCGACAACTGCGGTCAGAGGTAGCGGTAAAGAAAACAAAGCTGGGTGAAGCGCCGGGCTGGTCCCTTCGATATGCGGCAATAAGACTCTCGATCTCCGCGTCCCCAGTCTTGAAAAGCGTTTTCAGTTGCGTTCGCAAACTCGTCTCATCCAGGGAAAAGGTGGCGGGATCGCGCCCGCCGATCAGGAGGGTATCTTCGGTAGCGGTCGTGCCGATCAGCATGGAAACGCTTGCCGAGATTTCCGGGGCCGTCGGATCAAACGGGTGCCGCGGAAGCGACCGGCCGTCCACCACCGGTCCGAGACGCCAGCCACCATTGGCGGCTACTTCGTGCATCGCGGTTAGGAGTTGCTCCATGGACATTTGTTGAAGCTTGTCAGCTTGATTCGTCTTGAGCCCGAGGTGATCGAGGAATTTTTGTGCAGATGCCGCTGCTGCCTCTGCGGGAAGAGCCCGCAGTGCAAAGCCAGCGCCAAAGAGGTAAGAGGGGCTCTCCAGGATCGCCTTGTGGAACAAACCCTTCGCCGGTGGCATGGCCATCAGAGTGCTGACCTTCCCTCCTCCGCCGGATTCGCCGAAGATGGTCACGTTCCCGGGATCGCCGCCGAAGTTGGCGATGTTGTCGCGCACCCATTGCAGCGCCAGGACGGCATCGAGCATCCCCACATTGCCCGAGTCGGCGTATTTTGCGCCGTCCAGTTGAGCCAGATAGAGGTATCCGAAGATATTCAGCCGATGATTGATCCCCACTACGACAACATCATGTTTTCGAGCCAGGTTTGAACCGTCGAACCAGCTACTCGCATCCGAAGCCGTGTTGAATCCGCCCCCATGGAGCCAGAACATCACGGGACGCTTGTTGTCCGGGCGCAGGCTGGGCGTCCAGACATTCAAGACCAGGCAGTCTTCCCCCATGGTGGCCGGACCCAGATCCCCGTATTCGGAAATAACGGCCTGCAGTTCTTTGTCCGCAAGATCCCCCCTGTTCTGCGGAGCGGGCGACCCATAGTCGAGCGCGTCACGCACCCCGGTCCACGGCTTTGGCGTCCTGGGCGGCAAGAAACGACTCGCCCCCGCAGTCGAAGCGCCGTAGGGAATCCCCTTGAAGGTTTGCACCCCGTTGATCGTAGCCCCGCGGACCTTGCCAGCGATGGTCTCGACAATTGGCACAGAGTCCGACGCCAAGGCTT
>Ga0210394_10008009_pt1 | contig 10998 bp, 9 predicted proteins | sample IncBWC12MmetaG_FD_160121 | JGI IMG/M metagenome (GOLD analysis project Ga0210394, IMG submission 160121) | Forest soil microbial communities from Barre Woods Harvard Forest LTER site, Petersham, Massachusetts, United States - Inc-BW-C-12-M | ecosystem: Environmental > Terrestrial > Soil >... | reverse complement strand
CATCCCGATCGTCGATCCGGTCGTGAACTACAGCATCGGTATGGTCATCCCCCAGCGTGACCCGATGACGCCGCTGGTTGCGGCGCTGGTTCAGATTGCGCGCGAGGTTGCGCCGACACTCGAGTGACCGGATGAGATCAGGCCGCCGCGGCGGTGCTTTGGCTGGCAGCGTTGCGGGGCAGGGACACACGAACGACCGTGCCGCTGCCGAGTTTCGAGCGCAAGCGCATCGAGCCGCCGTGCAGATTGGCCAGCGAGCGCGCAATCGCTAACCCCAAGCCCGAGCCATGATAGGTCTTGGTCAACTGGCTTTCGACCTGCTCGAACGGCCGTCCGAGCCGCCGCAGCGATTGCGGCGCGATGCCGATGCCGGTGTCGGCAATCAAGAGCACGATGGAATCCTCCCCCATTCGGCTGCGGACGATGACCTTGCCGCCGTCGGGGGTGAATTTCACGGCGTTGGAAAGCAGGTTGACGATGATCTGCTTGGTCGCCCGCCGATCCGCCACGATCGAGATCGGGCCTTCGATCTCCGCATCAAGATCAAGGTTCTTGTCCTCGGCGCGCCCCGAGACCACGCGCAAGGATTCGGCCAGTGTCTTCGACAGGTCGAGCTCTTCCATGTCGAGTTTCATTCTGCCGGCCTCGATCTTCGACATGTCGAGAATGTCGTTGATCACCTCGAGCAGGTAATGCCCGCTGGTGAGAATATCGTGGCAATATTCCTGATATTTTTCCGAGCCGAGCGTGCCGAACATGCCGCTCTCCATGATCTCGGAGAATCCGATGATGGCGTTGAGCGGCGTTCGCAGCTCATGGCTCATATTGGCGAGAAACTTGGATTTGGTCTGGTTGGCTTCCTCGGCGCGGGTCTTTTCCCTGGAATATTTTTCGGCCAAGTCCGCAAGCTCGATGGCTTGCCGTTCAAGCTCGCTCTGCGAGCGCTTCAGATCGATCACGGTGGCGCGCAGCCGAAGATCGTTGTCGACCAGTTTCTGTTCGTGCTCCTTGATGCGGGTGATGTCGGTACCGACCGAAACGTAGCCGCCGTCCTTGGTTCGGCGCTCACTGATATGCAGCCAGCTTCCGTCATCCAGTTGCGCCTCAAAGGTGCGCGCGCCCGGCGCCTGATTGGCGACCTCGTGCAGGCGGGTTCGCACCTCCGGCATTCTGCCGACCTCGATCACGGTCTCATACGACGTGCCCGGGGTCACCGCTGAATCCGGCAGCTTGTGCAGCCGCTGGAAATGCGAGTTGCAGAGCACCAGCCGGTCGCCGGCATCCCAGAGCACGAAGGCTTCCGGGATGGTTTCGATCGCATCGCGCAGCCTTAAGTCGGCCTCGACGGTCTTCTCCGCCAAGCTTTTTTGCTCGGTAATGTCGACGGCTATCCCGATCAGGTGAAGCCCGGCATCCGCAGCCGCCTGGCTGAGTTCGCAGCGTACCCTGAGCCAGATCCAGTGACCGCCGGTGTGCTGCATGCGGAAGGTGTGGTCGATGTAGTTTATTTTCGAGGAAATGAGCTGGTCGGCGATCTCGAACAGATCGATGTCGTCGGATTTCACCAGCGCATTGACTTCGCCGAACGTCAGGAGGTCGCTGCGGGTCTCGAGCCCAAGCATCGTAAACATCGATTGCGACCAGAAGATCCTGCCTCGCGAGAGGTCCCAGTCCCACAATCCGCAGCGGCCGCGATTGAGAGCGGTATCGATGCGTCCGCGCACGGCGTCATTGATGAGGTCGCCTTCGCGCGCGCGGGTGGATTGCCAGTGGAAGGCAAAGCCCAGGATCAGCACCACAAAGCCGGTGGTCGCCGAAAGCGTCACCGACAGCGCCGCATCCGACCGCCAGATCGAATCGACCTTTTCCTGGATGACGATCACCTGGCCGGGCAATGATCTGATCGCCTGCCGCACCGCCAGCGCGCCATCGCCATTCGGCAGTGTAACGTCGGTCACGCTGGCGGGTTGTCCGGACGCGGCCGGCGGCACGGCGGCGCTGACGGTCTCGAGAACGCTGTTGGAATCGCCTATCGCCGATTCAATCGGAACGCGGGCGAGAATGCGCTGATCCACGCCGGTGACGATAACGTGCCGGCCGGCAGCATTGGCCCAGGACGGAATGAGGCCCGGCAGCAGCAATTGGAGACGTTCGAATGAGGCTGTGCGATCCTGCCGGAGCGATGCGATGCGATCGAGACGTTCGGCAAGGAGGTCGGCAATCGCGGTGAGATCGCGCTTGGTGGAGGCGCGTTTCTGCCGGCTCTGATCGATCACCTGGACGAATGCCCCGAGGCAAATGGTGATCAGGAACGCAATGATCAGTGTCGGCACTGCACGGCGAAGCGCTGGCTCCGCTAACAACAGCCTGTGATAGGCCGGCTTTGCGATCGATTGCGCCAATCCCTTGATCGAATCGGATTGGACGCACGCGTCCGCCGCGTGTGCGCGCGCCATACCGTTGGCCCCCTTGAGAAGAAGTCTTCTGTAGCACCCCGTCCGAAGAGAATCGCCGCCCCCCGAATCAGATTCATTTGAATCCACTTTTTGCGGGCTGTCGAGAGTCAACGATTCGTTAAAGCAAATAATTCTTGTCCACGGCGAATCATGCCGCTGAATTTTCCGCAAAACACCGTGTGAGGTGAGTCCGAAAGGAGAACACTTGATGTCGTTATGCGTGCGGCGGCTCGGCGTGACTGATGACGCGCTTCACGGTCGGGAAGGCGCGGCGCAACGCACGCTCGAGCTCATCGACACCTTCGTGGACCCTGATCACGCTCATGGAGGGCGCCGCGCGACAGTGGAAGTTCACGATTTCGCCGGCCTCCGTATTCCGCACCCTTACATTATGGATGTCGTGGATCGCGCTCGCGCTCGCGAACTGCGCCAGCGCGGCGCGGATCGCTTCCACCCGCTCGGGCGTGGCATCTGTCCCATGTGGCAATTCCGGTTCCAGCGGCTCGATATGGGTATCGACTTCGACATCCTCGCCGAACTCGTCGCGAATGTTTCGCTCCAATCCATGGGCAATATCGTGGGCCGCCGTCAGTGTCATCTCGCCGTCGACTTCAAGGTCGATGCTGACGGTGAGCTTTTCGCCAAGGTCGTGGACGGTGACGTGGTGGACGGCGAGGCCGGAATTGCGGGCGATCACCATGATGCGCTCGCGCACGCTCTCATTGTCGCGGGCGACCGGGACGGCGGTGAAGGTCAGGTCCGCATCTTCGAGCGCGGCGGAAACGGCGGCCTGGGCTCTGCGTTTGATTTCATCGACGCGATCGATCGGATAGGTTCGCGGCACCTGTACCGTGGCGTCGATGAAATGCGTCGACCCGACCATGCGGACCCGCAGCCGTTCGACATCAACCACACCCGGAATCATCCGGATCGCGGCGGCGGCTTTTTCCGCAACGCCCTCGGGAGCGCGATCGACCAGGGTCTCGACGGTGGAGCGGGCGAGCCGCATACCGAGCATCGCGATCACGATCGCGACGGCAACGGCCGCGGCGGCGTCACCCCACGCATAGCCAAGGCCCGAGAGCGCAAGGCCCGCGATGACGGCAACCGAGCCGAGCACGTCGGATGCAAAATGCAGCGCGTCGGCGGCGAGCGCCTGGCTTTTGGTTTCGCGCGCGGCGCGGTGCAGTGCCCGGGCCCGCCAGAAATTCACGCCGATGTCGAGAACCAGCACGACAAAGGGGATTGCGGACAATATCGGAGGTGAAGCGCCTTCGCGCAGGCGGCTGAAGGATTCGACCAGAATGCCGCCGGCAAGCACATAGAGCATGGCGATGATGCCGAGCGCCGATACGCTCTCGAGCTTGCCGTGGCCGTAATGATGCTCTTTGTCGGCAGGGCGATCGGAGAAGCGCACCACCATCCAGGTCACGATGGTGGCGACCACGTCCACCGAGGAATGCAGCGCTTCGGAGATCAGCGCCAGACTGCCGATGGCGATGCCGACCACGAATTTGGCGATAGCCATGCTGGCGCTGGCGAAAATCGAAATCGCCGCGACGCGCGACTTGATCGGGTGGCTGCTGTGGTCCATGAGAAGCGGTTTAGCAGCCCAACACGCAACATTAAAGACGAGTGGGCAGATCGCAGTCGCAACTCAGTTGCAACGATAAATTCTGGGCCAGCGAGATAGAGAGCTGCGCTCGCACAAAAAAAGCTCCGGACCGGCGGCGTTGTGGCGCTACTGGTCCGAAGCCTCGCAAATATTGATTTTATCCTGCTTTCACAAAATCAATAGCGATCTTGTTGGGCGCGGAATGCGAGCGAGGCGCGCAACTCCGCAATTGCTGCGCGCGATGCCTGGATCGCCGCTGCCTTGTGGCCACCAAAATTATTCGGTGCGGCCTCCAGGTAGGCGATCGCATCCTGGAGATTTTCAATGGCTCGCACAATTCGCGGATGAGCGGCGGCCTCGGATCCGATGGTCTGTGCATTCGCTGCCGGCGCAATCAGCGAGACAAACAAAAGGCCGGTAGACAGGGCTATAGCAAGTTTTTTCACAACGTTCTCCTTGTTGCTGACGTCCCCCCGCAACTGTCACTAGCCATTTCGAAATTATCCCGGGATGAATGCTATGTGATGATCGGATGAATGCTTTGTGCGATGAGGGCGCAGGGAATGCCGAGCGCTAGCTACACCGGCAAATATTGAATTGTGGGTTTGGATTTGACGTTCGCATGTGGGCGCTCGCGACAACACTGACGCGAATGTCAAATCCACTCCACTAGCCTCGAATGCGAATGAAGGAAGCCTGCGAGCGCAATCACCGCAGGCGTGCCAGACAGTCCGGCATTCCCAGCGCGGTTGGTTTTGACGCGTTCCTTCGCGCCCTGATCTGGTGATCGAGATTGCTTGTCACCATCCGTCGGCGGACCATGCTTTTTCATGTCGCCAACATGACTCGCGACAAATCGCTTGTTCCAGTTCGGCACACGCCCTGCAGCGGACTAATTGGTATACAATATCCCTATGCCGCACATTAATCTTAAACGTTGCTTAAACGACACAGTCAGAATTGCACTGCAACAATTGTTCCGCTCTGCGGGATATCATTGGCACAGATAACATTTTAGGCAAGCTCCGCTCGCTTTTCTCGCGTGTGCAGCAAAGTGCGATGAACCGCCGGACACATTGACGGTACTCTGCAACGTCGTAGGCTCGATTCGGTCCCGATTTGGGCCTCGTTGAGGGGGAAGACGATGAAGAGATACGCATTCGGGGCGGTCCTGGCGGCAACAGGCCTGGCTATGCAAGCCATCCCGGCATCCGCCGACAAGATTGACGACGTGCTGTCGCGGCTTGAGGCGATCGAGAAAAACAACGCCAAACTCGCCAGCGAAAACGCAGCTCTCAAGGCGCGGCTGAACAAGGTCGAGACAAAGAAGGGCGCGGCGTCTGAGGATATTACCGGATCTATTCCGCGGTCTGCGCCGGCTGGAGCGCCCGCGCGCGGCTTGGCCACCGGCTTGGCAACGCCGCCGCCCTCGCGCGCCGAGCCTGAAATCGACGCCCAAGGTCACGGCTACCTCGAGCACAAGAAGGGCAATCCGCTTACCTTCTACACGCCGGGCGGCGAGATCACCGGTTACGGCAATATCGACGTCTCGGTCGACGCCACGACGAAGGCCCTCGGAGGAAATGTTGGTAACGCCAACGCCGGTGGAAGCGAGCTGTTCCCGGTCGGCAACTTCGGCTGGCTGCCGGCGGTCTCAAGCAACAGCTCCTATCTCGGCGTACGCGGCTTCCAGCGCGTGCCGGACTTTCCGTTCAACTTCGTCTACCAGCTCGAAGTCGGCTTCGACGTTTCGGCCACGCCCGGCACCAGAGAGAGCAACAGCAATCTCAGCAACAGCGTCAACGGCTCCCTGTTCAACCGCAACACCTATATCGGCTTTGCCTCGCCCGAATTCGGCGCGATCAAGATCGGCAAGACGAACTCGCCCTATTCGAATTCGACCGGCGGCTTCAACCCGTTCGCGGGCCAGATTGGTGATTACCGTGTCATCATGGGCAACACCGGCGGCGACAACCGCGTTGAATTCGATACCCGGCTCGATCACTCGATCTGGTACGAATCGCCGACCATCGGCGGCTTCCAGTGGAACGCTCTGTTCTCGCCGGGCCAGAACCGCTCGACGATCAACGACAATATTCCGGCGGGCGCAGGCGATTGTACGGGCGGCAACGATCCGACCTCCGGCGGCAATTTGCCAGTTACCTGTAGCGACGGCTCGTTCGGCAACGCGGCCAGCGCCAATTTGAGCTACACCAACGGTCCGTTGTACTTGGTGGCGGCTGGAGAGTGGCACCAGAACGTCAACCGCCAGAGTGACATTGCAGCCATTTATGGCATCGCCAATAGCGGGGCGTTCAGCAATGCAAGCAGCTGTGCCCAGACGCAAGCTTTTGCTCTGGCTTCGGGGATCTTGCCTGCTAATGGCGGTAATGCTGCGACACAAGCAGCGAACTTCCTCCGCCTCTGCAACGAGGACGTCGGCGACGAATGGGCCTGGAAGGTCGGCGCCCTCTACACCTTCTCGACCAAGACCACGGTCGGCGCCATCTTCGAATCCTTGCACCGTAACGTCGCGGCCGATCTGCAATTCCAGAACGAACGCCAACGCAACGGCACTTGGTTTTTCGTGACGCAGGAGTTGACGCCGAAGGACAGCATGAGCTTCGGCTGGGCGCACGCTTTCGCCGCGAACGGCGATCCCGGACAGCACAATTCCGCTACTCAAGCGACGGCTGACCTTGGTGGCGCGTTCGCTCTCAACAACAACAGTGCGGACATGATTACGGCGAACTACAAACACAAGTTCGGCGCGAACCTGACCTGGTACACGGCGGTCGCCGCGACCATCAACGGGCCGAGCGCGCACTACGATCTCGGTGCGGGCGGCCACGGCATCACCACAGACTGTCACTCCGCGTTTGATGCGACTGGCGGCTTGGCTTCCAACCCGCATTGCTGGACAGGTCCCATCCTTGCCGGCATCTCCACCGGCCTCCAGTGGAGGTTCTAAATGTCACGGCATGATCAGGATATGAACCCCACCCACAGGCAGGCGTCGGCAAAAGGCATTCGAGAGATGACCATGACAAAGAATATCCTAATTGGCGCGGTTGCCGCTTTGCTTCTCGCTCCGACGGCGGCTTTGGCGGCTGATCTGCCGATGAAAGCGGTAGCGCCGATCGCTCCCATTTACGACTGGACCGGCTTCTATATCGGTGCCACAGCCGGCGGATCGATAGGGGCCAGCGACCATATCGATCGAGCGACGGGCCTCAGCGATGCGAATGGGTACAACATCACGGGCGGTCTGGGCGGCGGCACGATTGGCTACAACTGGCAGGTGTCACGTTTCGTCGTCGGTTTCGAAGGTGACGCGTCATGGGGTAGCGAATACGGCAGCAATTTCGACACCGGGACGGTAGGCGCCGGTACAGGCTTCCGGAGCTTCACCAAGGAAACGTGGGTAGCGACCGCGCGGGCACGCGTCGGATATGCGGTCGACAATTTGCTGTTCTATGGCACCGGCGGCTATGCCGCCACGAGCGCCGAAGCCGGCATCAAGGACGGCGCCACCCTTGCTCTCCTCGCTTCCACGACATCGACCCACAGCGGCTGGGTCGCAGGCGTCGGCCTCGAATGGGGATTTGCGCCGAACTGGTCGGCCAAGTTCGAGATTCTCCACATGGAGTACAACAGCACGGTGTTTAACACCGTGGTGGCCGAGGGGAACCGCAACATTCCGCTCAACGACTCGATTGGCCGGGTCGGCGTCAACTACAGGTTCGGTGGACCGGTGGTCGCGAAATACTGATGACTGGCTAGCTCAAATCAAAAGCTCCGGCATCGACCGGAGCTTTTTTTGTGAAACCTGTCTGACTAGCGCGGTGTTTGCCCGCGCCTCTTCTTACCGCAGGGTATTGTAGTTACCGGGGTTGGAGACCGTATTGCCCGGATATCGGCCGTCGCCATAAAGGCCACCCCAGCCCGACGGGTAATTGCTGTAGCCCTGGCTGTAGCCCCATCGCAGCGCATTTTCGACGGGCAGGCTTGGATCATTAGGGCTGCTTGCGTACACGCGAGCGGGGTGTACCTGGCCTTTGCTGTGTTGGGCCGGGGACTGCTGCACGTCGCCCGCCATCGCCGGACTTACGACCGCGAGTACCAGTGATAACGTGGTCGCTTCGATGAGCCGGAATCTGATCACGATGCTCTCCTGTTTAAGGGGCAGTTCCTGCCAGCGTGTCCTGCCGGCGTGCGCAACGCTGGCCGAACTTAGCCGAAAAACATGTCGAGCGACAAAGTATTTCCCTGACTTATACTGCAATTGCGCAACTGCTTGCGGAGGCATCGGCAGGGATCACCGTGATAACTTAACGCCTGACCCCGCAAATCGAACTTCTGCGCCTTTCTAAAATTTTATTCATGCGCTCTTCGTGGGAGATGCCATGGTCCTAGTCTCAAATTCGCAAGTTTCGGCTCCCCGGGTTAAGCTGTCCGAATAATACGAGGACACCAGAATGCGAATTTTAGGGATTGTGGCCCTGTGCGTTGCTTTGGGCGGTTGCTGGACTTCCGGGCAGGAAGTGACGCCTTCCAATCGCGCCGGCGATCAATTCGTCGGGCAAAATGTCGACGCTGTCGTTGCCCGGTTTGGCAAGCCGGTCAGCCGCAAGAAAATGGACAACGACCAGATGACCTATGTCTGGGAACTTGCCGCAGCCGATTTGCCCGGTAACCAGCAGGCCGATACAGGCCACGGAGGTCTCTATGGAGATGGGCACAATCCCGGCTCCATGTCCGATGACCCTCGATTTTGCAAGCTTACCGTCACAACGTCACCGGAGGGGATCGTTACGCAATCCACCGCGGAGGAATCCAATGGTACCGGCGCGCCGGCAATGACCCTTGGCCTCATCGGCGGTGTTTGCGCCCAACGACTTGCAAGCAGGCCGCGAACATAGCGCTTGGCTATTGCGCCTTCACGGCGCCCCTCAATCCGGCGCGTTCGACGGATTGGGCAAGGAGGCCGCTGGTCTGCACCTCTTCGACGAAGTTCTGAATGTATTCCAGCGCGGCCTGGTGGTCTTTCGGGATCGCGATCGCGAGGTGTTCCTCGCCCCATCGGCCTTCCAGCACCCGCGCGCCCGGCATCTGGTCGGACATCTCGAACAAGGTCGGCTTGTTGGTCGCGTAGGTGTCGATCTCGCCGTGTTCGAGCATTTCGATGCCGCGCTTGTAATTCTCCGCGCCCACGACCGTTGCGTTTGGCAACAGTTTGGGAATCGTGCCTTGCGACGTACTGCCCTGTGTCACGCCGATGCGAAGGCCGGGCTTTTGCACGTCGGCGAGGGCCGTGATCGGCGAGGTGGCCGCGACAAGATATCCAAGTTCGATCGTCAGCAGGTTCTGGCTGAAGGTCACCGTGGCGGCCCGCGCCGGGGTGGAATTGCTCACCGTGAAGTCGACGTCTCCGGCTTTCATGCCTTCAAGGACATCGGAAATTCTCTGGTAGGTGACTTGCTCGAAAGGCACGTTGAGCCGCTTGGCCAGTTCCTTGCCCAGATCGAAACTCAGGCCATGAACCTCGCTGGTCTTGCTGTCGCGAACCATCGAGGTGGGACTGCCGAGATAGACACCGACACGCAGCTTGCCCTTGGGCGCCAGTATCTGGCGTGCATCCTGCGCGAGGGCGCCGAATGCCGAGGACGCAACTGCGGCCGCTGCCATCACAACGATCAAACGATTCATCGGATACTCCCGCAATGCGATCTTAGAGCGTCACGACAATCTTGCCGAGATGCTTGTTGGCTTCCATATGCGCGAACGCCTTGCCGATATCGTCGAAGGCAAACACCTTGTCGATCGGCAACTGCAGTTTTCGTGACTCCACCGCCGGCCACAGGTCTTTGCCCGCTTCCTTGAATATTTCCCGGATTTCATCGATCGAGCGGGTTCGGAAGGTGACGCCGATATAATTGATACGACGCGCGGCATGCAGGTCGAAGTTGAAATCGGCATGCGTGCCGCCGAGCCGGCCGACATTGACGATGCGGCCCTTGATCTTGGTGGCCTTCAGATTCTGGCTTGCGACCTTGCCCGAGATTTGATCGACGATCAGATCGACGCCTTCGCCTGATGTTGCCTGCAACACCTGGTCGACCCAGCCGGGGTCGCTGGAATCGACCGCGAGGTCCGCGCCGAATTCCTTCAAGCGTCCGCGGCGCGCAGGATCGGTGGAAGAGCCGACCACGAGCCTTGCGCCCTTGAATTTGGCGATCTGCATCGCCATCAGGCCGACGCCGGAACTCGCGCCTTGAATCATCACGCTTTGTCCCGCCTGCAAACCGCCGACGGTGATGACCGCGTTGTGCATGGTGGTGAGCGCGACCGGCAATGTGCAGGCCTCGTCAAAATTCATGTTTGAGGGGCTGCGAAACAGGCGGCCGTGATCGGCGAGGGTGAATTCCGCAAAGGCAGCCGCACCCGAGCCCATCACCTTGTCGCCGACCCTGACACCCTTGGCGTCGGGGCCGAGTTCGGCGACTTCCCCCGCCCATTCCATGCCCAGTACGGTACCGGCGCCGCCCGCGCTGCCGTGCACGTGCCCCTTGGTCATGCCGAGATCGGCGCGGTTGAGACCGCACGCGCGGACGCGGACCAGCACCTGGGTGCCTTTCGCGACAGGTTTGGCGACCTCGGCGATTTCAGCGCCATTGGCGCCGTAGACATAGGCTTTCATGCGATCGTTCCCCGAACCGTTTTCTCTCAAGGCATGGCTAGCACCTTGAGATATCTGGTTTTCAGGATGCCGTCATGACCGGCAAATGTCTATGACGCCAACTCGCGTGCCTTCGGCGCGGCACGATCGGGCCGAGATCATGCAAAGGCCGGGGCGGGCGCCTCGATCGGCCTTGCGGTGCAGCCGAGCCCCGCCACCTTCGCGCGCTGGATCACGAGCGCGAGTAC
>Ga0210394_10008008_pt1 | contig 10999 bp, 9 predicted proteins | sample IncBWC12MmetaG_FD_160121 | JGI IMG/M metagenome (GOLD analysis project Ga0210394, IMG submission 160121) | Forest soil microbial communities from Barre Woods Harvard Forest LTER site, Petersham, Massachusetts, United States - Inc-BW-C-12-M | ecosystem: Environmental > Terrestrial > Soil >... | reverse complement strand
GCACAAGCGCCGCATGAAATATGTCCTGTGTGTTGACGACGCGGTCGCTTCTTCCCGTGGCCGTCACCGCCACGGTATGCGCCGACAACATCGCGTCACTCAAGAGAATGAGGACCAGTGACGGCGGCACCAGGACACCAAGCGTACTGGCGACCGCGATGAGCGCGTGACGATGAGGCGCGGGTATGCCCTCCGCCGCAAGGCGCGGCGAGACGACCCGTGAAAGGCCGAGTACGCTGGCGCCGACCGACCCATTCATCGGTCCGAGCAATGCGCCGAGCATCATGCCCGATACCAGTGGGGCCGATGGACTGCGTGGAAGCACGGCATTGCTGGCGCGATAAAGCGCGTCGGCGACCGGAAGCCGGTCCAGCAACAAGCCCATCGTCACGTAGAGTGGCAGGGCCTGCAGCAGGTCGTTTTCAAACAGATTGATGAGCCGGCTCGGCAGTGCCCACAGGGTGGAAGCTTCAATCGCGCCTGTGACGACGCCGAGGATCGCGCCGCACGTCGCCACCGCGAGAAGGACGACCGCAGCGGGCAGGCCGGTGGAAATGATGCCAACGCCGACCAGCACCAGGAGCGCAAGTCCCGCCCAATCCATCAGTTTTCGTCCGCAGCATGTGGACGGAAAATATCGACAAGCGACTGGCCAAGGATCAAGGCCGCCATGACCCAAAGCGCAACCTTGACCAGGAAATAGCCGGGGTTGCCGCTGTCCTGAAATAACTCAAGATCGTGAACGCTGGAAACGATCGTGATCTTTCCCGCAACCAGGACAAATAACGCCCACGGCAGAAGTCCGACGGCGCTACCCATCTGATTGAGACGTCGCCGCGTTCGTGTGGAATACCGCTGGGCCAGCAGATCAACCGCGAGGTGAGTTCCCGCGCGGGTCGCCGCAGTTACGCTTACAGCAACGAAGAGCGCGAAAACCACCTGCCCCAAATCATTGGCTTCGCGGGAGTAGCCGCGAAACAAATCGCGCAGCGGCCATTGCAGGAACAACAGGGCAATCAAAGGCAATGCCAGCCATCTGGCGGCCGCTACGACATGGCCGATCAGGCGGTCAAGGGCACCCAGGAAAGCCGTCATCTTGTCACCCCCTTGGCCCGTTCCGGCCCGAGCAATCGATCGACCTGGAAGGCAGCTTAAGCAGTGGTTTCACGCCACGGCCAACAGAGCAAGCACCACCGCAAAAAAAGTAACTGTTGAAAGGCTCACTCCGACACATCAAACTCGGCCTGCCTTCGAGGCATGGTCACAGCGTCGCGCGACTCAAGCTCGACCCGATAAGGATTTCCGCAGGATGAATTATTATTCGGACCTCGACCTCGACCCATGTTCAAACAGCATCGTCGTGCCGGTGATTGGGCTATGAGCAGGGATATCTCGCGCACCATCGTCTGCGCCCACGCAATCGGCACCGCAAGGCCGTCGGCGGGCGCGCAGGTCATCACGATCAGCGGCAACAGGATTGCCTCGATCGAGCCGACTTCGAGACCGGATGCGGATCGATTGCTGGCGATGCCGGCACTCGTCAACGCGCACGATCACGGACGGGCGGTCAGTACCAGTTCGATCGGCGCGGATGCCAAACCGCTCGAATCCTGGCTACCGTATTTTTCGCTATTTCCGTCCGTGGATCCGTACCTTGCCGCGGCGACGGCGTTCGCCAACAGCGCGCTCGGCGGCACCGGCACCGTGATGGTTCATTATACGCGTGCGCAGGGATTGACTGATCTTCCAACCGAGGCTGCTGAGGTTGCGCGCGCGGCACGGGATGTCGGCGTTCGCGTGGGGTTTGCAGTATCGATGAAGGACCGCAATCCCTTGGTCTACGGAGGCTCCGAATCCGTGTTGGCCGCCCTGCCCCAGGACGCCCGCCCGGAAATCGAGCAGCGCCTGATGCGCAAGCCCCTGTCGCCGCGCGAGTATATGGCGCTCGTTGACGATGTCGCCGCCGCGGCCGACGGACCTGGATTTAACGTCCAATACGGGCCGAACGGCGTGCAATGGTGCAGTGACGAACTTCTACAGGCTGTAGCCCAGGCGTCGCACCGCACCGGGCGTCGCGTCCACATGCATCTGCTGGAGACCAAATATCAGCGGCAATGGGCCGATGCTGCCTATCCCCTTGGCGTCGTGCGCATGCTCGACGAGATCGGCCTGTTGTCGCCTCGCCTGACGCTGGCCCACTGCGTATGGGCAAGGCCCGACGAACTCGAACTGCTGGCCGAACGTGGCGTCACGATCTCGGTCAATACCAGCTCCAATCTTCACCTTCACTCCGGCCTGGCCCCGGTGATCAAGATGAAAGAGCGCCGCTGTTCGGTTGCGCTTGGGATCGACGGCAAGGCCCTTGATGACGATGATGATGCCTTGCGTGAATTGAGGCTCTCCTATCTCCTGCACGCGGGAACGGGCTTTGATCTTGTCGCGACACGTCAGCGAGCCTTGCATGAAGCCGTCGGCAACGGCCGATTCTCCGTGACAAACGTTAAAGATGGCGGCTTGATCGAGGCCGGCGCCGCGGCGGACATGCTGTTGCTGGACTGGACGGCCCTGGACAAAGATGTCCTTTGCGAGGGTATCGAGCCGATCAATCTGCTTTTTTCGCGCGCGACCGCAAGGCACATTCGCGAATTGATCGTCGGAGGCCGCAGCATTGTCCGGGACGGCCGGGTTTTGGGCATAGACCTGCCGACCATCCGGCATGAAGTGCTGTCGCGGATGCGATCCGGAATAGCTGAAAACGCACCGCTCATTGCCGCACTGTCGGCGCTCGACCGCGCTATTGCGCAGCATTATCTATCCGAGCCGCATTGCTGCTGAAGCCCGATCATCCCCGTCATTCCGACTTTCCGGCAAAGGCGAGACTCTTGTCGAACCGCTTGTCCTGTTCGACAGTGTCCCGGCGGGTCCTGGCATGAAGCCGCTCGGCATTACGCCGGGCGATCCGGCGCAGCAGTTCGCCGAGGCGGCGCGACATGCGCTCACCGGGAACACGCCTGGCCGGTAGCCCGGCAAGACTTTGCAAACGCGGGCTGACGAACGTAGAAAAAGTTCATCTTGCAGCGAGACGGCTTGCAGGCGATGGGAATTTCTAGCGTACGACGTGGGTTCCGGTTTCGCCGCACAACGCGGACATCGCGTGATCGAGATGGCTGATAATCGCGCGCTTGCCGCCCCCGTCCAAAAAGCGGATCACGGCCTCTACCTTCGGCCCCATGCTTCCCGGCGGGAAATGCCCCTCGCGATGATAGGCCTTGATCTCGTCAAGCTTCACCTCGCCAAGCTCTCTCTGAGCGGGCTTGCCAAAATTGACGGCAACGCGCGGTACCGCTGTCAGGATCAGCAATTCTTCGATGCCAAGCACATTGGCGATGTGTGCGGACGTCAAGTCCTTATCGATGACAGCAGCCACTCCGGTGCGAATACCTTTCTCATTCCGGACCACCGGCACGCCTCCGCCGCCACCCGCGATGACGATCGTTCCTCGTTTGACCAAGGCATCGACCAGCGAAATATCGCATATATGCCGAGGTTTCGGGGACGGTACGACATGACGCCAACCGCGTCCCGAGTCTTCTCTCATAGTCCAGCTGAGTTCGCTGCTGATGCTCTTCGCTTCCACTTCGGTAAAAAATGGTCCAACGAACTTCGTGGGATTGCTAAACGCCGGGTCGTGGGCATCGACCTCCACCTGAGTGAGGAGACTCGCGACATGACGTTCATTGCCCCGTTCTCGCAACGCATTTTCGATCGCCTGCATCAGAAGATAACCGATGCCGCCCTGACTATGCGCGACGCAAATATCCATCGACATCGGAGGAATGCGTTTCATCGTCAGCATCTGCCGCATCATGATCTTGCCGACCACGGGCCCGTTGCCGTGCGTGATCACCAACTCATTATCGAGTTGGGCGAGCGGCAACAGCGCTTCTGCAGTTTGCCGGGCGCGCCCCTTTTGCTCGTCGGATGTACCCCTGATGTCCTCCGGATGCACTGCGTTTCCGCCGATTGCGACTACGAGGCGGCGCGGCACTTCGCTGAGTGTTCGCATAGCGGTTCACCGTGAGTGTTGATTTGCAATGGCGAGTGCGAGTTCGCAGGCCTGAGCATTCGATGGCGCGACAATAATGCCGGCCGCTTCCAGGCGTTTGATCTGTACGGACCGTACCTGCGGATCGCGTTCGGTCCCAACCACTGAAGCGACTATGGCAGGCGCACTGTAGCTGCGTTTTGAGACAATCTCCGCCAGATGCTGCGCTGGATCCGCGTGTGCACCGTAGCCGAGGACCAAATCGAGAATAATGACTGCGATGTCCGGATTCACCAAGGCCGCTTGTAAAGCATCGTCGCGGACCGACGGATCAATCATCGGATGCGGTTTACCTTTGGTATATTCGTCGGCTCCAAGATCGATCATGCGATCCGGATTCGTGCTTGTCCGTCCGTCGAAACAAAGAACTTCAGGGATTGCCGCATTCGAAGACACTATACGCCCTCGAGCGACGAGAATGACTTGCGCTTCGGCGCAGAGCGTGCCTCCAACGAACAACCCTTCGATCCGACGCATCCCTTTGCGCGGCGACACCCGGGACATCTGCTCCGCCACATCGAAGTCGGCGCCGACGGTCCGGTTTCCGAGGGCAAGCTCGGCGGCATCCCTCAACGTACGAGCAAATAGCGCATTGGGCGGCAAATCAATCGAGACCCCTCCGATAAAACAAACCGTATAGGGCTTCGGGCTTTTGGCGATACGCGCGATTACGACTTTCGCAACGTCTGGATGCGGAGGCTTTGAAATCAATACCACTCGATCCGTCCCCTCATCGGCATCGAGGGCGTCGATCGCCATCAGCGTTGTAATCCCGCCGATCTCCTTTTTAAGATCGCGCCCGCCTACGCCAATGACGTGCGAGATGCCCTCACCTGCTTCGGAGATTAGACAGGATACTTCCTGAATGCCGGTGCCGGACGCGCCGATGATTCCAATCCTCCCGCGCCGAAGTTTGTTGGCGAAAGCCAAAGGCGCGCCACCGATAACGGCGGTGCCACAATCCGGTCCCATCATCAGCAAGCCCAACTCCCGAGCCTGCTGTTTCAACGACAATTCGTCTGCGATCGACACGTTATCGCTGAACATCAGGACGTGCAGGCCCCGGTTGAGCGCCTTGCGAGCTTCTGCTGCGGCGAAATCTCCAGGTACGGAGATCAAGGCGAGGTTGAGGTCGGGGTGAGCTTTTACGGCGGCAGCGATGCTCCGCGGCTTCCAGGTAGACGCTCCCGCTTCCTGTATTTTCGGCTTGTCAAGCGCCTTGAGCGCATTCCCGAGTGCCTCGCGCGCGATGTGCTCGTTGTCCGCCTTGAGCGCCAAAATGAGATCATTGCCTTTCGCTGCGACAATTCCATTCAGTAATCCGGCATCGCGCAAAATCGCCATATTGGATGGCGTCGCCATCATCAGCGCGGCATCGATGATGCCGGGCGCCGCCGCGATTTCGCGCGACAAGCGCATCAAGGCTACCGAATCCAAATAAAATCCCTTGCGGACATCATTCAACACGAACATACCTACGACACTCCCAAATCGCTCGCGATGGCCCGGACGGCCTCCTGGAAGCACATCATCGGAGCCCTCACCACGCCAGCGCCGACCTGACCGATGCCCGGTTCGCGATGCGCAATGCCTGTGTTGATGATCGGCGCTAGTCCGGTTTCGACCACCAGCCGCACATCAATACCCGTCGGAACGCCGGCAAAATCGAGAGCAGGGATCGTCCATTCGGGATTTTGTGCGATGGTAATTTCCCCCATCGCCCGCGTGAAATTTCCCGCAGAAGAGGGCGCGCCGGCGCCGATGAATCCCGCGACGGCCGGAGAGGCCGCCATTGCGAAGCCACCGAGCCCGACCGTCTCCACAATTGCGGAGTCCCCCATGTCTGGATTGGCGTCCTTTTCGGAATAACCGGCGAAGTAAAGTCCTTCCGGCATCTCCACCGGCGCGGTAAGCCAACGGTCGCCAAGACCGCTCACGCGAATTCCAAAATCTGTCCCGTTGCGGCACATAGCGGTGACGACCGTTGAGCCGCGGATGCCGTTTGCGGGATCGGTCATTGCCTTGCCCACGGCCATGGCGATGTTGAGAAAAAACTGATCATTTTGCGCAATAAACGCGAAGCAATCGGCCAGAACGCTATTGTCGGTCGAGGTTCGAGCCAGCGTTGGTCCTATCTCACGCAGAAAAATGCTTGAACAGGCAAGATTGCGCTGATGCATCTCGTCGCCCATCGACAGGCCACGCGCGATGATCGATTTCAACTCGATGCCGCCGCGGGCGCGGATCGCCTTCGCCAACACCGGGCCGAACACGTCGCGCAGCCAGGTAAGGCGCTTCAGTACGCTTTCGTCATTGCCGCCGAAGCGCATTACTTTGCCGAGGCCTTCATTGATCGCGCAGTAGGCCCGATTGGTGAAGCGCGCATTTTCGACCACGAAAAGCGGCATTGAGACGGTGGTCATGCCAGTCATCGGTCCCACCGCGCCGAAATGATGGTTCGGGTGAAATTCGACGCCGCCGGTGGCGGCAAGCTTGGTCGCAGACTTCAGGTCGTCAGCCCATCCTTCGAAAACAATTGCGCCAGCAACGGCGCCGCGCATCGGGCCGCACATCCTGTCCCATGTGATCGGCGGGCCCGCATGAAGGATCATCCGGTCCTTCAGACCAGTCAGTGCTTCGCGCGCCGGTACAATGTCGATAAGTCTCGGTTCGGCCCCCAGAATACGCGCAACCGCCTGCCTGTTTGCTTCCTCGATCAATTTCATTGTGATGCCTACACGCCCAATTTCGCTAGCAGCGCCGCCAGATGCGGATCGCCGCTTGCCGGCGGCACCCAGTCAAGGTGGACAACCTCAATGTCGCAAGCGCGCAGATCTTTGACGAAACTTTCAAGTCCGAGATTCACGACCTTAACTTCGCGTGTCAGCAACGTCTGATACGGAGGTCCTTCCCGGTCCACCATGATCATCATTCTCCCTTGTCATCGAAGAAAGCAGCTTAGTAAGAAATCACTTACTATGTCAAACCAACGCTTTCGACTTGTCCTGACGTATACAGCAGCGCTTTACTAAAGACGACGACTTACCGCGCTGCGACAACTCCATCGCTGCGCGGGTCGGCCGCGCCCTCCATCAGTCCATCCGGGTGACGTACGATCGCGCCAGCATGTCCCATGATTTCCTCGAATGCCCCCACGATTTCAATATCGTGGCCGAGCGCGCGCAACTTCTTCACGACGGCAGGATCGAATCGGGATTCCATCTTGAGGTTGTTGTCTTCCGCACCCCAGGTTCGCCCAAGCAGCCAGCGCGGCGCCGTGATTGCTGACTGAAGATCCTGACCGTGCATCACGTGACGCGTGAAAATCGCCGCCTGTGTCTGCGGCTGCCCTTCGCCACCCATTGCGCCATAGGACATCAGGCGGCCGTCGCTTAGCGACGCCATCGCAGGCTGAATGGTATGGAATGGCAAGCGCCCCGGCTCGAGGGGATTTGCTCCGTTTCCGTCGAGGCTAAAACTCGTTCCACGGTTTTGCCAGGTCACGCCGGTTTCCGGGAGAATGAAGCCGGAGCCAAATTCCCAGTAGACGCTTTGAATAAAGCTGACGCTCAATCCCGTGTGATCTGTTGCAGCGAGCCACACGGTGTCGCCCTTCGCCGGCGTATCCGGCCACGGAGCGGCGCGATCCGCCCGTACTGTTTTTTCGAGTTCAGTAACTGAGCTTTCAGTCAGGAATTCAGCCGCAGGCCGTTGCATGTAGTCAGGATCGGTCACATGACGATTGCGAATTCGAAATGCCGCCTTGGTGCACTCGACCAGTCGATGCAGATGATCGCAGCTATCGGCCTCTTCGATGGTCCCTCTCGCATAAAGGCCAAGGATCAGCAGTGATGCCAAACCCTGCGTGGGCGGCGGCATATTAAAGACCTTGTGGCCGCCCACATCGAGCGACAGCGGTGCCACCACTGTCGCCTGATAGTTCTCCAAATCGGCTAACCGAAGCGGGCTATCTGCTTTCTCAAGATCGGCGGCCATCGATCGCGCCAGATCGCCACGATAAAAATCAGAAAGGCCGGCTTGCGACAATCGCGCAAGCGTGTCTGCAACGCGCGGCTGGCGTAGCCTGGAACCGACCGTAAGGGGCGCACCATCTGGCAGATAGACCTTCGAAAAGCCCGAGACGTTTTCAAGCTCCAAGCGCTTGTTTGTGATGTTTTCGTGAAGCGTCCGCGGCACCGGCACGCCTTCCCAAGCGTAGCGAATCGCATCCTGGAGAAGGCGTGATGTCGGCAGCCGTCCGCCATATTGAAGCCGGCTGATATCGTGGGCTTTCAACCAGCCGCCGACCGTACCAGCAACAGTTAAGGCAGATTGCGGTCCGCGATCGGGAATAGAAGCGTATCCGCGATCCCGATACCAGCTTCGGCCGGCTGCAATGGCGGCTCGCCCGCACGCCTGAATCCCGATCGGCGTCGAACCAGGCCGAGCGATCAGCCAGAAGCCATCACCGCCGAGGCCGTTCATGTGCGGATACACGACCGCGATTGCTGCTGCGGCAGCAATCATGGCCTCGATTGCATTGCCGCCGTCTGACAAAACGGACAGGCCCGCTTGGGCCGCGAGATGATGCGGCGCCGTTACCATGCCTCGATAACTTCTTTTGGTCTGCAACATGACGATATTCCGGATCAGTCCCAAGGAATAATACCCTTACTCGAGTATCCGACGTTATTCATAACATGAATGCTCGCTATCATCGCAGCTTCGATAGGCAGCCGTCTATTTGACACGCGGCCTTCCTTTTGGCTGGATATCCGACCATATCGGACGCGAATACACCATGGCGTTGGCCTTCTCACTCGAAGCCGTCGCTATCCTGGTGCTCCTGGCATTTCTCGACAACCCCCTGATGTTCGTGTTGCTGACCGCCTTCGTCTTCTTCGGATGGGGCGAGATCTTTTCGCTGTTTCCCTCGACCCTCACTGATACCTTTGGGCCGAAATTCGCCACTACCAATTATGGCTTCCTCTATATCGCCCAAGGCGTCGGCTCGATCCTGGGCGGTCCGGCGGCAGCCTTCCTCAACAGATAACGGGTGGCTGGACGGCGGTGTTTGTTGTAGTCGTCTGCCTCGACGCACTGACTGCTCTGCTTGCCATCACCGCACTTCGCACTTTACGCCAGCGGTATTTGCAATTGGACTGATTTCTTTGGCGGGTAAGGGTTCACGCTGAGCATCCGCCCCCGCACGCGCCGCCTCTCGCGCGCGTGACGAGGTTTGCCAACGCTCGGAATAACATCGTCAATAAAAGAAACTGCGCCGAAGGAAAGCTTCAGAGCAGCCAAGGTTGAGAGGAGACCAAACTTTCCTGAGAAATCGATTGCAAAGATGCAGATTTACTCAGGTAACGCACGACAGCTCTCAACACGACGAGAACACCAGCAAAACCGTCTCGGCCGGAAGTGTGACCAATCGCTGACACTGCAGAAAGGGCCTGCGTCATAAGATCCACGCGACCAGTCATCGTCGCGCGAATCGCCGTATGCAACGCCGCCGCCCCATGGCCCAACGCCGCAGCGCGCAAGTGCGCGTGGCTAATTTCATTGGTGCGAGCGAGATGCCCACGGCAAATGTCCCAGACGATGTCACGTACATTCAAGAACCCCAGGGAAGCAAGAGCGATAAGCGCCCCCCCGAGAAGGTCGTCTCCTGAAGGGGTGAGGCCCGGCCCAAGGCCAATCAACTTCGCAAGTTCTCCACCGTCCGTTATGGCATGTCCCTCAAGACCACGGTCGACGATGCAAGCCAGAGCCGCAACACCGGGCCTTGCCGCATCAACAAGCCGGGAGCACGTGACGGGGAAGCGCGCGCACCCTGCTGCCGCCAGACCTTCTTCTATCAAACGTCCGCACCAAAACTGATCGACTGCACCGAGTCCGGCGCGCAGATCGCTGAGTGTCCAATTCGAAATGTGTTCTGGTGCCCACACCGAAGCGGCATCGAAGGTAGCGAATGGCTTGCCCGCCACCTGGATAGTCGTGCCAATCACCGCGACCGCATCCCCCCGCTTCAGCTCGCGCTGCTGGTGGTTCGCACAAAGAACATGCAAAGGACCGGAATCGATTTCCCTTGATCCGATACAAATCAAAAAATCGTCGAGGACCACATAAAAGGAACGCTCGAAGACAGCCATGACCTGCCCTCTACGCCCCCGCTGAAGCGCCTCGTAAGCGAGAATGCCGAGTTCCGTAACGACAAGGCCGCCTCCACCGTGCACTCCGACTTGATCAACCAACGAAGTGCCTGGATTGCGGAACGGGTTCGTGAAAATCATGCCTTGATCCCGCTCGCCTGCCTCTTTATTCCCGGCGAACTTCATCACAACACCACCATCCCATATTTGGCAATTATACACTTACCTGTTGCGGTCAAGCAATCGCAGCAAAGTACCAGGTCAACGATCAGGCGGTAAAAAGCCTAGCCTCGGTGACCAGCCAGGTCACAAGCACGTCCCGGGCATGGCTGCGCCGCGCCTTGAGCCACCTTGGATCAGTTAAGTCCTTGTCGAACATCGCCGACAGTGTGTACCGGTTGGAAACATGGAAGTAACTGAAGGCTGTTATGGAGATGAAGAGTTGAATCGGGTCCACGCCTCTGCGGAAAACACCCGCTTCTACACCACGACGAAGAATACGCTTAACGCTGGCAACCAGCGGTCGCGTCATGATGGCTATCCTGCGAGATTTTCGAAGGTACCGTCCGCGCTGTAGATTCTCATTATTGAGCAAAGCAATATAATCCTGGTGATTCTGAAAGAAAGCGAACGTGAATTCCAGGAGTTCGCTCATTGCCGAAACTGGATCCAGATTGTCGAGATTGAGTTGCTGTTCAGCAGCCCGGATTTCCGCATAAACGTGTTCCAGAACCGCCAG
>Ga0210394_10008007_pt1 | contig 10999 bp, 7 predicted proteins | sample IncBWC12MmetaG_FD_160121 | JGI IMG/M metagenome (GOLD analysis project Ga0210394, IMG submission 160121) | Forest soil microbial communities from Barre Woods Harvard Forest LTER site, Petersham, Massachusetts, United States - Inc-BW-C-12-M | ecosystem: Environmental > Terrestrial > Soil >... | reverse complement strand
ACGCCTATCCGAATGGCGGCGCCACTGTTCCGGGCTTCAACGCCATCAACGACACGCGCGGCCAGGTTGCCATGCTCGGTGACTCCAAATCGTTCGGCTCCACTGCCGTCAACGAATTCCGTTTGAGCTATCTCCGCAGCGCGAACCATCTATTCACGCCGCAGGGCGGCGTTGGCCCCTCACTCACATCGCTGGGCTTCCCGGGAGGATTCAGTTCGCCCGGTGGTCTTGGCGCAATCGAACCAAGTCTGGAGGGCGTTCCCAACATCAATTTTAACAACTTTTCGATCGGCGTGCCTTCCGACACCACGCGTCAATTCGATAACACCTATCAAATTCAAGATAACTTCACCAAAATCATCGGCACGCACAGCATCAAGTTCGGAGGGCAGTTCCACTACGATCAGATCAACGATCGCAACTTCTTCGGTGAGAACGGGTCGTTCAGTTTCTTCGGCGGCGAAACGGGATTGGACTTCGCCGATTTTCTGATCGGAGCGCCCGATTCTTTCATTCAAGCCAGCGAACAGATCCTGGACTCGCGTACCAAGTACGCCGGCCTTTACGCGCAGGACAGTTGGCGCGCCACGCCAAGCCTCACGCTGAACTACGGCTTGCGCTGGGATATGATCCAGCCTTGGTACGACACTGGTAACAAGATCGAGACGCTGATTCCCGGTGAGCAATCGGTTGTCTTCCCGGGTGCACCCACGGGCTGGGTCGTTCCCGGCGATCCCGGGGTGCCTCGCACGCTGGCCCCGACCCAGTATCACAATTTCTCACCGCGCCTCGGCATCGCTTATTCCCCCGCTTGGGATTCGGGCTTGCTAGCCAAGTTGACCGGAGGACCCGGGAAGACCAGCATTCGTGCTGGCTTTGGGATGTTCTATACCTCGGTCGAAGACCTCACTCAGTTCCAGGAAATCGGTGACCCGCCTTACGGCCTTTTCTACGTCAGCCCCGTTTCCCCGATTTTCGAGACACCCTACATTGACCGCGCCACCGGAAATTCCGAGGGCCAGCGCTTTCCCTTCACATTTCCGCCCGCGGGAGTGAGCGCCAAGAATCCCGACACCACCTTCAACTGGGCAGGCGTCGAGCCGATCGCGGGCGCTCTCGCCTACCAGCATTCGAACGTGACGCCGTACGCGGAGGATTATGAACTTTCGATCCAGCGGCAGTTCGCCTCGAGCACCGTTCTTAGTGTCAGCTACGTCGGCACGCAGGGCCACAAGCTCATCACCGAGCGCGAGGCGAACCCGGGGAACCAGGCTCTGTGCCTTCAGCTTGCCGCCGTGGGTGCCACGCCAACGTGCGGCCCCTTCGGCGAAGGCAACACGTTCACCCTTCCTGCAGGCGTCAACTATCCTGCCGCTACCACTACGAATCTGGAGGGGGTGCCACCGAGCCAGTGCGGCACGCTAGGTCCCGCGCAATGCGTTGTGAACACGACCTATTCCGTATTAGGTCCGCTGTTCGGAAACAATCCGTTTGAAGCTACCATCGCACAATCGTCCTACAACTCGCTTCAGGTTAGCGTGCGCCACGCAACTTCGATTGCCAATTTCCTGTTGGGTTACACCTACAGCAAGTGCATCGACGATGCGTCAGGCCTGCAGGAAGGCGTGAATCCTTTCAACCCTAAGGCTAGCCTCGCGCTCTGCGCTTTCAACGTCACGAATAATTTCGTCGCCAGCTACGAAGTCCGGCTTCCATTCGATCGCGCCTTTCACATCACCTCGTTCTGGGGTGAGCTCATCGCTCGCGGATGGTCCGTCTCTGGAATCACCACTTTCGTCACGGGGCTTCCGGTGAGTATCTCCGAGAACGACGACAATTCGCTCACCGGCACGCAAAACACAGAGGCACCCTTCGATCTGCCGAATTACACGCCGGGCGCGATTTACACCGGCAATAATCCTCGGACCAATGCGCAGTATTTTAATACCAGCCTGTTCAGCGCGGAACCGCTCGGCGCGTTTGGCACCTCGCCACGGCGATTCTTTCATGGTCCCGGTTTGAACAATTGGGATCTGGCCGTACTGAAGGATACGAAAATTACCGAATCAAAATCGCTCCAGATTCGATTCGAAGCTTTCAACGCCTGGAATCACACGCAATTCCAAAATCCGACCGGTCTATTCAACTCGAGCCAGTTTGGCCTCATCACCAGCGCCTACGCCCCGCGCGTTCTGCAGGTCGGAGCGAAGTTCCTATTTTGAAAGCCTGGCGCAATCCGGCGAGCAGCCCATCGTATTTTTCGTGAAGAAAATCAGCCAATTCATCGAGAGGCCTGGTTTGAGATTTTCGCAGAAGGCTTCCTTTTTCGCGCAACTCGCGCCGGCTGCGCTCGCGCTTTTCGGCGTCCTGCTTTGCTTTCCGGCCGCCTCATCGCCCACTCAGGAGCACCGCGACGACTCAGCGAAATCCGGCAGCGCCAATTTACTTGAGCGCGGCAAGAAGCTGTTCGGCTCGAGCTGCGCCGGTTGCCACGGTCTTGACGCGCGCGGTGGGGAGCACGCGCCAGATATCGCTGGCAGCGCTGAGGTTCGGCGGATGTCCGACGATCAGCTTTATCGCATCGTTCATGATGGCACCGCGTCGCTCAGGATGCCGGCCTTCGGCAAGATCTTGAATGACGGCCAGATCGAATCCGCGATCGCCTACCTCCGCTCGCTGCAGGGACGCACGGGCGATACGCACGCGGCGCTGCCGGGTGATCCCGCCGCCGGCCGATCGCTTTTCTTCGGCAAGGCCCAGTGCTCGCAATGCCACACCATCTTTGATTCAGGCGCCGGCTCGGGCGGCTTCATCGCTTCCGACCTGACAGGCTACGCTGCGGCGCGCGCGCCAGCCGAAATTCTGCGCGCCATCACCAATCCCAACGAAAATCCGAATCCGCGCGCTCGCACCGCCATGATCGTCACACGCGATGGCCAAAAACTTACTGGCTTCATCCGCAACCAGGACAATTTTTCAGTCCAGTTTCAATCGCTCGACGGCGCGTTTCATCTGTTCGAGCGCTCGGGCGTTGCCAGCATCTCCTATGATCCGCAATCACTCATGCCCGCTGATTATTCCCGGCGTCTTACTTCCGCCGAGCTGAACGATCTGGTCAGCTTTCTGATGCATGCCGCGGCAGCTGATGCAGCATCTCCGCGCCGGAATGAAAAAAGGCACGAAGACGATGACGACGATCGCTGAGGCATCGCCGGCCGCACGCCGCCGCAGGACGCTGTTGCGCAATCGAGAACGATCCGAAGCTTCGGTGAGGGGCCCATGCCAAATTTGAAGGGATTTGCCGTCGCGGTCACGTTCCTGGTGGCTGCCGGGTTCGCGATCGGCCGTTCTCGCGCCATCGAGTCAAAAGTCCCGTTCGCTCTGGATCCGCTTACGCCGCAATTTTCAAAGCTGATCGCTCCCGGCACAAAACTTTTGACGATCGCAACGGGATTCGGCTTCACGGAGGGGCCGGTCTGGGATCCCGGCGGTTTCCTGTGGATCAGCGATGAAACCATAAACAAAATTTACAAAGTGCAGCTGGACGGTTCCAAGAAAGGCTTCCTGGATCTCGGCGATCCCGATGGCAACACGCTCGAACGCGACGGCCGCTTGATTGATTGCGCCAGCGTTCTGCGCGGCATCATCGCCATCTCCCGTGCGAACGGCCAATACACCGTGCTCGCCGATCGTTACCAGGGCAAACGCTTCAACAGCCCCAACGACGTCGTCGTCGGCCCGGACGGCGCATTCTATTTCACCGACCCCACTCTCGATCTGCCGCAGGGTCAGACGCAGGAAATTCCGTTCCAAGGCGTCTATCGCCTCGGTCAGGACGGCGCGGCGGTGACGCTGCTTACCCGCGAACTCACGCAGCCGAACGGGCTGGCTTTCTCGCCCGACGGCAGACACCTCTACGTGGACGACAGCGAACAGCGCAATGTTCGGGTGTATGACTTCCACATGGACGGCACAATTTCGAATGGCAGGATTTTCGGCGAAGAACCTGGCGGCAAGGACGACGGCGTGCCCGACGGCATGAAAGTCGACAAGAACGGCAATATTTTTGTCACGGGCCCGCGGGGCATCTGGGTCTGGGACAAGGCCGGCCGGCATCTCGGCACCGTCGTCATGCCCGAGCAGCCGGCCAATCTGAACTGGGGCGATCCCGACTACGCGACGCTGTACATCACCGCCACCACGTCGGTCTATCGGCTGCGCACCAGGACACGCGGCTTCGTGCCATACCTTCCGTTTGCCAACGTCGGCGCAGGGAAGCCATAAGAACTGCGATCCGGAAAGGAATCGGCTCGGAGCGATTTCAACTCCGGCGCGCTTCCGTAATTTCAGTCCCATGGGACGGAATTTGCAGAAATATTGGACGGCCAAAGGCCCCGCTGGAGATACGACATTCCGTCTGGTGTACACCGCTACGAGGCAGGAGTGCCACCCGGGATCCGGATACACTAGCGGGCGCTCTTACCCGCGTGGGCCGAGCGCTTCGAGCGTTTTACATTCGAACCCACAGACCCAGGCCAGCGGAATGCATCCGCTCTGACTGGGGAAACCTTTCCTCGCGCCGGCCGTCGGTTCCTTTCGGGTGTTAGCAGGAGGCTCGAGCCGCAGCGTCCGTTCAATTCGTAACAGTAACCAATTCCAGATCGTCCGCCGTCAGGATTTCCCCTTTCGCGTTTTGCACTTCCAGCTTGCGCACCGGTTTTCGGGTGCGTTTGTCCAGAACCTGAAAGCGTTTTTCGCCGCGGGAGAACAGATGGCTTTCTCCCCACTGGCGCAAAGCAATGATGACCGGGAACAACTCTCGGCCTTTTTGGGTTAGGACATATTCCTGGTAAGCACTGCCGTCCCAAGCCGGCACCTGTTCCATGATTCCGCACGCGACCAGCTTCTTCAGGCGTGTGCTCAGGACGTTCTTCGCCAATCCCAAGCTCTTCTGAAAATCGGAGAAGCGTCGTGTGCCAGTGAGGGCGTCACGAACGATCAGCAGGGACCACCATTCGCCGATGGTATCGAGCGAGCGTGCCACGGGGCACAGGTTGGCTTTGAAGGATTTGTGTCGCATAGCTCCTCGTAACGAATCGCCAGAAAATCTGGTTGCATCATTGTACCAGATTTGCGCATCCGATGAGGTGGTTGCATCATGCAACCAGAATGCGGAGGCCCCCTTGAGGGTCGAAGGAGAGATACCCATGAAAGGCAAACAAAAAGCGGTGAGGGTCTCGACACAGGAGATCCGCAGCGTGCGCAAGAGGAATTCGCTGTATTTCGCCGCCGCTCTGCTGGTGATCCTGGCCAGTTCTATCGTCGCTCCGAGCGCAGCTGTGGCCGGCGCACCCCGGCACTATGCTCAGCAGCCGGGCTTCTACCGGCTGAAAGTCGGCGACCTCGAAGTGACGGCCCTGTACGATGGTACCGGCGTAGTCGATCCGCACTGGCTGAACGGAACGACGGCGGCGATGGAGGGTGTTGCCAAGGGACTAAACGAAGATCCGCACATGCTGGATGTTGTTGACAGCGGCTTTCTGGTCGACACCGGCAGGCAACGAATCCTCGTCGATGCAGGTGCGGGCACATGGTTCGGTGGGGGAGCGCTCGGGCGCTTGGTGGGCAGCCTCCGCAGCGCGGGCTACACGCCGGAAGAAGTCGATATCGTTTTGCTGACGCACCTGCATTCCGATCACAGCGGCGGCCTGACCACTCCGGACGGAAAGCGCGTTTTTCCAAATGCCGATGTCTACGTCGCGAAGGCAGAAAGCGACTTTTGGCTGTCGCCGGAAATCGCCGCCCAGGCACCGCAAGATGCGCAACCGTTCTTCCGCAGTGCACTGGCAATCGCAGCGCCGTACATCAAGGCCGGTAAATGGCACACCTTCCGTGAGACCGAGCGAATCGTCGACGGCATGCAACTGGTCCCGCTACTTGGTCATACTCCCGGACATACGGGCTATGAGTTTTCCTCCAAGGGAGAAAAGATCCTGTTTTGGGGTGACACGATCCACGCCCAGCGTGTCCAGTTGCCGCACCCCGAGGTCACGGTGGTATTCGACATCGACCCGGCGGCGGCCGCAGCGACGCGGAATCAATTGCTGCCTGAGCTCGCGGGCGGAGATGTATTGATCGCCAGTCCGCATTCGTCGGTATTTCCTCCCGTGGGCCGCTTGCGCAAGGAGGGGAGTGGGTATAGCTGGGTGCCGGTTGTATTTACCGATCGCTGGGACGAGGAAGCGCCTTCACCGCAAAAGTAGTAATGCTGCGTGGCCAGAGGAGGGGTCAAGCTGGGGCCATCGGAATTGCTGGACCCGGCCGTTGGCAATTGCTTTGCCGCCGAATTTGGTTGCCCAGCAGCTGCCCGTATGAATCAAAAGAGGAGAATTTATGGAGCGTCTTGCTGTTTGTTCAGCGGTGATCAGTCTCTTGTTTTTAATTTCGTCTCCATCTGCATTTGCCGGAGACCAGCCCGGTTTTTCAATCAAGGTGTTCACCTCTGCCGACGATCAGTTTTGGGTCAACTCCGTCATTATCGAAGGGGCAGATGAAGTGATGTTGGTCGATGCCCAGTTGACAAAAACCAATGCGGAAAGAGTATTACAGGAAATCAAGGCGACAAAAAAGCCGCTGTCCATCATCTACATTACTCACGAGCACGCCGATCACTTTCTTGGTCTGCAGGTTTTTAAGGAGGCATACCCGGGAGTGAGGATTATTGCCAATTCTGCGCTGCTCATCCGAATCAACAAGGTGCATCAGGAGAAAATAGATAAATGGAAGAAGATCCTGGGCCCAGGTGCAGCGTCTCAGGTTGTTGCTATCGAAAAATTCGACGGCAACTTTATTGAATTTGAGAACTCAAAGATAGAGGTCCTGAAAGACGTCCAAGGCGACACCGATGAAAACACGATGCTTTGGATCCCTGGACAGAGAATTCTCATTGCTGGCGACGTTTTGTTCAACAACATGCACGTTTACACCGCAGAAACGGACAGTAAGGCTCGAGACAAATGGTTAAACTTATTACGGGAGATCAGAGAATTAAAACCTTCCGTGGTTATTCCGGGACATAGCCAGGTTGGCGCTCCTCTGGACGCGAGCACCGCCGTAGATTTTACGGAAAACTATCTATCCGTTTTTGCAGAGGAGCTTAAAAAAGCCAAGGATCCGGACAGCCTGATCAATACCATGAAGGAAAGATTCCCATCCGCCGACTTCCTGTTGGCACTCGAACGGGGCGCGAAGGCGAATGTGGAACGCCGAGAAACAAATTGACGATTTCCTAGACCGAGCCTTCGTCGCGGGATGCCAAGGGCCGAATCAATCACTGTGGGATGGATGCCGATGAAGAAGTACAAGATCGCTGTTCTGGACGATTACCAAAATGTGGCGCTCGAGTGCGCTGATTGGTCGGGGCTCCGCGATCGAGCGGACATCGTCGTATTTCAAGACCATCTCGCCGATCCGGACGCCGCGATTGAGCGGCTGCTGCCTTTTGATGTCGTTTGTGTTATGCGCGAGCGCACCCCGCTGCCCCGCGACGTAATCGAGCGCCTTCCCAATCTCAAGCTCATTGCCTCGACGGGACCAGGAAACGCATCGATCGATGTCGCCGCCGCGGCCGATCGCGGGATCGCAGTGGTTCACACGGGCTACCGGTCGGACCCGACGATCGAATTTACCTGGGCGCTGATCTTGGCCTCCGCGCGACATATCGTGACCGAGAGTAACTCGGTCCGATCCGGCGGCTGGCAGCAAACCGTGGGCACGGATCTCCGTGGGAAGACCCTGGGCGTTCTGGGACTTGGGCGGATTGGATCACAGGTCGCGCGGGTCGGGAGCGCCTTCGGAATGAATCTGCTTGCCTGGAGCCAGAATATGACGCCCGAGGCCGCCCAAGCCGCGGGAGCAATCCTGGTTTCCAAGGACCAGCTGTTCGAGCGGGCCGACATCCTGACGATCCATTTGCTATTGAGCAGCCGTACGCGCGGTCTGGTTGGGGCCGCGGAGCTACGGAGAATGAAGCCAACGGCCTGGTTGATCAACACCTCGCGCGGGCCGATCGTCGAAGAGCAGGCTTTGATCAGCATCTTGAAGAACAAAACAATAGCCGGCGCGGCGATCGACGTATTCGACAGTGAGCCGCTGCCTCCGTCCCACCCTTTCCGGACGCTCGACAACGTGCTGGCAACGCCGCATATCGGCTACGTATCACGTGGTCTTTACAGGACGTTCTACCAGGATACCGTCTCAAACATTGGGAAGTGGCTCGACACCCATTCGCCACCCGCAGCACAAACTTAGTTCAGCGAAGAGCAAAAAACACGGCTGCGTCCGATGCAGGATCGCGGGGAATCACGGCGATCGACCGGCGACGATAGGACCGATCCGCACCATGGATCAATCCGTCAGAAGCAACGCAAAGCGTATCGGGCAAACCGCCTGGTGATGAGCGTCGACAGGACATCTCTGGCTCAAGAATTTGCGGAGCGACGTGTATGCAACTGTTGCTGCACGGCATTTCGCACACAATGAACAGCCGGAGCCAGCCGCCCGATGTGTTTGGAATGCAGCAGCCAGACACTTTCCATCAAAGAGAAGTCCTTCGCTTTGACCAGCTTCATACGTCGGCGCAAGGCAGAGGAATAAAACACCTGCGGCATTACCAGCCCCAGGCCCACCCCTTCGGAAATCAGAGAAAGTTGCAACTCATATCCTTCCGCCTCCACGGCGGAAACAAAGGGAAGCCCGCGCTGCAGGAATACCGCTTCCAGGCGTTGCCGAAGGCCGCATCCATGAGGATTCAGAATCCAGGCATGCGCAGAAAGCTCTTGCAATGTCGCGGGTTGCGAAAACCGCTTCGCATTCGCCGCGACGATGGCGAACGGTTCTGCTCCGAGGCACTCCGAGACCAGCGAGGGCGGTGGCGTGCTTCCCTCAGGAAGAAGTACGACGGCCGAGTCCAGGGTTCGATTCGCGAGGCGTTCCAAAAGCACCGCGGTCCATTGCACGAACGCCTGGATCCGCAGCTTCGGGAAATCGGCGCGGAGACAGCGGATCGACGGACCGATCGCAAGGTCGCCCAGCGCTCGCGAGATGCCGAAGCGAAAATCGCCAGCTGGCTCCCCCCCGTGCATGATGCCGGTCTTCAGATCGTTCACTGAGTTCAGCACCGGCTTCGCAAACTCGTAGGTCTCCTGTCCGGCGCGAGTAGGCTGCAGGGGCCGGGTCTCCCGATCCAGCAATGGCATGCCGAGCGCATCTTCCAGATTCTGAATTCTGCGCGTCACAGCCGACTGCGTGAGATGGAGACCCGCTGCCGCCGCCACGATGGAACCGTGATCCACAACTGAGACAAAAGCCTCCAGGTCAATGAGGTTCATACGTTTCTAGCACCTCGCTCCAACATCTCTCTGATGCTCGCGGCTGAGCCAAGATTCCAAATTCATCACTTCCCTGCCCCGCAAAATGCCCTATTCGCATACTGAGTATCAAGAAGTTTCATGGTTCTTGATATGCGCGACGTGAATCTATCACATTGCGGCCCGAGAAGCAGCGGGATCCCTCGGCGGGAAGCGAAGGCAGGCCTATGTGGATCGTTAGATTAGCTCTCAATCGCCCCTATACGTTCATTGTTCTCGCAATCCTGATTTTCCTGCTGAGCCCATACGTGATTCTTCACACACCCACGGATATCTTCCCGAACATCGACATCCCCGTCATTTCTGTGGCCTGGACGTACACCGGCCTCAACCCGGAGGATCTGGAGACGCGCTTGACCACGCCCTATGAGAAGGTCCTGACGACCCTGGTTGACAACATTCAGCACATCGAATCGACAACTTATAACGGCGAATCCGTCGTGAAGATCTATCTGCAACCGGGTGCAAGTCTCGACCGAGCGAACGCACAGGTTGTCTCCGCTTCCCAGTTCGCCCTGCGGACTCTTCCTCCGGCCGTGCAACCTCCGGAAATCATCAACTTCAGCGCGTCGAGCGTTCCCATCCTCCAGCTGGGACTTTCCGGGCAGGGAATGTCCGAACAACAGTTGAACGATCTCGGCCTCAATTTCCTGCGGACGCAGCTTATTACTGTGCCGGGTGCGGTCGTCCCCCTTCCCTACGGCGGCAAGCAACGGCAAGTGATGATCAACATGGACCAGAACCTCATGCAAGCCAAGAATGTCTCGCCTACCGATGTCCTGAATTCGGTGAACGCGCAAAACCTGATCCTGCCTTCGGGAACTGCCAAGATCGCGGAAAACGAACTGGATGTGCGCATGAACGTGACTCCGCGCACGATTGCCGAGCTGAACGACATTCCGATCAAGCAAGTTGACACGAAAACGGTCTATCTGCGGGACGTGGCCCGGGTAAGTGACGGATTTGCGCTGCAGACCAATGTTGTGCGCCAGGACGGCCACCGCGGGGTGCTCCTCGCTGTTCTCAAGGCGGGGAGCGCATCCACCCTGGATGTCGTCTCAGGTATTCGAACCATAATTCCGCGGGCCGCAACGACGCTGCCGCCTGAAATGAAGATTACCCCCATCGCCGACCAGTCGATCTTTGTACGCAGCGCCATTAGCGGCGTGGTCCGCGAAGCAGTGATTGCCGCTCTGCTCACCGGCCTGATGATTCTGTTGTTTCTCGGGAGCTGGCGAAGCACCCTGATCATCGCAGTCTCCATTCCGCTATCCATTCTCAGTTCGCTCCTGGTGCTCAGCGCACTCCACGAAACGATCAACATCATGACGCTGGGCGGCTTGGCCCTCGCGGTGGGCATCCTGGTGGATGATGCCACCGTCGAAATCGAGAACATCAACCGCATCTTGGAAGAAGGTCACGAGACAGACATCAAGCAGGCCATTCTGGACGGTGCGCAACAGATCGCCGTGCCGGCCCTGGTCTCGACATTGTGCATCTGCATCGTCTTCATGCCGCTGTTTTTGCTCAGCGGTGTGGCGCGCTACCTCTTTGTGCCCTTGGCCGAGGCG